>JACCDG011137760.1_pt1 | contig 16420 bp, 17 predicted proteins | sample 7442471 | NCBI WGS metagenome assembly JACCDG01 (sample SAMN15323444, study PRJNA562643) | freshwater metagenome | isolation source: river surface water | place: USA:Blue River Watershed | collected 2017-08-17 | reverse complement strand
GAATTGGATCGCATATACATCCCTCTATGACTTCCTTATGTTGGCGCCGTATATTGCCGTACGGCTGACGGCGTTTTTGCAGCAAATCTGCATAAGCCGGACAAAAAACATTTTGTATCTTGTGTGCTGCAAATTTTTGCCGCTTTACCCTGCGCCTTGATGTCTTTTTTTAGCCATTTCTTATGACCCTTTTTTAGGCCGATTCCAAAGCATATATGCCGGATATAATGGCAGCGCGTTATATATCAAGGATACCCCGCCATCCTTGCCCTGCCAAGCAAATTATAAAATGCACGGGATTTTTTCCCCAGAGGCGTATTTTTCCTTAAAAGATTCACTCGGCGGATACCAGCATACAGCGCGAATGCCCGGCAAGATCCTTGGCCACATCGGCCAAAATCAACCCATGATCGTGCAGCATTTGCGCCAGGCTATCGGCTTGGTCGGCGCCTATTTCAAATACAGCCTGGCCGCAAGGCGCCAGCGTTTCTTTCAGATGCGGCAAGATTGCTTTATACGCGTCAAGCCCCAACAGGCCGCCCCACAAAGATGCGGGCGGATCGAAATGCAAGACCTCGTCCGATAAAACAGGGCGGTAAAATTCCGGGATATAGGGCGGGTTGCACAATATCAAATCGAATTTTTGCGCGGGCGCTGCAACAACAGCATCCATCCAACTTCCAGCAAATACACATAATCTTTCACCGACGCCGTTCGCGCAGGCGTTTTGCCGCGCCATCGACGCTGCGTCCCAGGAAATATCGGACGCGAATCCTTGCGCCATTTTCAATTCATGCAGCATCGCCGTGATGATGCAGCCCGTGCCCGTGCCCAAATCCAAAATCCGCCAAGGGTGAGTTTTATAATCCGGCCGCCGCGCCGCAAGGGCCTTTAACGCCGTTTCGACCAAAGTCTCGGTATCCGGCCTTGGATCCAAGGTCGCCGCATTCAAGCGGAATGGCATCGACCAGAATTCGCGCGTTCCAACGATGCGCGACATCGGCTCGCCGCGCATGCGGCGCAGCACCAGTGCCCGGAATTCTTTCCATTGCTTTTTGTCGAGCTTGCTTTCGGGATTAAGCCTGGGGTCTTCGCCGACCAAATGCTGCAACAGCCCGCGCGCGAATAAATGCCCTTGGTCGATGCCGACCTGGCGGAGCTTTTTATCGCCCCATTGCATCGCGTACTGATAATTCTTCCGCCCGAACGGCATGGGATCACTCGATCGCGGCCAAGCGTTCCGCTTGATCGCCCGCGATCAGCGCATCCACCATTTCGTCGATGCCGCCTTCCATGAATTTGTCGATTTGGTGGATCGTCATATTGATGCGGTGGTCGGTGACGCGGGTTTGCGGGAAATTATAGGTGCGGATGCGTTCCGACCTGTCGCCGGTTCCCACCTGGCTTTTGCGCTTGGCGGCGTGTTCGGCTTCGATCTTGGCGCGCTGGACTTCGTATAATCTTGCGCGCAGGATTTTCAGCGCCTTGGCCTTGTTTTTATGCTGCGATTTTTCGTCCTGCTGCTGCACCACGGTTCCGGTCGGAATATGGGTGATACGCACGGCGGAATCGGTGGTGTTGACCGACTGCCCGCCGGGGCCGGAGGAGCGGAACACATCGATCCGCAGATCTTTTTCTTCGATCTTGACGTCGACTTCTTCGGCCTCGGGCAGAACCGCGACGGTGACGGTCGAGGTATGCACCCTGCCCGAACCTTCGGTCGCAGGAACACGCTGCACACGATGCACGCCGGATTCGAATTTCATCCGCGCGAAAACGCCGCTGCCGGAAATTTCGGCGCTGGCGTCCTTGAACCCGCCAAGGCCGGTGTCGGAGATGCCCAAAACCTCGAACCGCCAGCCGCGAATGGCGGCGTATTTCTCATAAAGACGGAACAGCTGCGCGGCGAACAGCGCCGCCTCGTCCCCGCCCGCGCCTGCGCGGATTTCCAGGATCGCGTTGCGCTCGTCGGCGACGTCTTTTGGCAACAGCATCACTTGCAGGTCTCTTTCGATTTGCGGCAATTTTTCTTTGAGCGCAAAGAATTCCGCCTGCGCCATGTCTTTCATCGACGCGTCGCTCATCAAGGATTCCAAATCCTTCATTTCGGATTTGGTTTTTTGCAATTCTTCGATCTTTTCCGCGACCGGGGTCAGCTCGGCATATTCCTTGTTCAGCTTGACCATTTCCTCGGCCCGCATCGGCGCGCCAGAGGACATTTGATCGCGGATATCGGAATGGCGTTTTAGAATTTTTTTCAGTTTTTGGTCGAAAGACATAATTTTCTCACTGCTCATGGTGAGCTTGTCGAACCATAAGCATGATGCCCATCCTTCGACAAGCTCAGGATGAGCTAACTTTTAAAGAAGTTGGTTAATTGATTAAAGAATATTTTTTGCTCGCTACCCGAATCCATATCCCGCACCAGCGCGGCGTTTTCTTTGATTTCGCTTTCGCCCAAGATCACCGCATAGCGCGCGTTGCGGTCGCCGGCGCGTTTTAGGCGCTTGCCGACATTGCCGGAATACCCCATATCGACCACAAGCCCGGCGCGGCGTAGATCGTCCGCTAGTTGCAAAGCAAAATTTTGCTCGCCCGCGCTGACCGGAACGATGGAAACCGGGCGCCGCGCCAACGGCAAATATTCGAGCAGCATCGCTAAACGCTCCACACCCGCACCCCAGCCGATTCCCGGCACTTTCGGACCGCCCAAGGATTCCACCAGCCCGTCATACCGCCCGCCCGCCATCACCGTGCCCTGCGCACCCAAATCGTTGGTTACGAATTCGAACGCGGTGTGGCAGTAATAATCGAGGCCGCGCACCAGGCGGCTGTTGGTTTTAAACGGAATATTGACCGAAGCCAACCCTTCCTGCACCCGCTTGAAAAAATCTTGCGACGGGGCATTCAAATACGCGCCGAAATCCGGCGCATCCGCCACCAGTTTTTTATCGCCTTCGTCCTTGGAATCCAGAATTCGCATGGGATTTTTATCGAGGCGCTTTAGGCTGTCTTCCGACAATTTGTCTTTATGCCCCGTGAAATATTTCACCAGCGCAACGCGGTAGGCGTTCCGGCTTTCGGCATCGCCCAGCGTGTTGATTTCCAAAACGCATCTGCGGAAAATACCCAAAGCGTCCAGAATCCGCGCGCCCAGCGCGATGGTTTCTACATCCGCGTCCGGCGATTCGACGCCCAGCAATTCGACGCCGATCTGGTGAAACTGCCGCTGGCGGCCTTTTTGCGGGCGCTCATAACGGAACATCGGGCCGTGATAGAATAATTTCAGCGGCATGTTCTGCGCCAAGCCTTCGGAAATAATCGCGCGGCAAACGCCTGCCGTGCCTTCGGGGCGCAAGGTGATATTCTCGCCGCCCTTGTCGGTGAAGCTGTACATTTCCTTGGATACCACGTCCGAGGTTTCGCCCATCGAGCGCGCGAACACTTCGGTGAATTCGAAAATCGGCGTCGCGATTTCTTCGAACATATAACGGCTGGACACATCGCGCGCGACATCGACCACATGCAAGTGGCGGCGCATATCTTCGCCATAAATATCATGCGTGCCGCGCACGGGTTGCAGTTTAGACATTGCTTGCTCCTGCCTTTTTTTCGACCATTTCCACGATATGGTCAACGATATCCTGATCCTTGATCCGGTGATCCTGCTTTCCTGCGACATAAACCATATGGGTGTTATTGCCGCCGCCGGTCAGGCCGATGTCGGTCATCGCCGCCTCGCCCGGGCCGTTGACCACGCAGCCGATGATGGAAACCGTCATCGGGGTTGTGATATGCGCCAGACGTTCTTCCAATTTATTCACAGTTTCGATCACATTATACTGCTGCCGCGCGCAGGATGGGCAGGCGATGATATTGACGCCCCGGTGGCGCAGGCCCAGGGATTTCAAAAGATCGAAGCCGACCTTGATTTCTTCGACGGGATCGGCAGCCAATGAAACGCGAATGGTGTCGCCGATGCCCGACCACAGCAACATGCCAAGCCCAACCGAGGATTTGATCGTGCCGGTACGTAAAGACCCGGCCTCGGTAATGCCGATATGCAGCGGGCAATCGATCCGTTCCGCCAACTGCTGATAAGCCGCGACGGCCAAAAATACGTCCGACGCCTTGACGCTGATCTTGAATTCGTGGAAATCCAAATCCTGCAAAATACGGGCGTGGTTCAGCGCGCTTTCGACCATGGCTTCGGGGCAAGGCTCGCCGTATTTTTCCAACAGATCCTTTTCCAAGGATCCCGCATTGACACCGATGCGCATCGAACAGCCGTGATCCCGCGCCGCCTTGACCACCTCGCGCACGCGCTCGGGCGAGCCGATATTGCCGGGGTTAATGCGCAAGCACGCCGCGCCAGCGATAGCCGATTCGATGGCGCGTTTGTAATGAAAATGAATATCGGCGACGATGGGAAGTTTTACGGACTTGACTATTTGCGCCAGCGACGCCGCAGAGTCTTCGTCCGGAACCGACACGCGCACAATATCCGCGCCAGCCCCTTGCAATGCTTGGATTTGCGCGACTGTGGCGACGGCGTCCGTCGTTAGCGTATTCGTCATCGATTGCACACTGATCGGCGCATCGCCGCCGACCAAGACATGGCCGACGCGAATCTGGCGCGATTTGCGGCGATGAATCGTCCGATACGGGCGGATGTCATTGTGCATTGTCAAAACTATATAGCTAGCGGATATGGCGGGTGATTTCTTGCGGATCCAGGCTGATGCCGTTGACAACTTCGCCGGGATTGCCCAAAACGCCCAAAACCGTTCCGCCGGATTTCACGCGCAAGCCCCCGCCATTGGCGGTAAGAAGCTTTGCGGTCTTATGATAGCTTGCAGGAACCGTATAATTTTCGCCGGAACGCAGCACGCGGCTGAACAAAATCGTATAATTCGCGTCCTTGATTTCAACCCAAACATCCTGCGTAGCCTCTAAAACCAAGGCCGGGGCCACCAGAACGGCGGCAGGCGCGGACGAAACAGGGTCTGTTTGCACGCTGCCAGCAATCGGCGCAACCGGCTGCTGATTTTGCGCTTGCGGCATTGGGTCAAGAGGCCCGGTCAACGTTACCGACGAGGCTGGCTCTTGCTGTAAAGGAAAAGAAGAGGCCGAAGGCGGCGTGGATGACGCTGGGTATTCGTCGGCGGGCGGAATTTGATCCGCCGCTTCCAAAGATTGTTCTTGCGGTAAGCTTACCGTTTCCGATACTTGTTCGGTGGTCAGGATATTCCAAACCGCAATCAAAAACACGAAAGCCGCGATACCGGCCATCACCGCCGATTTGGTAGGACGGTATTTTTCAACGGGCGTCGGCGCGTTATAGTGAAAATCCGGGTCTAAATTTTGATCCGCCGTTTCGGTTTGAAAATGGCTTAGAATGAAATTGGAATCCAGCTTTAGATATTCGGCATAGGATTTGACGAATCCGCGCGCATAGACAAGCGCCGGAAGCTCTTTGAAGTTGCCGTCTTCGATGGCACGCAGATGCACCGTGCGGATGCAAAGATTCTTGGAAATCTCGTCATGCTGCAAATTCTGGTCGATGCGCGCCTGGCGCAGCAAATCGCCCACCTTTTTGACGGCGGCTTCGGCAGGTTGCGCAGAGGGGGATGTCGAATTGTCCATAAGCCTTTTTAACGCAGAAAATTGGTTTTTGCCAGTCTCTTTAACTGTTTCGCCGCGCGCTTAGCCCTTAGTAGGGCAAAAGAATGTTGCGATCCTTGACAAATGAGGCGATTTTCGGCCTTAAGCTGTGATCCGGGCTGTCCATAAGCGAGAATAAATAAGGCTGTAAACTTTGGATCTGCAGCTGCCTTATGACCGATTTGACCGGGCCAATGCTAGGCGCGGCCATGGAAAGCCTTTGCATGCCAAGCCCCACCAACGCCACCGCCGCAAGCGGATCGGACGCCATTTCGCCGCACAAGGTCAAAGGCACGGCCTTGGCCTTGCATTGGTCGATCAAATGCTTAATGACCTGTAAAACCGGGGCCGACAAGGCATCGTAACGCTGCGATGTCTTGCTGCCCACCCGGTCGCTGGCAAACAGAAATTGCAATAAATCGTTGCTGCCGACGGATAGGAAATCGACATGTTGCAACAAGCTTTCCATTTGCCACAGCAGAGCCGGCACTTCGACCATAGCGCCGACGGCGATGGATTGTGGCAAGGTTTCGCCGTTGGTTTTCAGCCTTTCCAGCTCCATATCGACCAGACTTCGCGCGGAAATGAATTCGGCGACTTCGGCCACCATCGGAAACATCAAGGACAGCCTTCTGCCCGAAGCGGCGCGCAGCAGCGCCCTGATTTGCTGGCGCAGCAGCGAAGGCATGTCCAGCGCAAGCCGCAAGCCGCGCCAGCCAAGCGCCGGGTTTTCCTCGATCCGCTGCGGCAAATGCGGCAAGGCCTTGTCGCCGCCGACGTCGATGGTGCGGAACACCACCGGGCGGTATCCGGCCTGATCCATTATTTCCCGGTAAAATTCGGTCTGCTCGGCGATGCCCGGCAAACTGGTCTGATTCATAAACGAAATTTCGGTGCGGAACAGCCCGACGCCGTCGGCGTTGACCATGTCCATTTGCTCGAGGTCGATTTTAAGGCCCGCATTGATAAACAGCGAAACCGGCAGACCGTCGGCGGTGATCGAGGGCAAATGCCTAGCCGCCGCGAATTGCTGCTTGCGTTTTTGCCGCGCTTCTTGCGCCAAGGCAAAGCTTTGAACCACGTCTTCGCCGGGCCGGACGTAAATTTCGCCCTGGTCGCCATCGACGATCATCGAATCGCCCAGTTCCATCTGGCGCATGATATTATTGACCCGGCCCACCAGTGGAATATCCAAGGCGCGCGCCACGATCGCCGCATGCGAGGTTTGGTTGCCTTCTTCCAACACCACGCCTTTCAAATGCTTGCGGTCGAACTCCAAAAGCGTCGCGGGGCCAAGGTCGCGCGCGACGACGATAAAATCCGAATCCATGATATGCGGCGAAAGCAAATTTTCCTCGCCGATAATATGCCGCATCAGCTTGACGCTTATTTCTTCAAGGTCGATCAAGCGGCTGCGCAGATATTCGTCCTGCGCGGTTTTCAACTTGGCGCGGGTTTCGTTATAGACTTTTTGCACCGCGGCCTCGGCGGAAAGTCCGGTTACGATCGCGTCACGGATTTTCGTGATCCAGCTTTTATCCTTGGCCGCAAGCTGATAGGCCTCCATCACCTCGGCGGGTTCGGCGCTTTTTTCCGCAAGGCTCGCGGAAATCGCAACGGCCGAATGCAAATCCGCCTGCAGCTTTTCGATCGCCGCGTGCAGTTTCGCTATTTCTTCTTGCGGGTTATCGGACAGCATGCGGGTGATGCGCGGCGCGGCGTCGTGGATATAGGCTTTGCCGATGCCAAGCCCGGCGTTGATTTTGACGCCCTTCAATTTGCGCGGCAAAAGCCCAGTCCCTTCGTTGTTGGAGTTTTCCTCGCTCGACACCAGCTCGCTGCTGGTGATGACATAGGCTAAAAGGATGGAGATGGTTTCCAGCGTTTCGACGTCGTCGTCGCTATACTGACGCATGCTGGAATTCTGCACGCATAAAACGCCGACGACGCGGCCGCCAAGCAAAATCGGAACGCCTAAAAATGATTTAAATTTTTCCTCGCCGGTTTCCGGACGATAGGCGAAATTGGGATGCCGCCATGCGTCGCTTTCGGCAAGCGGCGCAGCGCTGGCGGCGACCAGCCCGACAAGCCCCTCACCCACGCGCAAATAGGTGCGGTTCACCGCGTCCGGGGAAAGGCCCGCAGTCGCAAAAAGTTCCAGCGAATCTCCCGCGCGGCGCACATAAATCGAACACACCTCGGCGACAAGGCCGTCGGCGATGATCTTGACCAGTTTTTGCAGCCTTTGCCGGGGATCGGAATTTTCGGCGATTGCCTGACGCAAATCACGCAATATTTTCTTGGAAACAAAGGGCGTCTGGGCAAGCATGCCCAATTTTTACGCGCTAACGGGTACCCTGTCCAGCAAAGAGCCGCCGGGGGCAGAGATTAATTTCCTTTGGATGGCAGAATCCGCCTGTTGCAACAATTCCGCCATAATTTCAGCCACAGGCTGTTCGGCGGTCACCATGCCGACGCTTTGCCCGGCCATCAGCGAGCCGTTTTCGATATCGCCGTCTATAACCGCCTTGCGCAGCGCGCCGGCCCAAAAACGTTCGATTTCCAGCTGGGCCTGATCCATCGTCAGCGCGCCGCTGTCGTATTGGGCGACGACTTCACGCTGCTTTTCCATAAAGCGCTTGGTGCCTTCGTTTTGCAGCGCACGCACCGGAATCACGGGGAAACGCGGATCCAACTGCGCGGAAGGCATGGCGTCCCGCGCGGCCGCCTTGATGAAAGCCTGCTTGAATTTCGGGTGCGCGACACATTCCGTGGCGCAGACAAAGCGCGTGCCGAGCTGCACGCCGGATGCGCCCATTTCTAGATAGGACAAGATCGCCTCTCCCCGGCCTATGCCGCCCGCGACGAAAACCGGAATTTCGGATATGTGGGGCAGAATTTCTTGCGCCAGGACGGATGTCGAAACCGGGCCGATATGGCCGCCCGCCTCCGCGCCTTCGATAACCAGCGCGTCGATACCGTCTTTGATCAATTTGCGCGCGATAACGAATGCCGGGGCAAAGCCGATGACCTTGCAGCCGCCTTCTTTTAATTTTTGGATTATGGATTTTTTTGGAACGCCGCCCGCCAAAACCACATGCGATACCTTATTGTCGATGCAAGCTTGCGCCAATTCTTCGAGCATGGGATGCATCACGATCAAATTGACGCCGAAAGGTTTTTGCGTCAACTTGCGCGTGGCTTTGATTTCGGCGTCGAGCAATTCCGGCGTCATCGACCCGCAAGCGATCACCCCGAATCCGCCGGCATTGGAAATCGCCGCCACCAGATTGCGTTCCGACACCCATGTCATCGCCCCGCCCATAATGGCGTAGCGGCAGCCGAGAAATTGCGTGCCGGAAAGCATGAGAGATCGAATTTGCAAGCCTTGTGCCATGACGCGCCAACCCAGCCTAAAGCTACTGCTGGCTGGATAGCTGATAAATCAGCGGCTTGTAACGTGGGGCTGGGGTTTTTATTTTTTGTTTCTTTGCCGCCGCCAGCCAGGCTTTTTTTGCCCTTAACGCTTCCATCAACGCTTTTTCAGGGCTTTTCGCAAAGGCGGAGCAGGAAGGCAAATCAGGAATATCGGCAATATAGCCGCCATCCTCTTCGCTAAAAAAAATATTGATGTGGTAGTCTTTTTTCATCCAAATCTCCTAATTCAGCTTCTTTATACCATATTTTTCGATGATTTTCAAAAATTGCCGTATTTGATAGGGTTTAACTTCGCCGCCAGCATTCTGGATATTAATGATTTCATGAATATCTTTATTGATAAAAATATGATGACTGCCGGATATTCTGTCTAAATAAAAATCAAATTCTTGTAATAAAGCGCAAAAATCCTTAAATCGAATATTCTTTACATGTCCGCAGACAAGTTTTTGCAGCAATTTATCGGTTTTGGTCATAGATATTCTCTCAAGCCGCGCTCGCCTTTGATCCCGTTTTCCCATCCTGATCCAGGCCATAGGCCGCATGCAGCGCGCGCAAGGCGAGTTCGAGATATTCCGAGGCAATCAAAACGCTGATCTTGATTTCGGATGTCGAAATAACCTGTATATTGATCGTTTTCGACGCGAGTGTGTCGAACATGGTTTGCGCCACCCCGACATGGTTGCGCATGCCAAGCCCCACCACCGACACCTTGACCACGTTCGGATCGCCGGTCACGTCGGAGAATCCGATTTTGGATTGGTTGTCGCGCAAGGTTTTAATGGCCCTTTCCATATCGACCTTTGCCACGGTAAAGGTGATATTCGCCTTTCCTGTATCGCCGACATTCTGCACGATCATATCGACATTGACATTCGCCGCCGACAAAGGCGCAAAAATGGCCGATGCCGCGCCGACATTATGCGGAATGCCCACCACTTGAATTTTTGCGTCATCCTTGCTGTACGCCAGGCCGCTTACCGATTTTGCATCCATGATTTCATCCTCGTCTACGACAAAAGTTCCGCATTCATTCTTAAAGCTGGATAGCACTTGCACTCGCACCTTGTGGCGCATCGCGATTTCGACCGAACGTGTTTGCAGCACCTTGGCGCCTTGCGACGCCAGCTCCAGCATTTCCTCGTAACTGATTTTTTCCAATTTGCGTGCCGATTCCACAATGCGCGGATCTGTGGTAAACACGCCTTCGACGTCGGTGTAGATGTCACATTGATCCGCCTTGACCGCCGCGGCGACCGCGACCGCAGTCGTGTCCGATCCGCCACGCCCTAGCGTCGTCACGCTGCCGTCGGGGCCGATACCTTGAAAGCCGGCGATAATCGGCACGATTCCCTTTTTGACATCGGCAAGAAGATTCTTGCCGTCCACATCTTCGATCCACGCATTGCTGTGTTGCGCGTCGGTGCGCAGCGGAATTTGCCAGCCCAAATAGGATTTCGCAGGCACTTTTATTTCCTGCAGCGCCAGGGCCAAAAGCCCGACGGTGATTTGTTCGCCGGTGCAAATGATTTGATCGTATTCCCGCTGATTCGGAACCGGCGCGGCCTCGCGCGCCATCGCTACCAGTTTATTGGTTTCCCCCGCCATGGCGGACACCACGACGCCCGCAAGCTCGTGCCCCGCCTCTATCTGCGATTTTACAAGGCGCGCTACCTTGCGGATACGGGCAATGTCGCCCACCGAAGTGCCGCCAAATTTTAAGACCAATCGTGCCATAACGGCGGATTTTAAGGGGTTTTCGGTAAAAAGCAAGAATTCTTGATAGGTTTTAGGTGTTCGGTATTAGGTTTTAGGGTATTAATAACCCGCGAACACCGAACACCGAACACCTAAAACCTGCCATGCGTCAAACCGTAAACCGCAATGAAATTTCCCGCTTTTCTGCACATGCAGAAGATTGGTGGAACCAGGACGGCAAATTCAAGCCGCTGCACCGGATGAATCCGTTGCGGCTTGGCTATATAACCGAAACTCTACGCGGGCGGTTTAACAATCTCAAAGGCCTTGAGATTCTGGATGTCGGCTGTGGCGGCGGGTTGTTGTGCGAGCCGATGGCAAGACTTGGCGCGAAGGTGACAGGCATCGACGCCGACGCCAAGGCGATTGCCGTCGCCAAAAACCACGCCGCCGGACAAAAATTGAAAATCGATTACCGCAATATTCCGCTGGAACGGGTAAAGGAAAAATTCGACGCTATCCTGGCGCTGGAAATCATCGAGCATGTCGAGGATACGGATTTCTTTATCCAGTCGCTGGCAAAGAATTTAAAGCCAAACGGTATCGTTATTCTGTCCACGCTGAACCGCACCACCAAATCTTATTTGCAGGCCATTGTGCTGGCGGAAAATGTGTTGGGCTGGATCCCGCAAGGCACGCATGACTGGCATAAATTCATAACGCCGCAGGAACTGGAAGAAAAACTGAATGCGGCGGGATTGCGCGCGCAAAACCGGCGCGGCATGAAATTCAACCCTATCGGGCAAAGATGGTATTTCAGCGATGATTTGTCGGTGAATTATATTTTAAGCGCGGTTAAAAATCTCAAATAATGTCAATTCAGCAAATGACTCTAAGTTGTCATTCCCGCGAAAGCGGGAATCCATAACCCAGCTCTCGGACATGGATCCCCGCTTTCGCGGGGATGACAACCTGGATTATATCCCCAACATCGGATCGAGTTTCCCCGCTTTATCCAGCGCATAAAGATCGTCGCAGCCGCCGACATGCTGGCCGTTGATGAATATCTGCGGCACGGTTTTCCGGCCGCCGGAGCGTTCGATGCTTTCTTCCCATTTATTTTCGGTTTCGACGTTGATTTCCCTGAAACTTTGGCCTTTTTTGGTCAAAAGATGCTTGGCTTTGACGCAATATGGGCATTGGGTCATGGTGTAAATTTCTATTTTGTCGGTCATGTTGCACCTCTGCGTTTAATCTAAACAGACACGGGCCAAAGTCAATACTTCGACCCTTTGCGCGCCGGCGATGTTCAAAACCCGCGCGCATTCGTTTAAGGTCGCGCCCGATGTCATCACATCGTCTATCAAAACGATATTCTTATCCTGAACCAGGCTGCGGTATTTGGGGTTTAGGCGGAAAGCGCCTTTGACGTTTTCCGCGCGCTCGGCTTTGTTCATCCTTTCATGCGGCTTGGTTTTTTTGTGGCGCAGCAGCGCGTTGTCCCACACCGGACGGGACGCGATATGGCCCAGCCCATGCGCCAGCAGCGCCGCCTGGTTGTATTTGCGCCGCAACAGCCGCGTCCAATGCAGCGGCACGGGTACGATGACATCGCTTCCTTCCAGAATTTGCCGCCCGGCAAGAAACATCCATTTCGTCATCAATTGCTGCAAATGAGTTTTGTCACCATGCTTGTAGGCGAGCACCAGCGGCCTCGAATGATCGTCATAGCGCGCCGCCGCGCGCGCCTTGGCGTAATGCGGCTCGTCCTGAATGCAATGACCGCACAGCGCGTCTTCGCCCATATCGAAGGGGAAAGGCAAGCCGCAGCAGGCGCAAAAAGGCTTTGATATGAAATTGATCTTTTCCCAGCAAGGGGCGCAAACGCTGTGAATGTTGCTGACCGGCTTTTTACAAGCCATGCAAAGCGGCGGCAATAAAGTGTCAAGAACGGCTTGCAGCATTGCGGATAAAGAATATACTAAAGGAATGGAACCGATATTCGATCATGCCCTATTGCGGCAAAGACGCAAGCGTTTTTTGAAAAGCGCGCAAAAGGCCGCCTTTTTGCATGAAGAAACCGCGCAGCGCCTGATCGAGGATCTAAGCCTGGTCCAACGCTGCTTTAAAAACATCCTGGTTCTTGGCGCGCATGGGGACGCGCTTGATAAGGGGCTAAAAAAACTTTACCCGCTTTCCGCGATTGCGCATTTGGATTTAACCACAGAAGATAACGCCGCAAGCTTTGACCTTATTCCCTTTGCGCCGCGAAGCTTTGATCTGATCCTTAGCAATCTGGATTTGCATCTGCGCAACGACGTTCCCGGCGTTCTGGCGCAGATTCAAAAATGCCTTGTTCCCGACGGCATGTTTTTGGCGGCGATGCTGGGCGGCGAAAGCCTGGACGAACTGCGGCAAGTAGCGGCAGAGGTGGATGCCGAAATTTTCAGCGGCGCGGGCGCAAGGATCATCCCCCTGCCCGAATTCGCCGCCAGCGCGGCCTTGCTGCAGCGGGCCGGATTCGCCCTTCCCGTGGCGCATCACGAAACCATAGATATAAGCTTTCAGGATTTTTTCGAACTTTTGCAAAAAATCCGCCATAACGGGCTTGCCAATTTCATGATCAAACGCGCCAGAAAGCCGCTGACAAGAAAATGGCTGATGCGCGCCGCCGAGCTTTATCACGCGCGGCACGGCGAAAAAGACCGCGTCACCGCCAGCGCCCAGATCATCTATTTATCCGGCTGGCACCCAGCCGAAAACCAGCAAAAACCACTGGCCCGGGGAAGCGGCAAAGTCAGCTTGGCAGATGTGCTATAAGGCAAGCAGTAGGCGCGGCAAATCGCGGATAATTTTTTCATCCGCAGGCGGCACGGGATAGTTTTTCAATTTATCCAAATCGATCCAGGCATAATTCTGGTTTTCTTTGGAATGGACTTCGCCACGCCATTTGGTGCAGTGATAAAGCGGCATGAACAAGGTGAATTCGGGGTAATGATATTCGACAAACGTCAGGGGGATTAAATCATCCGCCGCAACGTCAATGCCGATTTCCTCGTGCAATTCGCGGATCAATGCCTGAACCGGAATTTCGCCCGCATCGACCTTGCCGCCGGGAAATTCCCAAAGGCCGGCAAGCGATTTGCCTTCGGGCCGCTGGGTCAGCAAAATTTGCCCCGCGTCATTTTGCAAGACGGCGGCAACGACAAAGACTATGGCGGCCATGAAAAACCTTAACTTCTGTAACTGCCGTTGATGTCGATATAGCCATGGGTCAGATCGCAAGTCCAAACGGTTGCCTTGGACTTGCCGACGCCGACATCGACGTCAATTACGATATCGCGGCCTTTGATATGCCGCACCACCGGGGTTTCGTCATAATCTTTTACCCGCTCGCCGTGATGGGCGATGGTGACGCCGCCGATGGCGATAGACAGCTTGTCACGGTCGGCTTTTTCGCCCGCCTTGCCGACGGCGGCGGCGATGCGGCCCCAATTGGCGTCTTCGCCCGCGATCGCGGTTTTCACCAGCGGCGAGTTGGCAATCGAAAGGGCGATCTTTTTCGCGGCGCGCTTTCCTGCGGCTCCGGAAACATTTATCGTTATGAACTTTTCGGCGCCTTCGCCGTCCTTGATAACCTGATGCGCCAGATCCAAAAACACTTTGTGCAGCGCTTTTTTAAAGGGATTGAGGCGGCTATCCTTGGAATCCAAGATGGGCGCATGCCCCGCCCCACCCGTTGCAAAAACCAGCGCCATGTCGCTGGTCGAAGTGTCGCTGTCCACGGTAATGCAATTGAATGTTTTCTCGTTGATTTCCGAAAGGCATTTTTGCAAAACCGGCTGGGCGATAGCGGCATCGGTAAAAACAAAGGCCAGCAAGGTCGCCATATCGGGGGCAATCATACCCGACCCCTTGGCGATGCCGTTGATGGTGATCTTTTTGCCGTCGATGACGCAGCTTTGCGTTGCCGCCTTTGCAAAAGTATCGGTAGTCATGATCGCACGCGCCGCGTCCTGCCAATTTTCTGCGCCCAATTGCGCATGCAGCCGCGGCAAGCACGCCGTGACCTTATGATCCGGCAAAGGTTCGCCGATCACACCGGTCGAAGAAACATAGATTTCATCCTCGGCGCAGCCGATGGTTTGCGCCGCCGCCTTGATGGTGCGCATCATCGCGTCCCATCCGGCCTTGCCGGTAAAGGCGTTGGAATTTCCTGCATTGACCAGAACGCCGCGCGCCTTGCCCTTGTTAAGTATGTCTTTGCACCAGATCACCGGCGCGCCCATGGTCAGGGATTTGGTGAAAACCCCGGCGACCGTCGCCGCAGGAGTAAATTCTGCCCATAGCAAATCGGGCCTTCCGGAATAGCGTATGCCGCAATTGTCGCAAGCAAGCCTTACCCCGGCGACAGGCGGCAGATTAGGAAACCCGGAAGGGGCAAGAGGCGAAACCCGCGCCGTTTTCGCGGCGCGGGTTGGATTCAAAGAAACGGCCAAGTTCATTATTGCGTTGCCTTGGCAGCAGGTTGCGCCGCAGCCGCAGGCGCGGCATCCGTCACAGGCTTGCCGTCCATCGCGAATTTTTCGATCTTCGCGCCCTGGCGCAGTTTTGCAAAAGCGGCTTGCAGCATTTCGTCGGTGACCATTTGCTGCACCTCGCCTTTTACCTGGTCGAAGGCAGGCGCGCTGGAATTGCGACGGCTAAGCGCCTGGATGACGTGCCAGCCGAATTGCGATTCCACCGGCTGAGCGATTTCGCCGTCCTTTAACGCGAAGGCGGCTTTGGAAAACGGTTCGACCACTTGATCGGCGGTGAAAAAGCCCAGATCGCCGCCGCTTGCGCCCGACGCCTTGTCGGTCGATTTTTCAGCGGCCAATTTGGCGAAATCCGCACCACCCTTAAGCTTGGCGTAGATGTCTTTTGCTTCGGCCTCGGTTGCAACCAAAATATGGCGCGCTTTTAATTCCGGCTGCGGCTTGAAATCCTTGACCAATTCCTGATAGCGCGCGCGCAGCACGCCGTCGTTGATTTTTTGCGCCACTTCTTTTTTCAAGTAGTAATTGCGCAAAAGCTCTTCTTCGGATTTGCGCAAAGCTTCCTTGAATTCCTTGTCGTCTTGCAACTTGGCTTTTTTCGCGGCATCCAAAACCAAATGGCCGTCGATCAGGCGGTCTTGCAGCGGGCCGTAGACGGCATCCAGCGGCATTTGCGCGCTAGGGCCGCGCAGGGCGGAGCGCGCATCGGTCAAATCCGAACCGCGGATGACGTGGCCGTTCACCTTGGCGACGACCGCGTCTGCTGCGATCGACGCTTCTTTCTTGGCGTCCTTGGCAGGGGCTGCGGCATTACCTTGCGCCCATGCTTGGTGCAGGAACACGACGCCAAGGATGGCGGCGGCGGCGAATAAAACATACTTTTTTTGCATAAAACCTGATCCTTTTCTGGTGGTCGTAATTTCAATATTTTAACGGGCGCGGTCGCGCCGATGGTCAAGATATAGGCAATGGCAAAGGATGTACAGAGGCAACTAAATCAGAATATTCACAGACTCGACGCCTACAAAAGCGGTCTTGTTGGGTTGAGATTCGGCCTTTGGCGCGCGGCGGAAATCCTGCTT
>JACCDG011810608.1_pt1 | contig 16422 bp, 24 predicted proteins | sample 7442471 | NCBI WGS metagenome assembly JACCDG01 (sample SAMN15323444, study PRJNA562643) | freshwater metagenome | isolation source: river surface water | place: USA:Blue River Watershed | collected 2017-08-17 | reverse complement strand
TGTCGATTTGGTCTTAGCTATGGTGAAAAGCCATTACGAAGCCGAGAACGGGACAGACTGACCCATGTCCGACCCCAAACCGAATTTCTGCGCCACGGAGAGCGAACGGCTCCACCAACGCGCCATGCAGACCGGGAGCGCTGCCTTGCTCTCCCGGCTGCAAAACGATCACCCTGCCATCGTGGCGCGCCTCCAACAGCGCGCCCAACAACAGAGGAGCAACTGACCCATGTTTAACCCATCCTTTGACCGCACCTATTGGCGGCAATGCGACGACAAGCGCATCGTTGAGGCCGGCCTCGACAGCAACCACGAGCTTTGCATCGCGCTGGCTGAGCGGCTCGACGACCGCGCCGACGAACCGGAATATATTCTTAATCTGATCGAAGAGCGCGACGAACTCGACAAGCGCTGCGACGCCCTGCGCCGCGAACTGGAGGAACTGCACGAAGCGCTAAAGGGCGTCTTCTAATGGGCTTCGTTCTGGCCCTAGCACTGTGCCTATTGTGCCTAATTCTGGAGGAATGACCATGAACGCAAATGAACTGACCGTGCTTGCCGCCGCCGGCGTGCTGCAACTGATCACCATTAGCCTTTGGCAGGCCGCCGCCGCACACGCCCGCTGGTGGCGCGGCCGCGCCGACCGGTTCGAGCACGAACTCGAACTCTATCGCCAGTGGGCAACGCTGCGCAGCCCGAAGACCGGCCGCTATATCAAGAAAGGACACTAACATGACCGCAACCGTGACACTGGAGCAGCCGCGCGTGCCGACCGCCATCCTGACCGAAGCCGACCTGCTAGAACAGGCCGCAGAAGCCCTACGAGAACACGAGCGGCTGCGGCTGGCCCTGAGGGACAGCGACAACCGCCTACGCGTCCTGTGCCGCCAATACGGCGAAGCGACACGCGTCTGGGGCTTCCAGCCGCACCACCTGCGCCGCGCGTGCGAAGCAAGGGGGCTGCTGTGACCTACGATTTTAACTGCCTGCTAGTCTATCGCACCCCGGCCGGGCACCGCCGGCAATCGCGGCACAAGACGCGCGCCCCGGCGGCCGACCTAGCGATGGACATCGCCGAAAAGCAGCTACGCCGCGACCGCCGCCGCAAGGTGGACCGCGTGACCTACGCGGAAGCGATCCAGCAATGATCGGCCGCACACCGCACGCCGAACGCCGCCAGATCGTGCGGCACATTCGGGAAGCCGCCGCACGCGTCCTGTATGCGGCCATCTACGAACCGGGTCGGTTCGACCTGAAGACCGCCGAAATCGCAGCAACCGCGATGGAAGAAACCGCAACCGCCATAGAAACCGGCGACCATTGGAGACTGTTCGATGACTGACCTACTGCGCCGTCTGCTCAAGAGCACGGCACCGACCTACGTGCAGGACCAAGTGAACCTGTGGCTGGACATGGCCGAGGACGCGATCCGCAAGGACGAACGTGAACAGGTGGCCGCATGGCTGCGCCGCATCGGCAAGCCGCAGATGGCTGACGCTGTGGAAGCCGGGGAGTTTGGGAAATGACCGACGATCTGGTGAAGCGGCTGCGCTATGACTGTGAGCTTGCGCAGCAATTGGGGGATGAGGCGTGTGTCGTGGTGCAGGCCGCTGATGTTCGCACGATCCTCGACCGCATCGAAGCCCTGACTGCCGAGAACGAGCGGCTGCGGGAGGCGTTGGAATGGGCCGCAGACCACGTGCCTTGGCTGGTTGACGAAATCCTGTCCCGCGCCGCACTGGGAGACACGCAATGAGCAACATCCGACCGATTAATACCGCACCCCGCGATGGCGGCACAGTCTTCGTCGTGGACGACGCTGGCTGGATCGCCACAGCCAAGTGGACCGGCAATATGTGGGCCTATGCTGGCACTGGCGACTTGATCGAACAGATCGACTTTGAGCCGACCGGCTGGGTTGAGAAGCCAGAGGACTTCATCGAATGACACCCGCCCTGCGCCACTGGCTGTTCACCAACTTCGGCTGGGATATTTACGATTGGGAACCTGATGACCTCCGCTTCTAACCGCTTTGGCAGACCGCCGACCTATCCGCTGGCTGGTATGGCCGTAGGCGACCAGATCACGCTGCCGGCGCCCACCAGCGCCGACATCAAGCGCATAGCGCGCAACGTCAGCCAATACGGGCTGCGCCATGATCGCTTCTATAGGTGCAGGACCAAGGACGGCGTTACGACCGTCACGCGAATTCGGTAAAGAAAAAGCCCCCGGCGGAGTGAGGACCGCCGGGGGCTTTGCGCGTGACCACTGGAGCAAATGATCAACGCAGGTTTACCACCTTTCCGTCGGCCGACGCAACCCCCTCGACCATCCGGCGCAGATCGGACTTGGTTTTTTTCTTCACCACGTCCGGCGCAGCGAAAATGTGCCGCTTGGTCGCGTATTCGCCCGACGCAACGCGGCCGCAATCGACCCACCCGGCTTCCTTGAGCGCGTGCAACAGCGCGGCTTGCGGCACCTTCGTGCCCGGCGGTACGTGACCGCCGTTCGCCAGCGTGTCGCATAGCTTGTGAAACGGACCGGCGACGACGCCCGAATGGAACGGACCCACCCGCTGCTGCATCAGGTCGACGAGGAAGCTTTCCGCAACGCTCAGGCCGTGCTCGACCATGTTCAGCTTCCATTCGGTGACCGGCGGAGCCGCAGCCGGATTGAAGCGCGAAACGTCACGCTGCCACAGCCAAGCGGCGATTTTGGCGAACCCGCCGTTCTTATACCAGCGCCACAGTTCCGTGGCCGCGTCCGGGTCCATCCGCTCGGCGTGCGACCACACGCAGAACCAGCGGCGGTCCTGCGTCGGGATCGTGATCGGCAGCGGGTCGTTTGTGAACGCGATCACCTGAAGCCGGTTGAGCATTTCGTAAGGGTGCAGCCCCTTGCGGTTGATCGTCAGCGTCTCAGGCGGCGCGGCGATGATCGGCTTCAGCCGGTTCGCCAGCGCGCGGCGCTCCCGCGCCTCCGGCTCCTTCAGTTCGTTCAGGATCACCACTTCGGCTTGCAGGTTGTAGCCCCACTGGCTGTCCAGACCCTTGTTTTCGATGATCGACCGGTTGTGCTGGTGCTCACCGCCGACCGCCCAAAGGAACGGCGCCCACATGCTGTCCTTGCCCGACCCTTCGTCGCCGCCGTGCAGCACCGCGTGGTTGATCTTCACATTCGGATGTTGGACCTTGTAGGCCATCACATTCCAAATGTGTTCCAGTTCGTTTTCCTCCGGCACCAGCCGGCGGCAATGGTCGATCCAGCGGGAAATGTCGCGGTCGGCAATCGTGTCGCTGCCCGACACGTCCGGGCGGTGGTTGACCCACGTGTTGCCGTAGACCAGCCCGTCGCGGGCCACCAGCACGTCCTCGCCGGGCGCGTAGGTCACGCCGATCAGCGCCTTGGCGCCGTATTCCTGCCGGCGCTCGTCGAAGTAGACGCTGGCCTGCACCGGCTTCTTCTTGTTGTGGATCGACTTGCATTCGACGTGGCGATAGATCGCGTTAAAGACGTTGCGGGCCGTCTCGCGGCGGGTCACCATGTCGAAGTAGCTGTCGTCCGACTGGATGTAGGCGAAGCGGCTAAACCATTCGCTTTTCTCCAACCTCCCGGCTTCTTTGCGTTCGACCTCACGCACCACAGCTGCGGCTTCGTCAGGGAACGCCTCGGTCGGCTGGATTTTCTCCGCCATCTGCTTCATGCGCTCGGCGATCAGTTCGTCGCGCAGCCCCGGCGTCACCTTCGGGCCGCCGTTCTCGGCGACCCAGTCAAGGAACGTGCGGCTGGTCAGGTCTTGGCAGTGCCCGTGATAGCAGCAAAACGAACGGTCGAGCGGCTTATAGCGCGCCTCGATGTTGCCGTCGCTGTGCTGGTCGTGGTTAGGGCAGACGATCCCGCACCAGCCCTCGTTGTTGACCTTGGTCAGGACCATCGAATTGTCCGACAGCCATTGCAGCACGGTGTCGCCGCCGGTGTCGCGGATGTTGACCGACTTGTAGTCGGCGCTGTCCGCCTCGGCCGGCGTCACGTCGAGCGCCTCGCAAATCTGTTCCAGCGTATACTCGCGCTCCGGATGGAACTCGACCAGCCGGGCCTCGAAGTTATCGCGGCCCTGCTTGAGGTTGACGCTGCCCGGAATGCGGCAATTGCGGACCGGATTGGTTGCGCCCGGATCGGTATAGCCCGCGTCAGCGATGGCCTTGATCGCCGCGCTGAACTGGTGCTTGGTCGGCTGGTCGCTGAAGACGTATCCCCACTGGAACGACCCTTCGGACGTTTCCATGATCCACGTCGGCTCAATCGGCGGCGTCTTAGACTTGGTGCCGATGTCGTCCAGCATCATAAACAGGACGTAGTCGCAGTTCTCGCGCTTGGCGCTCGGCTTGCCGTCCGTGAAGCGGTCGATGATGAACGCCCCGGTGTTGACGTACCACGCCTCGCCGTCCTTGAACTTGGCCTTGTGCGGGTAAAAGGACGGGAACGACGCCTGCGGCACGCCGTCGCCGTGGTAGAGAATGTTGCCGTCCGCGTCGCGCTTCGGCTTCTGGAGCAGGAACAGCGTCGTCTCGCCGTCCACGTCGCCCAGCTTGGTTACAAAATCAACAAACTTCGTGCGATCCTCACTCATCGCATCCTCCTCAGCCTTTACCATAACGGGTCATAGTGGCGACTTCCGCGTTCAGCGGCAGGCCGTAAGCCCATGCCGGTGCGGTGGTCATAATCTTAAGCAGCGCGGCGGCTGCGGCTTCGGGTTCGGCAGTCTCCAGCACAATTTCGTCGTGAACGTGCAGCACTACCTCGAACCCTTCCTCTTCCAGCCGGCGCAGCGAATGCCGCAGCAAATCGTTTGCCACGGCCTGCGTGATGTTTTCGCACGCCAACCCCTTCCAGAGCCGAGCGCGGGGCCACTCGGTCGCGTCGGCCGCGGGCTTCCACGACGCCTTCGCGTAAGTGACGTTGCCCTCCTCATCGAAGCGGGCGAAAGGATAGCATAGCACACGGCCCGACGGCAGAATATACCAAAGGTGCTGCCGGTCGAACATATATGCGACACGACCTGCGGAGAACTCCCGCCCCGGATTGCGCATGGCGCCCAGATAGGCGCGCTCCAGCGCGTCCCAGTAGACCGGGCCCCACGGGTTCGCCCGGCGCCAACCGTCGACCATCTTGCGGCTCTCGCTCTCCGACAGCGTGACGTTGTAGATGCGGCCCATCGCCGCGAACGCGCCGACGCCCCCGGCGAAGCCGCAGGCCAGTTCCTGCACCTTGCCGATCTGGCGCTGGTCCTTGTCGACCTCGTCGTAAGAGACGCGGAACGTCGCCGCGGCGTTGTGCTTATACACGTCCTCGCCGCGCTCGAAAATGCCTAGCTTGGCTGCGCCGCTGTTGGTGTTCGACGCCCACGGCGTCACCCGCGCTTCAATCGCGGCCCAGTCGGCCACGACCAGATGCTTGCCCTTGTCGGCCATCAGCGCCGGGCGCAGCATCCCCTTGAGCACGTCCGTGACGCGGCGGCCGAACTGCGGGACGATCTGGTGCCCGCGCACCATCGCGGTGCGGGTCAGTGCAGGGTCTTCGGCGCACTTGCGGGGGAAGTTATGAACCTGAAGCCCATATGATGAAGCGCGACCAGTAGCGCTTCCTCCTGCAAATACAAACGCTCCTCTAACTCGACGATCCTCCTCGTCAGCAAGCGATGCGGCGCGACTAAACTTCGCAACGGACGAGGCCCACAGATCATCCGCGCACTGGATAACTTCCGCCACTTCAGCCGGGACTTCATCGGGGTTTTCCTCCGCCAGCGCCAGCAGGTTGGCGCGCACGTTCTTGTCGATGGATAGCTTGGGTTCGCCGTCCTTGTAAACGGTCGCCAGTTTCAGCGCCTGCGGGCCGACGCGGTCGAGAACCCATCCGCGCATTTTCGGGCTGCGGACTGACGTGACCACGCCCTCAGTAACCTCTCGAACGATCTCTTGTATCTCGACAGCTTCCGCTTCTGCATAGCGCACCGCCGCCAGAGCCAGAGGTTTATCAAGCAGGACACCGCGGTCATTGATACGCTCATTAACGTGATAGTCGCGCAGTTCATCGGCCGACAACTCCCGCTGGGCTTGGCTGATCGCACGCATAGCACGAACGTCCTGTTCGCAGTAGCGGATCATCTCTTCCATCAGGTCGGCGTCCTCGCGGAACGTGCCGTCAGACTGCGGGATCGACAGCAGCCGAATAAGCTGGCTGCCGCGGTGGTCCTTCTTCATAGACGCGCCGGCGAAGCGACCCACGTCTTCCAGACCGCCGGGCGCGCAGTTCGCGCGGGCCTGCGTCGCGGTGCAGTAGAACTGCTCCATCTTAAAATCGAATTGCAGGACATACCAGAAGATCAGGCGCTCGAACGCGGCGTTGTGCGCCCTGATCTGGCCGGTGTGGTTCTTGACGGCGGCCGGGAAAGGCTGACTGGGCAGCCACGTCCGCACCTCTTCGTCGTCAAAGGCGTAGGACATGCACAGCACTTCGGTGCTCAGGTCCATCGCGTAATTGTAAACGCCGCGCGCTCTCAGGTCGCAGCGGCTCCGGGTTTCAAAGTCTAGCCAAAGAATGCTCACGGTTGCCTCACTTCAACCGCTACTCACCGGGGCGCCTTAGGGGGAGAGGGCGGCGCCCCGGCTTTCGCTTACCGATTAGACCCGACGGCGCCGGCGCGGTGCATCGCCAGCGGCGGCCTCTTCGGTTTCCGTGATCTCGTCATCGGCGCTGTCTTCGGCAGCAGCGCTGCTGGCGTCGAGCGAGGACCAGCCCGTGATGTCGAAGACCGGCGTGTAGATGCGGCCATACGACTTGTGCTGGTAGTGCTCCTTCTTGAGGCGCACCAGCGGCACCGGCTTGTCGGGGTTGACATCGACCTGTTCAGCGATGGCGATAGCCAGCGCCTGCACGGCCTTCTTGCCGCCGACCGACGTGACGGTGTAGCGGGCCTGCATACCCTCGTCTTCGCCGTTGGCGCAAGCCAGCGACATGCCGACCTGCATTTCCCAGCCGCGCTTCGCGCCGTCCGGGGCCGGACCAGTTTCCGGCAGCGGCTCCGACACCGGCGCCATCTTTTCGGCAAGGACGACGCCCTCACCCCAAGCGATGTAGCCGTGGACGAAGCTGAACGGGTTCACCGCCCAGATGCTGTCGTCTTCCACTTCGGTCTGGTCAGCACCGAAGACCCAGTGGCCGGTCTTGTCCATCTTGAGGATGACCATGCCGCCGGGACCACCGACATCTGCCTCAATGGAGCGCAGGGCCGACGACAGCGACTTAACCGACGGCAGGTTGGCGCCGGCAAACTTTACGACTTCACTCATAACTGTATCCTTCTCGTTACGTTACTGGACCTTGGACAGCGCCTTGCGCAGCGTCTGTCCGATTGACACCACGCCCGGCCGGGGATCGCTCTCCGGCGCGAGAGTGGAGCCGCTTGACACGGCGACCACAAGATCGTCGGGCAAGTTCTGCTTTGCCTTCTTCAGCAGCTTCTCAGCCGCGGCAGGCGAAATAAGTTTCTCTTCGTAGGGTTCGACGCCCGTCTGCATAAGAAACGCGACGGCCTTGTCGTTGTCAACCCACTGACGGGTCGCGCGCTTGTTGACCAGCTTCCAGCCGGGCACCGCAGCACCTTCTTCGAGCAGGCCGTGCGCCAACTGCTGCAAGTCCTTGATGAACGCCTCGACCATCGGGATTTGGTCCAGATAATGCGCGATCTGCTCGACCGGCAGCGCTTCGATCTTGGCCTTGACGACGCGGTCGATAGCGCCGGTCATCACCGGGCAGACCGGCTTGGCGGCGCACCAGCGGCAGTGGTCGCCAGCGGCCAGCGGCGCGTCCGGCGCCAGCGCCACCTTAACGGCGCGGGCCAACTGGTCCTCGAACTCCTTGACGCGCTCGACCGTGGTCGTCCAGCGCTTGATGCTAGGAGGCTGGACGATGACCAGCTCGACTTCGGTTACATCTCGGAACGCCCACTGCGTAGCCGGCGTGCGCATAGCAGCCGCAGCGTAGAAGAGTAGCTGGGCGTTCTCTTCGACTTCGACCGCGACGCCATCGCCAAACTTCCAATCAAGCACAACAGCCCGACTGCCAAGGCGACCAATAAGGTCCACGCTGCCGAAGACATCAGGCAGAAAATCGCCAAACCCCACCATAGCTTCGACCGCATAATCCATCTCCGCGTTCGGATCGACTTCGTCCAGCGCGCGCAGCGCGACCATCAGCTTGTTGTCGATCAGGTCTTGCGTCAGCACCGCGTCTTCGTGCTTGCGGCCGAGGAACGCCTCGGGCGCCTTGTCCTTGGACAGCACGTCCGCGATGGTGTCGTGCAGCAGCGTGCCTTCGTCGGCGTACTTGCTGCTGGGCTTGGGCGGCATCTTGTCCACCAGCGCCACGCTGCCGGGGCAGGCGATGACGCGCTTGGCGGTCGAGCCGCCGACGATACGACTGTGTTGTGCCATTACTGTACCTCACTTCACTGTTTGGAGCCGCCACCATACACGACACAAAAAGTGATGCAAGGGTTGAAACACAAAAAATTTTGGAGTAGCCCACAGCCCATGACCGAGAAAGAAATCGAAGCGCATTTCGTCAAGCGGGTCACCGCGCTGGGCGGCTACGCTTACAAGTTCCGCAGCGTGAACCAGCGCGGCGTCGCCGACCGCATCGCCTGTATGCCGAACGGCGAGGCGTGGTTCGTGGAACTGAAGAAGCCGGGCGGGCGCCTGTCACCGCTACAGGAAATCTTCGCCGAAGAGATGGAGCACACCAAGCAGAACTACGCCTGCCTCTGGTCCAAGGATGAAGTGGACGAATGGTGCAAGCGCTTCGCCTAAGGCCCTATCAGGACGACGCGGCGGACTTCCTCTATGAGCGGGACCGTGCGATGATCCTCGCGCCGGTCGGCGCGGGCAAGACGGCCATTACCCTGACCGCGATGCAGGCGATGCTCGATGACGGGCACGTCAAGCGCTGGCTGGTTGTCGCGCCCAAGCGCGTCTGCACCGACGTGTGGCCGGTCGAGGCGCCGAAGTGGTCGCGGCTGGCCCCGGCGCTGGCGGTGGGCACGCCGGCGCAGCGACAGGCGGCGTTAGTCAGTGACGCACAGGCGGTCGTCATCAACTACGACAACCTCGACAAGCTGACCGACCTGTCGGGCTTTGACGGGATCGTGTTCGACGAACTGACCCGGCTGAAGAACCCGTCGGGCAAGCGCTTCAAGGCGCTGGAAAAGCTGATCGCGCCGGTCAAGGTGCGCTGGGGCCTGACCGGCTCGTTTACGTCGAACGGCCTTGAGGACGTGTTCGGCCAGTGCAAGATCATCGACCAGTCGCTGCTCGGCCGGGCGAAGGGCGCGTTCCTGCAACAGTACTTCATCTGCATCAACCGCGACTTCGGCCAGTGGACGCCCGCGGCCGGCGCACTGGAGCAGGTGATGAAGCGCATCCGCCCGGCGACGTTCGTGCTGGAGCCGGGCGAGTACAAGGACAAGCTGCCGCCGTGCCACGTCGTCGAGGTGCGCACGACGCTGACCGACCGCCAGCCCTACGAAAAGATGAAGCGCGACTACGTCGCCCGGTTCGGCGACGACCGCGTGATCGCGCAGAACGCTGCGTCGGTCACGACCAAGCTGCAACAGATGGCGTCGGGCTTCGTCTACAACCGCGAGGGGCCGCTGCCGGTGCATTGGTTCAGCGACCACAAGTTCGAGCGGCTGGCCGAACTGCTGGACGAGAACCAGCGCGCCAACACCATCATCGTCTACAGCTATCAGGAAGAACTGGCCGAATTGAAGCGGCGCTTCCCGCACGCCCAGACGATTGAGGATGAGAACGTCATCGAACGCTGGAACCGCGGCGAGGTCGAACTGCTGCTGGTCCACCCCAAGTCGGCCGGGCACGGCCTCAACCTACAGCACGGCGGCTGCCACATGGTGTTCCTGTCGCTGCCGTGGTCACTCGAACTTTACGAACAGACCGTCGGGCGCCTGCACCGCAGTGGGCAGACGCGCGACGTTTGGGTGTACGTCATGCTGGCGGAAAAAACTATCGACGAACGTATCTGGGCGGCGCTGCACGACAAGCGCACGGTGTCCGAGACAGCATTAGAGGAATTGAAAAGTGGCTAAGGTATCATGGCAGGTGTTGGCGGTGAAGCTGCCGTCCTACACCGAAGAGGAAGTCGCGCAGATGCTCGACGACGAGGTGACCAAGCACAAGCGTACGGCCATCGCCCGGCGCCTGCACCAGCGTCTGTGCAAGCTGCGCGGGCTGCGGGAACGCAAGGAACTGATGGAAAGGATGAAGAAATGAAGGTCAAGTTTGTTGGTGAGCCGACCGCGGACATGGTCAACCATCCGCCGCACTATCGCGCGGGTGGCATTGAGGCGATTGATTATATCGAGGCCAAGCTGTCGCCGGAAGAGTTTGCCGGCTATTGCCGCGGCAACGCCCTGAAGTACCTGAGCCGCGCCGGCCACAAGGACGACACGGTCTTGGAAATCGGCAAGGCTATTTGGTATCTGAACCGCTGGCGGGACAGTCTCGTTCACAAAGACATGCCCAAGTAGAATTGTGGGCTTCGATCTGCTGGACCGTCTTCGCGCTGTCGGCGCGGCTGTCGTAGTAGATCGGCTTGGTGATCGCGCAGTACGCGTTAGTCGCGGGCGGCGGCGTCAAACCTAGAGCGCAGGCGCTCGTCACGCTCGGGATCAGGAGTAGCGCCAACGTGTTGCGCCAAGTCCACTTGCCTTTGCACTTCATCGGCCGCTTCCTTCTCAGCGTCTTGCCGCCCCTGCTGGCGCAGCTTGTTGTCGTTCCACGCCGCCCAGAGGCGGTCAAGCAACGACAGCAGGGACGACAATAGCTTTATCACGCGTCGTGCGCGTCCGAAAGGAACACAGCGGCGACACCTGCCAGACCAGCGACCGCCGTGGAGATGGCCGCCCACTGTGCATCCGACAGGCCGACCGCCAGTGCCAGAGCGGAGAAACCGGCGTAAGTGCTGGGTTCCTTAAGGCGCGCCAGCGCCCACTTCAGTACGTTCATCTTATTTTCCTTTCGGGTATGCCTTCCACGGAAGTTCCCAGTGCGGGCCATCCTTGAAGGTTCGCCAGTCCCCACCCCACTGGATCGGGACGTTCTCAGCCTTAGCCGCGGCCTTCACCGTGGCGGCAAGCTGATGGTAGAGCGGCCAATCCCACCGCACGGTTCCGCCGATCATCGGAGCAAGATCGACGGCGTGCCCGGTGAGGTGCCGCGAGTTCATAGTTTTGGTCGCACCCTGATCATAAAGCTGCTTCTGCCGTGCGGCAGTGCGCAGCCCTTCCAATACGGTGAAGTCAAGGGACGACATGGCCGCCGCCTTCTTGACAACCCGGACAAGATCAGGGTGGACCCCCTCCAATCGCTGGAGAGAACGCTGGCCTAGAATGATGCTCATATGACTTCTTGGCCCCTAAAGTACGCGTGATCGTTTATAACCTCGCACAGTTCCGGCGGCAACAGCATCCCGTCCTTGATCGTCAGGACGGCGAAGCCGGGCGTGTGCGGCGTCGAATTGTTCTCGCCGTACTCGAACTGCGGCAGGTACGGGTCCGACAGCGTGCCGGTGTCGACGCCCCAGCGCCGCCCGTTATAGTCTCCCCACGGCGTCACCAGCAGCCGGTGCAGGTGCCCGGTCACAATGCTGCGCCCGGACTTGAGCGTGTTGTTGTAGCCGGCGTGAATGCCGTTGTGCCAGCGGTGCTTGATCATCAGCGCGTCGTTGACGTTCAGCGACCACGCGAATTCCCAGTCGGAGAAGCGGTCTTCGAGCCGGCTCAGGACGCCTTCGTACTCGCCGGCGTTCTGCGCCAGCATACGGTCGAAGCGCTGGTCGTGGTTGCCGACGTTCCAGAAGAACTTGCACCGCTGCGGACCGGCCAGCAACCTGATCTCGTGCAGGTGCTCTTCGCAGATTTCCAGTTCTTCCTTGACGGTCGGCAGCTTTTCCCAGCCCAGCCGGGCGTGCCGGGAGACGCGGGCGCCGTCGAACAGGTCGCCGTTGGCGACCACGACCGCCGGACGGATGTCCCTGATGATTTCGAGCATCGCCAGATGCGCCAGCGTCTTGTCCTGATCGGGCCACCAGTGCGCGTCGCTGAACACGACGATATACCCCTCGTCGAGGCTCAGGTCGTTGACGCGGCGGTAGGCCCAGCCATCTTGCCGCCATTTTGACGGCGTCTTGGTCTGCGCGGTCTTGGGGACCGTCTTCAGAACGACGCCCTTCTTCGCCAGAGCCGCCCGGCGGCTGTAGATGGCGCGGATGCTCATACGCAAGAGAGTGCTGACCTGCGCGGGGCTGCCCTTGGCAGACTCCCACGCGGCGATGAAGTCTTCGTCGCTAACCGGCTTAGTCATGTGTCTGCTCCTGCTCGGGCAGTTATTTCAGCCCGAGCATAGTAAGTAGAATACCGACCAGCAACAAAATAATGGTGCCGGCCACGGTCATGCCAAGACCTTCCAGCCGCTTGAGCCGGGCGCAAATACTTTCGTAACGCAGAGCGCAGACCTCTTCGTGCGTGTTAAGACGGGCTTCAGTCTGATCAATAGTGGTCATGGCAAGCGTTACTCAGGGTAGTTGGTTTCGGCGGGGGTGTTCGTGTAGCCGCGCAGCATCTGGGCCAGAACATTACGCGCCATCGGCGAAAGCGTGCTGACCTGTTCCGAAATGCGTGCCTTGGCGGGGAACGTGTTGATGAGGCTGCCCATCTCTTGACCACTGAGAAACGCCTGCGCAATTTCGCGCTGGACCCGCGGCGCCATAAGCGCCCGCTCAACCTGTTCGGCGCCCTGCGCGCCAATACGCACCGCCGGGAACGGCGACAGCGTAGCCGCGGCCAGACCCCGTGCCAGCACGCTCGGGCGTTCACGGATCATAAGGTTAGCCGCCGCACCGCCGCCCTGACCGCGCAGTTCAGACATACGGTTCAGCGTAGCCAGTTCGTCCGCCGACTGCTTGAGCGCCAGATAGCGGCGCGGGTCGGACAGCGCCATGCCGGCGATGTCATACTGCTTGGTGCCCGGCCCCATGATGTCTTCGACGATCTTCGGGCGCTGACCGCTCATCAGCGCGATCAGTTCGTTCGGGTTTTCTTCCGCAAGCTGCGCGCCCTTGGCGGCCAGTTCGCGGCGGTTGACTGCTTCAAAGCCTTGACGCGTGCGGGTCAGATAGTCGCGCCACCCTTCGCCGCCCGCGCCTTCAATCGCGTCGTCGATCATCTGACGGACGCCGGTAAGCAGCGACGCCGTGCGCTCCTTCGTGCCCGACGACGGCTGGCGCCCGGCCAGCAGCCGGTCGACAATGTCGTTCACGCCGGTTTTGCGGACTTGGTACAGGTCGCGCGCGTCGATGACACCGTTCGCGTCGGCCAGTTTCTCAAGGTCCGTCGCCAGACGGATCATGGACGTGCGCTGCAACTTGTCGGCGCGGGTGCCGGGCGACGACGCCATGCGGCGAAGCTGACCGACGATAGGCGCGACGCGCAGCGGCTGCATCCCTTCAGCCGCCAGATCGGCGACGATGTCTTCCATGTCGCGAGCCTGATCGCGCAGACGCAACTGCGCCGCGATAGCGTCGTCCGCCCGCTGCCCTGCGCCCTCGGCAATCTCGCCAGCGCGCACTACCGGTCGGCTTTCCGTGAAAAATTCCGGGTTCTGGAACACCACGTCTAGCTGTTCGCGTGCGCGGCCTTCCAGCCCGCGCATCCGCGGCACAAAGCCAGACGCGGTCAGTTCGTCAGCGCGAGCACGGGCGGCGTCGGCCAGCGCTTCCGCGGCGGGGACAACCTGACCGGCGACATTCGCGCGGCCAAGCGCGGCTTCGCGGGCTGGGCCGGTGACTTCGCTGACGCCTTGACGCGCCAGTTCAGCACCAGCGCGGCGTTCCGTGGCGGTCGTCCCGCCGGCTGCCTGCGCCAGACGCTGCGTGCGGGCCTGCGCCTGCCTCTCAAGCGTTTCGGCGAACGGGGTCGGCAGAAGCTGCTCTTCGGCGATCTTGCCCATGCCGAAAAAGGTGCGCGGCTCAACGCCGGCGTCGATCAGAACCTGCTCGGCCAGACGGCGGTCGTCCGGGGACAGTTCGGCAAACGCGGCGCGCGCCTCGTCGACCTTGTCTTCAAGCGCCTTGCGGATGATCTGCGCGGCCTTCTGACGCGGCATTTTGGTGATGTCAGCGACGCCGCCCGCGACGCGCTTAAGCACTGACGCGACGACCGGCAGACCAGCACCGAACGCGGCGCCTTCGCTGATGTCCTGCCGCGTCAGCGCTGCGCCGCCGGCACCGGCGATAGCGCCGCCAGCCGCCCGCTCAGCCAGCGCGCCCGCCCGCGCAGCGCGCGTCATAGCCGCTGTCTGCGCCGCGGTACGGCCGGTGCCGATACCGCCGGTCTGAACCGCCCGGCCAACACGCTGAACGACACCACCCGCGCGCGGGGCGACACGCGCAACCGCGCCGCCGCCGCGGGCGATCAGCGAACCTGCGCCCGACACCAGCGGCGCCGACGCCAAAGTTTCACCCGCGATCTGGCCGGCGGTGAAATAGTTGGGGCGTTCCTGTTTGTAAGGGCGCAACCGCGCTTCACGGGCTTGCGTTTCCGCCGGGCGGCGCGCGACGTTCTGCTGCGCGCGCTCAACGCCCAGTGCGGCCAGACCAGAAGTCAGAAGTTCGCCGGGCAGAGAAACAACATTTTCAAAGCCACTAAGCAACCCTTCGCCGAAGGACCGTGCGCGCCCCGGCGTCTCGCCCTTGGGCTTGGCCTGCGCTGCGGGCTTGGCGCCTTGCGCGCGCATACGCTTAATCTCGGCAGCCAGCGCCCGCGCGGCCTGTTCATCGCCGGCCCGGTCAGCGTTGACCAGCGCGGTTTCTAGCTGCTTGATTGTCGGCACGCTTAGCCCCCGTACTTCTTGAGCAGTTCGTCGATGTTAGCGCCGCCCGCCGGTGCGCTGCGAGGTGCGTTGCCGCCGGTGACCGGGCGGGCGCCAGAACTAAACGGGCGCCCGAACTGCGCTTCCCACGCCTTTTCGACGCGCTCCTTGGACGACCGCAGTTCGGCGATGTATTCGCGCAGACGCTGACGGAACGTGACCTCGTCCTGCGTGCGGCTCAGGGTTGCCGCGGCCTGCTGGAGCATCAGGTTTTCGCGGTCCGTGACCTGACCCAGCGCACCGCCAGTCGGCGAACTGTCGCGCAGCGACTGAAGTTCGGCGAAGCCGCCGCGGACCATCAGGGTGTTGTACAGCGACAGCGCGTTGGCGGCGCCCTGCGACGAAACGCTCAGCGCCGTCTCGGGGATGTTGCCCTGAATGTTGCCGACGATGGTGTTCAGCTTGGGGCTTTTTAAAAGCTGTTCTGCGCTCTTGATCATGCGGTCATACCGCACGCCAGCGGCCGCGGCCGACGACCGGGCTTTATTCTCAGCCTGACGGATTTCGTAGTCCGTGCCCGCGACCGGCTGGCCGATCTGAAGACCGCCGGACGCCTTGCCGCCCGGACGATTGCCCGTCTCAAACTCGCGCATGGCCGCGGCGACCGCCGGAACCTGCGCTGCGCTAATCGGAGCCGTGATGTCCAGACCCGTGCGGTCGGCGATATACTTCTTGTAGTTCGACACCGACGCTGCGCTGTTTTCAGGCCCCTGCGGCGCATAGCGGTTCACGATCTTGTCAATCGTGTTGAAGCCCTTGCCGATGTACGCGCTGCGCAGCAAGTTCTCCTGCGCCTTGATGCCTGCTTCGGGTGACGTAAACGTGGCGAAACCGCCGCTGGCGCCGGCGTAACCGGGCTGCGAACGGGTGAAGGGACTGTCCTTGAGCGCACCGGGATTGGTCTGAAGCGCCGCCGCGACCGGGCTGCCGCCGCGTTCGCCGCCCACCAGACCGGGCGCGCCGCTGAAACCGCCCGATCCGGGCATGGTCTTCGGCAGCGGAATAAGTTCGCCGTTCGGGCCGCGGCCAAGAACAATGTCTTCGGCCATCTGAATGCGCGACCCCGGAACTTCGGACGCCGCGCCGCGGCCGTACTTAGGCATGGCAATGATGCGCTCTTCGCGGCCGGTGGTCTGGCGCTGGAACTCTTGGGCCAACTGATCCTTGGCGTCGAGCGACTGAAGCAGCGTCTGCTCGCGCCAAGCGCCGAACTGGGCAGGGTCTTGCGGCAGCGATGCCAGCGTCTGATCGACCGCCGCCTGAAGGTTCGGGTCGCGGAACTGCGTCTTCAGCCAGTCGCCGATCTTGATGGCGTCTTCGCCGTTGCGTGCCAGCTTCATGCCTTCAATTGACAGGTCGAGGAATTCATCAACAGCCTTGATTTGGGCGGACACGGCCTTCTGTTCGGCCTCGGCGATCTGCG
>JACCDG010639001.1_pt1 | contig 16424 bp, 13 predicted proteins | sample 7442471 | NCBI WGS metagenome assembly JACCDG01 (sample SAMN15323444, study PRJNA562643) | freshwater metagenome | isolation source: river surface water | place: USA:Blue River Watershed | collected 2017-08-17 | reverse complement strand
TGATCAACGCCCCTGGGCTCTCGGCGCAAGTCCTCGACAAGATCACGGACCAAGTCCTGTATGAGTTTGAAGGGCTGCGGATCGCTGACAACAACATCCAGATCAGCGCGCGCGACCTCAACCGCGAGAACTTGTCGTTTGAGGGCACAAGGTCGCGCCGCGTGACGTCTAGCGTGTGACGCCGCCCTTGCTGTTGCCTCTGGCGCACCGCTGCGCTACCTTTGGGCCTCGGTTGTTGCATCACCCGCAACAACCCTCGCCCGCCTCCCCGTGCGGGCCTCACCACGCAGCCCAGAGGCCACCATGCCAGAGCCCAAACAACTACAGCGCCCCGCACGCACGCAAGCGGGCCAGCACCCCGCACAAGACACAAGCCCGCGCCCAGAGCCCACACAGGCCCCGCATGTGCCCTCCTTGGCTGCTGGACTCATGGAGGCACAAGAAGCCCCGCCCGAAGATGAGGCGGCGCATCTTGTGTCTGAGGAGATCAGCGAGGTGTTGACCTACACCGACCCCAAGGGCCGCACCCTCCGCTGCACCCTCCACTCCAAGATCATGAACGCCGACGAACGCGCGGCGGCTGATCGGTTCGCGGGCACGCTCGCGGGCGGGGTGCCCTGGGCTCACCTCCCAAGCGCGGCGCAGTCTCGCTTTGCGGCGCTGGCGCGGTGCCGCTACCAGCTGCGCGACATGCCCAAGTGGTTGTCCTCGGCGCTGGCCGAAGATGAGCTTTTGCTGTTCACCGTGTACCACTGGCTCGCGGAGCATGATGCCACCTTTTTTCGTCCAAACCTGGGCGCGAGCCAAGGCGAGGCGGCAAGACCCCGCGTGGTCTTGGGAGCGTAGGCTTCTGCCTCCGCTGCAAGCCTCGCGCTCCAACCCGCTGCGCCCGAACCTCTCACCCGCGCACGTCCTGGAAGCCGCGCTCTTGCGGCTGACAGACAAGCAATGGGCCAGAGCGGAGGCCGAAGCGATGGAGGCGCAAGACGCCCAAAGCGCCGCGCAAAGCATTGAGCGCGCCGCCCTTCGCGCTGACCCTGGCGCGGCTGAGTGGATCAAGCGCCGACAAGAGCAGATGCAGCGCACGCGCGAGGCGCTGGCCCAAGAACAACAAACCCAAGCACGCACGCACGCAGGCCCACAAGGGGGCAGGAGGCAAGGGAGATGACGCAAGGTGGGCGAGGGGGGCCTGGGGGCCTGGGCAGAAGCACCGCGCCTGCTGCGGGCACCGCTCCTGCGGGCGGCGGGGTTGGAATCAACGTCAACGCAAGCGGGGCGGCGCAGTTGCAACAGATCCGCGACCTCCTCCAACAGATCCAAGCCCTCTCCAAGGTCAACGTACAGGTCAACGCCCCTCCTGGGGGCATTCCTGGCGTGCCTGGGGCTGCCCCTGGCGCGGCTCCTGGTGCTTCTCCTGCGGGCGGCGCTGCGGGCGCGGGGCTTGGCGCTGCGGGCGGCGCTGGGCCTACGGGCGCACCTCCTGGCTTTGCCCCTGGGACTGCGCCCTCGCCTCGCCTCCCTGCGCCTGAGTCCATGCTCTCAAGCCGCACCATCACAGCGGGCGGCGGCGTCTTCTCCCAAGCCATGCAAACGGCGGGGCAAGGGGCCTATGACCCTGGCGCGGGGGCGAGGCTCTTTGGGCAAGGGGTGCAAGGCACCTTTGCGGCGGTGGGGCGCGGCATCTCCAACCTCGGCGCGGCGGGCGGGCTCCCCATGCTCGGCCCTGTGGGGGCGCTTGCGGGGGCTTTTGGCGCTGGGGTGGGGACGTTCGCGGATTTGATGGGGCAGGGCATCGGGCTTCGGCTAGAGAACCTGCGGCGCATCGGGGGTCTGGAGCGGTACGACATCCAAAGCCGCGCGATGGGAGGCCCTGGCGCGGGCTTCGCGTCTGCGGGTGTCGCTGCGGGGGCGAGCTTTGGGCTCTCGCCAGAGGAAGCGGCGGGGACGCTGGCGTCGTATCGTCGCCAGATCGGCGCGGGCGGCGAGGCTCCGCTGCCGTTTCAGGCCATGATGTCGGGCCTCGACCCTGGGGCGCTGGCGCAGTATCTGGGGCAACGCGCGGCGGGCTTTGGCGGCGCGGGTGACACCAACACGCAGCTTGCCCAGCTTATCGGCACAGCGCAGGACGGGGGCCTGCGGGGCTCCAAGGTGGATCAATACCTCTCGCGGCTCGTGGCGCTCAATCAGCAGATGGCAGAGCGCGGGATCAAGATTGACCTAAGCGAGCAAGCGGGCTTTTTGGAGGCGCTGCGGCTTCGGGGCATCGAAGGGATGCGCGGCGTTCAGGTCAGCGAGTCCATCCAAGGCACGGCGCGAAGCGGGCTTGACCGCATGAGCGCGCCGCTGTTTCAGATCGCGGAGACGATGCAGGTTGCGCGGGCCTTCTCGGGTGCGTCGTCCTACGAGCAAGGTCTGGAGCGGCTGGGGAGACAAGCGGCGAGCCCCAACCTCGCGCTTGCGGGGCTTGGGGATGACCCCGCGCTGCGTCGGCTCCTCTTGGCGGGCATTGCTGGGCCTGATGCGCTGGGGCTGGCCGATGTGCGCGGGCCGCTGTCGGCTGTCTCCAAGCCCTCGATGGGGCTTGCGGAAGGCGGCGGGCGCATCTCCTCCACCCTCGCGCGCCAAGACATACAGCGGATGCGTGCGGCGTATGGCGGCGGCGGGGAGGATGTAGAGAAGTTCTTGGGGGCGACCAACCAAGCGCAGTTGAGCCTCATCAACGCCGCCACAGGGCCAACCGCTGAGATGTTGGTGGGGCTCGGCAACAGCCTCCTCGATGGGATGATGCGGCTCGTCAAGGCGCTGGAAAGCACGGTTCAGGCCAGGGAAGAGCGCAAGCGCAAGGAAGACTACGACCTGAGCGGCTTTGGTGCCCCTGTTCCGTCGCCGTTCGACATCCGCACGTCTGGGCCGAAGTTCTAAGGGGCAACATGTGGACGCCGCGCGTTGAGTTTGTGGGCTGGCGGGGGGAGGCGCGGGATGTGACGCGCTTTGTCACGTCCCTGTCTTGGTCTTGTTCGGTGCTTGCGCCTTGGGAGACAATCACGCTGGGGCTTCGGTGCGATTGGGTGACGCTCCAACAGCTGATCCCAGGCCAAGACAACGGGCGGCGCGGGGTCGCGGGGCAGGTTCTCCAAGACCCGCGCCCTGGGTTTGTGGTCGTGGTGCGCGACCCTTTGGGTGTGGCGCTGGCGTGGGGGAGGGCGGCGCGCATCCGCACGCGCTGGTCCAACAACCCCGAAGGCGCGAGCATGACCGACGCGGTAGAGATCGCCTGCGAGTCGTGGCTCTCGATGCTGGCGCGGGCGCGGCTCGTTTGCGTGTCCTCGCTTGAGTACGCCGTGGGCGCGGCGCTGTTGACGGTGCCCGAATGGTACGACCTGCTTACCCAGACCGTCTTGTCTCGCGGGCTTGTCTCGCCTCCTGGCGAGTCGTTTGATCGCTGGTGGCGGGCGGCGGGCGCTGCGTTTCGGGTGCCTGATGTGCTGATGGGAGGGGGGCAAGGCATCTACGGGACGCAGATCCCGCTTGTCTTTGACCGCCAAAGCGCGGCGGCGTATGCGCCCATGCGCCTACCCCAAACGCTGCGCGTGCCTGGAACCTCGCTGCAAGCCTACGGCTCGGCCTCGGTGCGCGGCTCGTGGTTGGGATGGATGCAATCAACCTTTGTGGGTGATCCTGCGCTTTGTGAGATGTTCCCGTCCCTTGAATACCCAACCGAGCGCATTGACGCCTCGGACGGGCCTTGGCGCGGGCTGGAAGACGGGGGCGAGGGGCGGGTGGCCATCCCCTACACCGACCTTGGCGCGCGTTCGTTTGCGGGGGAACTTACCACGCTGGCGCAGGGCCTCGGCGGCGCACAGCCCGTCTTGATCTACCGTCAACGCCCTGGGCTTGTGGAGCCGCTGACCACGTCCTCGGCCTTGAACCATGCCAGAGGGGACGCACCAGAGGTGCCGCGCGCGCAGGAGGTGGGGGAGCTTGAATGGTTGCCCACGTCTTACGCGCAGGAGCCCATAGGCCAGCGGCCCTTGTTCGGGGTGCGCTGGTACGACCTCGACCCCCAACAAGTCTTGGACGTGGATCTGTCGTGGGATGACTCCGACCGCATCAACGGCGTGAACGTGAGCCTGAGCGGCGCGGGGGCGGTGGGTGTGGGGCTCTGGGGGGCGCTGGGGCAGCCCGTCGTGGGCGGGCGCTCCGAAGTGGAGAACCACGGGTTGCGGCTCTTGGAAGTGGACTGGCCCATATGCCCGCCTGGGGTCAATGTTTCGGAGCTGTCCAAGGATCAAGAGCGGCTGCGGGCGCAGATCGGGGACAAGGTGACGGCCCTTACTGAGATCGTGTGGGCGCTTGGGGCTGGGGTGGACCGCGACTTCTTCCCCGCGCGGGTGACGGTGCAAGCGGCCTTTGCGCCCTACTCGCGGGCGGGTCACTGGTTGCGGGTGGATGCGGGGCAGGGGCGCAAGCTCACGGGCTACATCGACCGCGTGATCCACTCCATGCGCGCAGAGGATGACGGCAAGCTCTCGGCGCGCTCAACCTTCACCCTCTCGCGCGTGGCGCTGGGCGAGGGAGCGCAGGCCCCGTTCCCGCTTCGGTTCTCGGACGCGGGCGACTTTGTGGACGTGACCGTGACCACGGGTTGACGCTGACAGGGCGAGGCGGTAGCGTTGGGCGTCGGCCTGACGGGGTAGAGCCTTGGGTCTTGCGCCTGTCCACCAAAGCCTGCACTTGGCGGGCTTTGGTTTTTCTTGGGGGGTGGGGTTACGGGTTGAGCCCAAAACCGCGCGGGGGTATGGCGAGGGGGCCAGCGGTGCGCTCGGTGGTGATGATCTGGGGAAGGGGCAAGATTCGGGCGGGCGGCTCAATGCCGAGTTGGCGAGCAATGGCAGGGATCGTGCGAGGGGTGACGGGGCCGTCGTTTTCGAGTCCCATTGGGCCACATTCTAGTCCTGGCCATATGTGCGAATAGCATGAGCAACATTCCCAAATCCTATTGGTCAGCCTAAATAAGCATCTTGTGTATCCATTGTCTATCTTAGGGTTTGAGACACAAAAGGCTCCGCTTGGAACCGTGCCGCAATAACCAACAATGTTCTCCATAATATGGCGTAATATTTTCTTATCGCGTTGCATTAACCCACACAACAACAGCCGCCAACGCTCCTCGTTGCAATCCGAGGGCACCGCCATGAGCGCGTCCATCCACGCCCTCACCTCGTCGCGCTTGCCCGCCTCGGGTGTGTTGTTGGGTGGCGCGAAGGGGTAGCGGTTCAACCCCAGCGCCCACGCCTCAAGCTCCTTCCACGGAACCAGAGACTCGACGTCCAACACGCGCGCCCACCCCTCCCCAAACTTCGCCCGCGCGTGGTGGCTCAAGTAGGCGCACACCTCGCCACCTTCGCGCGCGGCCATCTCGGCCATCTCACACGGGCTACCCTCGTAGGCTAGCGCCCGCGCCTGCTCTAGTTTCTCTTGCGTGTCCATCTTTCACCTCACCAGTTGAACCAACGCGGGTCGTTGGGGTCCATGTAGAAGCCGCTCGCCGTGCGCGGGGCCTCGGTCTTCTTCACCTTCGCCTTCGTCCTTGGCGCGGCCTTGGGGGCAAGCGTGGCGCGGAACGCATCGCGCCCCTTGACCTGCTCGGCCTCGCCCCTGAGCGCGGCATCCACCACGCCCATGTGCTTGCACGCCCTCGCGCGGCGCTGGTGGTCGGGGCACGAGCAATGCACCGCCACCCCATCCTCAATGTTGACGTGATAGCAGCCGCGCCCCGTGCTGCTGGGGACGATGGTGATGTCGTCCAAGATGCGGAAGGTCACGTCAACGGCGTTCATGGGCGCGGCTCCGTGCTTGCGGCTTGGCGTCCATCGCCAACCACACCCACAACATAGGCCAGCGGTTGCACAAAGTCAAGATGTTTTTTGCAAGGGCTCGCTTTTTCCATCGGTGCCCCGCCACGACGGCCTCCGTTGTCCTTCGTGCGGCTTGGCGGCGTGCCACAAGCGCGCAAGCGCCCCACAAGATAGACACGCACGCACGCACGCACTACGATGTGCGGCGCGGCTGGGGGTGGTGCAAGGCGCTGGGTTCGCAGCGCAAGCGGGCTCCACCGAACACGGGCGGCGCGCGAGGGGAGGGAATGGATCGCAACTTTCAAGGCAACGTGCGGGCCTGCGCGGTACGCCGCTCCTACCTCACCCAAGAGGGGGACCGCGTGGTGGACGTGCAAGACGGCCCCAACGTGTTTGAGCGGGTGCCCATGCTCGACCTCGTGGGCGGCTCCACGTCCTTCCTTGCCCTGCCCGCGCAAGTGGAGGCGCAAGGCACGTCCAACGGCCCGCTCGCGCTTGTGATGTTCACCTTTGGCCTTGTCCCTCGACCTGTGGTGGTGGGCTTCCTGCCAGCTTCGCAGTCGCGCTCCTCCTTCACCTCGGACGCGCAAGCGGCGGGCTCGGTGCCTTCGTTCGCCTCGCCGTCTGCGGGCGAGCTTCGGGTGGAAGGCGGGCGCGTGGGCGTGGATGCCCACGGGGGGCCTTTCGTGGATGGCACCGTGTCGGGCCAGCCTGTGAGCGTGGCGGTGCCCGAAGGCGCGGCCCTTCGTGTGCAGATCGCGCGAAGGCTTGAAGGCGGCGCGCTTGAAGACGTGGCTCCCGTGAGCGCGCACGTCCCGCTGGGGGAGGCCCAACAAGCCTACACCTCGGCACAGCTGGTCGCCAAGATCAACGAGCTTGGCGAACAGGTCCAAGTCCTGCGGGCGGCGCTCGTGGCGCTGGGGGTGGCGCTGCCTCCTTGGGTGTGGGTGCCCTCGGCTGCGCCTGATGCCTCACAGCTTGCGGCGGCGCTGCTGATCTCCTCGCGCTCGGTGGCGGGGTAGGGGTTGGCGGCTTCGGCGCGGGCCTGCTTGCGTGCGTGCTTTGGGGTTGGCGTTGTTGCACGCTGGGCGCGGTTTGGTTATGGTTCGGGGAGCATTGTTGCACGCGGCGCAACGCGCGCTGGGTGGGCGATGCGCGCGAGCTTGTGAGGTTTGCCCGTGTCCAGCGGCTTCTTTCCACCCCTGACCCCGCGCCCTGCTGTGGCGGGGCTGTACGCGCCTGCGGATCAAGCGCGCCGCCTCCCGTCCATCTTCGGCGGGGTGGGGGTGGGGTGGCTGGGGAGCCTTGCGGGCTTCCTTGCTGACCTGGGGCGCATCCCCGTACCGTACACGCTCGAAATCAGGCAAGGTGAGACGCTGGTTGGGGCGGTGGCGTTGCCGCTGCCCCCTTCGCAGGTGAGCTATGCGCGCCCTGGCGCAACCGATTTGGCCTACACCTTTGGCGAGCTTCCCTACCGTGAGCCCTCGTTGTATCGCCGCCTCGATGTGAGCCTGTCGGGGCCTTCGGGGCTTGTGCAGCGGGCGGGGAACAACCGCTGGGGGGAGATCGTGTGGGCGGCGGGGCCTGAGCTTGTGCGCGAGCTTGACGCCTTCTTGGACCTCTACCAGCGCACGGCCTCGCGCGCGGCGCAAGAGCATTTAGAGCAACCTGATGGCCCGCCCGTGCCTGCGGTGGGTGTGGAGGCTGATCCTCACGCGGCGGCGCACGGCTCGGGCGATGTGGCGCTGGTGTTTCGGTCCCTGCGCGACCACGTTCATGTGCGGTGTGAGGTCAAGTCGTGGCGCGTGTCCTCGGACGCCTCGCGCTCGCGGCTGACCTCGGACTGGTCTTTGGAGCTTCACGCCTACGCCCCTGCCGCGCCTGTGGTGCCGCGCAACTTCCTTGGCTACATCGCAGACGCGGCGCTGTACGTCGCCACGCTGATAGGCGGGGTCAACAACACGCTCGCCGCAACCGACACCATCCTTGGCAACGTGCGGGGGGATCTGGAGGTCTTGCGCGCTCCCGCGCTGGCGCTCCAACAAACCGCGCGCCTCTTTGACCAAGTGGGGGCGCGGGGCGGGGATCTTGCGGCTTTTCCTCGGACGCTGGTTGCGGATTGGGTGGCGGTGGCGGGCGAGTTTGGCACGGCTTGGCAGACGTGGCTTGCGTCGGGCTCGGCGCTGTCTGGCTTGTTCGACCCCGCGACCCTTGGCCTAGAGCGCACGGCACAGCAAGCGGCGCGTTCGCAGCTTCTGGCCCGCCCTGCGCTCGGCGCGCTGGGGGGCGGGGCGGGGGCGATTGAGCAAGCGGTGGCGCGGCGCGAGCGCGGGGTGGGGCAGGATTTGGGGCTTGTGCCCGTGCCACAAGGGGCGCAAGAGCGCGGCCCTGCGCCTCGGCCCTACAGGCTCGGCCCTGGGGACTCGCTGACCGTGGTGGCGCGGCGCTTCGGGGTGGACGTGGGCGAGCTTGTGAGGCTCAACGCCATACGCGGCGGGTCGCTTGGAAGCGGCCAACCCCTCGGCCCTGGGGTGGAAATCCTGATCCCTGGCACAGCGACAAGCGCGGCGGGGCCTGGGCAGGGCGGGTATGGGGTGGACCTCGTGCTAGACCTTGGGACGGGGGATCTTGTGCTTGAGGACACAGGGCGCGGGGCGAGCCTTCGGCTTGTGAGCGGCCCTGATCTTGTCGAGCAAGCCCTTTCGGTGCGCTACCTGACGCGCCAAGGCGAGAGCCGCGCCTTCCCTGGGTATGGGCTCCCTGGGCTCGTGGGCGAGCCTTCAAGCGCGCTTGTGGCGGGGCTCTTGGCGGTCCACGCCCAAGAGCAAGCACAGCGCGACCCTCGGGTGGGGGAGGTGCGCCGCTGCGAGGTAGAGGACGGGGGCAACACCTTCTCGGTCCTGATGGAGATTGCCGCGCGCGACGGCGCGGAGCTTGCGTTTACGGCTCCGCTGCCGATGGCTCTGGAGGGGTAAGGATGGCCGCATTTTCGCCGCGCACGCCGCAACAAGTCCTGCAAGACCTCGCCGCCCGCGCGATCACCTACGCGGGCGCAAGCGACCTCGCGGAAGGGTCGGTGTTGCTGCAGCTGCTGGCGACCTTGGCCGATGAAATCGCGCTCAAGGAGCTTGACATTGCGGGGGTGCGGGACTCGTTCTTCCTCGACGGGGTAGAGGGGGCGCTGCTGGATCGGCGCTGCGCGGAGCTTCCCAAGGGCGGGGTGCGGCGGCGCGGCCCAACCACGGCCAGCGGCGGGGCGCTGCGGGTGGTGCGCTCCTCCACGGTGGGGGACTTGGTCTTGCCTGCGGGCTCGGTGGTGCTGGCGCGCACGGACGGCTCGCCCGTGCTGTACCGCAACGCGGATGCGGTGACGATTCCCAACGGCTCGGTCTCGTACACGGGGGCGCGGCTCGTGGCTCAAACCCCTGGCGAGGCGGGCAACGTCGCGCCTGGGTTCTTGTCGCTCGTTCAAGGCCCCTCGGGGGTGGTGTTCGCGGTCAACACGGCGGCGCTGACCTCTGGTTCAGACCGCGAGAACGACGCGGATTTGCGCTCGCGGGCGCTGGCGTACATGGGGAGCCTCGCGCGCTGCCAGCCTGTGGCGATGGAGTACGCCGCGCGCTCGTTTGTCGCCTCGGACGGGGCGCGGGCGCTGTTCGCCTCGGTCGTGGAAGACGTTCGCACGCCTGGGTACTCGGAAGTGGTGATTGACGACGGTTCAGGCGGCGCGGGTGGGACGCGGGCGGGGATCTTGACCTCTGGCGAGGTGCCTACGGGGTCGGGGCTGCCGTGGGTGTGGTTTGAATCTCCCGCCGTGGCCGCGCCCACAATCACGGTCACGCGCGGAGCCTCGACCTTCACCCTAGAGCCTGGGGTCAACTGCACGCCCATTCCTGAGCGCGGGCTTGTGGTGGTCAACGATGGGGTTTTTGAGGCGGGGGATGAATGGGCGGCGGGGCCTTATGATGTGTTCACGGGGCTGACCGCAGAGCTACAGACCCACCTTGACGGCTCGACCTCCGACCCTGGGCGCTTGCCTGGGTGGCGCGCGGCGGGTACGCGGGTGCGGGTGCGGCCCGTGGTGCGCGAGGAGATCGGGTTTGACGTGTGGATCTTGCCCCGCTCTGGCGTGAGTCTCGATGCGCTCATGACGCGCGTTCGCCAGACCTGCGTGTCCTTCCTTCAATCGCTGGCCCCTGGCGCGCCGCTGTACGTCGGGGCGCTTACGGCGGCGCTGATGAGCGACCCTGACCTGCTCAACGTGCGGCTCTACCTCACTGGCACCTCAACCCCGCTGCCTGACCAAACCCCCGCGAGCTACGACCGCTCCCTACGCACCGCCTCGGCGCGTATCGGGGTCGTGCCCAACCTGGAGAGCTAGACGATGGCCGAGTGGTGGCAACAACTAAGCGCGGCGGTGCGCTGGTGGGCTCTGGAGCGCGTGGATCTAGTGGACGCTGACGGCTCCCAAACCCTGCGACAGATGCAAGAGCTTTTGTCGCAGGGCGGCGGCTGGGGCGCGGGGCCTGGGATGCTGACAGCGGCGGTGGAAAACTACACCGCCAACGGAACGACCGTGCTTGTGTCGCTGGGACCGTTTCAGTTTCACTACACGTTCACCACGCGGGATGACGCAGGCGCGCAGATCGTGGACCCTGGCCCGCCTCCTCCCTCCACGCGCTCGCCGTTCGGGGATGGGAAGGTCAAGGCAACCTCTGGGCTCGTGCTGCTGCATGACCCCGCCGACAGCGACCAAGCACCCTTCTCGACCTTCGACGTAACGAGCTTCACCGCCTACATCCGCTCGGTGTGGTTCGGCAACGCGGGGGCTTGGCCTGCGGCCTTTGACCCGAACCTGTGGCCGTACCTGTGGGCGCGCCCCGTGCTTGTGGAGACGACGCCAGACGCGCGGCGCGAGTGGTCCACGGCGACCCATACCGAGGTCGCCGTGACCGACGACACGCGCCTACGCCCGCGCATCGAGTTTGCCCTGGCTGTCTCCCAACCTGCGGTCCCCGTGGATGGGTCGGGGGTGCCTACGGAACCAACCTGGGTCAAGATCGGACGTGTGGCGCGCTGGGAAGACCTCTCGGCGGCGCAGTACAACGTGGACGGCAACGGCGCGGGGCCTGCCCTGCCGCGCATCTACCCCATCTCAGCCTTCGACGGGGGCGAGTGGGTGGGATTTGTCCAGGGGGAGATTTGGGACGAAAGCGCCAACCCCCCTGTGCTGGGTCAATGGGCGTGGTCGCAGTTTCTCTCGCCCTTCCCTGCGTGGTGGAACGTCGCAGGCAACGAGGGCTTTTTGCAGTCGGGGGGAACCACGTTCAACCGAGGCTTCAACACGCCCCCTTCCATCGGCGTTGTCTCGGCGCTTGGCATCCTCGCGGATCGTCTGCGCGCGCACCTCGTGGGCGACGATTCGGGCGCGCTTGGGACGGCGGGGTGGTGGGAGCGCCCTTCGCACGGCATCAAGTGGCTCGTGAACCGCACCGAATCGCTGCTGACACAGGTGGCGCAGCTCGCGCTTGATGTCAACGACGTGGAGGCCGATGTGGCGGCGCTTGCGGCCCTGCCACGGCTGACGGCGTGGGGCTTCTTCCCGTGGAATGAGGGCTCAAGCGGCTACAACGCGCCCACGGTGGAAGCATCGGGCCTCAACCCCTCGCCCTTCGTGCAAGGCTCTGGCGTGGTGCGGGTGTACATCTCCTCGGGCATCACCTACAAGAGCGCGGTGGTGTCGCCCGTGAAGAACAGCGACAACAACCTCTTTGGGGGGCCGCGCGCGGGCTTTGACAACACCAAGGGCGGCTTCAAGGTGTCCTTCTATGGCTTTGGCTCCAACATGACGGGCAACTATCTTGAGGTCTACTGCGAAGGGCCAGACAACAGCGCCACGGACGGGCGGCAAGTGTGGGCCTATGGCGGTTTTTCGGTGGCGCTGTATGATGAGCCCGCCTGATAAGGGCGCACGGGAAGGGGTAAGGCGATGCTTGGGCGATTGATCAAGGCTTGTGCTGGGGTGGTGGTGTTCAGCGAAGAACACGAGATCCCCGAGTGGATGGGCGCGCTGCTCGACGGTACTACGGACGCCAACGGGCTCTTGATCAAGGGCGCGGGCCACAAGTACCTGCGGCGCGTCCCGAAGTCTGGCGGGGGCTTTCGCTACTTCTACAACGTCACTGGCGGGCAAGGCATCGGGCACGCTGGGGAGATGGTGGCGGGCGCGGCGTTCAAGGTGAAGCACGCGGGGAAAGAGGGGCACTTCCATGTGACGGCTGATCACGGCGACGAAGTGACGGTCAAGCATGATGAAAGCGGGCATGAGCAGAAGATGAGCAAGGCGGCGCTGCGGGCGATGCTGCACGCCGAACACGCGGAAGCCTTGGGGGCTGTGAAGGCGCGGGCCAGCAAGACCCTAGAGCAAGCCCGCAAGACGGGCACGGCGAAGCAGCAAGACAAGGCGGCGGCGCTGGTGAGCAAGTATGGGGGCGCGAGCGAGAATCGCCCAGCGGCCAACGCCAAGGAGATCAACGCCGCGCTCAAGGCTGATCCCGTCGCCGCGCTCAAGCGATACGGCCAAGGCATGGCGGGCCAGACCCTGCAAGCCAAGATAACGCAGGTGGACCGCGACTCGTGGGGCTCGCGCACAGGCGCAAAGATCAAAACCACCAAACAGCGATTCATTGTCTTGGGCTCTACGCCAGAGGGGTTGCGCGTGTTGTCGTCGCAGCGCAAGCGAAAAGACCCCGCGCCGCACGAGTCCACCTATTATTACGACAGCAACATTCTTCCTTGGGAAAATCTATCCAGCGAGGCCCCCTCGCTGGATGGGCGCGAAGAAAACTGGCGCGAGGCACAATACCGCATCAAGATTGAAGGTGCCTCCCTGGATAGCACCTTGCCCGCTCATTCGCTGGGGTTTGCGGAGGTCCAACAGGCTGCGGAGAGGATGGACCCGCAAGCGCGCGAGGCGTTGTGGCGTACGGTGGCAAGCCCAGAAGACGCCGCGCTGCTGGCATCCTCGCCGCAAGAGGTGGACCATGCTTCGTTCAACATTTACAGGCATTTGAAAGATGCTGGCGCGAGCGTTGACCCATACTCGCGCCCTGGCACCCATCGGCTCATGCGGGGTGGGCGCACGGTGGAGCAGACCAACCGCGAGGAGGCGGCGACCGTTGCGGAGCTGATCCGCACGGGGAAGCCACGCAGCGCAAGCGTTGAAGGTGCCGCACAGAAGGCGCTTGGCGAGAAAGCCGTGCCGCTCTATCTGGTCAACACCGAACGGATGCAGCGCGAAATCTTGCGCCAACAAGCGTCCGATGCGCGCAAGGTGAACCCATGACCGTCCTTGCCTACGCCTCCTCCGACTCCGACCCGCTCAACAATCCCGCCGTGCCTGCGGTGGTGGATCTGGGCTCGGTCACGCCTCCAACCACCGTCCAGCTTTACGGTGCGGGCGAGGACACCGTCAACCCCTCGGCCACCTTCACCTATCAATGGGAGATCGTGTCACAGGGCATCGTTGCGGGCGTGGCCGATGCGACCCTCGATGACCCCACCCTCCAGAACCCCACCTTGACCGTTGAGGGGTGGGGGAACGTGCTTTTGCTGCTCGTGGTCACGTCCAGCACGGGCGGGCCTTCGGAGTCGAGCGCGCGCCAAGCCCCGAAGAACGCGCGAGTGGTGTGCCAAGTCCTCGGCGCAGATCGCGGCTTGCAAGTGTGCGCGGCGGGGGAGCGCGATTGGCAAGCGGCGCTCGATCTGGTGGTTGCGGAAGTGGAGGGCATCGCCACGGGCGTACCTCCTCACGACATGGCAGACCACACCGACGCGGGCGCGGTTACGGGAACCAACCTCAACCGACAGATCGCGGGCAGCTACGCAGGCACGGGTACTTGGCCTGGGTCTTGGACCGCTGACCACAGACATAGGGGCTCGGACGTTGACGCGGCGACCACATCCCAGCGCGGAACGGTGGTCCTGAGCGATGCGCCGCGCGATGCGGTCAACCCGCAAGTGGTGACGTGGCGGCTTGTGACCCTTGAGCAAGCGGTGGACTTCACGCGCGACGCGGGCGGGCTTGTGGACGTGATCCAACCCAACCCCGCTGCCTCGCCTACGGGGCCGCTCGATGTCCACGCCCTACTGCGCCCCCCAACCACGCCCACGTCCTTTGGCGTCTCCAACATCACATGGGAGATCCTGAGATGGGAGGTCGTGCTTTTGGACGGCGGGCTGGCCGCACCTGTCCATCAATACGTTTTTGAGTTGATCCGTGGCACGCTCGCGGAGATCCAAGCGGGGACGTACACGGCGCTGGACACGCTCAACGGCACGCCCTCCACGAACAACAAGACCCTTGTGTTGAGCAACGAGGCCGCGCCCTTCCCTGCCACCAACCTTGGCACGGTCACGGGCGCGCAATGGCTCGCCGTGCGGGTCAACGACGGCGACGGCGGCGGGCGACAGATGCGGGTGGCGGTGGGGCTGGTCCACAGACCATAAAAAAGCCCTGCACGCACGCGGGCACTCTTGGGGGCTTGGGCGTGCGTGCTTGCGGGTGGGTTTGTCGGGGCGCGCGAAGCGGGGCGACATAGAGCGGGAAGGATGAACGGGAGGCGATATGCGAGGCTGGGGCGCACCTGACAGCGACGGCGACGGCTACCCCGAAGATGCGGGCTGGGGCGACCCTTGGGAAGCGTCCTCGGGCTCTGATCCTGAGCCCTCCTATGAGCTTGGCTTTGGCTCGCCCACACCCCCAGACCGCTTGGGGGTGGTGATCTATGGGGTGTGGCCTGTGGCGCTGCCCTCCACGGGCGGCATCTTGGTAGAGGTCTTCGGGGCCTGGGAGAGTCTGGGGCCGTACCGTGTGCAGCTGCTCGATGCGTCCTCCACCGTGTACCCCGAAGACGCGGCGGGGTGCGTAGGGGCGGTGCGCTTTGATCGCTTCGGGCTGATGGTGGGGCGCGATGATCCGTCCTTGTGCTACACAGAGGCGCGCTATGCCTTCGTGGATGGCCAGCCCGCGCCCCAACCCTCGCGCGTGCTTCGCTTCACCTTGCCGCCTCTGCCCTTGGGGCTGTACTCGGTGCGGGTGCGCTGGGGGGCGCTGTTTGGGGAAGAGGTGGTGCTTGAAGATGCGGTCTTGATCGTGCCTCCGCTTCGGTGTGAGGAGACGTGGCGCATCACGGGCGCGCTTCCCTCGGTCTTTGCGGCGGCGGGGGCTGTGGTGCCCTCTGGGGAGACGTTGCGGGCGGTGGGCGGGGTGCCGTGGCCTGATGGCGAGGCGGGGCCTGATCCTGCGCCCTTTGGGCCGCTGCGTGCGCTGCTGCTGGCCTCCTCGGAAGGGCTGGCGAGCCTTGGGGGGCGGGTGGCGTCCTTGACCTCTGAGGTATGGGAGCCGCTGGAAGACGTGCCCCTGGAATCGCCGCTTTTGTGGCCTGCGGCGGCTGATGTGTGGGTGGGGGATCGGCGCGTCACCTACGAGGGTGCGCCTGACCCTGCCGCGCCTCCGTGGCTCTTGGCGGGCGATGTGGTTGACCTCGTGGATGGGGTAGAGCGGCCCGAAAAGACCCTCGTTGCGCTGGACGTGGGCGAGGTCGCGTCCGATGCGTGTTGGTCGCCGTGGTCGCTGCTGCCCTTGTCGCAAGTCGAGCGCGGCCTTCGGGACACGCTCACGACGCAGGCCACAGGGCAGGCGCTTTGGAGGCTGGCGCAGTTCTGGGGGCTGCCGAAGCCTGGGAACGTGAGCGAGGCAGCTTGGAGGGCGTGCCTTGTGGCTGCGGCGCAGGGTTCGCGCGGCACAGGGGCCAACATCCAAGCCTTCCTAGAGGCGTTCTTCTCCGACTCGGCGCAAGCCTTCGGGGTGACAATCTCGCAAGCCGCGCCGCAAACCCTCACCTGGGCCAGCGGCGGCGCGGGGTCGTTCCCTGACTCGTTCCTAGGGCGGCTCGTGCGGGTGTCGTTCGTGCCTGCGGATGCAGTAGAGCCGCTGCCTGGGCAAGTTTGGGAGCGCAAGGAGGGGCTGTTTTACGTCGTGGGCATCGGCGCGGTTGGGGCCTCGCTCAACCTTTGCCCTGTGCGTGCGGGGGTTTGGGAGGCTGCCAACTTCGCAAGCGGCCCCTTCGCGGTCCACCCAACCGAAGGCGACGCGGAAGCTTACGTCTTGTCCTTCCTGTGGCGCGAGCCTTGTCCTGGGTGGATGCCTGATGGATCGGGCGGGCGGGTGCGAGACACCACGGGCCGTCCGTGCCGCGTGGAGGTCTTCGTGGGCGAGGACTTGCAAGACGACTTCCCCGCCTCCTACCTGCTAGAGCCTGCGGGCGTGAATCGGGCCAGCATCGACCCGCTGATGCCGTTTGGGTCGCAGCTCATGGACTCGTTCAACCTCGCGGGGGCCTCGCCTGCGCCTCCCTCTGCGGGCAACCAAGACCTCGGCCCCTTCCCGCTCTACCTTGGCGGCACAGACGACACGGCGGCGCGGGCGCTTGACCTCGTCTTGCCTGCGGGCGTGGATGCGCGCGCCCTGGGGTGGGTGTGGCCGTCGTAGCGGGCTGGGTGCGA
>JACCDG010151653.1_pt1 | contig 16424 bp, 16 predicted proteins | sample 7442471 | NCBI WGS metagenome assembly JACCDG01 (sample SAMN15323444, study PRJNA562643) | freshwater metagenome | isolation source: river surface water | place: USA:Blue River Watershed | collected 2017-08-17 | reverse complement strand
CGCCTACGATGACCGCCGGGTCTGCAAGATTCGAAACGCGGCCGTGATAGAGCGCAAGATCATTGACCTCGAATGGAGTCCCGCGCCCTGCCGGAAAAACTCGCGCTACAGCTTCGTCACGCTGAAAATACTCATCTCCAACGATCATCGGCGGATGCAAGTTAACGACGCTCTCTATGCGCGCGCCACCGACCTCGGTCGGCAAAATTCGGGAATTGTCGGCTCGGTACCGGATGGTATTAGGTCCCATCGGGTTGAAAGGGACGGCTAGCATTTCACCGGTATACGGATTTCGCCACTCCTCAAGCGGCTCGCCCGTATGTATGTCGGTGATTAAATTGATCTCAAGCGCCGTCAGCTCGAAGCCACCGTCATCAAGATAGCGGATCCGCTGAAAGGTACCGACGTTCGCCTGATAGAGCGGTGTCAGCGCGGTGCCGACCTGGCCGTACTTCGGGCCTTGCAGCCACCAGAAGACGACTCCGTCGTTACTGCGATAGTGCAGCTTGCGGTAGAGCTGGACGAGGTCGAGCGGCGCCGTAGAACGGGACGGAGAGGCTGCTGCCTCTCCGTCCGTCATCATCATGGCCGCCATTGCCCCGACCGCACCTCCGAGAAGTTCTCTGCGGTCGATCGTCATGGCATGCGCTCCTATCAGAATCGATAACTCGCCGAAACGCCGATCTGTCGCTTGTTCGCAAGCAACGCTTCCGAGGCGGCGAGCTGAAAGAAGAACGGATCTGCGGCACTGTCGCTGTTGTAGCGTGACGCCTCGAGCGTATCGTCATCAAAGAGATTATTGATGAAAAGAGAGGCATCCCACTTATCAGCGCGCATACCAAAACGCACGTTCGTGCGTATCTGCACCGGTACGTACGCGAAGTTCACGATGCTGTCATAGCGCTTGCCAATGTAGGTGAGATCAGTGCGTGCATACCAATCTCGGTCCGCTGACAAGTTGCTCTCATACTGGAGGAACACAGCGCCGCTGAGATCAGGAACCAGCGGGAACTTGAATCCCTTCGCGTCTGTCTTGCCGAAAAACCGAAGCGGCAGTGCCTCGTTCAGCGCTTTCGTGATCTCCGTGTCTGCGTAGGCCAGACTACCGCCGAACGTCACCTTGTCTGTCAGACTGACTGCGCCATCGATTTCGAGTCCCCGCGTATTGCTGTCACCCGCCGCGAAGGGTACGGCATTGAAGTTTTCACCCGCGGGAGCCGGCAGGTTCGTGATCACACCGTCGCCGTTGAGGTCAACCTGGATGGTTCGAACTCCCTGACGGCCGATCCACTCGAGGTAGTACACCGACGCGTTCAGATACCAGCTGCCATCAGCCGCGCGATGCTTGATGCCAAACTCAATGTTTTCAACCTCGGCCTCGGGCGCAGTCGAGCTCACGCCATTTTTTAGAGCGATCGCTTGTTGTGCGGGTGTCAACTGGAAGAAGGTCGCATAGCCTTGGGTGGGCTGGTTACCCTTCGCGTAGTTGGCGTACAGATTCGTCTCATCGTTCAGTGTATAGCGCAGTAAGAATCGCGGTAAGGTCGCTGTCGTCTCGACATCGAACTGTGTCGATAGACCAATGCCGCTCGTAATGATGTCTTTTTGACGACGAGCCTCAATACTTACGTTGAGAGCGTCGGTCAGATCGTAGCCCAAGCTACCGAAGATAGAATCTGTTTTGGATCCACTCCTCGCAGGATTGAGCGACGCTGCAGCCGGACCACCGGCCGTTGCGCCGAATAATGTGCCGTTAATGAACGCACCGATCGTGCTAAAGGTCGCCTCAAGTCGGGCAACACCGACCATCCAATCGAACTTGCCCTCAGCAGGCGAAGTCACGCGTAACTCGTACGAGTCCTGTGTCTGCTCCGTGTCGACAAACGCCTGATAGCGATCTTCCGGAGCTCGCTCGAAATCTTGGAGAGAGACGATGGTGTGATCCTGTTGGCTGGCGATCGCCGTCAGGGTGTGCCCGTTCATGAACGACCACTCTAACGTACCGGCCGTCAACGTCTGGTCAAGTTCAAGATGATGGTCATCTAACTTCGTCTTACCGATCGAAGCCGCAGGCAGTGCATTGTTGATGGCGATCGGGCCGCTCGGCGCTTTGAGCTCGCCGCAGTAGGCCTTACGCGATTGCTCGACGGTGAATCCGGCGGGCAGGCCGGTCAATGCGCGCGGCAAAAATCCCGGGAAAGGACCGCAGTTATGTTGGGTATACCGGGCGATCAGCGGTGACGCAGCGACACCATCCTCGTCGTGGCGATCGCTATGACGAACGCGGATCGAAAGATCTTCGGTGGGGGTGAAGTTCAAAGTTGCAGCAACGTACTGCGACTCGGTTTCGCCCAGCCGACCACCTAACGCGTTCTTGTAGAACCCATCGAACTGACTGCCATCAAAAACGAGGCGTCCAGACAAAAGCCCTTCAGCAATCGGTCCCTCGATGGAACCTCCGAGTCGATAATCGCCGTGCGTGGCCGCCGTGACATTTACTCGACCCTTGAACTCATCGCCCGGGGTAGTGGTGATCATGCTGATCGCGCCACCGAAAGTAGCGCGACCAAACAAAGCCGACTGCGGACCTTTGACGATTTCGATCCGCTCAAGGTCTTCGCTACCGAACGTGGCAGGCGAGCCCACTAGTGGTATGCCATCGACAAAAACGGTCACTAGATCTCGACGATTATCGCCAACGGCTCCGATCTGAGTCATGCCACGTACCGAAAACGACGCAGACGATCGGGTCGTGCCGCCGTTGAAGGTCAGACCTGGTGAAAACTTTGAAAGATCGGCAAGGTTTTGTATGCCTCGCTGCTCAATCTGCTCGTCACTGAACGCGAGGATCGTGAGTGGCGCATCCTGAATTGATTCGTTTCGCTTACGTGCCGTGACGACGATTTCCTCGAGAGCCGAGGCACCGGCACCGCTCTGCGCCGATAGTCCCGTTGATCCGGCGGCGAGCGCCACCCCCACAGCCCAAGCAATTGCCTTGTTGATTTGCATCGAATTCCCCCAATCGACTGAGTGTTGAGTTCCCCTACGGCCGAATATACGAGAGCGCTCACAACGCACCATGCAGACGACGCATAGCTGTCGACGCGGTCCGCATGCATTGCCGTTGCACAAAAATTACCCGCATGGTGCTGTATGCGACCCATCGATATTCCGACCATACGTCAAAGTTAGCCATGCATCCCAGGCGGGGAAATCGAAATTACGCGAGGCGGTCGCCGTTTTCGTGATAGCACCCTCGCGCGAATCGCTTTTACGCCAAAACCGACTCACGAAGCGCAAACTCGTCGTGGTTGACGCCTCGGAGCAGCCCACCTATCGTCCTATCGCATGGATATGACAGCCGTTATTCCCGCTTCTGGGACTGCAAGAAGCCCGCGGGCACCACGCCTTGGCAGTGGAGCTTGGCTGGGTTTTTACGTATTGGCGCCCCTACTATCGGCCTTACCTTTGGGATGGTACGGAGCCGGCATAGCAGCAGAATTCCCCTTTGGTGCATCCATGCTCCTTTGGATTTCAATCTGCGCGGTCTCGTGGTGGTTATCCGACGGCCTCTCGCGATCGATCGCCAGACTTTCATCCGCCAAGACTGTGCCCATTGCCTGCCTGGCGACGGGCTATCTTCTCAATTTGCTGCTCTCGAGCATCTATAACCCGGCAGTCCTCTGGTGGATGATTGAAGCTGGTATCGCCAGTCGTACCCCAGCCGTCGACGCGTACTTTGCCGTCGAGCGCAATTTGCTAGATGGAGATTATCTGCGACTACTTTTGTTGGGCGGAACGCCCGGATTATTTGTTTGGATCGCCGGCAATTATCTCTTCGAACTTATTACCGGCATACCGCGAATCACCGGCACTCCAAGCGTGCGACACCGCATATTTGCGTCAGAAACGATCGACACCCAGCCTGCAACCGACTCGCCTGCAGCGATTCGCCCCACCAGCCTCACCCCGAGATTTTTCCAACGCCTGACCAGACTTGCGAATCTCAATGTGGACGAACTGCTAGCCGTTGAGGCTGAGGACCACTACATCCAAGTGCATTCTCGGCGGGGCAAGGAACTGATCTATTACCGTTTTGGTGACGCGCTCGAAGAACTCACTCACCTTGATGGACTGCGAATTCATCGCTCCGCGTGGGTCAGCAAAAAAGCCATCGATCGTGTCGAGGGCGAAGGTCGAAACATGCATGTTCGACTCATCAGCGGCGAACGCCTGCGAGTCAGCCTCTCTAACAGAGGGGCTGTACAAAACATGCGTCGCGATTCCTCAACCTGACGAACAAACAGTATCAACTAATGACCGGTTTTCGCTCACGCATGAAGCGAATCATGCTAGGTTCACTCTTGCGCACTTCGGTCGGTGGCACTAGAAATTCCGGTAATCGTTCGCGCACGAGCTCGTAGATTGCGGGTGGCACGGCACTTGCCGACTGCGCACTGCCCGTGATCGCCGAATAGAGACAGTTCCCGGGCCTGTCACCCATCAGCATCCACGGCTGCCAGGGTCGTACGTGCACCCAGTGGCCGTCGTACTCGACGCTCTCACGCTTAGGATCAGCCAGCTCCGACCATCGAGCGTTGTAGCTCATGCAGTCGGAAACCTGAATCTGCGCACCGCTGCTCTCGCGCCTCCAGACCTGCGGGTCGAGAGGATTGACCGCCCAGAAATGCGTGCGCTGTTCAAGCATCACGCGATCGCCCGCGCGCTGCCATGGCAAAACGAACGGCCTCGAAGTTGGCACGCTGCCATTAGCGCGGTCATAAAAGCGCTCCTCTTTGATCTGCGGCAAGATCCATCGATTGACGGCCGGATTGGCGATATGAAACGGCTCGACCGTCTCATTGAGATACGGATTGACCCATCGATCAAGCACCTTACCGGTCGCCAAGTCAGTAAAAAAGCCGCATTCTTTCTGCAGTAGTTGATACCCCCCCTGCTCCGGGACTGCACGCAAACGCTGCGTGCTCATGCCAACGACGCCGACCAACTCCCGCACTGCCTCGCCCGGGACCACCGCCATCAAGACACCGGTGTACCACCCGTGCTTAAAGCCCTGCGGCGCTAGCGTTGCAGTGAGTTTCGCCATGGCGAGAACATTGCCTTCAGGAGTCGTCAAATCGAGCCCGTCAGAATTCTTAGGCCTCATCGTCGGAGAGGCGGTGATCGCAGGCGCAGCCAGCAAAGACGCCCACCCAAATCCTGCGAGTACGCTACGTCGATCCATACTGACCCTCACTTAGACAACAAGTCGGGGTGGTCGGCTCTCACCCGCTCCAGCAACCACGGCGGTACAGCTGTCATTTCATCGATCCGACACTTGATACCTACAATCCGCATGTCCTGTACGCCCTCTTGCCCCTGCATATCCAACCATTCGACGAAACTATTGAGCGTCGTGTAATTGAACTGACAATCGATCCACTCGTTACGTGGCCGCAACAATTGCGCCGTACGGGCAGTGAACGTTGCCAGCGATGCCGCGTATCGCTCAGCTCGCGCAGGTAAATCTCCGCTCGCCCCCCGTCCGGGCAACTTGACGTACAGATCCTCGGTTAACGCTGTCGTACCCGCAATCTCTGCGAGCTTGGTGATTTCGCCGCGGAACTCCACGCCTGCGGGCATCGCACGCACGGGCATTATCCCCTGCTTCGAAAAGATCAGTGCTTGCGGCGAGCGGTAATGATGAGGCTCTACCGTCTTGCCCGTGAACGGATTGATAAGTTTGTCGGCAGGCCGCCCGTCGTTTAAGTCGCAGTAATAACCAGCCTCGTCGAGTTCCCACAACCACGAGGCATCAGCGATGCTCTTTGCCTGCGAGCGGCTCAATCCTTCGATACGAGCAACCGGTCGCGCTACCTCACCGGCAGGCTTGACCACGAGCACCCCAGAGTAAACCCAGAGCACTGGCGCTAAATCCGGAGCAGTCCGCATCCGCATAAACTCATCGAAGGTCTCATCGTCGACACGCTCCGAAGCAACGGAAACGCGGGCCGATGCTTGTGCCGACCCGGCAGCCGGCGCCAACGACAACAGACCGAGCCCCCCGAGTATCTCTCGACGCGAGAAACCGTCACGCCACTGCATCCAGATCCCCCCCCAAAACGACTCCGTCGACGTTAGAAGCATATATCACGAAGTCGTCCGTAGACTTCCCATTGCATCGATTTCGTTGCACTCTGTGGTCTTGCGCATATTCCGAGGGCCTCGATGCGAGCACTAGCCGGCACCATCACCTACTTCGGTTCAACCGGCGAAAGCGGCCGCGAGTGGTTCGAAATGATTCCTCACGCAGCCGGTCGAACGCTACGTGCGCTTTGTCGAATGGACGACGTCGATGTCTGGCGCGACGTGAGTATTTGGCTCGATAGCGACTCCCGACCACGCGACGCACACATTCGCGTAGTACAGCGTGGCATCGTGCGCGGCTCCATGAGCTACTCGGCCACACCGAACGCGCTCAGCTACCACGGGGTAACCGAAGAAAACGGTAGCGTGAACGAGCGTATTTATTTGTCAGCGCCACTCGATTATCTCGGTCTTCATCCGCTCGTCGGTGACGCATTAATCACCTGTCAAAGAGGTCGAGATGAAGCAGGTGTGTTTCGTACCGTGCGTGGCTATACGAACTCAAAATCTGCAAACGGCGAAACCGGGCTGCTTGCATACCCTTCGGCTATCGAAGTTGCGTTCGTCGGCACGGAGACCGTCCGGACCGCAGCCGGTACCTTTGACGGTCGGCACTACCAACTGCGCTGGCAGCCGCAGTGGCCAGTTGCCGACCTCTGGGTCAACGGCGATGATGGCCTTTTTCTTAGACTGACTTGGAACCTCAATCAATCACGTTATGAACTCACTGAACTTCGCGCGCTCGTTTGAGCCGTTTCGGTGCGTAACGCGCAATATCATGCTCATCACGCTTCTGGTGACGAACACGGCGGGTGCGCAATCACTACCGATCAACATGCCGGCGAAACCGTTTGGTGAATTACCTCATCCGCCGGCACCTGACTACACCGATCAGCGGAATTGGGCGGCCCTTCCTAGCCGGCTCGACGCTGCAGACGTCACACCCGAGAACGATCTTTTTGGCGATCAACAGGAAAACGCCCTGGTCGATGCGTTTTATATCCACCCGACAACCTATCGTAGCGCGGCGAGCTGGAATCAGCCGCTCGACGACGAACGTACCAACCAATGGACCGACGAATCAGTGATCGCACGACAAGCCGCTGTGTTCAATGCCTGCTGCCGCGTGTTCGCGCCCCGCTACAGACAAGCGACCGCGGCGGGTGTGGTGGCTCCGCCAGCAATGCGCGCAATGGAGGCGTACGAACTCGCCTGGCAAGATGTTCGAGCTGCGTTCTTGCACTACATGAGACATGAAAATAATGGTCGTCCCTTTATTATCGTGGGACACAGCCAGGGTGCTGCGCACGTTGAGCGGTGGTTGAAAGAGTTTTGGCCTCAATCAGCCTATCGGGAAAAATTGGTCGCGGCATACGCTATCGGAGTTTCGTTTTCTGAAAAAACTCTGGATGAACTTGGTGGCGGAATTCCTGTCTGTGCAACACCGACAGACACCGGTTGTTTCATCAGTTGGAATGCATTCGAACGCACTGGCGATCCATCGCAATACCTCGCTGCGAGTATCGCTCGTCATCAGCAACGTCACGGAACAAGCGAGGGCTCTATAGTTGCCTGCGTGAATCCGCTGACGTTTTCCTTGAATGAACCCACCGCAACGCCGTCTGTCAATCTTGGATCATTGCCGGCGCGACGCGGCGTAGGTCTTGCCGAGACGCTTAAAAATGGGGTTTCGCTTCCGAGAACCGACTCTGGCCGCATCGGCGCCTCGTGCGAGGACGGCATCCTCCGCGTGGATGGCACCCCCAAGGAAGGCTATGCCATCGTCTCGCTGCCAGCCGGCATGCTGCACTTCAACGAATTCGATCTTTTCTATCAAAACATTCGCGTCAACGCCGTAACGAGAAGCAAGGCTTTCTTCCAGCATTAATCGCGATTATCGGGGTAATAGAAGGGGATCTTGATGAACACACAGACATTAGGCAGACGCCAACTACTGACCGGCGCTCTCGCGCTCGGAGGATCTTCAGTGTTAATGCTCGACGCTCCTGCGCTCGAAGCGAGCACGACAGTCGCAGAGCGATTGAACCTCCACGATCCAATAACTCGTGCTCGTGCCTTTGCAAAGATAAAGGGTTCCTGCGCCGACGAGATCGTCTACACATTCTGTCGACTGCATCTTTATCTTTGGCTGAACGACGGGAACCTCCAGCCGATGTTGACCATGCAAAATCTCAATGTGGCGCAATGGCAAGCATTACCTAACGGCAACCATCTCGGGATCATTCGCGAAGTGGGTGTATATACGGCGTTCGATACCGACGAGCCGATTCAATATTGGGTCAATCCCGTCACTGGAGAAAGTCGCGAGGTTTGGCAGTTTTTCGGCGGTCCTCTGCGGGTCCAGATCGGTCCAAACGGCATGGAAACAGGGCCGGAGGCCACGCTAAAGCCGCGCGAAATGCGGGCGGATATAATCGGCGACCGCGTATTGCTTGCCAATCAGTCTGCATTTTCGTTCCCAAACCCCTTTACAGCGGAACGGTGGCCTAAAGCAGCAGGCGGCCCGGAATTTTTCTGGGACTCGCATTATTTTTTCTCGGCGGATATGGCTGATGTCACCAACCCGAAGGTGACTAATGCGATTTCGACAGTGCAGTTCCAGAATCTCGTCAGCTTCCACCCATGGCTCGGTATGGGTAAGACACCAGGGAGAACCTACGGCAAGGGACTTGGAGCCAAACTGCGATCGCTGAACGATTTACCGGCTGCCCCGCGACGATTATTCGAGCAGTTCACCCCAGAAATTTTCGATATCGCTAACTGGACCGAACCGCGTCTCGACTTTGTCGAGTACATGCAGAAACGTACAACTTGACGACCGATTCTCTGACGCTGACGACGTTTTTTCGCGCCGAGTGCTGATGAGGTCTGAGAGAGTTCTAGCAGAGAGAATGGTGGCCGGAGTCGGAATCGAACCAACGACACGCGGATTTTCAATCCGCTGCTCTACCAACTGAGCTATCCGGCCGTGCCCTGAAAAAGGCTTCCCCGAAAGGGGACGCGTATTAGACTCGGGCGCTCGCTGTCCGTCAAGCGACGATACCGGTAAATACCTGAATTACCTGGGAAATCCCTGTTTTACACTGCGGCGTATGACGAACCCTCCCAACTGCCCCGCCTGCGGCGCAAGCAATACCTACCCCGATGGCAATCTGCTGATTTGCCCCGACTGCGGTCACGAGTGGACGACGAACCAGACGAACGATGCGCCAGCGACGCACATCGTGAGAGATTCCAACGGTGCTGCACTCATCGATGGCGACAGCGTCACCTTGATCAAGGACTTGAAGGTGCGCGGCTCGTCCACCGTCTTGAAGCAAGGCACCAAGATCAAGGGAATACGGCTCGGCGAAGTCTCGGATGGCCACGAAGTGGGCTGCAAGATCGACGGCACCGAGTTCATGCTGAAAGCCGAGTATCTGAAAAAAGTTTGATTGGGGGTCTCTGATGAATCGCATCTCCCGCCGTTCCGCACTCGCCGGCGTAGCAGGACTCGCTAGTCTCGCCGCATCGCGCGCGCAGGCTTCTGCACCAGCCGCATCGATACCCGATTTCAACGATCCGCTTGTTGCATTGCGCACCCACGTAAAACTCGTCGGCAGCCTCGCCAAAGAAACGGTGTATTCGTTCATGCGCCTGAACATCTATGCCGACACGGGTGAAGGCAACTTCGTCCCCCTCTTTACACTCAACAATATTCTCGTCGATCACTGGACACCGAAAGGTGACGACCAGTACGAGATGCGCAAGTACGAGGTGGGCTTCTACTCACGTCATGGCAGTCATGAAATCCTCGAGCATTTTGACAATCCGATCACGGGCAAGCGCGAGGCGATACATCAGTTTCTGCTGGGCCCCGTACCGCGCGTTTATACCCCCGATGGAGTGATCGCGATGGGTTTCACGCCGAAAGCCTTGCCGATCGAGGTGATCGGTGATCGCGTCTTCTTGGCGACTGAATCGATCGAGAGTCGCCCAGACATGGTTCATCCCGGCAAGACTACTTATGTGAACTCTTTCATGACCATGTCAGCGCCTCTGCAGGACGTACTCAATCCCGCCGTCACATCGGCGCCCTCTCATCTGCAACTGCAGAACAAGACGCGCTGGGCACCCTGGATGGGGATGGGAGAGCGCGCGGGCGGAACGGTGGTGCGAGGCTTTGGCGGCAAGATCTCGAGCCTCGAAGCCTTACCGAAGCCCGTTTATGCGGGCGCTAAGAAATTGGTTCCCAAAATCTTCGAAACGGCGACCTGGAACGAATTCCTGTTCGAAGACTCGGAGTTTTTGAAACAGCGCAGCTAGTCGCTCACGTCGGTGCGACGTAACCCTCGGGCTTCGCAGCACCTTCGCCGAAGAAAAATTTCTCCATCTCAGCCTCGAGAAACTTTCGCGCTTTGGGTTCGACGGCCACGAGGCGATACTCGTTGATCAGCATCGTCTGATGCGCGATCCAGCGCTGCCACGCTTCTTTCGAGACGTTGCGCCATATGCGTGCGCCGAGGTCCCCCGGATAAACAGGGCGCTCGAGGCCAGGGGCCTCTTTCTTGAGCAACACACACTGGACCATGCGAACGGCTTGGGTCATCGGTCTATTCCTGAGTCGAGGGACTCGAGTAGTAGTTTGATAGGTGCCGGCAAACCGATGCGCGGGCTTGCGGACTCGAGCGACAACTTATACCAAAGCTCTCTGTCTGGCTCCATCACACGCGAGGCAGCACTTGCCGGCAAAGCGAACTCCAGAGGTTGGATCTGAAGATCGAAATGCGTGAAGGAATGCTCGATGACACCGAGTTCGACCGAGCCCTCTGAAGCGGTGAAATGATTTCTGACGAAGGCGTTCGCCGCACTCGCCGTCTCGAACTCCGGTAGGCACCACAAGCCACCCCAGATCCCGCGCGCTGGGCGACGCTCGAGATATACCGCTCCTTGTGCATCGCGAATGATGGGCATCCACACTCGCTTTGATCGCCGCTCAGCACGACTCTGACGCCGCTTCTTTGCAGGTAATTCGCCTTGCCTATGCATCGCACGCGCACCACAGAAGTCCGTCATGGGGCACAGTACACACGCAGGCTTGCTTCGGGTGCAGAGCGTGGCGCCTAGATCCATGATGGCTTGCGTGTAGGTGGCCAGATCGTGCTGCGGCGTGCAGGCCTCCGACAGAGTCCAGAGATCGTCGAGGGTTTTCTTCGCCGCTGGATCGCCATCGATCAAAAAAATCCGCGATAGAACTCTCTTCACGTTGCCATCGAGGATCGGATGTCGCGCACCCGTCGATAAAGCCAGAATGGCGCCCGCAGTCGAACGGCCGATGCCAGGCAAAGCCGCTACGGATTCGAAGGTCAGTGGGAATTCGCCACCGTGCTCATCACGAATCGCGATCGCGGCACGATGAAGATTGCGAGCGCGAGCGTAGTAACCGAGGCCCGTCCAGAGGTGAAGCACCTCGTCGATCGGCGCATCGGCGAGCGAACGCGCATCTGGAAAGCGCCGCATAAAACGCTCGTAGTAGGGAATCACGGTCGACACTTGCGTCTGCTGCAACATGATCTCGCTGATCCAAACGCGGTAGGCCGTGCGCTCGCGCTGCCACGGCAGGTCGTGACGGCCAGCCCTCGCATGCCAGGCGATCAGTTCAGGAGCGAATCGGTTGGTGACGGCATCGAGATCCACCTCGGCATTGTAATGTCCAACCTGAGGTCAGCGGCATCGGTCGTTAGCACACCGGCAGTCGAACCACACTAAAACCCCCTAAACAGGGGGGCTGATCATGGGATCTCAATCGAATGCGTTTTTTGCGGTACCGCAAGGTCCGCACGGCATGCTGGTCGAGGCCGATCGCGACGAGCGAGCAAGACAGGAGTTCGTCAGAAGTTTCAAAGCCTTTATCCAAAGCGACATCGTCCCGGGCATCCACGCCACCTACCACCATGAGGTGAAGCCGGTCTTCGAACGGCGCGCGGGACATCCACCGCGGGATCGTCACGAGATCCGCGAGTTGATGACGCAGCACCCTCTCTTTCGCAACTATGCTTCGCTGCAGCGGGTGAGCCAGGAGTTGTTGTGGGATGTGGTGCTCGATTCGATCGAGCGAACGTTGCCCGAACTCGTCGAGCGAGCCCGCTCGCGAGGCAAGACACCGCGCGGTTCGTTGACATTGAATCCGAAATTGTCGCTGCCAAAGTATGCAGTCGGTGTGGATATCCACTGTATGCCTGGCGGTTACGGTGGCGAGGGTGGCCCGGATGACGTCACCGCCGGCGCGCTATACGACCGCGGCGTCTATCTTTACGCACTTGGCATGATGGGGCCGATGAACGATGACATCGGAGGTTCTGCTGCGAAATTCGTTCGCGATCGTTTTCCGGACTTCAAGCCTCGGCGAATACTCGATCTCGGCTGCACCGTGGGGCACAGCACCCTGCCTTTCGTCGATGCATTCCCACAAGCGGAGGTCCATGCGATCGACATCGGCCCGTCGTTGCTGCGCTACGCGCATGCGCGAGCGGAATCTCTAGGCAAGCGCGTGCACTTTTCACAGCAGGATGCGACGGCGACGAACTTTCCAGACGGACACTTTGATCTGATCACCTCATCGATTCTCTTTCACGAAACCTCCGCCAAGGCCTTGCCCGCCATCCTGCGCGAAACTTGGCGACTACTCGCTCCCGGCGGAATCGCGGTGCACGGCGATTTACCACCTTTCTGGGCAATGGATGAATTCAACCAATTCATGCTCGACTGCGAGACTTGGTACAACAACGAACCCTATTGGGGCGCAATGCGCGAAGTTGACCAAGTTGCCCTCAGCATCAAAGCGGGCTTCGCGCCAGAAAATGTCGAATTCTGCATGGCGCCCTCGGCGTATCGAGCCGCAGCCGGACATGATCGCAGCTTCGAGGCTGGCGAGTTTGCGCCGGGTAACGCATGGCAAGTACTGGTGACCCGAAAATGAGCATCTCCGTCAAACGCAGCATCAAAGGACGACGTCCCCAGTTCTTCGAAGATGTCGAGACTGATCGACTGCAGGGCATGCTGATGGCCATGGCTACCGAAATGGCCGTGCTGTACGAACGAGTCGATACGCTCGAACGAGTGGCCGCTCGAAAGGGCATCGTGCTAGCCGACGAGGTGCAAGGCTTCGAACCTGATGAGGCCGTACAAGCCGAGCGCGAAGCTTGGCGACAGAAGTTTCTGGCACGACTCTTCTACTTGTACCGCGAAGAGCTCGACGATCGTCTCGGTCACGAGAACGACGAGCAGTACCAACAGTTCCTCAAGGATGTCGGTCGCTGAACGCAAACCCGTCCGGAGCGTGGTGAGCGAGGGGGCGCAGACCGGAGCGCCGGACCTTCTTTGGTAGTCTTACGAAGTTGCTTTGACCGGGGGTTTCCATGGAAGAGATGAGTCTTGCGCACGGGCTGCTGAAGTACCTTCACATCCTGTTGTTCGTTTATTGGCTCGGTGGTGATGCTGGCGTGTTCTACTCGAGCAAGTTCGTCACGAACACGAATTTGTCGCGTGATGCACGGCTTGCCGCATTCAAGATCTTCATCAATCTCGACATGTTGCCCCGCTACTGTCTCGCCCTGATGCTCACGGTGGGTGGCGTGTTGGCCGAATTCATCGGCTACGAACATCCGCTGTGGCAGACGATCGCCATCGTCGCCTTGGGTCCGATTTGGGTTTGGGTGGTGCATACCATCCACGCTCGGGAGGGCACCCCTTTCGCTCGCACCCTCGCCGACTGGGATCGTCGATTCCGCGTGTTCATGATCATCGCGATCATCGCGTCGGTGGGTTATCACTGGGTAACCGGTCCGCTGCAACCGTATCCCTGGCTTGCCGCCAAACTGTTGATTTTCGCCTTCCTGATCTTCTGCGGCTTCATGATTCGCTTGAAGATTCCGCCGTTCATCGAAGGCTTCAAAGTATTGGCCTCCACAGGCCCGACGCCCGAGAGCGATCAGAAGATGACCGATGGCATGGGCGCCTGCCGCCCCTATGTGCTCGCGATCTGGGCGGGTGTGGCGATCTCAGCCCTCATCGGCATCCTGAAGCCGGGGCAATAGACCACCAGGAATTGTCTCGTCAGGGAATGAGCACGGTCGAACCGACCGTCTTTCGCGCCTCGAGATCACGATGGGCCTGCGCTGCTTCCGACAGGGGGTAACGCTGGCCCACGTGTAACTTGATCTTACGAGTGGTCACGGCCCTGAACAATTCTTTGGCGGCCGCATCTAGATCTTCGCGCTTGGCGATATAAGCGAATAACGACGGACGCGTCAGAAACAGTGAGCCGCGCTTGGCAAGCTCCATCGGCGACATCAGCGGTGGAGGACCGGACGCATTGCCGTAGGTCACCATCATGCCAAGCGGCGCAAGGCAATCGAGCGCAGCGAAGAACGTCTCCTTGCCGACCGAGTCGTATACCACCGGCACGCCGGCGCCTTTGGTGATTTCTTTGACTCGAGCGACGAGATCATCCTTGCCCATCACGAGAACCTGCTTGCAGCCCTCGCGTCGCGCTAGGGCGACTTTAGCGTCACTACCCACCACGCCGATGACTTTGGCACCGAGTGACTTCGCCCATTGACACAAAATACTGCCGACACCACCGACGGCCGCTGTCACTACAATCCAATCGCCCTTCTTGACGCGATAGGTGCGGCGCAACAAGTACTGGGCTGTCAGACCCTTCAGCATCATGGCGGCAGCCTGTTCATCGCTGATCGCTTTCGGCAACTTCACGACACGCGCTGCCGGCAAGTTGCGCAGCTCACAGTAACTACCGGGCTGCGTGTGTACGTAAGCGACGCGATCGCCTTTCTTGAAACCTTTGACTTTACGGCCGACCGCCGTGACAACGCCCGCAGCCTCGCGGCCTAAACCAGCGGGCAGCGGCATCGGGTAGAGCCCGGTGCGATCGTAGACGTCGATATAGTTGAGGCCGACGGCCGTATGGCGCAGCTGCAACTCACCTTCTGCTGGCGGACCCGGGTCGAAGTCTTCGTAGCGCAAGACGTCGGCACCGCCGACCTCGTGTATCCGGATCGCCTTGGGCATCAGAGAGCCGACTCATCCGTCTCGCCCGTACGAATGCGCACGACGCGATCGATGTCCGTAATGAAAATCTTGCCGTCGCCCACCTTGCCGGTCTTGGCGGCTTTGACGATGGCTTCGGTCACTTGATCGACGAGATCCGCCCGTACGGCAACCTCGATGCGAGTCTTGGGCACGAAATCGACCACGTACTCGGCACCACGGTACAACTCGGTGTGACCGCGCTGACGACCGAACCCTTTGACTTCGGTCACCGTCATACCCGAGACCCCGATCTCCGAGAGCGCAGCGCGCACGTCGTCGAGCTTGAACGGCTTGATGATGGCTGTGACGAGTTTCATGTTGTGTTGCTCCCGATGCTGGCGCCGTACACGGCTTGAAGGGAATATTGCACCTTCCGTGCCACGACGGCGAGAACCTGCGAGCGCGATTTTTCCGCTACCCACGCTGCTCGCATGCCAGCAGCCGCACCATTATGGCGCAGCGTGATCCAAAAAGCGCCCAGTGGTGGTGCGCGATTGACGGAATGCCCTATTCTCGGCCGCCATGAGCGTTGCGATTATCGGGGCCGGACAAGCCGCTGCCCAACTGATCGATTCCTTGCGCCGTCGCGGCTATGTCGGCGCGATCACTCTGGTGGGTGATGAGGGATTTCCCTATCAACGTCCACCGCTGTCGAAGAAGTATCTCGCCGGGGAACTCGGTCTCGACCGTTTACAGTTACGACAACCAACCTATTTCGACGAGCAGCGGGTCGAGTTGAGACTCGGACGCCGAGCGATCGCGATCAATCGGCACGCAAAGCAAGTACAACTCGATGACGGCGCGACGCTCGAGTACGAGCACCTCGTCATCGCAACCGGCAGCCACCCGCGCCGCCTGAAGCTGCCGGGTGCCGACCTGGCCGGCGTTCATTATCTGCGCTCGTTGAGCGACGCGGACCATCTGCGTACCGAGGTACACGTGGGCCAGCACGCCGTGATCATCGGCGGCGGTTACATCGGCCTCGAGGTCGCTGCGACATTGCGCCAACTTGGCATGGAAGTCACCGTACTCGAGATGGCTGATCGAGTGATGAATCGGGTCGTCGCCGAGCCTGTCTCGCGCTATTACGAGCGCGAACATGCAAGCCACGGCGTAAAGATCGAGTTGGGCGCACGTGTGTTGGCACTGCGTGGCGACACCGACGG
>JACCDG011406090.1_pt1 | contig 16429 bp, 23 predicted proteins | sample 7442471 | NCBI WGS metagenome assembly JACCDG01 (sample SAMN15323444, study PRJNA562643) | freshwater metagenome | isolation source: river surface water | place: USA:Blue River Watershed | collected 2017-08-17 | reverse complement strand
GTGCGGTACGTCAAGAAATTCCACTTATACAGCAATCAAGAGTATCAACACAATTTGATAAAACAAGTGATACTACTCTTGCAAACGTAACAGGTCTTACAGCAAGTCTTAACTCTGGTAAGTTCTATAAATTCAAAGCAACTCTTTACACAACAGCAAATGTGGCGGGGGGTGTAAAGGCAGCGATTGGAGGTACAGCAACAGCTACTACTATTATTTACGAAGGTATAACAATGGATGCAGGTGTAGCAACCCAAACAAGAGCAACAGCACTAGCAACAGCAGTTGGTGGGGTAACCACAGCAACCGCAGGATTTATTGAAATAACTGGGTACATACAATGTAATGCTTCTGGAACATTAACAGTGCAGTTTGCTCAAAATGCAAGTAATGGTTCAGCAAGTAGTGTCTTGGTCGGGTCAGACTTCCAAGTACAAGAAATTAGATAATTATTAATTAATTTATAACGGTATGAATACAATTAGCGATACATTAAAAAAGAAAAAAACAGAAATAGTAGAAAAAATATCTATGATTGATAATGAGAATAATTCTATGAAAGATTCAATCACAATAAACGATGAAAAGAAGTTAGAGCTACAAACAGAGCTTACAAAAATAGATAACTTCTTAACAAGAGAAAGTGAATTAGACGCATTATTTACTAACTAATATGAATGAAGTATTACAATTTGCAACTCAAGCTACACCATTAATGATAATTGCTTTATTAGTAATTGTGGTATTTCAGCTTGTTGGTGGTAAAAGTGTAATAAATAAAATTAGAGGTACACAGAAAGAAAAATATCCAGAACTAAAAGATGAACACTTAAAAATTATGGAAGCATTTGTAGCTCAAAATGAAAAATTTGCAACAAACCACATGATGCACGAGATACCAGATATTAAAAAAGAGGTCAGTGAAATAAGATCAGATTTGAAAAGTGTAATTGCAGTACAAACAGATCAAGGATTAAAGATAGCGACATTATTAGAAAGAAGTAAAAAATAATATGGCAGACGCATTAAGAGACGAAAATCATAAAACAGTTGCAATGGGGATATCATCAACAGATGGTGTTACTCCTATTATGTTTGCTGTAGATCCAATAACTGGATATTTATTATTAGACGTATCAGACGATAGTCTTGTCGTAACTAGCGCTACTGTTGATAAACGAGATCAAAACTTTATACCAACATGTTATGGAGTATCTAGTGATGATGGAGTAACACTTGTCCCAATTCGTACAGATAGTGCAGGAAGATTATTATTTAAATTTGATTAAGTTATGGCAGACGAAATATTAAAAAGAGATCAAAACTTTGTAACTGTACTTGGAGCAATCACCGATGACGCTTCACAGGAAATTCGCATGGTTCGTGTTGATCCGGTAACTAATAGAATATTAGCTAGTACAACTGGTTCAGGTACTGGTAGTGTTACAGATGTTTCTGTAGTGTCAGCTAATGGTTTTGCTGGTTCTGTAGCTACATCAACTACAACTCCTGCAATTACTCTTACTACAAGTATTACTGGTATTTTAAAAGGTAATGGAACAGCTATTAGTGCAGTAACTATTGGCTCTGGATTATCTTTTGATGGTACTACACTTTCTGCTACTGGTGGTGGATCAGGTACTGTAACATCTGTTTCTGTAACTACAGCTAATGGTGTATCAGGTTCAGTAGCTACAGCTACGACAACACCTGCTATTACGTTAACTCTTGGAGCAATTACACCAACAAGTGTAAATGGTTTAACAATTACTGCAAATGGTACAAATACGTTAAATATCAGTGCTGGTAAAACGGTAGTACACACAGCAGGAACAACTTTTGCTGGTACTGATGGTAAAACATTAACTATATCAAACAGTATAACTCTAGCTGGTACTGATGGTACAGTAATGACTTTCCCATCTACTAGTGCAACTATTGCTAGAACTGATGCTGCAAATACATTTACAGGAGTACAAACATTCTCTACACCTATTGCTGCAACTAGTGTAGCTACTATGACAGCTACTGTTGGAGGAGGTGTACCAACACCACCAAATAATACAACTACATTTTTACGAGGAGATGGTACTTTTGCTACACCACCATCAGGTAGCAGTTCTTCAGCTAAAACAATATTTCCACTCCCTAATGGATTATGGACAGACCCATCACAATCGGACGCTATTATTGCCAAAGGTATGGCTACAAATACAATTATGTTTGTAGGACAAGTCGTAGTACCATTTGGTATAACTGCTAATAAAATAACAATTAGAGGAATGGGTAATACAAATACTGCTGGTACTGTTGATTTAACTTTATATGCAGAAGATGGACAATCTCAAATATTTAGTGTTACGTCAGGGACTATTGATGCTGGGGGTCAATATTCTACATCATTGAGTGCGGTATCAATTCCGGCTGGTGTATATTATTTAGGTGTAAATACAAATGGTACAGCAGACATTTCTCTTGGATTTTTTGCAACAAATGAACCAGACGGAGGTTCTACTGGAGTTAATAATATGGCTGTAGTATCTAGTGAACCAACTACAATGGGACAATATACAATCACTGCATCTACTCCACCTGCAACTATTACTTTAAGTTCTATAACTTATACAGATGTAGCAACACTATTTACAAGATTAGATAATTAAATTATGGAAGACTTATCCAATATACAATTTGACGAAATACAAAATAAAGATAGTTATGTCCAGTGTATTACTATACCTGGAACTTCTGCTACAACTTCGACAAATTATGGATATATCTTAACAGCGAGAGAAATAGCTTTAGAAATAATTGGGGTATCAGAAAAACACGAAACAGCAGGAAGTGATGGAGGTTCTGTAACTCTCGATATAATAAAAGTTTTAGATGGATCAGCAATAAGTACAGGTACAACAATTTTAGTTGCACCATTTAATCTTAAAAGTACAGCTAATACAAATGTATTAAAACGAGGTAGAGATTTATCTACAGCTTCACAGATTAGATATTTACAGATTGGAGAAAGTGTTGCATTAAAAACAACAGGAATATTAACAGCAGTAGCAGGAGTACACATTTGTGTTTATTACCGACCTGTAAATAACGGAACTTATCGATAAATTTTATGCAAATACAAATGAACGCTAAAGGCGGAACAATTACATATGATGAACAAGATTGGCTTGCTGGACAAGATACTACTTCTGCTGGAAATAATGGAAGAAAAATAGGAAATGGTCTTGCTTTTTCTGAAAAAATAGATCCACTTAGAAATTTGGGATATATTTCACCATCTAACAATACTTTGAGTGTTACAAATAATTCAAGTGTAACTTCTTTAGTTAGAGGTGGAGTAATGAAAGGTCAAGAAGCTTATCTAATTGCTGGAACTAATCCAGGATCAGGGCAATCAGGTGGAATAGTGCATAAATTAGAAAGCTTAGTAGCAGGAACAATAAATATAACAGCTCCTTTCCCTCATACTATTTCACATGGTGCGCATACAAGTATAGCTGGATATGATATTGTAAACTATACTGCAAATGTGGGGGGGACACCTACTTTACTAAACTTTTTTTCTTTTTCAGATAATACTGATTGGGATGTTGGTATATATAACTATGGAGCTAATACTTTTGATGATGACTTTATGTCAACAGTACCAGCGACACCTTTAACTGGAGCAACTTTGACAGGTGGTCTTTTAAATCCTCATCCACTAATAGTAGGTGATGATGATATTTTATATATGGGTGATAGAAATTTTGTGCACGCTTACGATGGGGCTACTGGTACAAATGGTACATTTTATGAAAAAGTTTTAACACTTCCACAAGGTTGGATTATTACTTGTTTTGCAAAATCAAACGACCAAAAACTACTTATTGGAGCTTACTATTCACCATCTAATTATCAAGATTCTTTCTATCTTGGTTCTGCTAAAGTTTACAAATGGAATTATTTAGATTTGGATTTTGATTATGCTTATAATTTAAATGATAATTATGTTTCAGAATTATTAAACTGGGGGGAAGGTATTATTGCTTTTACAGAAGGAAGAAAAACTCAAACAGAAACAGGGACAAAAAAACTTCAAGCATTAACAAGTAACGGTTTTAAAGTATTACAAACTTACTCTTCTGGAGTATTGCCTGTTCGTGGTGGAGTAGATGTAATAGGTACAGATATTTATTGGAATGGAGGATTAATATATTTTTATGCTAAAAATCCTTTTGGTGATAATTATATATTTGGAAGCATAAACGGAAGTAGTTCTGGTTTAGCAGGTATGTGTAAAACATTCACTAATATAGGTAATATTCATTGGAGTAATGGAACACAAGCTGCAGGATTTGGGGTACAATATGCTTTAAGTGATTATGGAGAAAGTGCTATTGGTTATGGTAAAGTTGCAACTCCAATATTTCCTGAACGAAAGAGAGGTAGATTAAAAAAAGTAGACTTATATTTTAAAGAAACAATGGTGGGTGGAGCAGGCGGTGGTAGAAGTTTTAGATTAAATACAGTCTTAGATAAATCAGATAGTGCTACAACTACTGATTTTAATACTATATCTAATCTAAAAATGGAAATCGTAGATTTTAAAAATGACGGTACACCACTTGGAGATTTTTCAACACTACAACCTTTATTTATATGGGCAAATAATATATCAGGAGACAATAAAGCAAACGCTCCAATTTTAGAAAAATGTGTTTACTTTTTTGAGTACACAGATATTAATCAAGGATTACAAACTTAATAAATAATTTTATGGCAAACATCAAGCGTTCATACACCACATTTAGAAATAGTGTCGCAGCAGAAGTAGCAGTAGCAACAAGCAATACTGCGGCTATGGCTATTATTGATACTAATATAAATAATAGTATAAATACAATTTGTAATTTACAAGGTGGTAAATTACGATTTCTTGAAGCAACAAAAGATATGGAGACTGTTGCAAATCAAGAGACTTACCAAATACCAAATGGTTTTAGAAAACTGATCGATATGTATATTTATAGTGGTACAGGTACATCTTCAGATACTATATATATGCCAGAAATGGTATTTGATCCTACTAAATGGAAGTTAATTAAAGCATATAGACTTGGAACAAGTGATGTCCCATATTTTACTTATGTGGAAAATCAAACATTTAAAATACAACCTATTCCATCAACAACCGGAAATTTAATTGTATTACGAGGTAGATTACAAGTTCGTAATTTATCTATTGCTGATTATACAACTGGAAGTGTTGTTTCAATAGCAAATGATGGAGTAACAGTAGTAGGTACAGGAACTACTTGGACTGCTGATATGGCAGGAAGATTTATAAATATAACTCAAACTACAGCAGCTAATGGTGGAGATGGTTTTGATTATGAAATAGAATCAGTAACTAATGCGACAACTTTGGTTCTCAAAAAACCTTACGAAGGTGCAAGTATTTCTGCAGGAACTGCAGCTTATACAATCGGACAATGTTCAGTTATTCCACAAGCTTATGATATTGCAGCAGTGTATCGTGCAACTGCATTATATTGGCAAAAAGAAGGTGATTTAAATAGAGCAAAAACTTATTGGATGATGTACGATGGTGGAAATGAAGCAGGTTATAGTAATGAATATGGTGGTATTATAAGTCAAATGTTAGCAAACGAAGGTGAAACCGAAGAAGGATCATATGTTCCACCATTTGCTGGAGATTCAAATATGATTCAAGCTCCGTATTATTTCCCATGGTCGCAAGCTAGTGGTTTTAATTAAAAAGTAATATAATAAATTTATGGCAACAGCAAAAGAAATATTTAAAAGTACATTAAAAGGAACATTATCTGGCTTAAAAACAGGAAGTCCTATTTTAAGTACATTAAGTGGAATAAAAGGTGGCATACAAAGTGCAATGGCAAAACCAACAACTCCTGTTACTAGTCCTGTTAGTAGTGTTGGGCAATCTACTCAAAATCAATCAAGAAATATTACACCATCTTCAAATATAGGAGCTACTAGTACTACTCCAACTATTATTACTCCACCAAAAACTCAAAGTTCTTTACCTCCAGCAGGTCAACAATATGCTAGTAATTTAATGAGTGGGAATAATAACCCAATTTCTACAACCCCAACAGTAACTCCTACAGTTCCTACAGCTCCTACACCTACAGCACCAACTGTAACTCCACCATCTCAAAAAGATAATTATATCAATGCTTATAAAAAGTATGTTGACTCATTAAAAGAGAGTGCAGATATTACAGAAGCTAAGCGTGTTTACAATGATTATGTAGCTAATCAAGCTAAAAGTATTTCTGGAAAAGAAGGACAAGGACGTGGTATTCCACTGTCTATTGTTCGAGGTGAACAAGAAAAATTATTAAAACAAACACAACCTGAAGCAACTAGATTACAAAACGAAGTTGGTATTTTACAAGATGCTCAAAAAGCAACAATTGATTCTCTAAAAGCTGGAGTTGATATGGAAGGCAAACTATTAGAGCAAGATAAACCTATTGAAGTTGGAGGTATTTTATACCAACCACAAGCTGATGGAAGTTATAAACAAGTTGCTGGAATAAGTAAAGCTAGTGAAGGATTTACTCTTGGGAAAGACCAAGTTAGATACGATGCAGAAGGAAATATTATTGCAGGGGGTATGTCTACTTCATCTACTGGTGATGCTAATGTAGACGCATGGGTTAAAGGTATTCAATCTGGTGTTTATAAACCATCAGATGTCCCAGATGAATTAAAAGATGCAGTAGCTGGTGCAATGTCTTCTACAGAAAAACCTCAATCAGAAATAAGTAAACAAGTTGTTTCTGTTGTAGATGAACTATTAAATAGTAATGGACTTGATTTAATTTCCGGTGTTCTTCAAGGTGGATTACGAATTGGTAATTTAGATCCAAGACCAGAAGCACAACTTGCTCGTAATAAATATAACCAATTAAAAGGTTTGCTTTCTCTTGAAAATATTAAATACTTGAAAGGTACAGGTGCTATTTCTGACGCAGAACAAAGATTGCTTGCTAATGCTGCTTCTGCTATTGGAAGAAACTTATCAGACGCAGATATGAGAAATGAATTAATGAAATTGAGAGATGGTTTATCAGCAGTAAAAGATAATCAACTTGCTCCAGATGAAGAAGAATTCTTACGATCTCAAGGGTATACACCAGAAGAGATTAATGGTATAAAATCATCTTTTAAAAGCGTTGGAAAAACGTCAGCTTCCGCAGGTAATCTTCCTCAAAGGAACTTAAATCCTGGTAATGTCAAAAAAGGTGGATTAGCAGATAACTTAGCAGTTGGGGTAGATAGTCAAGGACATTTAATTTTTCCAGATGAACAAACAGGATTCAGAGCTATGCAACTTGATTTACAAGCAAAAATAAATGGACAAAGTAAATATTTACCACCTAATCCGACTATTGCACAACTTGGTAAAGTTTATGCCGAAGATAAATCTTGGTCTGATAAGGTAGCCAAAATACTCGGTGTATCACCTAATACTCCTACAAAACAAATACCTATTAACAACTTAGTCCAGGCTATAGCACGCCAAGAAGGATATTATGCTTAAATTAATTTTTCTTAAAATCTCGTCTTTGTTTAAAATTCATTCCTTTTGGAAAATGTTCTTTCATGTGATCAGATTGACTAGGCAAAAGTCTAAGATTTTCTATTCTGTTATCAGAACGATTTTCATTAATGTGGTGGACAATTTCTTTAGGATGCAAATAACGACCAAGATGTGTTTCCATCATGAGTCTATGTTCAGAAACATATCCATCTCTATCTCCCGAAGGATGTCCTTTAGAAAGGATAAGGGTATAACCTTTATGAGTAAGTTTACCTCCTTTATAATTAAATGGTCTATGCCCAGTCATGTATTTAGCACGACAATGTCTAGAACAAGTTTTAACACTCTTTCTAGACTTATGAGCAGAAAATATTTTAGAACATATGAGACAAGTAAATTCAATCATTCCTGTATTATAATTTAATTTAAAATAAAAAGCAATATGGATAGACAAGCACAAATAAAAGCTGATTTGGAAGCCTACAGAGCCAGTAAACAAGGTGTTACTTCGACTTTACCTGTACAAAAGACTGGCGATATAAAAGCTGACCTAGAGGCGTATAGAGCTTCTAAACAACAAGCTATAACACCAGTAGAACAACCAAAAACTGAAAAAGATAACAATATGTTCCAAAAACTATTCGTTAATACTATAGGTAGAGCTGGAGACAGTCTAGCTCGTGTTATTGCTTTAGGTGGAGCAAAAGTTGCAGATACTGTTGGTAAAAAAGAGTACGGAGATAAACTAAGAGATGCTGCATTAGATCCAACACCATTAACCCCACTTCCTGTTATAAATGCAACAGTAGAAGGTCAAAAAGCTTTCGGAGAAGGAGGTGGAAAACAACTAGCAATAAATACTGGTAAAACTGCTCTTGATATTGCAACTATTGGTGAAGGTGGTGCTATTAATGCTGGATTAAAAGAATTAGGTGCGAAAGCATTACCAAAATTAGCTAAAAGTAAATTAGGACGTGGTGCTATAGGTACTGTAGCTAATGTTACAGAAGGTGTTGGGTATAACACTGCATATAATGCTCTAAATGAAAAACCTTTAACAGAAAATGCTGGGATTGCAGGTGTTGCTAGTGCTGTATTACCACCAGTTATTCAAGGTGTAGCTAGAGGATTAGCGCCTAAAACTCCTAAACAGTATGTTGCTAAAGTATTAAAAAATACCGGAAAAAAGAATTTGTCTAGCATTTCATCAAATAAAGAATTAGATAAAGCAGTTGGTGGATTTAATGTGATACGTGAGAATGCACCTAATATTATTGTAAAGGATGCAGATGATATTGAAAAAGTATTTGACCCTAATAAAGCTACTTTCTTTGAATTACCTCAAGCATTACAACAAACAAAACAAGCTGTTTATAAAGAGTATTCAGATATAGCAAGAGAAGCTGGGGAAAGAGGTGTTGATTTTAGTCAAAAAGAATTTGACGAACTAAAAAAAGTATTAGACAAATACCAAGGTAAAGGATATACCCCAGCATTTTCTACTAAAGCTAGACAATTTCAAGAAGCATTAGATAAATTTGATAATTATGCTACACCTGAAGAAGTACAAAGTCTTATTGAAAAAATAAACCTTGATGTTAATCCATTAAGTGATAAAGCTGGTAGTCAAGTAGCTAATGAATTTTCACAAGAGATTAGAAGACTATTAGACGATAAACTAGAAAAAAGTGGTAATCCAGCATATCAAGCAACACGTGATAAATATGTACAATTAAAATCTATTGAAAAAGATATTATCGCACGATATAAAGAAGCTCTAAGAAAAGCAAATGCTAATCCAGGATTAATTGACGGTATTTCTACTATTGATGGTATTATGGGTATCGTAAAAGGAGACCCAACACAAGTTTTGCGTGCAGGGTTAATACAGGTAGTTAAAAAAGCTTTCAATTACTTACGTGATCCTGAAGTTGCTTTACAAAATGCGTTTAAAGCTTTAGAGAAAAGTAATTATAAGTCTATTCCTTTACCAGGAATCCAAGCAAAAGCTAACACTAAGAATAATATTGCTAATAACATTAACATATCTACAAGTATGCCAAAAATAGGGAAATTGTCAAGAAAAGATTTAGAGACTGGATTTGTAAATAGTCAAAGTATGCCCAATGATTTAATATCCGAAGCTAAGAAGTATAAGAGTGCGGAGGAGTTTGTTAAAAAAATAAAAGGGAGTGCTACTCAATACGGAGACTATTTTCCAAAACTTCGTAAATATGGAATGGGTGATTATAAAAATATTACTGAATTAGGTATAGAACCAGATGAAATGGTTACAATTTATCGTGGTATAGATGATACTACTGGGAAAATACCAAAGAAAATAAATGATGGAGATTTTGTTACAACTGACTATGATTCAGCTTGGTCATATGCTGGAGATAATAAAGTAGTAAGTATGGAAGTTCCAGCAAAAACACTTTACACAGATGCTATAGACGACTTTAAATCAGACCCTTTTTACACTGGGTCAGAATATGTTTATACAAAAGAAAAAGTAACTCCAATGAGTGAATCTAAGCTAACAGAAATCTGGAAGAAAGCTAATAGTAAAGATAATACTGGGACTGTAGCAAGTATGAGTATCGCAGAAAAAAGAAAAAAGACTAATGAAATAAAAACTTCTAAGCCAAAAACCAAAGAATTAATTTCTAAAAGACTTATTAGAAATCAAGATGGTTCTGCTTCTTATATGGGTAGAAGGTTATTAGATGCAAAAGATATGACAGATAAAGAGGTGATAGATTTAATAGAAAATACTCCTTTTTAATTACAATTAAATTATACAAATAATATGAGATTAGAACTAAAATACCCATTAAAATACATTTCCGTAAATCAATCATTTGGGCAAAATGGAAATGACTTTTATGTTAAAGCAGGAATGCCTGGACATAATGGAATTGACTATTACGCAACTCACGGAACACCGATATACGCTTCGCACGATGGTTTGGCTCAATATCAGGTAGACCAACACGGAGGACACGGAGTAATTATTATTACAGAAAAAGAATACGAAGACATTAATGGGCGTTCTTCATTATGGAAAACAGTATATTGGCATTTGGTGGATTTCTTACGAGAGCCACAATACAAATCTCCTATCGCTGACAAAACAGGATTTACTAAAGTTAAGACTGGAGATTTAATAGGTTATGCCGACAATACAGGACAATCTACGGGTTCACATCTCCATTTTGGGTGCAAACCTATAGATAAAAACTACAACAACCTAGAACAGAATAATGGTTATTATGGTGCGGTTAATCCTAAACCATATATGCCGACCGAAGAAGTCAAAGAGTTCTCTAAAATAATGAAACTAGGTGATGAGAATTTAGATGTCCAAAAACTTCAAGCATTTTTTTTACGAACAGGATATATGAAGCCAATCTTGAAAGGATTTGGTTATTATGGAAAAGCCACAGCATTAGCAGTTAAGAAATTCCAAGTCGATAATGGAATTAAACATAACAATGGCGTGCAAGTGGGAAAGCTCACATTAAAAGCATTAAATAAAAAGTATGAATAAAATGGATAAACTACATACAAGTCCTAGATTTTGGCTAATAGTAGCGATAGCAATTTTGCAATCTCTTGCGGTATTTAATATTATTGCAGGAGAACAAGCAGATCAATTAATCAATATCATTTCTCTAGCTCTTGGAGGAGTAATTGCCCTAAGAACTATCGATAAACAAGGTGAAGCTAAAATAGAAGCCGCTAAAACAGCTAGTTCTGTAACAAGCGTATCTATGCCAGCATCTGTTAAATCAGTTACAGCGACTAAAAAGAAAAAATAGTTGTTGAGGATAACTATTTGTGTTATACTATAGATACAAGTATTATTCCGGAAATAATATTTGTTACTTGATGCATCGGGCAAAACGCAAAAGCCACCTAGAAATAGGTGTGTTTTTGTTTACATCTTTTTATGAATGTATGCAAAGTGTATAAGTTTGTATAAAATACAATCTACAAGTCGATAAACAACTAATCTAAAATCAATTATCAAGTTAATTGTCAACTACTACAAAACTGCTACTTTATTTATATAAATTCATTTAAATATAAGGCTTCTTGGCATTTAACTGTTACAGAACTGCTACAAATAAAACTAATGCCCCTCTCCAAATTATGGGAGAGGGGACTTTTAATGGGCTATCTTAGCCTAATTGATAGAATTATCTACTATCAAGTTCTTCTTTTTTTAATGGTTTTCTAGTAAACCAATAAACTACTAGTACATAAATGAACAAACACATTTTAATTTTGATGAAAGGGTGGAAACTTAATCTGCATTTGGATGGGCTTAAAACACATCACAGTGCAAATTGTAGAACACTTAGAACATTTACAAGAGTAAAACTCGTGCTTTTCGTCCTGATTTATTAAAGGTGGATTTTCTGTGTATTCTGTAGAATTACAGTTTGCACATTCCCAATGAATAATCATTTTTGGTCGTCCTCCTTTTTCCTGATTACGACTTCTCTTAAGCCAGATTGCTTGATTACAATCACAGCGTAAAGGTCATCTAATTCTTTAATGGCTTGCGATACTCTCATACAAACCAATTCTGCGGTTTTCTGTTTCATACCTTTCTTGTTTTAATTTGTTTAAATCGTTTTAAAATTTTCATAGCTTGGAACCTATCGCATTTAAATACTTTCGTATAGTGGGGGTTTAAATATAAATCCCTGCGATAAAGTTCATACTCAATGATTTCATCAATAGTTGCAAATTTGAACAACAAATGAAAACTATCGTGTTTACTACGCCATAAGCGTATTGTGAGCGAAGGACAGTCTGTTTTAGGGGCGTCCTTTGACTTCATTCTACCGAGTGGGTAGCAATGATGTTTAGTTAGGTGGTCGTCTTTTCTTTTTGGGTGAACGATGTTGGGTCTGTGTTTCATATTTTCATTCCTCAAATATAATTATACCATATTTATGCGGTGTGGATAAAGTAGCTAGAATCAATAGCTATCATGTATCAATAAATGGGATAATAGAAGAGTAGGTACAGCTACGATTATGAAACATAAAAACAAAAAACAAAAAAGAAAATGGCTAAGATTGATAATTATATTAATAATAATTTTTTACTTTTTAACAGGGTACGCTAAAGGCATTAACTTAATGTACGATATACAGAGACAAGAAGTCCCTGTAATCGATCTAGAAGCTATGTCCGTACCAGAATTAATAGATTACATAGCTCCACAATATGGTGCTGACCCAGAGCTTGTAAAGAAGATAGCCTTTTGTGAAGCTAGTTATCGAACCGATAATGTAATTCACGATGGTGGTCGAGGTAAAGGTACAACTGGGATATTACTAAATACATTCAATTACTGGAAAATTAAACTAGATTTACCGGAATTGAGATATGAAAGTAATTACGATCAGCTTGTAATGATGTCTAAAGCTTTTGCTACAGGAGAAGAGTATAGATGGGCATGGACATCATATAGAGCGTATAAAAATGATGGAACATATACTTTTTATTCTAGTTATGAGCATCGATGGATAACAGTATATTGTAAATAGTTATCCACAGTTTTATTTTTTAAAAAATAATTGTATAATATATATGTCCAACTTACTCGTCATATCGTACGAAAGATTAGTGCTTGATTCTCTTTAAAAGGATGAATTTAGTAACTACGACTGACTTGTTAACCGGACACTCGTTACTACAACTAAATATCGAAAACATACATATATTTCTACAAATCTCTAATTGTGCCAAACAACTGACAACGAGTTAGGTGCATAAAATAAAAAGACCAAAGACAAAAAAATTAATGACTTGGTCTTTTTTATTTACTTTTTATACTTTGATCTTATTTCTTTCCTTTTCTTCCATCCATCTTTAGCTAGTTTTTTAAAATACTCATTTCCATATTTTTCTAATAGTTTCTCACCACCTGATGATGGGATCTTTATTTGTTTTTTCATAATTATCTTTTTAATATTGCTATAAAATGTGGTCTTTTAGGGTTAGGATGTTTATACTTTTTACTATCATATTTCTTTAATCCATCAAGTTGTATAAGTTCAAACCCCATCTTAACCTCCTTATCCCATCCTGCTCCTTTTGCTTCTGATGTTGATTTTGCTATACCTAAATCTCTAAATATTTGAGAGTATGTAGCTTTAGGGTTTTTATAATGTAGAGTAATAGTATCTTCAAAATCTAAAGATGCACTAAATATAAGCTCTTTGTCTTCTTTAGTCAATTTTTTACCAATAAATACATTGCAATATTTGTTAAATTGTTTTTTAACTTTAGTTATAGCTTTTAATTGTTTTAAAGCTGGAGTATTCCGTATGTATTTAACTTTAGGGTCTAGTACTTTTTTTATTCTCATAACAATTCCTTAATAGCTTTTAATTTTAATATAGTGTCTTTTTTACCAAGTAAATAGAATGATTTTTCATGTTCTGCCCCCTTTACGAAGTTTCTATGGTTTGCTGGGTTCTCCTCATCTTCTATAACTGCGTCAATTAGGGCTTTGGCAGATTTTATGTGCCACTTTAGTATTTCTTCTGGTATGCCTGTTAAGTCTATTTCGTATTCTAAGCGGGTTCTAAATTTTTTATCAAACGACTCCTTATTCTTTTGTATTAGTTCTTGGATTGACATAAAATTATTTAACTAACATAACAATAATAAACATAGCACCAAAAGCAAATCCTAAAGAAAACGCCATATATAAATTAAATTGAGTATCATTTAACCTATCAAATAAGTATTTCTTTTCTTTCTTCATCTTCATTCCCTACACTTATGCTTGTGGGTTAGCGTTGTCTAATAAACCTTTGTTCTCAACAGTTTTTATCTTTTGCCCGACCTCAACTCCTTTTTCAAATACTTTTTGTAAAGTTTCAAAAATCTCCCCCATAAAAGCTATGTGCTTATCTCTTAATGGGTTTATTAGTTCTTCTACTATTTTAGTTAGTTCTTCTTCATTCATATATCTATTTATGTTTATTTATAATTTCTAGGACTATTTTCTTTGGAACAAATGCTATACCATTTTGCATATCGCTGTAATTTGGTTTCATTATAAATTCTTCATCCATACCTTTCACAGCTCCCTCCACTGCTTCTAACTTAGATTTGATTGTTTTGTCTAGGAGAGCAAGTATTTTATTTAACGCCCAATCTTTTTCTCCAGTATAATTTATACCTTGGTTTGTGATAACTTGTTGATAGGATAAAATGTTTATTATCTCTGCACTTATCTTTTGTTTTTCTGTGTCTGGAAGTATAGGGTTTTGTTTAGGATATACTTTTTCGTGTGGTAATATTTTTTCTGTGTCGTTCATATTATTTATTCTTTAGATGATAAAAATACCTTTAAGTCTTCATTAGTTACCATTTTGTTTACATCAGTAATTCTGTCTTCGTTTAACCATTGGCGTACCATACCTATTTTTCTGTCTACTTCTTCCCGCCCATCTTTTATGCCTGCTTGATAGGCTTTAGTTACTAAATCATTTAATGTTTCCGAACCATCAACTTTCCAATCAGCTATTATCTTTTCTATGTTAGTTTTGTCTTCCATAATGTTATTTAAACCCTAATATAACCACGACTATTAAAACTATTGTAAGAGTAACTGCTAAAATCTGTAACCACACCCATATTAGGATTTGTCTTTCTATTTTTTTTATAAAATCGTCTTTCATAATGTTTAGTTTAATTATGTACCTAGCCGATGGGAGGAAGAATCGAACCTCCAGCACTTTCGTGCAATACCCAGTATTTACAATATCTAGAATTTGCCCATCGGTTAGATACACAATTTAGTTGTTAATGTGAATTATGTACCTGTGTCCCCCATTATTTCTAATGCCGATTATTTCTTGTCATTACGTCTTTCGACCATCCCACAACGAGTCCTCGGATAAAGGGGAGCAAAGGTACACAATTCTTTATTACTTAATGATTACATTTTTGACAACTTTGAGAACTATCACAATCACAAAATTCATTATTCTTTTCTTCTTGCTGGTTAAGATGTGAGATGATTTCGTTTATTTTAGCTTGCTCTGCTGTTAAATATTCAGCGTCTACAACTTCGCCATTTTGTACTTGTTTTACTATAATACTTTCTAGTTTTTCTATCATATTAATCTATCTTAAATCCGCTAATTTCTTCAAATATTTTTTTATTAAAGTTTGGAAGTTTTTTAATTAACTCTATATCACTTTTACTTGCATTTTGCATTGATTTTGTAAATGCTTCTTTGTAATCTAATTTTTTCATATATCCGCCTGTAAATTTAGATGAGTCGATATTCTTTTTTTCTTCATCGGTCATATCTTCATAACCCACCCATACATTTACATTAAAATATAGGCAAGATGGTTTTACTGCTTTATCCCAAATTTCTTTTTTACATTTTTTGTTAAAGATTAAAATTTCTGTTGGGGTAATAGTATTAAAACTACCAGTGTTCCAGTGTCCAGTGTTCCAGTGTCCAGTGTTCCTGTCTCCAGTGTTACTGTCTCCAGTGTTCCAGTCTCCAGTGTTACTGTGTCCAGTGTTCCAGTGTCCAGTGTTACTGTCTCCAGTGTTCCAGTGTCCAGTGTTACTGTGTCCAGTGTTCCTGTGTCCAGTGTTCCAGTGTCCAGTGTTACTGTCTCCAGTGTTACTGTCTCCAGTGTTCCAGTGTCCAGTGTTACTGTCTCCAGTGTTCCTGTGTCCAGTGTTCCTGTCTCCAGTGTTACTGTCTCCAGTGTTCCTGTCTCCAGTGTTCCTGTGTCCAGTGTTCCTGTCTCCAGTGTTACTGTCTCCAGTGTTCC
>JACCDG011783396.1_pt1 | contig 16432 bp, 26 predicted proteins | sample 7442471 | NCBI WGS metagenome assembly JACCDG01 (sample SAMN15323444, study PRJNA562643) | freshwater metagenome | isolation source: river surface water | place: USA:Blue River Watershed | collected 2017-08-17 | reverse complement strand
TTAATGAGATTAAAAAGAAAAAGAGAGGTGCTACAAGTCCTGAGTCAGAGATAAGAGAGCAGATGGCAATACTTGTGAATAAACCTATACCCTACATTTGTGGTAAGACAAAAGGGTGGATGTTAGATGAAATGGTTGACGTTTATTTGAAAGCAAGTAAGTGGAAAGTAAACCCACCTGCATTGCTAAATAAACTGATTAAAGAAAAGAACAGTGAAATTAAGAAACAACTGAGTACCAATTAATAAAAGAGAGTAGTTAATAAAAATTATATGGACTTAACATTACTCGGTGAAATAAAGTTTGGGGAAGGTGCTAAATGGAATTTACGTTATCGTTGTGCTTGGTGTAATCAACCTTTGCATAATCAGACAGAAGAAAAGTATAGGGAACGTGGTAATTGTTGCCCTACTTGTAATACAAAATACGCACAGATAGCCTTTAGTCAACATACAGACAGAGAAGTTACCGCTACTGAAAGGTTAATAAGACAAACAAGGCTAGAGATGGATACACTAGCAATAAGATTAGACGACGATATTTCAGAACAAGAACGTAAGCAAGTGGTCGGGGAAATGGAAAAGAAATTTATTAAAATCAAAATGTTAAAAAGGGAATAGTATGACAAGAGGTAAACGATGCGAAGTGTGTGGAACTAGGCACTACACAAAAAACAAAACTTGTAGTAAGAAGTGTGCAGTGGATTTACAACAGGAAAAAACAATACTCTGGTGGAAATTAAACAAACACAAAGTTTTCCACAAAAGGACACTTGCTTGCGATAAGCATATATGCTAGAATATAACCATGGGAGAAATGTTACTTAGGTAACTAATCCCAGACAAATAAAATTATGACACTAATAGAAAAATTTAATGAAGTTGCGGAATTAGCAAATGTAGCTCCTATTCCTGAAGTGTTTGGACTTAGTGCTAAAGAATTTGAATTAGCAAACCTTGAAGCAGAAGCAGACGAGATGAAGCGAGCAGAAGCAAGAGACGTATTATCGGCACAACAAGACAGTAAAAGGATTGACTGGGCTGAGTTCGATAAACTAGACCAAATTATAATGAGCTCTAATGATTAAATATATGACAACATACAAAGCACACTACGCAGTAGCACAATACGAATTTATAGAAGCAGAATACGACACATTAGTAGAGGCAAAAGTGGACTACGACAACATTAAAAAAACTTTCGCTGGAGAACAAATACAAGGAATGGATAAAAACACTTGGGCTAAATTCAGAGATAGATTTATGGTATACTGCTCGTATACTGCTGACGAAATAGACCAAATGTCACCTGTCCAGAAATGGTTTGTCCACCAGTTCGAGAACGGGGTTAAAAACATAAATAGTAAAAAATAATATGAACGAAATAAAAAAAGTAACATTAACAGCCGTGTATAGAAACACAACAGACAAAGCGGGTAATCCCCTGAAATCTGCTAAAGGTATTCCATATACTAAACTAAGTTTTAAGTGTAAGGAATACGGGGATAAATATGTAGGTGGTTTTGGAAACAAAGCAAATGAGAGCTGGAAACAAGGCGACACTGTAGAAGTGATTATCAAAGAAAATGGGCAATACCTTAACTTTGAAATGCCTAAAGAAGTGGACATGGCTACAGAAAGAATTACTAAACTAGAAGCTCGTGTTACTACACTAGACCTTTCCCTTGAACGAAGGGTTAGAGAATTGTTTTCTGAACTTAAATCAGACCTTGTACTAGAACTAACTGGGAAATTCCAAACAACAAAGGACTATGAAAGGTCTCAAGAACCACATCCAATATTACAGTCGAGTAATCCATTAGACGGTGTAGCACCAGATGAAGATGTACCTTTTTAAAATTATATGAAATGTGAAAAATGTAGCATAAGAATTAAAAAGAATGACTTTAGATACCCAAAATTGAGACTTTGTTTTAATTGTGCCTCAATCTGGCAGAATATATGTGCAATGGTTGATGCTTTAGGTAACTTCCATAAGTTTAATAGAGATATAACCATTAGTCTTGATGGAATTAAAATAACAAAAAAACATGAACTTATTAGAACAAACAATCAATAATCTCATAAAAGAGGTAGAAGCATACTTACTTGATGATAAGATAAACACAACTACTCCTTTGGCTGCTTTACAATACTCCTCTAAACTTTCTTCTTACTATTCATCCTCAATGGGGAATATAGAAAAACTTAATACCCTTGAAGCTGAACACTTTATAAATGAAAGACCTAATCATAAATCAGACCTTGCCGTTAAGAAGACTTGGGCAACCAAGAGAGAAGGTATTAGACAAGAGTTTTGGGAAAGCAGGGTTAAGAGACTTGGAAAGTTAATCGAGGCGACGGATAAGCTGTACTATCACAGTCGAAAAGATGAAAAGTACACAAAAGAATTAAAATAATATGAAAGATGTAATATCAAAATACTTCTCTGAACTAGCTAAAAAGACCGCAAGGAAAATGACAGCTAAACAGAAAAAAGAAAGGGCAAGGAAAGGTGCTAAAGCAAGACACGCAAAGAAACACAAACACGACTGGATTGAATACGATAGAGAACCTGGGAATACTCCAATAGACATTTGTCGAGGATGTCCTAAAACTAAAACACCTAAGAAACATGGAACTAAAACAAAGAATAAAAAACTGGTTAAAGCAATATAACGAGGTATCACCTAATGACCATACCTTGGATGTCATAACCAATGAAATTATTAGAGACGTGGTTAATGAATTTAAAATAGCCGCTGAAGTATACGATAAAACTCAAAGGGGAAATATTAGGAGAACTGATATTGATGACTTTGATAGAATAATAGAAATGTTCTTATTAAAATAAATATGGAACCATTAACAATCTTTATGGCAGGAATGGCGTTTGGTGTGTGGACGGCTTTCTTTGCGGTGTGGTTTTTCACTTAAAAAATATGTTTAAAGATAAAATCTGGTGCTATTTACTAGGACATAGATTAAGTCCAATTAGCTTGCTAAATATTAGAAGAGGATGGATGTGTCTTAGATGTGGGTGTATAATTAAAAAAAGAAGATAAATATGCTAATAGCAATAATTTGTGCTTGTATAATAGGTGGAATGTGGTGGAGGACTCAAAGTAAAGTTAAAGAACTTAAAAAAGATATTAAGCAACTCCAGTTTAAAAAAGTAGAGGAAACTGCTGTCAATTTTTTTGCAAAGGATGTAAATGAAAGAATAACTCTCCTTGCAAAAGATATGATTGAAATGCAGACTACTGTATCAAATCTTGTGTACAGAACTAACTCTAACAGACTAATAAAAAATCTAGGGCTAAAACCTAAAAGTAAAAAGAAATAACATGCCTTGGATACCAATAACAACAATAGCAAGTAGTGCTGGAGTTAGTACTGAGAAATATCATAATATGAGAAAAATAACTAAAAATCAAAACAGGTTTGCGTGGGTAGTGGCGGTGCTAATAAGTTTGTTTGTATTTAGTATGGTACTGAGCGGAATTGCTAGTGCTGAAAGTCTAATGGACCAGATTAATTCTGTAAGGGAAAAGCCTGTAAAGAAAGACGTAAGACTTGAAAAGATAGCCATGGACAGATGTGTAAATTTAACAGAATGGTCACATTCTGGGTATTATCATACATACAGTAAACTAATCGAACAGTTAGGGTATAAACAAACAGGGGAAATCCTAGCCATGGGGTTTTATTCTGATAAACAAACCTTTAGTGCGTGGCAACACTCGCCACTACATAACCAAGTGATGGTTAGTAAGTTGTATTCAAGAGCTGCTTTAGTTACTTGCTATAATCCTTTCTTTAAATTAAATGTAAGTGTGGGATTATTTGGAGGGTATTAGAGTACAGAAATAGAGATATAATTTTCCATATCTCAACTTAAACCCTTAACTTACAATAAGGGTTTTTGTATATAAAAAATAAAAAATCCGACTTTCTGAGGTCGGGTGTCTTTTATGGTTCTGCTCTTTTGGCAGGACTGCAGTTAGTTAACTATACACAGTATAGTCTATTCTACAATTTTGTCAAGGGTTTTGTTGAGCCACGACCATGCAACTGACTCCCCAAAAGCCCTATAAATCTCCAGGAAAGTCTTTATTGTATCAATAAGGGCTTTTTTGTCCATGTTAGTATTCAATTACCCTCTTGGCTGCCCTTAATTTGCCCTTTGCCATCATTACGCACGTGATTTTATACTCGTGGCTATACAAAGCTTCAACTAGACGCCATTTTTGGCGAAATACGGGGGTTGCAAAGCCCTTAGCTTCTAGTATCTCTTTACTCCCGTCATTATGGTGAATAACAAAATCCGCTACGTAAGTACCTATGTTAAACTTTTCCCCTAAAGGATTAGTTATTATTAAAGGAAAGTTAACCTGTGTTTCGTAATCTTTTATGTCTTTTGCCCTTTTCCTTAATTCTAATTCTTGGGCTTGTCCAGCTTCATACTTACTATCGAATGCTTTCCCATTAAAACTTGTTTGTCTTGCTGTTATCCATCCTGTTCTTTGAGTCCAAGCCATATTACTTTTTTAAAATTAGATGGACATGATAAAGACCTACCGACCTTTTGTGAGGGGCTTTGATTTTCCATTCCCTGTCTTTGTAATTTCTAAGATAAATTAAATTTTCCAAAAAATCATGCCAAGATATCCTACATTCTTTTTGAATATGGAAGGCAGTGTAATCGTTAGGGTCTTTACAGTTTTTTATGATTAACCAATGTTCATTTTCCTCCACCACTTCATTGTTATCTCTTAGGAATTGTATAAACTCATCCGAGAAATGGTCTTGAGGAGCTTGCTTTAAAAATTCTTGATACTTTTTTTCATCCATATTATTTTACTTTGTTTTTAAATAAGCCACCAAAAAGATTTGTAATGTCGTTACATTCTCTTATCTCGGCTACACTTTTAAGTGGAACTCTACACTTACTGCATATCCATTTATTTTGTTTAGGGTCGTAGATTGGTTTACACTTCATATTACTTTTTCTTTTTAACAGCCCTCCATACTTTTATTTGTGGGTGTGGTTCTGGAAGTCTACTTGGGTCATTTTGCCACTCCCAATCAATATTTAGTTTTAGATATTCCTGTATCGCCACTAAGCGATTTACCACTTGATAGAAAGTTGAATTTTCTGGTATGGCTGCTCCTTGGTCAAATTGTTTTAGTTTGTCCCTTAATTCACTTACTTGTTTTACCATTTCGTAATGTTGGTAATAGGTCGCACAATCATTTATTCCTAACCACTTTCTTATTAAATTTTTCATATTACTTTTTCTTCTTAGCCTCTCTCTTACGTTGTATCTCTGAAAAAGCGTCTATCATTACTTTTAACTCCTCGTCTAACAAGGCTTGGTCCCACTTGAATTTACATGCTGGGTTATACATAGTTACAATCCAACCTTTTGTTGCACTTCCTTTTATGTCTAATTTTATTTTTTTATCTTTCATGATTCTGTTCTCTGTCACCCTACTCTCTTACTTCTAATGAGTGACAAGGAACACAACACGAATGTTATGTTTCTGTTAAAGGTAGATAAGATTATTATATATCTAGTTTAGATTTAAATCAAACATTCATTGTGGAAAAGTATTGTAAAAAGAAAAAGACCGCAAAATTTTAGCAGATCTGGCGGCCTAAATTCTTTAAAGTATAGAAAAGTTTTTTTCTATGGATACATATTATCATTTTGTTTTGAAAAGGTCAAACTGGTATTGGGGATAACTCAAAAAGAAAACACCTTAATCGGTGCTTTATCTTAAAGGTTTTACCTTTCCTCAGAATTAGTTGAGAGTAAACAAATAAAATTATGAAAACCTGTAGGCGGAGAGTTGCGCCTACAAGTAGATGTTAACTTAAACTTTGGTTTTAGTCAACTGTAATTTTATTCAGGTCTACTTGTATTACTATTATCTTGAGCTTCTTGCCAGTTTTGTGAGTCGTAGAATACTTCTACAGGTACGTGTCCAGCGTTTAATTCCTGTAGATGTTCTACTCGTCTTTGGTTTTCTAATGCTCGCACATAGTCTTGCAAGTTATCATAAGTCCTTTCCACGCCGTTTTTATTATAAAAAGTATATGTCATATTATTTTTTGGTAAAAAGAAAAGGAGTTGGCTTTGTCGCTTACCGAGACCGTTCTTTGTAATTGAGTGGGGGGCTTTCACGGAAAGTCGTTGTGGTAAGGGAGAACCTCTGCACTTGCGTAATGTATGTTTCAACACACGCAGTCGAGCAGAAGTACCTATCACAATGCCTCTTGTAGCCCTTGTCCTTGTCAATCACGCAGTTGCAGGTCGGATTTGAGCAGCGAAGTTTCAAGGCGTGCACTCCTCTTTTGGTGTGGGGTTTTTGATTTCGACATGAGAACCCCGCATAAACTCACCATGGTTATTCTCTGTGTTTAGGGTCAACATCATCCACGAGCCTTTCGTTCGGGTCTTCGTTTGTAAATTGCATTTCAAATTGTTCTTCTGTATCTGAGTCTCTTAGAGCTTCTTCTAAGTCAAACTCTTCTGAACTACGACCACTTTCTATCCATCTTGTTTGTTTGTCTGCTATCCCCATTGCCCTACTAAACGCTTCTTGATATGCCTGCCTTTCTTCAAAACTAAACACTTGCCCACGAATTGAGAACCTGTACGCTGGGACTGAATTGTATTTGTCCACCACGTCATTCATTCTACTTTTTTCAGTGTGTTGCATATAAAAATATTAGACAATATATCTAATAGGTTATATTGTCTGCCTTACGTATTACTCCCAATGATTAGATATTTACGCAAGGCACACAAGGTAACTTATGTGCTAGAACTTTATTTAAGTGTAAACAATTTATTTTAATCTGTCAAAGATAACGGTGGATAAACTTTTTAAATACAAGTACGCCCGCTCTTCTTGTTGACGTTTACTGACTTCTATCTTACACATTAGACCATGCCAAAAGGTTTTAAACCTTAATCTGGTTGTGTTACAGAAATCAGTAAATATTTGTGAATATGTCTTCATTTCATAAGTAAAACACCCTATTTCTAGGATGTCAATACTTTTTATTCGTAGTTTTCCCCACGTTTTACACCACAAATTCCTCTTTCTCTTTTACAACTTCTACAGGTGGTTTAGCTGCGTCGTTTTGGCTTTTAGTAAAAAAGTAAGTGGTCACAGCCACCATAAAAGTTTTAAATAAATCAAAAACGATTGCAAAGATAGTGTCAGGGTAAAAGACTATTGCAATATAGTTAAGTCCTATTAATGCGAGTAAAGCAAGTAGCAAAGAAACACGTGTTGCTGATGATAACATATTATTTTAAGTATATAAATACTAACCTAATTTGTCAAATTTTTCCTAAATCGTAGACTGCCTCCATATGAAGGTTTCCTTTTTAATGTTTTCCATGAGTGTGCCATGTTTTCTTTATTTGTAACCCATTCTAAATTTAAAACCCTATTATCACTTTTAATTCCGTTTTTATGATTAACTTGTGGTTTACTTTCTGGATTAGGTATAAAAGTAATAGCAACTAATCTATGCACTGCATAGGCTTTGTGGTTAAGTTCTAGCCTTAAATAACCTTTAAAATCTATTTGAGGTCTAAGTTCCCTCAAATAGTGTTCGCCGTAAATAAAAACGATAGGTGTTTCGGCATATCTATCGTTCCTCGGTTTATTTTTTACTTTTCTAAAAACCCTCCCCAAATCAGACACATAGTAAATCAAGTCCCCAGTTTCAATTGGGATTCTTTTGTATATTTCCATATACAGGTATTATACACTATAGTTACTAACTATGCAAGGAATTGTCTAACAACCTTCATAAACTCATCAAAACCATTTAACCCACCATTTACAGCAATTCTGACCCCTCTCCAATCACGGGCAATACATTTTTCTACAACTTTTCTGTCCTGAAAGTACTTTACAAGAGCTTGTGCATTTTTTTCCAAATTTAAATAGTCGGTAGTATCTATTCCATATTTAGTTTGGTTTTCTTTTCCTGTCCACATCAGCCATCCAGCTCCACGATGTCGCCAGCCATCTCCACTTGCTTCATCTCCGTTACCCATTCTGTTTGCGTATACCTTATTTGCTATCTTTTCTGGTTGAAATTCGTATTGTTTTGCAAGTGTTGCATTAAAATATCGAGGGAATATTTGTAGTAATCTAGCGGCTGAATAATTTAAATTTTCAATCATTGGTTTATAATCACGAGAACACTCAATGCGTATAGTAGCCATAGCCCCCACCATTACAAGTGGGTTTACCCCTGATACAGGTTGATTGCAAGTAGGACACACACCACCAGTACCTTCAAACGCTTTTTCTACCGCATCCCACGCCTTTGTAGCCCCATCAAGGAAAGGGGTGTTTTGGTAAAATTTTAAGAAAGTTTCTTTATTCATATTATCTTAATATACTGCTTATAATTTTTCCTAGGACATACATCCCACTTATTGTGGCAAAAGCAACTAAGTGAGATAGATATTTAATTTTGTCCATGAATAAATTGTTTCCACAACATTATCGCCCCCAGCACACCTACAAATACTCCAAATGACCATTTACCAAACCAATAAATTGCTAGTCCAACTGTTCTCCCCTCGGTAAAGGGTTTGTACATTTCTTCTACCTTAGCCATCATTGCATCTACCTTAATGTCTCTTTCTTTTGAGTGTTCTAAAAGCATCTCAAACGATTGTCTGAATTTCTGTAACTCTTCTTTCATAGCTTCGTGTTCTATTTTTTCACTATTCTGCATAAGTTATTACAACCTCCCCGTTATTTTCATAACAAGCGGTGACAGTTTTACCATCGACAGTGGTAATTTCACCTTCACCTAGTAATTTGCTAGGGGTATCTACTTCTAGCATTCCACCTACAGTGTATTGGTATTCAAACCCTTCTAGTGTAGGTTTTTCTGTAATCTTTTCAAAATCTTCATTTGAACAAGTTACATATTTAACTTCTTCACCTTGAGTAAACTTGTGAACATATTGTGTACCTTTGTATTCTACTTGCATATTTAATTCCTTTAAAAGTTTTACATGAACATTAAAAAGGATGAATTGGTTGCTGAGGCATCCGTTAGAACTAAATCCCCAGAAGAATTGAAAGTACACACTGTGTAACTACCATCAGTTGTCTGTGTACCACCTGTAATGCTCCCCCAGTCAGAAGTTAGCAACCTAACTACACACCGACCACTACCACCAGTTCCCCCCGCAAAACCATCAGTTCCTGCCCCACCTCCTCCCCCACCAGTATTAGCAGTACCGTTAGTTCCTGCAGCTCCTAATCCACCTGCTCCTCCACCCCCAGCTCCGCCAGTACCTGCTACACCACCTCCAGTATTGCGAACACCACCCCCACCTCCACCAGAATAAGTAACTGAAGAACCTGAAATAGAAGAAGTTGTACCTGCTCCCCCAGCTCCACCCGTTGCGGTTGCCCCTGCTCCGCCAGCAGCCGAGTCTCCTCCGCCGCCTCCACCTGGATAAGGAGATACAACTCCTACACTTCCAGCTCCACCATTCTCTCCAGTAGAACTTCCAGCTCCGCCAGCTTGGTTATAAGAACCACCACCACCAGAGGAGCCATTAGCCCCTGCACCTCCAGCAGAAGTCTCCTTAGAACCAAATCCTCCACCGCCAGCAGTGACACCATTAAAGGTAGAGTTAGAACCAGCCGAACCATTAGCAGGTGCTGAAGAACCACCAGCCCCACCAGCACCCACAACAACAGGATAAGTACCAGCGGTTATTGTAACCCCTGTCGCAGTCTTAAAAGCGCCACCACCACCACCACCTGCTCCTGTACCGCCACCTCCTCCGCCCCCACCACCAATTAAAAGGTAATCTATTGTTGCCATACTATTTGTCTTTTATTATTTCCCAGTCTCCTATTTCTTCATTCCAGATAGACATCTCTCCTTCTTTTGTTACTGGTCTTTCTTTTGGAGCTTGCCATTGCAGTTTTTCATCTAGTACCCAACTATTAAAGGGTTGCGGTGCTGAAAAGTTTTCTTTTTCTTTAAAATATGTGTAACCAATACTTGCATAGTTTCTATCTAGTTTATCCTTAAATGTTTCTACCCATTCACCACCTAAAGCATTCTCACACCACTCTTGAGTGTCAGCCACTATAACTTGGGTTACTATATTGTTTTTTATTTGAGCGTAGTGTGCCATATATTTATTATGCCGAAGCTATACACCTCCACTTAGAAGTTGCAGAATTGTATATAAACCCAACGGTCAGAGGAAGGGTGGTGCTCCCATTTGAAGTTGTCGGTGCAGTCACTGTAGAGTTTTCTGTGTTTACCCAAGTTATTGTTTGAGCTACAGCTGAAAAGTCTAGTATTTGCACAATAACAGTTTGCATATTTACTGCCCCTGTTGTTAAAGTAATGGTAAGCGTTGCAGCAGAATTGTTTGTAACAATATTTCTACCTTTGGTAATCGGAATTGTAGCAGCATTACCTGTTGCAGTTATTGCATTTGCTGTGATAATGCTATTGTTAGCAAAAGTCCCAACTTGTGCTGTAGAAATAGTTAATCCGACCGTATTGTTAGTTCTTAACTCTAAAGGGTAACTGTTATTTGTTCTAATAATCCCCGATACTGCAGCATTAGAAAGCATATCTAGCTGCACACCAGAAGTAGTATTGGCTCTGAAAAAAGACCCGTTACCTGCTGTCGTTAGAAGCTCTACTCCTGGATAGTTTGCTCCACCTAAAACAGGACTAAAGGTAAAGGTTTGTCCTGAAGTATTAGAAATGGTTGTTACCGCTGCATTTGTTACGCTAAATTTACTTACCCCCCCTACTTGGAAATCTGCTAGTAGTTTACTTCCACTTCCTGTAGTTGTTTCTGTAGGGTTTACTAGTAGAGCTGTATAACCTGCTGTAGAGGATTGGTTGATTGTTGGGGCGACTGCACATGCTATAGGAATAGTGTTTGTACCAGTAATTGCTCCAATAACCCTAAGGGCGGTTTCCCCTGTAGAGAATAGCCCACTCGTTAATGTTACGTGGGACGTTCCAGCTCTATTTAAAAGTATTTCTGTTACAGCACCTGTTGTTGCTGTATTTCGTAATGACATCGACCTATTAGTACCACTCCCTGCACTAATTGTGTCTAGATAAAGTACATTTGACACCCACCTAGCTTGAAATCTCTCATAATTAGTAGTCTGGTCTGCTGTGTTATATAGGGCTATTCCTGTAGAGGTAGAACCTAGGGTTAGTGTGTGAGTTGGGGCTGTAGTAAGTAAACCAACTCTATTATTGGTCGCATCTACATAAAGAGTATTTGTGTCTACTGTAAGTTCTCCTGCTATGTTTACTCCACCATAGAATGTAGCACCTGAACCTCCACCTGCACCTAGTAAAGCTACATCTGTACCATTATTTGCTTGTAGTAAAAGACCTCCCGAACCACTTGCTGTTACATCTGCTGCAATTAGATTACCTGCTGAATATGTTACTGCTGTACCGTTTGTTGTAGCACCTGAAATACCAGCAATAGCCCCCGAGTTAGAATACATCAATTGTGTATTTGTTACAGTAGTTGTAAGAGAGAGTGTAGGTGTTGTTGTTGAGTTTGTTACAGTCCCATCAAAACCATTTCCGTCTGTGAAACTGAAGTCAGTTACGGTACCTGTACCCCCTGTTACATTTAAGGTTGTACCTGTCATTGAAAGTCCCGTTCCTAAAGTTATTTCTTCCATTACACCTGTTCCTGCTGTTCCTCGACCAACTAGTTTATTAGTAGCCATCGATGTAGTGATCGTACCCGTAGTTGTTATAGGACCTCCTGAAATTAAACCTGCTGTATCTACTTGGGTTACAGTTCCAGTGCCACCACCAGTTGCACTAATTACTTTTTTACCTGAGTTAGCACCAGTACCATTAGTAATAGTTATTCCTGTTCCTGCCGCTACTGTATCACCTCCACCATGTACATATCCTTTATTTCTTGAAACTTCTGCTTTAATATCTTTTTGAATTTCTTTTTTAATTCCTTCAATGTCTAAGTCTTCTTTTATTTTTTCTGCCACTCCGTCTAAGTCTAACGACTCTTGAATTATCTTTAGAGAAGGTTTACTTTGAGGGATTTGCTTGATTACTTCTTTAACTAGTTCGTCTTTAGTTGGTATGTCTTTTACTATTTCTTCTATTTTAGGAATTTTAGCAAGTAGTCTATCTTCTATAGCTTGTTCGTCTGCATCTTCTCCAGGGTCACCCTTTAGTCCATTTGTTTTAATATCATTTAACACTTCTACTACTTCGTCAGATAGTTTAGAGTATTTATCGTCCATTTCTCTTGTCTTACTTTCTGCTTCTGTAAGTACTTCTTTACCTAAAGAAATAACCTCTTTTACATCAGAAACTACCTGTTCTTTGGTCTCTACAAGTTCTTTCTTATAGTTGTTTAATTCATAGACCAAAGCTCCTACACTTGGTTCGTTTTCTAGTTTTTTTGAGAGGTTCTTCATATTGTTTAGTATATTAAATTATTTGTAATTAGTCTAATTTTATGGTAGTGTTGCATTATGACTACTTTTTCAATAATCCTTGTGACGATTCTGCTGTTGTTTCTTTTTCAGGATTATCAATAATAGCCTTAGCTCCTTGTTGAACCACACCTGATACTAGGTTTTGATTTGCTGCAATAGCGTCAAATAAAGGTTGTGCATATTTAGCTGGTATTCCTAATGCTCTTATCATACCTTGAACGGCTTTAGGAGAGGCTAAAACCATAGCTGGTAGCCAACTAGTCAACCCAGTAAACCCTGCCGCAGCAATGGCTCCTCCTTCTACAACTCTCGCTGATAGACCTCTTGGTAGAATTTCACTCATTTGTTGCCCTGCAATTTTTGAGGACAGAAAACCACCTGACGCTTTATCTAATTCTTCTATTAGCTTCTTTCTCATGTCATTATTAGTTCGTAAAGCAGATGTAAGTTTTTTAAATGCTGTTTCTACTTGAACTGTATCTTTTAGAGAAAGACCTTTTTGTATTTCTTTTATCAAACCTGTACTTTCTGCATAGTCTTTTAACATCTTTTCATAGCCTGGAACTTGTTTACCAACTTCTTTAGCTGCGTTCTCTACGCTTTTAGAAAATGACCTAATAGCACTAGAATCACTATATAAATCTCCAAACATTCTTTTTAGAGTGTCTACTCCTATAATGAGTCTGTCTCCTTTTTGTGTACCCCATGTTTTCATAGTGTCATATATCTGTGCCATTTCTTTTTGAGCAGCGTTATCAAGTGCTAGTGTTGAACGTGAAAAGTCTAAGCCATCTTTAGTTACTTTAACATTAAAATCTTTAAGACCTTTTTGTACTGCGTCATTAATTGGTTTAATGTTAAGTTGCTGTGTTGAACCTTTTAACCCAGAGAGAGCTGTTTGGTATGTATTGCTTCTGTCTTTAATTATAAGACCCAGTGCATCCTTGGCTTCTTGTACAATAGCATCTGCACTCTCACCTAGACCTTGTTTAAACGCTTCTAATTGTTTACCTCCTGCTTTAGCTGCTTGCCATGCTTTACCAATTACTCCACCACCCACACCTGTAGTAGCACCAAGTGTTTCTTTTATTCCTGTACCAATTCCTTTTAATGCTGGACCAACTCCTGGAACAACAGCATTAATTACACCAGAAGTTACATTTTCGGTTGTATTACCACCTTGTAACTCACTTGTAGAGTACCCCGTCCCAAATCTTTCAGCTGTTCTGCCTAATATAGTAGCTCCTTTTGCTTCAGGGATAGCCATAAACTGTGCAACGTCTCCAATAGCTTTACCTACATCTTGTGCTGTGTTACGTGTAGTAGCTTTTTCTTGTATTGCCTCAGCTGTTTCTTGTTTCATTTTTTGAGTTTCAGGAATGCCCACATCTTGTTTGTATGTTTCTATATCTTCTGGTGTTGCACCTTTTATTGCACCAGCCAATTCAATAGCTTTATTTTGTACATAGTCTTCTCCTTTAGAAAGTAGGTTAGCTCCTTCTGCTACTGGTTGTACAAAAGATTTTACAACTCCTTTACCTACATCTAAAGCACCTGTACCTAGAGAAGATAGTCTATCTTTTAGGGTTGGCTCTGATGTTACAGTTGGTTTTTGTGTACCTATTCCGTACTTGTCTAGTAAAGAACCGCTAGTAGTTGCACCTGTTGGCAAACTAGAACCTCTGGCTTGTGCCATTTCTCTTGCTCTTTGAATTTGTTCTTGTGTTAATGCCATATATTTATGCTATTTTACGGTTACTTAATAATTTAGCCTGTGCCATTAAGCCGTCTAATGGAGTAGCAAATTTTACATAGTAGCCTCCTTCGTTTCTGGGTCTTGGTGTTCCTTTCGTTACGCCTGGATTATTCCTAGCGTAAGACTCGGACCAAGTTATGCCACCGTAGTTGTTATTTGCTAAGGCTACACTAGAAGTTCCTAAGTTAGACTCGTGTTGCATTAAAGCAATTAGTATTTTAGGGTCAAGTTGAAAAGTATCTGCAACTTGCAGTATATCTTCACCTTTTATTGGGCTTTTAGGGGAAATACTTTTAATAAATTTGGTGTAATCTAGGGCGTTGTCTGTTTCAGGCACTTGTTCGTATATTGTTGCTACTGCTTTTATTTGATTTGGGTCTGTTGCATAGCCTTTTAAGTTAATGTTTCCGACTATTCCTTTTTTAGGGTCTGTAACTGACACACTAGCAGATGTTTTAGGTCTATCCCAAGGGTTAGCTTCAAAGTATTCTGAGGCTGTTGGTGGTCTTCCCAATATTTGTTGCAAGTCATTATATCTTTTAGCTATTTCTTCTTGCACTTCTGGCGGGTTGTTTTTAAGACTGGCAAACGCCTCCTCGTCTTTTTTGGCTACATCTAAAAGAGAATTAGTTGTACTGTTACCAAAGCCATCTAGTTCCCCGATAATTGTGTCTTCAGTTGCTATACCATTTCGTTCCAAAGATTTCTTTGTTGCAGAAATAAATGGGTCATTTTCTAGTGCTTTAAGTTGGGCATCATAAATTTCGTTAATCAGAGTTTTCATTTGTTCTCTTTGTGAAGGGGATAGTTTATCGCCTGCTTTTAGACTTTCTATTTTTAATCCTAAAGTACTCGCTAGTGATTGGGCACCCTGTAGCAATACAACATCTTGATCTCGTGTTACAGCCCCTTCATCAATAATTTTTTGGAATTGGTTAATGGCTGCAATGTCCGCTACACCATTTTCTTGTGAAAGGGCAGTTAAAACATTTTGAATAAACGTTTTCATGTTGTTGGTTTTACTGTATGTAGCATTTTTAGAAACGTCCATGTTTGCTTTATCTATTGCTTTACTCTGAGCTGAACTGTAGTTAATCCCTGTCACACCAACTCCGCCAAGCCCTGTTGCAACTGCCTTCCTGTTTGCATCTTGATTTTGGTAAGTAGAAAAATCCACTGGAGTTATGCCTGCTTTTTTTGCTTCTGCTTTGTAGTAGTTGTACTCTGCCACAATACCTGTACCTCCTAACCCCGTCAATAACCCTACAGTATCATTAATCTCTTTTGCAGTAGATGTGATCCCTTTATTTTTTAAAGACCTCATTATTTCAATAGGGTCCGTAATCCCAGAGTTTATTTCTTCTGATATAGCTGCATCCTTCTCTGCTTGTTTTGTTTCTTTTTCTATTTCTTCGCTTTTCTTTTTAAGAACCTCTCTTTTATCTGCTACTGTTTTTTCTATTTGTGCGTTTAGGGTATCAAGAAGTTTGTAGTTTTGTGTTCTATATGCGTCCTTTGCGGCGGAAAGTAATTGATCTCTTTGGATGTCTAGTTCTTGTAGTGCTTTCTGCCCCTCCTCCATGATATCTCTTACTCTGTCATCGGAAGTTGCAGCTGCAAACTGGGCTACACTTCCTCTATTCCCTCCTTCACTTTGTAAAAGAGCATTTCTTACTCCTCCAACCTGAGAAGTATTTATTTTTTCTTGAGTTTGTTTGTATTGTTCAAATCTTTTATTTATAGCATCTAGTTGAGACTTTAAAGCATCATCTATTTCTTTTTTATCTAAGTTATAGTTTGCTAACCCTGCAATATTTTCTGGGTTAGTCAAAGCATCTTTAGAAAAATATCTCCCTTGATATAAGACTGTTCCGTTTCCTTGGTCTACTGCACCTTGAGGTAGTGTATATGTATCTGAAGTTCCAGTTGGTGGTGTTTGTGTTTGTGTATTTGCTTGAGTATATGCTGTTGTTCCTGGCAACGGTGGAGTAGAACCAGACTTGTTTACTTGTTCTGTATGTTTGCCAGTAATCTCTGGTATTTTAGTTACAACATTTGCATTACTAACTACTGGTGGAACTGGTGGTATTTTAAAATTACTTTGCCCTGGCTGTGCATTTACCATCTGTTGATTAAATGC
>JACCDG010020697.1_pt1 | contig 16440 bp, 20 predicted proteins | sample 7442471 | NCBI WGS metagenome assembly JACCDG01 (sample SAMN15323444, study PRJNA562643) | freshwater metagenome | isolation source: river surface water | place: USA:Blue River Watershed | collected 2017-08-17 | reverse complement strand
ACAGGAGGTCCAGGAATCTTTGCAACGACTTGAAGAACTGCCTCCTCTACTGGGACATCCATATTATTGAGTCCACCAAAGAGATTGCGCACATTCCAAAGTGCATGCTCCTCTGGATTGAACTCAGGAATATCAGGAGCAGCATCCTCATCGTCCTCATCTTCCACAATCCAGCGGCCAACACCAATGCGCCGCCAACGAATGTTGGGCATCATCTCTTCCTCATCTGAACCATCATCCCCATCATCCTCCCACTCTTCCTCATCATCATCGTCATCTACAGGCTCTGCAATGCGCTCCTCCTCGTTGAGTTCGTGACGGCACATGGGGCACGACTCATTCTTCAGAATCCACTTTCCAATGCATGCAAGATGGAAGTTGTGGCAGCAGGAAAGAGTGGCAAGGCCAGTCGTCTTGGTAATTTCGTTAAGGCAGATTGAGCACTCCATCTTTTCTGTGATTGCTTTGTTAGGTGTACTTTCCCTTTGGGAACTCATAATTTCAATTTTTTGCACAAAAAAATTTTGTATTTTGTTTTTTATTTTTCTATAAGAACATGCAAGGGAAGGTATTTAGATATAGTCACCAACGAGGGTGTGCTCAAACTTGCGGTACTCACGAAGGATCTCCAGATTCTTGAAGGAATCCACCATAAAGGCCTCACCCTTCTCAATGCGATACTTGAGTGCGTTCACCTTCATCTGATAATCATTCATCGCATGGCGAACCTTGAGGAGTTCCTCTTGAATGCTCTCAAGCATCTGAGTCTCACGGAAAGCGGGCTTTGTCGCTGGAGCCACTGCAGCAAGATAGCGAGGGCGGTAGACCTTCTTTTGACGCTCTTGCTCAGCATGCCACTCATCCTCCTTCTTCTGGAGGGCGCTGCCGATCTCATCCTGCTTGGCCATGAGCTCCTTCAACTTCTTACGATTCTCATGCTGACTCTCACGCATAGCAATCAGGGCTGCCTTATCATCCTCAAGATCCTTCTGACGAGCGAGTTCATACTCAGAGAGAGCTGGCTCCTTGTACTCAATCGCGACGGGCTTGATGACACGAGGAGGATTCAGAGCATGAATGAGAGATCCAACCTGATCAAAGGTTACCTCCTTACGATTCTCCTCTGTCTTGCCAGTGAGGAGGTCGTTGAGGTTGTGGAACATCTCTTGCCAAGTGGGCTCGGGCTCCAAAGGATCAGAGCGACGAGGAAGAGAATAGTAGTCATCCTCATACGAAGCGTTGGAGTCATTGTCAGAGTAGTCAACAGACTCAGAAACAGGGTAAAGACGGCAAGGAGTAGAGCGATCGCCCCACTTGCGTCCTTCCTTCCACCACTGAGGACCAAAGACAGTAGGAGGCGTGATCTTAGTTGACATCTTTGCTTGTGTTGTTGCTGATATGTTGAAAGGGTACTGATATCCTACTGAAAAAATGTTTCAATTTTTTGTTGTTTTTTGGTACACTACCTATTTCTCAGACAAACCGCTTCAACTGTGCATGAAGGGAATCCTTCTGTACACTTGGATGCACCCAGAAAGAAACTTGCTCCTTGGGAATCGTTTCTACCACCTTCATATTCAGATCATTGGAGCGCACATATGTGTTCTTCTTATGGCGCTTCTCAAGATCATCAAGGCACTGAGTCTGCTCCTCTGTGGTTGAGGGAAAGTTCGTTCCCCACTTCCACGTGGGATCTGTGTCAAGGCCCAGTCGGTTCACAATCTGTGCAAAACGTGCGGGCTCCCAGTAGTGAAAGGGTGCGGCAAGAGCCCAAAGAACCTTAGAGCCATCCTTGCTGAGACGAAGAACAGAGAGCCACTGACAACCTGTATGATCCTTCTTGAGCTTCATAGCAGAATCATCGTTGATCACGCCAAGAGTTGCTGCGGAGACTGCATCTTTACGCGGCTTCACCTCAAGAAACTGATTGTCTGAGTCACGAACACCGTCAGGACCGAGTTTCGCATCTAGATGCTTGAATCCAAGCGCCTCTGCGCCCAACTTCTCATAGAAGTCATTTGTAGCGCTAGAGGAAAGCATCATCTGAGCCGTCTTTGCCATCAAATGAAACTCACTCTTCCCAGGATCCTTCAACACATCCTGGATCTGCTGAGAGAGCTTCTCACCCACCATCAAGATATCTGGATTGTACTTAGGGACGTTCATTTTGTGGAGTACACGAAAAATAGTGTATATATGCCTCAATTTTTCCTACTTTTAGCAGCGACGAAAGCAGAAGGTCTCTTCTTCTGAGCCCCTCGTTTCACTTCCATCACGAATACGATGACTTCCTGGACGTCCTGAGCCAGTCATCTTCACAGTTTTGACAAGTTTCCACTTTGCATCCTCATGAATCTTCTTTACTTCATCCGCAAGAAGATACTGTTTATCCGATCGGAAGTTCTTCACACTCCAGCAACTGACACCCTCCTCCTTGAGAACTTGTAAACATCCCATAATGACAGGCTTGAGCCACTTTGTTCTCCATTCGTCCCACGTTTTATACTGTACAGTAGACTGCTCTCCTGTTGTGTAAAGTTCAAGATTGAAATAAGGAGGGCTTGTAAGAATCATATCAAACTTCTCCGTGAGAAGAGGAAGCACTTTCTCAACGGGTTCATTCCAAATCACTGCTCTGTCTGTTACCTCAGAAGGAATGGCCGTGTCATTCAGAATCTGCATGAGAGCATCCGATGTATTTGTATCAGGTTCACAACCAGTGTAATGCGTGTCCTCGCCAGCAGCAAGAGTTCCCAACATTCGTCCTCCCCATCCTACGCAAGGATCAAAGACTCTCTTTGCGCCAAAGTGCTGAACAATTGCCTTTGCTGTAACTGTTCTGTATTTCGTAACATTGCTCAGACCACTTGTCATAATAAGCATGCGCCGAATTTCTGAGGGATAGGGCGTGGAGTGCATCATGATGTTTTGAAAGAGTGCTTTCTCCAACCCTTCCTGTGTCATGCAGTTTCTCACGCTCACTCCTTTGTGATTTGTTACATTCCAGAAGTGGGTCATATAAGAATCCAAAATCTTATGCCCTGGCTTTGAACGAGCGTCTAACTCCAGAATGTCGCCTCCTTGCAGAACTTCTTTCTTGACCAACGAAATCCAATCTCGCTGTCTCTCATTGAAGTCATAGGATTCTTTTAAAAGAAGATCTGGATTCTCAACAAGGGCTTTTGCAAATCCTTTGAGAAGGTCTACCAATCCAGGTTCTTTCTCAGGAGTGAGTTCATTTCTTTCAATGGAACCATCATAGTTATGATACTTCTTATTTTTCAAAAGGTTACGTAATGCAAAACGCTTTCCAAGAAGATTTGTAATAGGTTGGCTTTGCATCCTTTGTACGCCTTTCCTATTTAACCGAAGATTTTCGAGTCAATTTTGATAAGTCTCTTTCCATAAAAAAATTTTTTCTTTTGTTTTTGTTTTTTTTATTCATGCATTTTTTCTTTTGTTTTTGTTTTTTTTTGTTGACAGAGTAAGTTATTTAGAGCTCAAGATCGGCGGGCTGAGGAGCGTTGGTGTCAATCTTGTCGGTCTTGGAATCCCAGCGACCAAACCACTCCATGTCCTCTGTGAGAACATCACCGCGGGCATTCTTGAGAAGGCTCATCTTCTTCCACTTGAACGGCTCAAAGTCGGCAGAAGAGTCGGCTGCAGAATCCTCAGCGGGAGGAGCAGACTCGGTGACGGAGGCACTGCCCTTCGCAGCCTTCTTCGCGTCACGCTTCGCCTTCGCAGCGGCCTTCTGCTCATCCGTCATGGGCTTGCGACCCTTCTTCTTGCCATCCGCGGGAGCAGAGGTCTCATCCGCCTTTGCAGGAGCGGCATCAGACTTGGAAGAAGAGGCGACGGAAGAACCATCGGAAGAGGCATCACCCTTTGACTTCTTGGACTTCTTGTCACGACCCTCGGCAGCCATCTTAGAAACTGCAGGAGGATTGGCGAGCCAATTCTTGTATGCAGCGATGATCTGCTCGTCCGTTGCAGAGGGCATAAGAGAGGCGTCCTTAAGGGAAGAGGCGACCTGAGTCACCGCCTTAGGAGCCACCTTCTTACCATCCTCCATCTGTGGGCCAAGCACAGAACGGACACGAGAGGTGAACTTAATCCAGTCATTGGGCTCCTTCTTAGGCGCGTCAGGATCACGGGGCTTACGAGAGCCGCGCTTTCCCTTTGCGGGTGCAGAAGAAGAGACATCCAAATTCTTGCCACCGATCACATCGCGAAGAGCATCCATGAAGAGGCTCTTGAGCTGATCGGTAGTCATCTGAACAACGAGAGAGGAGTTAGAAGAAGACATCTTTGACAGTTTCCTTAAAAGTTTACAAGAGTTGTAGAGCTGAAAGGAGTACATGCTCCACAGGGAAAATCACCTTCAATTTTTTTCGTTTTTGGCCTTTGAATTTCGGTAAAAAAATTTTCTCTTTTGTTTCTTGTTTTCTCTTTTTTTGTCTTTTTTGTTTTGGTTTTGTTCTTGTTTAGTGGTTGCGGCAAAGCTCCATCAGAGCAAACAGTTCATCTACATCCTCTTGAAACTCAGGAGGAGGTGGGTGTGCACGAATGAAGGACTGAATGCGTGCTCGGTCGTGCACTGTCAGAAGAGGGTAACTGAGTGGACTGCCCGTTGGATCAATCTCATTCGCTGCTGCAATGTAGCGCAAGTAGAAGAGAAGAACGCGAGGGTGACGGAAGGACCGAGTGCGATGAGATCCAGGGGAGAGTTGGAGTTCAAGGTGGAAATAATCCTCTTCGCTGATCTCATTCCCATCCTCATCAAAGAAGATGTGCGTGTTCTCCTTGATTCCTGTAACATGCTCTTCCACGGAAGAGGAAGTTTGGCGAGATAGAGCAAGTGGACTCAGAAGACAAGGGAGAGGGGCGAGGCATCCTGATGCAGGACTTGAATGAGTAGACGTAGGAAGACTGATGCGCAGTGCTGGCTTCTGAGGAACAGGAGATGTATATCCTGTAGCAACCTGGCGTACCAGAGGAGAGCAAGGAGCAGGTAGAGGCTCTACAAGGTCTCCGCGGAAGCACACAGTGGGAACAATAAGTCTCTTCCAAACAAGAACAGGAGAACTGCTATCGCACTGCGTGAACTCACAGAGGTGCCAAATGCAATCATCCTTACGCTCAAGAGAAAGACTTGCCGTTCCATCACAACACGTCTTCATACTGTACGTAATAGCTTGAATTGCAGGGTTGCCCTGCATAGCCAGAAGTGCGGTTTCGTATGTAAAGACGGACATCTTAACAGTGGGGTACAACTGGTGTAACAGTTCAAGTTTCAATTTTCCAAAAAAAAATGTTTTTTGGTTTTTTTGGTTTTATTTCTTTTCTTTTTGTTTTTTATTTTTTGGGACCGCTACTTATGCATCTGGGCTGCGGTTGCGACGAGCGCGGCGGCGACGAGAGTGACGGACCTCAGTCCACCCATGGTCGTCATCTGCCCACTCATGCTGCGCACCAAAGAAAGGAGAGCGGTAGTTGGGAAGAGGGTTCTGAGGGTCGTTAGCGTACTCAAGACCAATCGGGATGTACCAGCGGCGAGGAGTGTGATCCCAGACGGCACCCACGATGTTGCGAGAAGAGAACTCAAAGTTCACTGCCCGCTCGCGGTCAGAGCGAGCGTTGGGGTAGGGAAGATTCCGAATCTGAGCCTCATAGTTCGCCGCCCGCTCGCGCTCGGTGCGCGGGTTGGGGAAGGGAAGAGAGGCAGAGGGAAGAGTGATTGCAGTAGAAGAGGCCATGTTGTCTTGTGTGTTCTGTTGCTGAATCTTTAGGAATGTGAAGGTGTGATGGCTATTCATGGAAAAAGGGTTTCAATTTTTTGTTAACTTCCAGCGGTTTTTATTTTTTGTTAATTCTTCTTATTCTTGGTTGGCACATCCTTTCCCTTTTCTGCTCGCTTTTCTTGCACAGCCTCCATAGCACGAACCGCCTTTTGGGTGAACTTCCCATTCCGCTCATACTTCTCCTTGCTCTTGTCACTCTTCTTGCGACGCTCAGTCTTGATGTCGTGATCCATTTCTTGATTTCAATTGCTTGAAGGGGTACACTTTTTAGTACGGTTGGTCCAGTCAAATTTACCATAAAAAATCTTTTCTTTTGTTTTTCTTTTTTAGTTCTTCTTGTGTTTACTGAGCAGCCTGAGCCACCCTGCGCATCATCTTACGCTCCTTTTCATAGTCCCAGAAGCAGTCTGCACACATGTCATCCATGAACTCATAGCCGAGGTCAAGCCCGCAGCTAGAACAGAGGAGGTCATCGCGGCACCGTTCCTCTGTCTTCAAGATAGTGTACCAAAGACAGAGGTCATCGTAAGTCTGTTGGTCTTCCTTGGTAAGAGGACCGATATAGGGGTCATCCTGCCACACAGCGAGCTCGTCCTCTGCAGCATGAAGAGCGTCGCGAAGATCCTCGTTGGAGAATCTCTCTGCGATATCCCAGAGCTTTCCACACTTATCGCAGAGCGTGCGAGGGTCACCCTCACGCATCGTGAACTCAGCTTGGCACTCGGAGCAAAAGAGGTGTTCAATTACCTTCGCCATTCTTGGAGCCTTTCAGAATGTTTAATTGCTAAAAGGGTACTTGAGTCAACAGGGCAGAATCCTTCAAATTTTCGCAGCGCAGAAAAAAAATCTTTTCTTTGTTTTTTGGGGTTTTCTTAACATACAGACATACAGACATACATTTTTTCTTTTTTTTGGGGTTTAGAGGTTGAGGTCAGAGGGCTGAGTGGCGGCCGTGTCCACCGTCTTGGTCTCAGAGTTCCAGTGACCGAACCACTCCATGTCCTCTGTGAGGCAGTCGCCACGAGGGTTCTTGAGGAGAGAGAGGCCGTTCCAGGTGAACGCGGCGAAGTCCAAGAGCTCATCCTCTGCACTCGCCTTGGGGGAAGAGGGGAGAGGCGGCGTCTTAGACGCGCGCTTGGTAGCCTTCTTCGCCTCATGGGCAGCACGCTCCTCGGCGGTCATGTCCGCGAGCTTCTTGCGTCCCTGGCGCTTCTTACCCTCCACAGAGGGGGCGGGAGCAGGAGCAGGAGCAGAGAAGTCCAGGGCCTTGGCAACAGAGGCAACAGAGGGCTCGCTAGAGGTCGTGGAAGACGCCTCGGCCTTGGCCTTCTTAGCCGCCTTAGAGAGACCGCGAGTGTACGCCTTGCTGTGCTCAGGGGGTGCCGCAAGATAGGCCTGGTAAGCCGCCGTCACCTGCTCGTCCGTCGCAGAGGGCATGAGGCCCGCGTCACGGAGAGAAGAGGCGGTCTGCATCCAGACCTTCCCAGGGACCTTACCGCCCGTGATCTTCTCAATGACGCCGCGCACACGGCCAGAGAAGGTCAACCACTCAGACGGCGGCTTGGGGGCAGCGTCAGACGACCGCTCCTTCTTAGCCCGCTTGGCCTTGACAGGCGCAGGGGGGGCAGAGGGAGAGCTGTTCTTAGCGCCCTTGGCGGGGGTCACCAGAGGGACTGCCACAGGGGCAGGGGCGTCCACAGGCACAGAGGAGAGGTAGGTCAGCATAGCCGTGCTAAGAGCAGAGCGGCCGATCTGGCTTTCCAGGGTAGAGAAGATAGCGAAGGGGTTGATTGCGGAAGACATCTTTTCTTGCTTGGGAGTCCTTTAAAGCGGTGTACTTGATTGCTTCAAAGGGTACTAACTAGGGTAAAATAGGTGGATTCAATTTTTTCAAGAAATTGAATGGGGACGAAAAAAACGCTAAAAAGGGGGTTCTGGAGGGCATTCAATTTTATCTGGAAATTGAACGGTATACAGAAAAAAAGGGGTGCCCTGGAGGGGGGGTAAGAGGTGCCCAAATTTTTCCCTTTGCATTCAATTTCTTGAAAAAATTGAAAGGCAGTTTGGCCCCCAAATCAGTACCCTTTACAGCAATCAAGTACACTGCTCTAAAGGACCCAAAGCAACAAAGATGTCTACCATGATCTTGACTCCTTTGCTCTCGTCCAGTCGGAACTCTTTCTGGGTTTTCAATGCGAATGGACACGCTTGTGCCTCTGGCTGTGACGCGGCTTGGGCTATGGATGACGACGGTATGTGGCGCTGCCCTCACGGGCAGTGGCGTGTGGTTGACGAGATCCCCTCGTCTCACCGCCCCCACCACGCCAACGTCTGCCCTGGCCACTGCTCTCAGCACCCGCTGATTGACGACCTCTTGGCCGCCTTCAACCGCGCTCAGGATATGGGCCTCCTCTGGGGGGACATCATGCTGGAGTGGGATGAGGCCCAGAAGGCCGCCGAGACCCCCGCAGAGCGTGCCGCACGTCTTGACCGCGAGGCCGCGGAGGAGCGTAAGCGGGTGGCGGCGATCAAGGCCTCTGAGATCGCGAAGGTTGAGGTCGTCGTCGCTGCGATGCGCGCGATTGAGCCGTCCGCCAAGAGCCGCCTCCCCATCCACCGCCACGGCCTCAAGCCCTGCCGTTACTTCTGCCACGACGGTGTGCTCGGTAAGGCCGCGCCCGCTCAGCGGTGCCCCAAGAGTGGCATGCTCTGGCCCGCGGGCTGTGCACCTCACCTCAAGAAGCGGTGCGAGTTCTTCCACCCCGATGAGCCTGAGTGGGCTCTCATCGTGGCGGGCAAGGCCTCTGAGGTGACCCGCACGGGCGGCCGTGACTTCTCGGCGCTCAAGGGCGGCCGCCGTTAAATTTCCAAAAAAAAAAGAAAAAATGTGTGTTCTGTGTGTTCTGTATGTCTTCCCAAACAAAAAGAAGAAAAAATCTTAAAACCAAAAACAAAAGAAAAGATTTTTTTTCTGGGGCTGAAAAATTGAAGTCCTCAGTACCTGGGGTGTCTGTACCCCTCAGGTAGACCAAACTATCTGAGGATTTAGCAAGCAGCAATATGGAGAACTCCAAGTACGCCGTCAAGATCCAAGCCCTGTGGCGCGGTTACCGCTCTCGCAAAGGGGACGTCTTGCCCTGCTGCTGCTGTGGCTACGACATGACTCTTCCAGCACCTAAGTACCCTGAGACCATGTCAGCCGTCTTCTTCTCTGTGTCTCCTTGCGCCTGGTGTCAGGAGATGGAAAAAAAGAACAACGAAGATCCTTGTGACTGCCTAGAGTGTAGGCTTGGGCATCTCGGCCCACCTTCTGAGGAAGAGGAGGATGAAGAGCGTTTCATCCCCTGCTGCATCTGCGGTAGGAACGCCTCTGGCAGTGACTTTGAGTGCTGGAAGGTTTGCTCTCGCTCATGCCTTACTGCACCTGACCGAGAGAGATGGTAAGTCTTTCTCTGTAGACAGAACCAAAAAAGAAAGAAAAAATTTTTTTTGGGGGAAAATTGAAGTTCCAACCTGTGAAGAAAGCAGTACCTTTCACAGCAACCAACTCTGAAAGAACAAGAACAACAAGCAAGATGTCGTGGTCTGATATCGTCCGCGGTGGCCCTGCGCCCAAGAAGTCCACTCTCAACCCCTCTGCACCGGTCTTCATCCCTCGTCCGCCCTGCAGCTGCTGCGGAGAGCCTGCAGAGGTCTGTCGCCGCTGCGCCAAGTTGGCGGTGTACCAGAATGGCCTCTGCGGTCACTGCCTCTCTTACAACCTGCCGAGCGAGTCCATGTGCATCGGCTACATCCACGCGTCCAACTCCGCAGAGAAGATTCCGTTCACCTGCTCCTCTCATCACGCGAGCAAGCAGATGCCTTGGCTCACGGAGGAGAACAACTCCAAGAATGTGCTCAAGGAGGGCTACGTGGAGATGAAGGATATCCTCGCGGGTCAGCGTGTCACTGCTGAGCAGTTCTTTGACGCTGTGCGCTGCGCCGAGGCTGAAGAGGAGTATGATGAGGTTCCGTGTGTACATCCCAAGAAGATGTCGGCCGCTATCCTCCTGCGGGCTTCATATGAGGTGGACTATGATCGCAAGATGCACTGGCGCCGAATTCGCAAGGCGGGCGGCGTGTCAACGCCTGAGGATGACGCAGAGATGGCGGCGATGAATGCCTACGCGAAGGCCGTCTTTGATGAGATGCAGCGGCGTTAAGGAAAAAACAAACCAAAGAAAAAGAACAAGAGAAAACCAACAAAAATTTTTTATGTTTGTTTTTGTTTTATGGTTTTAGTTTAGTGAAAGTTGATTGCTTAGTTGTTGGTTTGGCTTTTGTTGACGATGCGGATCTTCACCTTCTTCTTTTCTGCAACGGGCGCAGGTGGAGGAACCTCTTCAGTTGGAATGGGTGCAGGGGGAGGAGGCGTGACAGTCTTGGGTGCACGAGGCTTGCGCTTGGGCTTGGGTGCATCTTCCACCTTCACCTCAACAGGTTCCTCCTTAACCACCTCCACCTCTTCTACTTTCGGCGCAACTTGATCAGGATCCAAGTAGCCAAGCGTGAGCAAGACGTCATCTGCACAGAGATTCTCATAGCGTGGCGAGGACTGAATGGTCTTGATCATCTGCTCACTGTCCAACTTGTACTCATCAGCGACAATCTCGCAGATGGTAGTGAACATGTCTGCAGTGTGCTTGAGAATCATGTGAAGACAAGCGCGCATGGCCTCTTTCTCTCCATCAATCTTCAGAGGAACGTACACACTTCCATCCGCCATGGCGACAGGCTCGTTCTTCTTCTGAACTTTCTTAATACGCGGAGTGATCTTGATCGGTTCCATCTTAGACTTGCGTAAAAGGTACTGTTCTTTCTGCACTCCAGCACTTCAATTTTCCAATCTAAATGTTTGCCGCAGATTCTAAGAAGGAGTATGAAAGTGCTCAAATGCTCTGAGTGTTGGTTACCCAGAGAAAAGGGACACTCTTTCTGTAAGAAATGTAGAACTACAAAAGAACACGACGCCTTCGTAAGTGCAGTCAAAGATACCTTGCTCAATAAATCTCTGCAGTTATCTACCCTTCAAGAAATCCTTTCATCCAAAGATCTCGCCTCTGTTCTTCTTCGTGCAGTGGCTAAGAAGAATCCACTTGCAAACGAAATAAACCATCCATCTGTTTGGCCAGATGTTGTAAAAGAGATCCGATTTCATACGAAACCAAATAGTATCACTTGCTCGGCTTTTCGCATCTTGATGGATAAAGGGCTTTACCAAGAGATTGTCATACCTGAAGAATGTTGCGAGTGCATGTACACAGCAGTGACCAGAGGATACTCATCTTACTGCAATTTAGCTATTGGTCATCTCTTTTATTCAGACAAAGACAAACTCATTTCACTCTTTAAAAGACATCTCCAAAGTAATGGTGGAAGAAATTCTCTTCTCAACTATATTAACTTCATGCTCTGGATTTCTAACTCTACTGAGTACATGACTCCCGTTGCATCAAGAAGAGTGATTGATATGCTTTTAGAGGCCGTTCCTATTCATTCGCCCAATAAACAGTGGATTCTTGAAGAACTTGTTCTTCGTCCTGAAAATTACCAGTTTTTCTTATCCTCTCCTCCTGTACTTCCAGGAAATTATAGTGAAACGATGTTTGATTACTTTCAAGATTTTGAAGTGTGGTGGAATTTCTGGCAACGCGTCAATGCAACAGCACAAAAAAAAATTGAGTTTCGCAACCGTGCGATTAAGGATGAACTTATGATGGTAACATGGGATGTTGAAAGAGTTAGAGACTGGTGTTTGGATATAGAAGAACTAACTCATGTCAATAGATTCTTTAGGAGAAGGACAGGGAGGACACATGATGTTTGAGAAGCAACTCACATCACGATTCACATCCAACCTGTAAATGTCCTCCAATGAGAACCATCCAATGTCACAAACCTCACAAGTATCCTTAACACTCGTCTCTACATTTGTATCAAACTCATAAATGAAATACTCTGCATTAGGAAGTTTCTTGACACCAATGTAAGGAGTGGATGTGTCAATAGAAATCCCTGTCTCTTCATAGAGTTCCCTGAGTGCACATTCATGAGACGTCTCATTTCCCTTGAAATGACCCTTAGGAAAGGACCAGCGATTGTGCTGTCTTCCCTTGACAAGAAGAATCTTATTATCCTTGCGAATGCAGATACAGCCTCTGACATTCATAGGGCGAGGGCGATAGGTTTTCCATGCTTTCCAAGTATCCGCGAGTACCATTTGTTACTGAAGTAGTGTACTTCAGTGTTGGCGTTTCCAGCCCTCAATTTTTAGGGCGGCTAAAGTTTGACAACGAAGCCAAGTAGAAAATGGGTTGGGTGGCACCACATTTAACTGGTGGACTTGGTAATCGCCTCTTTGAGTATGCAGCTGCAGCAGGATTAGCAGAGAAATGGGGTAGAGAAGTTGTCTTCTTCCTTCCAAGATGCGAAGAAACTGGACATGGTGCCTTTGATAATATCTTTAAAGTGTTGCCTTCTGTTCGTATTGTTGAATCAGATACACACTGGGAAACGCTTCTTGAACAAAGGAATAATATGTACAGATATACACCCTTCTCAGATACACCTGTAGAAGGAAATGTTCTGATTCATGGGTACAGACAGACAGAGAAGTACTTTCCAAACAAAGGAGTTCACTTAGACTTTGAGAATGCCCTTGGGAAGGAACGCCTTGAGAAACTTTCTCTTCCAAATCCCCATACATCTTGGTTTCTTCACGTGCGCCTCGGTGACTACAAAATCTTGCCTCATCACCAAGTAGACTTGCGTCACTATTATGTAGAGTGCCTTCAACAGATTCCAAAAGGTCACAAGTTATATTTCTTTAGCGATGAACCAGAAGTATGTGCAGAGGCTTTCAAAGGAATTTGTAATCAACTCTCTATCCCTTTTGAGGTCTGTACCACGACGGATGAATTAGAAACCTTGTACCAAATGTCTCAATGTAAAGGTGGAGCCATTACTGCGAACAGTACCTTCAGTTGGTGGGGTGCTTACTTAGCCCATCAAGATTGCTCACAAGATTTTAAGGCTTTCTATCCTACCATATGGGGCCAACGAATGCCACCCCCCATTGATGTTATTCCTACTTGGGGATCTGCGATGGATGTTGAATAAGCTGTGAAAAATTGAAGTCCAAAGGCTTCCTTTTTTTGTTACACTTGTATCGCAATTTCATTTCGTACTCATGGATCCTGTAGTTCTTTGGAAAGACTTTCACTACAAACATCATCAGATCTATGGCGTTCAATGGCTAGTTCAGAGAGAGCAAGATAACGAGCATCCTGGTGGACTTCTCTGTGATGAAATGGGGTTGGGGAAAACGATTCAGATGATTGGTCTTCTTAGGACGAATCCTGTGAAGAAGAGTCTTATCCTTCTCCCCCTTGCAGTTCTTGAGCAGTGGGTTTCTACCGCTCGCAAAGCTAAGGTCAACTGCTTTCGCGCCAGCAAAGATGGGTGGAAGCGTGTGGGAAAGGTCACTCCCAAGGCACCCGCCCTTTATCTCACCAATTATGAGCGTGCGGTTCGCAATCCAACTCTGGTCAGTGGCGACTGGGGGCGGATCATCTGTGATGAGGCTCAGCGCATCGGCAACCAGGACACTCGTGGCTACGAACTCGTTGCGAATATCCAAGCTAATGCAAAGTGGTTTCTTACTGCGACGCCTATTGTGAATCGTGTTGAGAATATCCAGTCCCTGTTTGCTCTTCTCGGTGTTGAGTATTCTATTGACGACGAGTATACCACCAAGAAGTTCATTCTTGCTCGTACGATGGAAGATCTCCGCCCCCACATCCCTGAACTTCCTAAGAAGCCTGCACATGTGAAGCATGTTCTAGAGTTTGACACTCCTGAAGAAGGTGATTTCTATCGTGGCATTCAGGGAATTGCAGTGAAGCGCTGGCAGCAGATGCAGGAAGATGGTGGTAACAACGCCTTTGAGGTCTTCAAGATTATCATGCGCCTCCGTCAGATTAGCCTCCACCCTCAGATCTACATCAGTGCACGTAAGAAGCAGTTTGGGCGTGATTACTCTCGTCCTGACTGGATTGATGGAAGCACCAAGTTCAACCGCATTCGCGACTTGATTGAGGGTGAGAAGGAAAACCAAAAGTGGATCATCTTCTGTCATTTCCATGAGGAAATGGAGCTTCTTTCTGAGTTCCTTTCTCTCTCGGACCGAATTGGCCTTATTCAAAAGTACAGTGGTGACATGACGCAACAGGAGAGGGAAGAAGTCCTTGCAAAGACGCACAATGCAAACATGACCAAGCAGGAAGTTCTTCTTGTGCAACTCCAGTCAGGTGGTACTGGATTGAATCTTCAGCACTTTAGTCGTATTATCTTCAGTGGTCCGTGGTGGACTTCTGCACTTATGGATCAGGCCGTGGGACGTGCTGTTCGCATTGGGCAAAAGAAGAAGGTTGTTGTACATCACATGATTCTCCGTGAGGAAGAGGGATTGAACATTGATAGAATGATGAACGAAAAGGCAAAAGAAAAGGGAAAGCTCTGCGGTCGTGTTCTCAAGAATGCTGACCACACAATTTAGAAGAGTAAGATAGAGAAAACAATGCCAGAACTTAATAAAGTTTTTACTGCAACACTTAGTTCTGTAAGTACAAACGCCATAATCGCAATTGTTGCTGCTCTTGTTGCCACCTATATCGCTGCTCTAGTCTATGGAGGCAGCCTCACGAAACCCAAAGCCACGGAAGGATTCGGTGGAGTGGCAGTAGGCTCAGGAGTTCCCGATTGCTTGCGTACCAGTTCTGAATTAGCCAGTGTAGTGGATTTTTTTATAAATAAGAAGTCCACCACGGAAGAAGGTGGTGAAGATCTCCGTGAATTCATTTTGATTTGCAGTAAGTTATCTTGTTTTAAGAAGGATTTAATGGGAGTTGCTGGAGTTGTTGAAGCCACCCGGTATCAGCCTTACTCCACAGCACATGATATGGAACCTGTTGCAGAAACCACTTCTCGTTGCTTCGCCAAGACTATCCCTCCTCGTGACTTGAACCTCATCATGGACAAGTGGGGAAATCGTGGTGAGAAGTTGATTAAGAGACTCTGTACATCTTTTGATGTGAGCAGCACCGATTACAGTGAACTTGTGAAGAAATTCAAGGAAGGCTTGAATGACGTCAATGATGTTGCAAAGAAGACTTGCTTTGGTACCAGTGCTATCATTGCAGGCATCCAACAAGTTCGCATGCCGTCTGCCTATGAGACTCCTGATTTAGTAGACTTGGGTCCTTACAAGGGATATTATTAAGAAAAACAAAATAGTGTGATTAGAAATCAGTAAGTTTTGTTTTTACATTTAAGGGCGGAGGAGAGAGATCAAGATCATCAATCCAATAATCTGCCAGAAACTCTTGGCGGGCTTTGCGATAGTGAAGAGTTCAACAACAACAGAGTTCCATAAGAGTTTGCCGATGAAACCGAGGATGACAAAGGCAATCAAGAAAGCGATCATAACAGAAAGAAAGTCAACATAGGCATCTCTCTTTCTATCAACATCCTTACCACTGGTAAAGGCCTCAACCGCAGCATACACACCTTGCTGAATCATTCTACATAGTCAAAAAGAATTTATTCTTTCTCATACCCTGCGAAAAGAGTTTACTCTTTCTCATAGAGAATTGACTCACGCACTTTGGATTCACGATGCTCAGTAATATATTTGAGTGCATCTGCAGCAGCCTGCTCAGATTTCATGTGTTGAGCAAGAAGGGACATGAGATTTTTCGGACCGAGACCCGTTTTTGCAGACGAACGACGATACAAGATGCGGCCGCCACTTTCTTTTAGATCAAGCGCACCGATATTATGCTTCTTCATAATCCGGAGAATCATCTCATCTAACGCTTTGAGTCGCTTGGTCTTTTCACGAACTTGCTCTTTGAGAGTAGCTGTTTCTTTATTGAGTTCACGCCAAGTCTTGATAATTTGAGGAAGGGTGGCAAGTTCTTGTTGGTCAGTAGTATTGGTGTTAATTTCAAGGGCGCGTTGAGGAGGAGCAGGAGCAGTAGAGGCTGTTTGAGTGGAAACCACGGAGGCACCAGAAGACATTTGATTTGTAACGGGTTGCTGATTCGCGCCGATCTGTAATTGTCTGGAAACTTGCATTCTATAGGTATATAGCGAAATACGCTTAGGCCTGCTAGGCCGGTTGCTGCGCTTAGGCAAAAAAATGTGCGTGCATTCAATCCATATATTTCCAGAATTATTCTCTACCTACTCTTTCATTTTAGATTTACAGGCAACGGAACCCCAGAGACAGCAGTACACAAACACCAATACCCAGAAACATACCAATCAGACTCATCTTATCCTCAGAGGGAGCAGAAGGAGAAGAAACAACTGGAGTGTACAGAGCATCTCGCAGACCATCAAATGCACGCTGCGCATCCTCCTTGGAAGAGAACATCACCAGCATAGTGGGATGTGACGTGTTCTGCTTGTAAGAATTGATCATCAGTCGCTTACCCTTCGTACGGAAACTGGTGATACTAGAAGAGTCAATCAGACGATTCCGATACAGAACATAACCCTTCGCGATCTCCAGCGGCGCCTTGCACATATCGTT
>JACCDG011072152.1_pt1 | contig 16443 bp, 15 predicted proteins | sample 7442471 | NCBI WGS metagenome assembly JACCDG01 (sample SAMN15323444, study PRJNA562643) | freshwater metagenome | isolation source: river surface water | place: USA:Blue River Watershed | collected 2017-08-17 | reverse complement strand
GACCTGCTGGAATTGGTGGCGGGTAAGCGGGGGTAATGGGAACGCCATATAAAATAGTCATTATCGGTCCGGCATATCCATTGCGCGGCGGACTGGCCACATTCGATGAATTATTGTGCCGGGAGTTTAATAAAGAAGGGCATAAGGCCGAGATTGTTTCTTTTTCCCTCCAGTACCCTGGTTTCCTTTTTCCCGGCTCTACTCAATACGATACCAGTGGCAAAGCTCCGGGCGATATAAAAATACATACCCTTATAAATTCGGTTAATCCATTTAGTTGGCTAAAAACAGCCCGTTTTATTAAAAAACAACAGCCACATTTTGTTTTTATCCGCTACTGGATCCCTTTTATGGGGCCGGCTTTGGGTAGTATAGCCCGACTGGTCAGAAAAAAGGGAATAAAAATAATTGCCTTAACTGATAATGTTATTCCTCATGAAAAACGCCCGGGAGACCCCGCATTTACACGTTATTTCATTCGCGCCTGCGATGGTTTTGTAACCATGAGTAAAGCGGTTATGAAGGACTTATCTCTGTTCACAGCCAGTTCGCATAAAACTTTTTTAGTGCATCCCTTATATACGGCATTCGGCGAAAAGGTAAACCGGCAGGAAGCCCGAAAAATAATGGGTGTTGGAGAAACAGACAGAATGGTACTTTTTTTTGGACTGATCAGAAAATACAAAGGTTTGGATATGCTGCTGGAAGCAATGGCTAATGAAAGAATAAAAAAAGCGGGAATTAAACTGCTGGTGGCCGGAGAATTTTATGAGGACAGGAGTGAGTATGATAAATTGATTCATACATTGGGCATTGAACAACAGGTAATATTGCATACCCGTTTTATTGCCAACGAAGAAGTGAAAAATTATTTTTCAGCCTGCAACCTGGTTGCCCTCCCTTACAGAAGTGCGACGCAAAGTGGAGTGACGCAGGTAGCTTTTCATTTCGAGCAACCTGTTCTGGTAACCAATGTAGGTGGTTTGAACGAAATCATTCCTCATGGGAAGGCAGGATATGTTGTTGAATCCAATGCAGAGGCTATTGCCAATGCAGTACTTGATTTTTTTGAAAACAAACGTGAAGAGGCCTTTACAGAAGGGATGAAACAGGAAAAACAAAAGTATGACTGGCGTATTTTTGTAAATGGAATAACAGCATTGTATGAGAAATTGTGATATTTATCTTGTAGGCTGTACGCTGTATGTTGTACCTTGTACCTTGTATGTTGTACCTTGTACCTTGTATGTTGTAAGCTGCGTTATACAATGTACAACCTACAATGTACAACCTACAATGTACAACCTACAATGTACAACCTACAATGTACAACCTACAATGTACAACCTACAATGTACAACCTACAATGTACAACCCACAATGTACAACCTACAATGTACAACCTACAAAGCACTAATACCCAATGAGCATCATCAGAAGTAAAGCACCTTTACGGATAGGATTAGCTGGTGGTGGCACAGATGTTTCCCCGTACTCCGATATTTATGGTGGAGCAATACTCAATGCAACCATAGACCTTTATGCTTATGCCTCCTTAGAACCTCTGGATAATGGTAAGATAGCGTTTTGTATGGATGGTACTGATAAATGCCTTATTTTAGATAGCGCTCCGGAATTGCCTTTGGCAGAAGGTTTTGAGTTGTTTATTGGAATTTATAATCGAATAGTAAAAGAATTTAAAACAGGACCGCTGTCTTTCCGTCTCACCTCTTTTATAGAGGCTCCTCAAGGTTCCGGATTAGGTACATCTTCTACCTTGGTTGTTTCGCTAATCGGTGCATTTGTAGAGTGGCTGAAACTGCCTTTAGGGAAATATGACATCGCACATCTGGCTTATGAAATAGAACGGAAGGATCTGGCTATGTCGGGTGGTAAACAGGATCAGTATGCGGCTACCTTTGGCGGAGTTAATTTTATTGAGTTTTTGTCGAACGACAGGGTTATCGTAAATCCCCTTTCACTGAAAATAGAAATGCTCTACGAGCTGGAACTGAATCTGTTGTTATATTTTACGGCTACCCAGCGTCTTTCCGCACAGATTATCAACGATCAGGTGAAAAATGTGCAGAGCAATAATAATCAAGCCATAGAGGCTATGCATAATTTAAAAGGACAGGCTTTTCAAATGAAGGACAGTTTGTTAAGGAACGATTTGCATAAAATAGGAGAAATATTGCATTTTGGCTGGCAAAACAAAAAGAATATGGCCAGCTCTATATCTAACACGCTCATTGATGATATATATACCGCTGCATTGAACAATGGTGCTACCGGCGGCAAAATATCAGGAGCCGGTGGCGGAGGTTTTATGTTCTTTTATTGTCCCGGACTTACTAAAATGAAAGTGGTTCGCGCTCTGGAACAATTTGGTGGAAAAGTGCAGCCCTTTAAGTTTACGCAACAGGGATTATGTACGTGGGTTGGGGGATGAGATGTGTGGGGTTAGACACAAGATGTAAGACACAAGATGTAAGACACAAGATACAAGATACAAGACAGAAGGCAGAACGATGGGTAATCAGCAATCTTTAAATTTCAAAGTAGTGTTAAGTGAAAGAATTAGTTACTTTATGACAAATACAAAATCTAAATTCATAGCAAATACCTCTTATGTCTTGTGTCTAAAATCTTATGCCTATTAGCTATTTAATACCTAACAAATGATTGACTTCATAAAAACAAAACTGCAGGCTTCTATTCAACTGAAAACAGTTGTAATGAATAATGAAACGATACTGAAGACATTGGCAACTGTGGCCGGCGAAATTATTGAATGTTATAAGCGGGATGGAAAAGTACTCTGGTGCGGAAATGGTGGAAGTGCAGCCGATGCCCAGCACCTCAGCGCTGAATTGAGCGGAAGGTTTTACTACGATCGTCCTCCCCTGTTTTCAGAAGCCCTGCATGTAAATACCAGTTATGTTACCGCCGTGGCCAATGATTATAGCTACGACGAAATTTATAGCCGTCTTACCAAAGCCATGGGACGAAAAGGCGATGTGCTGATAGGCCTTTCTACCAGTGGCAATTCTGGTAATGTGATAAAGGCATTACAGGTAGCCAACGAAGCGGGGATGACTACCGTGGCTTTTACCGGAGAAACCGGTGGAAAAATGAAAGAACATTGTAAATACCTGATTAATATACCTTCTAAAGATACGCCCCGTATACAGGAATGCCACATGCTGCTGGGGCATACCTTGTGCGAAATAGTGGAGGCCGGTATATTTCCCAAATAAGCCGGTATTTATGAAATTTCTGAAAATATGCAACCCTGCTGACATACAGCAACTCACCCGAAAGAGAATTGGCGAGCAAAAACTGGGCGAAGAGGTTTATTTTGTAAAAAACGCTTCTGACCTGGAATTGGAATTGCAGGGTGCCGACGCACGTTTTGTATTGCTAGGCTTGCCTGAAGACATTGGCGTTAGGGCTAATTACGGAAGGGGAGGCGCTCATACAGCCTGGCAGCCGGCTCTTGAAAATATCCTGAATATACAGAGCAATCAGTTTTTGAGTGGGAAGGAAATCGTTGTAGCCGGCCATGTTGATTTTTCGGATTTAATGGCAGCCTCCGCTCAACTCAATCCACGCGATGAACAGCAATTGAACCAGTTACGGGATATGGTGAAGAAAGTAGATGAGCGGGTATGCGAAATCATGCAGGTGATCATTTCCTGCAATAAAATACCGATTGTTATCGGGGGTGGGCATAATAATTCTTACCCTAATATTAAAGCAGCGGCATTGGCTCTTAAACAAGCGCATAAAGGTATTCATGTTATTAATTGCGACCCGCACAGTGATTTCCGCCCTCTTGAAGGGCGACACAGTGGCAATGGTTTTAGTTATGCCTTCGGGGAACATTACCTGTATGCCTATTCGGTATTAGCCATGCACGAGTCTTATAATACTGCTGCTGTGCTTGAACGTTTTAAACAGGATAACGATTTATTAACATACAGCACCTATGAAGATATTTTTGTTCGGGGGAAAATTTCCTTTCAGGAAGCTTTGCAACAGGGTATCGATTTTTGCCGGGGGCATTATTGTGGTGTGGAGTTGGATATGGATGCGATCACCAATGTACCTTCCAGCGCCAAAACGTCCAGTGGCATTTCTCCATTGGAGGCAAGACAGTATGTATATGCCTGTGCCCGAAATCTGAGAGCCGTATATTTGCATATAGCTGAGGGTGCACCTGTACTGGCGCACATAAAAGCGGATAATAAAACAGGCAAGTTAATTGCGTATTTGGTAAGCGATTTTATAAAAGGCGTGCTGGAAAGGGATACTGTAGAATAAGAACAAGCTCCCGCTTAGTATTGCCCAAAAGCAGTTTAATAGTATTACCATCATTGCAAACGCACTCAATACTTTTGAAACAATGAAAAAATTAGGACTTATAGGTTATCCATTATCGCACTCTTTTTCAAAGAAATATTTTGAAAATAAATTCAGCGAGCAGCAAATAAAAGAATATGTATACGACTTGTATCCCTTAAAACAAGTGGAGGAAATAAATGCCTTATTGTTACAACATCCTGAATTATGTGGCCTGAATGTAACCATTCCTTATAAGGAGCAGGTTATCCCTTTTCTGCAGGAGCTGGATGAAACCGCAGCGGCTGTTGGGGCAGTGAATTGTATTAAAATAAAAACAGAAAACGGAATCAGGCGACTTATTGGTTACAATACCGATGTATTTGGGTTTCGGCAATCGATAAAACCTTTTCTTGAACCACAACACGAAAAGGCACTTATTATTGGAACGGGTGGAGCATCAAAAGCAGTGGCGTATGTACTGAATCAAATCGGGGTAGCCTGCTGGTTCGTAAGCCGCGATAAAATGCACACTGGAAAGGAAAATTGTTTCAATTATAGCGAACTGAATGATTATACGATGAAAGCGTTTAAACTCATCGTTAACACCAGTCCCGTGGGTATGTATCCCCATACCGGGCAATGTCCCGATCTTCCGTATGATCATGTTGAAAAGGGGCATTTGTTCTACGACCTGGTGTACAATCCGGAAGAAACCCTCTTTATGAAAAAAGGTCGTGAACGCGGAGCCGTGGCTGTAAATGGTTTGAGTATGCTGTATCATCAGGCGGATAAAGCCTGGGAAATTTGGCGAAATTGAAAAACAGGATTGCCCTAAACAATTTCCTCAAGCCAGGTTGAAAAGTTATTTCCGATAAGCGTCAACGGCTTTTCTTACCGATCCATATAACAACAATAGTGCATTAGCTTCTTCATAACTTATTTGCAGATTACGCATAATCATTTTTGTACCCCGGTCAACCAGCTTATTATTGCTCAGTTGCATATCCACCATTTTATTGCCTTTTACTCGCCCGAGTTTTATCATTACGGAGGTAGAAAGCATATTCAGTACCAGTTTCTGTGCTGTTCCCGATTTCATGCGGGTAGAGCCGGTTACAAATTCAGGTCCCACCACAACTTCTATGGGAAATTGTGCTGTTTGTGCCAGCGGACTCCCGGCATTGCAGGTAATGCAGCCCGTTAATATCCCTTCCTGGTTACACCGTTTTAAACCACCAATAACATAGGGTGTAGTACCCGAAGCGGCTATGCCCACAACGGCATCCTTTGTATTTAGCTTATATTTTTTTAGATCTTTCCAGGCTTGTGTTTCGTCATCTTCGGCAAACTCAACAGCTTTTCGTATGGCTTTATCCCCCCCCGCTATCAAACCGATAACTATTCCATGTTCAATACCATAAGTGGGCGGACATTCAGAGGCATCTACGATTCCAAGTCTTCCGCTGGTGCCGGCACCAATGTAAAAAAGCCTTCCTCCGTTTTTTAAACGTTCGCTAACAGCATTCACCAGCGCTTCTATTTGTGGAATGGCTTTTTCTACAGCCAGTGGAACACTTTTATCTTCACGATTCATATTCATCAGTAACTCCTTCACACTCATTTGTTCGAGGTTGTCATAGTGTGAATCGGCTTCAGTGGTTTTGTTCATAGGGTGGAGGTTAAAGCGGGTGAAGAGGGAATTAGCAATTGGGAGAGTTTAAGATTTAAATTCAGGATTCAAAGTACAAAGTACAACATACCATCTACCTTGCACCAATCAGGTTTTCATAATCCATTCTGCTTCTTTTTATCACTTCATGGGCTTCTTCTTTTCCATAAATATGGGTTATTTCGCATACCGCATCAGTGCCCGGCATATTCTTGTAGGTTAAGAAATAGTGTTTTAAGCGTTGTACAATAACCTGCGGGCAATCGTCTATGTTTTTCCAGGAAGTATACATTTCATCTTTGGCCATCACAGCAATAATCTTATCATCTGCTTCGTTTTTATCAATCATCCGGAAACCGCCAATGGGAATGGCTTCCAGAATAATGTCGCCAGAGCTGATAAATTTTTCGGTAAGCACCAGTATGTCCAGCGGATCGCCATCACCCTTCATGTTTTGTCTTCCTGTTTTTTCGAGGGCATAAGCGGCTACTTCATTTCCACAATAGGTACGCGGAATAAAACCATACAGTGCGGGTACAAAATTGGAAAATTTCTGAGGGCGATCCACTTTGCGATAGCCGCTTTCCTTGTCTATTTCGTATTTAACCGAATCGGCTGGAACAATTTCGATATAAGCCATCAGCAAATCCGGACATTTGTCGCCTGGTGAAATACCATGCCAGGGATGAGCCTTAAATTCAGATACCTTCATTTCATATGTAGTTTATTGTATTAAAATTGTCATATGGAATAACCAGTTTGAGATAAACTTCATCATTGTTTGTGTTCCCGGAAACATGGTTATTTCATATATTTATTAAACAAGTAATAGAACAAAACAAAGGTAGCAATAGATGCCAGAATCAATACAATACTCATCAGGCTTCCGGGTTTTATATTCTGGTGAGACAGTTCCGCATTCGTATTGCTCTTCAGGAAATGGTGCAAGCCAAAATTACTCGTCAGAAATTCCTTTTCCTGATCAAAACTGATGTCGGTGTTTACATATTCGGTTTGCAGTTTGTTTTCATTGGCAATGTATTTCCGGCTTCTGCTGCAAAAATTGGTTTTGGGTTTGCCCAATTGTGCATAATTGGCATAAATTATCCATTCTTCTCCCTCGGAAAAACTCATGGCACAATCGCTGCTGCAATCGTAATACACATCAATCTCTTCAGGAGAAATGCCTTTGTACAATTCATTCAGTTTGAAATGCGCCTTATTTACATCTTTACAATTGCCCAATTTCGTTAGCACTCCTTTGAAAATAAGTTCATACGTTTCGCAATAGTTCAGATTAAGTTTAGGCAGGGGAGGGCATTGGCAAGACCATGCCTGTCTGGCCAAAAGTAACAACATCAATAACAGGCTTTTAGTTGTTCCGGATAAACTGTTTTCCATAGCAGGATTAGAAACAGGTGTCTTTAATAAACTGCAGAGAAGCTTCCATCTCCTGATACATAATTTTGTCTTCATTTACAAAAGGGACAATGTTTCGGTAAGCTTTCAGCACTTTTTCAATTTTTTTGGAAGACTTCAACGGTCTGCGGAATTCGATGGCCTGTGAGGCATTGAATAACTCAATGGCCAGAATACGCTCCAGGTTTTGTACCACCTTATAGCATTTGCTGGCTGCATTGGCCCCCATACTTACATGGTCTTCCTGTCCGTTGGAAGAAACAATACTATCGGCTGATGCAGGAGTACAGAGTTGTTTATTCTGACTCACAATACTGGCAGCAGTATATTGTGGTATCATAAATCCAGAGTTCAGCCCTGGTTTAGCTACCAAAAAGGGAGGCAGGTTTCTTGTTCCCGATATCAGTTGATAGGTGCGGCGTTCAGAAATACTTCCCAATTCAGAAAGTGCTATGGCTAAGAAATCGAGCCCGAGAGCCAGAGGTTGTCCGTGAAAATTACCCCCGGAAATTACTTCATCTTCTTCCGGGAAAACCGTGGGATTGTCGGTAACAGAATTGATTTCCGTTTCAAAAATACCCTTTACATATTCGGTGGTATCGGCGCTGGCGCCATGTACCTGCGGTATGCACCGGAAAGAGTAGGGGTCTTGTACCTGTTCTTTTTTACGTTTAATCAGTTCGCTGCCTTCCAGCAAATTCCGGAAGTATTCGGAGGTGCTTAACTGCCCTTTATGCGGACGAATAGCGTGAATGTTGTTTTTAAATGGCTCTATTCTTCCGTCGAAGGCCTCAAGAGAAACAGCACCGATAAAATTGGCAGCGGTATTCAGCCTTTCCGCTTTCAACAGGCACCATATACCGTAGGCACTCATAAACTGCGTGCCATTCAACAGGGCGAGACCTTCCTTCGATTTAAGTTTAAGTGGTTTAAGTTTAAGTTGCTTGTATACTTTTTCTGTTTCCTGTTTAATACCCTGATAGTATACTTCGCCAAGACCCAGCAGGGGCAGCGACATGTGAGCAAGCGGTGCCAGATCGCCGGAGGCGCCCAGTGAGCCCAACTGATAGATAACCGGGAAAATCGTGTTGTTGTAGAAATAAATGAGGCGTTCTACAGTTTCGGGGTGTATGGCTGACTTGCCGTAAGCGAAAGCCTGTATTTTTAACAACAGCATCAGTTTTACTATCTCAGTAGGTACTTCATCGCCAGTACCGCAGGAATGTGATTTTACAAGGTTTTCCTGCAATTGTTCCAAATCCTTGTCGGGTATCACAACATTGCACAAGGAACCAAATCCGGTATTGATACCGTAGATGGGTTCTTGCTGCGACTTCATTTTTTTGTCGAGGTACTCGCGGCATTTGTAGATATTTCTATGCGCCTGATCGGACAGTTTCAGTTTCAGGTTCTTATCGAGAATGCTACGGATATCGCTCAGGGCGATTTGCTTTTTGGGGTCTATGGTGTGGAACATAAGTCAATAATAGAAAAACAGCCCTGATATACAAGGCTGTTTGGTTTTGTTATTCAAAGCTGATTTCTGTTTGGGAGCCACTGCCACCACTCATAAAATCGCGGGCTTCCATTTTACTTATCTTTTCCATAGCTCTGCGATGCAATTCTACGGGCGATAAGCCGCTTTCATCATCTTCTTCCTCTTTGCCCGGCTCTATTTCCTTCGACTCCTGCAGGTTGATTTCTTTTACCTTATAGTGAGTAAGTTTTTTTCCTTTTGCTTTCATGCCCATAACCTGCACAAAATCCGGCAGATTAATGGTTTCATCAGGAATTTGTTTATCTTTTTCTTTACCAAATTTTACATCAATAACAGGGTTTATCTGAGATGTAACCAGTTCTATTCTGGAACCTTCGCCTTCCGGTATAATTAGTGTTTTGGAGGAAACAGGTTCAGGAATGAAGCGTTTGGTAAAGTAAGCTTTACTTTCCGCATCAAAATATACCATTGACAGGGTTTGCTGCGGGTAGAATTTTTCTATGAGTATGATATCTTCGTCAAAATGATTCAGCAGATCGGGAGTGTATAATTTGTAAAAACCACTGGAACTCACTGTCAGTATGCGATCTTCCGGTGTAAACTTACCGATATAAGTACCGTGATTGATTTTATTCAGGCGGTGTACAGCATCATCGAACCAGATGTCTTCTGCGGCAAGCGTGGAAGTGCCTTTCTCTTTCAGTACAATTTTCTTTACGGCATATTTGGTAATAATATTTCCCATAGACCCCCGGGCTTTTACCTGTATTTCTGCGAAGTCGGCATCTATCTCAAATTTCCTTAAGCCGGCCACCTGCCTTAAGTGCACCACAACTTTTTCGGCTTCTCCGTTCTGGTTTGCAGTAAAGTAAGTTACTTCTGAACCCCCGGTACCCTTGGTGAGATCGTATTCTTTATCGCGGGTGACACCGGTTACATTAAAACGTTTTATGAATGTAATTCCTTTAGGGCCATCGCGGTATATCATATTGTACGTGGTGCGTTCGTCGTTCTTTTTGAACACGGCCACATGAATAATATCTTTTCCTACAAACACTTTATCCGCCACCTTGAACACCTTCATTTTTCCTTCACGGGTAAAAGCAATAATATCATCTATATCGGAGCATTCACAAACGAATTCATCTTTTTTAAGCCCGGTTCCAACAAAACCTTCTGCTTTATTTACATAAAGCTTCTCATTGGCCAGTATAACCTGGGTGGCCACAATGTTGTCGAATTGCTTAATTTCTGTTTTACGTTCTCGTCCGGCTCCGTATTTCTTTTTCAGGTTTTTAAAGTACTCGATCGCGTATTCTGTAAGATTGGCCAGGTTGTTTTTTACACCTGCAATTTTATCTTCCAGTTCCCGCATGTGTTCATCTGCTTTTAAGCTGTCGAAACGGGTAATACGGATCATTTGTATCTGCGTGAGGCGCTGCAGGTCATCGTCGGTAATATCGCGCAGTAATTTTTTGCGGTGAGGGGCAAAACAGGTATAGAGGTATTTGTAAAGCGATTCCCTGTCGGCGTATTTTTTGAACTCAATGTACATTTCTTCTTTAATGAAGATTTTTTCGAGCGAGGAGAAATGCCATTTTTCTTCCAGTTCGTACTTTTCAATTTCCAATTCCTTCTTTAGCAGTTCAACTGTTTGGTGCGTGGAAATTTTCAGCATTTCGTTTACACCAACAAAGCGGGGTTTTTCTTCTTCAATAACCCCTGCATTGGGCGAAATAGACATTTCGCAATTGGTAAAAGCATAAAGGGCATCGATGGTTTTGTCGGGAGAAATACCGGGTTGCAGGTGTACCAGTATTTCTACGTTCTCTGCTGTATTATCTTCTACCTTTTTAATTTTTATTTTTCCTTTTTCATTGGCAGCGAGTATAGAGTCAATTAATGAACCCGTAGTGGTACCAAAGGGAATTTCAGTAATAACAAGCGTTTTATTGTTGAGTTGCTGAATGCGGGATCTGACTTTTATTTTTCCACCCCGCAATCCTTCCTTGTACTCGCTGCAATCGGCTAAGCCGCCGGTTGGAAAATCAGGGTACAGATCAACCCTTTTTCCGCGAAGTACAGCAATACTGCCATCGATAAGTTCGTTGAAATTATGTGGAAGTATTTTGCAGGCCAGCCCAACAGCAATACCCTCTACGCCCTGAGCCAACAATAATGGAAACTTTACAGGAAAAACAACGGGTTCTTTATTACGGCCATCGTAGCTTAATTGCCATTCGGTGGTTTTGGGGTTATAAATAACCTCCTGGGCAAATTTGGTCAGACGGGCTTCGATGTATCGCGGAGCAGCGGCACTGTCTCCTGTAAGAATATTTCCCCAGTTTCCCTGGCAGTCAATCAGCAAATCCTTCTGTCCGATTTGGACCAGTGCATCGCCAATACTGGCGTCGCCATGCGGATGGTACTTCATGGTATTGCCAATGATATTGGCCACCTTGTTATAACGCCCGTCTTCCATTTCATACATACTATGTAGTATACGGCGTTGTACGGGTTTTAAACCATCTTCAATGGCAGGTACGGCTCTTTCCAGTATAACGTAAGAGGCATAATCAATAAACCAGTTTTTGAACATGCCACTCACGTGGGTGATCTTTTCTACTTCATTATGTCCGTTGTTTTCTAAATCTTCTGCGTTGTTTTCAATCATTGCTGTACAATCTTTAAGTATGCAAATATAAGGCTTCGTACTGCAAAAATGCCCCTAAAAGGGGCATAAATAAAGGAAAAATACCATATTATATTCACAGAATCCGGTTAATAATACTGTTTGGAAATAGGTTTAGGCCAATTCGCCTTTCAGTCGATTGGTTCAAACCCATTTATCCATTGGTATATACCAATGTAATCCCGGCTCAACAGGGGAAATGGTATAAAACCATTTGCTTTTAAATTGTTATAATACCGTTTGCATTAATATAATAGTCCAATTTCGTTTCACTACATTGCACCATAACGTTAATAGCAACGGCATTTACCACTGTAAATATTTTATTTGGATTGGACCAAATAAAATATAACATTGGTATAACAAGGTGTTGGATAAATGATTCAAAAAAATAGGATTCACTATCTCTGCTAAGCTCTATTATGTAGATGCATTTCTATTAATTTTCCGCCCAGTAATCAATTGGTATAAAAAATAAACACAAGACGTATGATGCGCCTTGTGTTTAATGCCTTGTGCCTTTTATCCAAATTACACTATATAATGCAATGCATTTTTAGCGCTTTTTGGGCAGTGGTTGTAATTCCAGTATAAAATTAAAACGTTTGCCCTTGGGATAAACCAAAACCTTATTTTTATCAAGCATGTAAGGAGACCCCATTTTTCGGAGAGCTTCCAGCATTGGGTAATATTTGTAGCGATCAACTTTGTGCTTTTTATTCAGGGTTCTGAAGAAATCCCTTTTGCTTCCGGCTTTGCCAGAAAAAATAATTTCATCCATTATGTTGAACAACTTGATTTTTTTCAATGTTCTGTCCTGAATGTGTTTATATAATCCGGAATCCGGACTTATCTTAGGGTCGGTATTTAACTTAAATACCAGTCTTTTGTTGGTCAGATAAGTTATTCCTCCTACGGCAGGACTATAACCTACCGGCGCACCGAGATTTTCCATTTCTTTCAGGTAGCGGTAGAGTTGTCGTTCGGAAAGTCCAAGTTTCTCATAAACTTTCTGGAATTCTTTCGGGCTTAAAACGCCTTTTACTAAAGCAGCATCAATTTTTTGATATACTTCTACTTTTTTTAATAAGAGTTGCATGCGGGTTTTTTTATTTTAATTGTATATACAAATATATAATTTTTACCATCTGCAAATATGGCTAAAAATTATTCGGATGCCAATATAGCGATTTTATTATTGTGTAGATACATCTGATGCTTTTATTTTGGTGTCTGTATGTTTTTTGTCACAAGTTCAGCATTTACCTTCCTGCCATTAATTCAACACATTAGTTTTAATAAATGACGACTATCTGCCTGTTCAACCCGACAAAGAGCCCATTCAGGCCTTTAAAAAAACGTTCCCCACATGTATTTATCGTTTGATATACACATCTTTTTTCACCGCCGCCCCTGCTGCCTTCGTACACAGCATTCATACCGTTTGAAAATACGTTTTGGGCAGTTTCTCGTTAACATGGGTATAAGTGTTCATGCTTACTTTGTCTAATGTTATGGTAAGATTATTAAGACGTATAGAAATATCAATAAACTCATGGCTAACCACGATTTCAGCCTTTTGGCTTTTGGTTGCTGAGCCTGCCGAAGCATGGTTGCTGAGCCTGCCGAAGCATGGCTTTTTACTTTTACTTAACACTAATTGCTTCCCTATAAAACCTTATCTTCACACTCTTAATATGCCTAAAAAATTACTTATACTTACGCAGTATTTTCCTCCGGAAGTGGGTGCACCGCAAAACAGGTTATTTGAGTTGGCCATTCGTCTTCAACAGGCGGGCATGCAGGTAACGGTGCTTACAGCCATGCCTAATTATCCGCAAATGAGAATACACGAGGCATATATTGGTAAAAGATACTTAAAAGAAACGATAAAGGGACTGGAGGTACACCGTGGTTATATTTACGTTTCGGCTTCAAAAGCCATGCTTAGTCGCTTGGTCAATTATTTTTCTTTCGTATTCAGTTCGGCCTGGTACGGAACATTTAAGGTAAAGGGCAACTATGATTTTTTGCTCTGCGAATCGCCACCACTGTTTCTGGGCATAGCAGCCTTATGGCTGAAAGCCAGAAAAAAAGCAAAACTCATTTTTAATGTATCTGATCTTTGGCCCGAAACGGCAGAAAAACTGGGTATTGTTAATAACCGTCTACTATTGGGGCTTTCCTATAAACTGGAAGCATACCTGTATAAATGTTCGGTATTGGTTAGCGGACAAACTCAGGGTATTTGTGCCAGCATTGCGGAACGTTTTCCCGGAAAAAGAACCTATTGGTTGCCAAACGGGGTAGATATGAATTATTACAAGGCTGGTGATGTTTTGGCTGACTGGCGTAAGGAACAAGGTTTTAAGGAAGATGACTTTATAGCGTTGTATGCAGGTATTATTGGTTATGCACAAGGTTTGGACGTAATATTGAAAGCCGCCCAACTTACCCGGCATCTTCCTCATATCCGGTATATATTATTGGGTAGCGGCCCCGAAAAAGAAAGGTTGATAGCCCTTAAGGCCCAATTGAACTTAAACAACGTGTTGTTTATGGAGGGGGTAGGGAAGGAGAAAATGCCCGAAATTATAGCTGCTATTGATATAGCTATTGTGCCGCTTAAACGTTTGGATATTTTTAGGGGTGCTATTCCTTCCAAGATTTTTGAAAATCTGGCCATGAAAAAACCTGTTTTATTGGGTGTAGACGGGGAAGCCCGCAGCCTTTTTATTGATCAGGGAAAATGTGGATGGTATTTTGAGCCGGAAAATCACAAACAATTAGCAGAAACCCTGATGTTGGCTGAGCAGCAACGGGAACAGGCGCTGCAATTGGGTGAGAACGGCTGCAATTATGTTAGCAACAATTTCAACCGCGATACCATTGCCGTTAATTTTTACAAAGAACTAAACAAATTATAAATGAATTATCTGGCTCACCTTTTTCTTTCCGGCGGCGATGAAGGCCTGCTTACCGGCAACTTTATCGGCGATTTTGTAAAAGGCGGGCAGCTTCAGAATTATCCGCCTGCTGTACAGCAGGGCATACACCTTCATCGCCGCATCGATGAGTTTACCGATCATCATGCTTTGGTACATGCCAGTAAACAATTTTTTGTACCTGCATTTGATAAATACAGTGGTGTGCTGGTTGATGTTTTTTACGACCATATTCTGGCAAGGCATTTTCAGCATTTTTCTCCTGTTTCTCTTAAAGAATTTGCATTCAGTTGTTATGACCTGCTCGAAAAAAACAGAGTCTGGATGCCTGAAAAGGCATCCTTGTTTTATAACTACATGCTGAAACACAATTTGCTGGAAACATACGCAGATATTGCCATAATAGAAAAGGTGCTGCAAGGACTTACCCATCGTATACACGATCGCTTTGAACTAAGCCGGGCAGTAAGTTTATATAAAGCCAATGCCCAGGTTCTTCAGGAACAGTTCATGGAATTTTTTCCGGCACTCATACAGGCGCTAAATTAAGGTTTTTCTGCTCCGGGATTTGAATTACATTTGCACATGCAAACCACACAAAGCACCTTTTACACCGGCATACTGTTGTTGCTGTGTGTTTTTTCTGCTAAAGCCCAGTATCTCTGGCAATTGAACGAAGACACTATTGTAACCTGGTATTATCAGGATGGCGACGAATTTAATAACAATGAAGTGGATCGTGAAAAATGGAGTACTGCTTATACCTGGGGAAGAACAGTAATCGGACAGGATTTGTATTACACTGACGGAGAAGATATGGAAGAAAATGGTGGTGTACTCAAACTCTATCTCAATAAAAGGGATTACCCGGTTAAGCTTGGTTTTTGGGATAAGGATACGGCTTACCTGAAAAAAAACAAAATAGTTCTTAAAAACGATACCTTTCCGTTTAAGTATACGGCAGGACTTATTTGTTCAAAAGCAAAATATAAATATGGTTATTTTGAAATAAGATTTAAGACTCCGAAAAATGGAAAAGGCATGTGGCCGGCTTTCTGGACTTATGGCGGAAATAAAAATGATGAGATTGATTTTTTTGAAATGAAAGGAGAAAAAGACAACTATTTTCATGTGGATGTGCATTGTCCTGATGGTTGCAGTAATTATCCGGCCATATTGGGTACACATAAAGACTGGGGAGGCTGGGTAAAAACCGATAATTATTTTCAGGATGGATTTAATACCATTTCCGGAGAGTGGGGAAAAGGCTATATAAAATGGTATTTAAACGGTAAAGGTATAGCAACCTTTAAGGGCAATTTTGAAACGGCCATGAACATTATTACCCAGATGTCTATTGCTAAAGATAATGGGGCTTTTAGTCCGGGACCGGATAATACTACGGTTTATCCGGGTATTATGGAGGTCGATTATATCCGGATATGGAGCCGCGAAAAACCATTGCGGGCTGAATCGCCTTTTACCATGCAGGCTTATGCGAACGGTAATAATTCTATGCAATTAAAAAGCAACAAGCTGAATATGAAGCAAAAGAAAAAATTCCTTTATGGCAATAGCAGCGCCTATAAACAGGAAGGAGCCACTGTTTCGCTCGTACAGGAGGAACATGCGGTTTGGTTGATAAGCCTGTTGGGTAATGGAAACAACAATTTGAGTGTTAGTGTTACAGACAATAAAGACCAGGTGCTTTTCAAAAAAGAAGATCAGCAGGAAGAATTTTTAAGGGTTGACCTGAATGGCAACCGCCCCGGAAAATACACGTTTACCATAGCTTATAAAGGAAAACAGATTAAACAGGACGTTTATATTATGGGTAAATAATCATGTTACAGGAAATAATAACATACCTCGT
>JACCDG012057709.1_pt1 | contig 16444 bp, 11 predicted proteins | sample 7442471 | NCBI WGS metagenome assembly JACCDG01 (sample SAMN15323444, study PRJNA562643) | freshwater metagenome | isolation source: river surface water | place: USA:Blue River Watershed | collected 2017-08-17 | reverse complement strand
TTACAAGACGGTCCGGTAGTTCAGTTGGTTAGAATACATGCCTGTCACGCATGGGGTCGCGGGTTCGAGTCCCGTCCGGACCGCCAACTAAGAGAAAAGCCTCAGAGAAATCTGAGGCTTTTTTTGTTTCTAGGAATCCTAATTCAGAACAATTATGTTTTTCTTATATTTAAATTATTTGGTTTTTTGTGACATTCAAATTAATTATCAAACTTTTTCTGTTTCTAAAATCATATTCAAAAATGAAGTCGGTTGTAAAAAATAGTTTGGATTCTCTTCAAGTTTTTCTTTTATTAAAATTAGTCCACCATTAGTATATGATTCCATGGTTTTAATTAGAGCCTTAATGGCATCTTCTTCCACTAATTCACCTTTTTCTAGAGCCACAAGATCGATGTCCGTTTTTGCTAAAAGTGCAATAAACATATTTTCTTGCAAGTTAGTAAAGTCTTTACGTGTTGATACGGTAGTCTTACTACCCCAGTGTTGTATATGATGGCTAAAATCTGTTTTCTTTTCTTCATTAGGAATTGGGGCAAATTCATTATTGTAAAGTCCTAAAAAAAAAGCATAAATGTAGAGTTCATAGTTAGTACTAAAGTGCTTTCCAAGATTAATTTTTTTCTCTCCTTCAGCTCCAAATTTTTGGGAGAGTGAAATAAATAAGTCCTTATGGACCTCACTATATTTTGGAATTCTAGTTTTCCATTTTTCAAATAGATTCTGCATTTTATAGGGTAATTACTTGTGAATTGATTGTTTTCAAATTGTTTGGGTCGAATGGTCGTTCTACTTTTACCCAAAATGCCTTGTCTCTTCTTACATTTTCAAAATCTTTTTTAATTGAAAGTGTTTTTGTCTCTTTATCGGTATGCAGAAAATCCTTAATAAGGAGAATTTTTTGATTTTCTGTTTCATATATAAGATTTAGGAATTGAGCAGTTTTGTTCTCTCCAAACGATGAAGTTGGAGCATCAAAAATCATTGGGAAGTTTTCTTCTTTTATTTCTGATGCTAATTCAGAAATTGCAAATAAGATTGAAATATGCATAGAAGTTAATAATGATTGGTTTGGCTTAAAAAAAGTTCTACCATTTTCTTGCAATTCGACTTCTACTATTGTTTTATTTACTTTATTCCGTCTTGTGAAGATTATTGTTCCGGTGAAAGCATCAATATTGATTGTTTTAAAAAAGGTATTCGATTTGGTTTGAAGCTTCTCAATAAATTCGTCAAATTTTTTCTCTTTTGTATCTATAAAAATAGTTTCAATATCACGTAAAATGTCTCTAGTCTTGATCAAGAAAGTGTTAGCGGAACTCGTGTCGATTTTATCTTTTTCCTCTTTTTTTTCTTTAAATTCTGATGAAAGACTTTTTATTTTCGTTGTATATTCCGCTAAGTCTTTATTTCTATATTTAAGATCATTTTGCCAACCAGTGTAATTTTTAAATACATCAATCAATTTTTCTTCTGCAATACTTGAATTGCCTAGAATTCGGTCTCTCTCTATTTTTTCATTTTCTAATTGTTCATATAGTTCAACAATGTCGTTTTTACGTTCATCATTAAATTCAAATAATTCCTTAATTTTAGTTCTAATTAACCTTAGATTTTTCAAGTTGTCTTCATGACTAATGCTTAAATGATACAGTCGATTAGTATAGTCAAACTTAAAAAGTGGTTCATCATTTTCTGAAGTATTTTCTACAGCTGTTTGACTTCCAAGATAGGCTTTCAGCCTTCTCATCATAAATTCATATTCTTCAGACCCTTTTTTTGCTTCCCTATTACAAACTTTACAAATTTCATCATTCAACATTTCTTCCATATGGAATTTTGATGGAACTCCAATAGGAAGCGGAACAGCATTATTCAATAATTCTGCCTTAGCTTTTTCTACTCCTTCTTTTATCCCTTTTTGTTTGTCAAATTCTGTTTGAAGTTCTCTTCTAGTTTTGCTGTGGAGAGCCACTTTATCCGTGAACTCTTTATGAAATGACTCAAAATTGACTAGTATCCAATTTTCATCAAATAAGGAAGTAGTATAGTTTTCATCAATTCTTCCTGAAATGTTTGAAATTTTATCTTCAATCTCTTTGATTCTTTTATTAAGGGTCCCCAAGGTATCTGCATTTTTAACGTGACTTTCAGCTAGTTTTAAATTGTCGTCAATTTTACTTATCTCTTCTTCGGTTGTACTTAGGTGAACAACATATTTTTCAATCTCTTTTTCCAATTTGACAATTTCTCCTTCAAGTTTTTTGTAAAGTGCTTCATTCTTTTTGTCTAGCCTGGTAGAATCTTCAACTGCTCTTTCTGCTCTCTCACGTAAAAAAGCACCTTTATTAGAATATTTATCATAATGCTTTGCATCAGAAAATAGATTTATAAGATTTACAAGGGCATTATCATTGTCAAAAATATTGAGATCTGATTCACCTTTGAACATTGAATACTTTCGAATTTGAAAGGGAAAGATACTGTCTAGAAGTGCCTGTCCATCAACTTGTGTACGTTCGCCAGAACTATTTTCATTAATTCCTTCAATCATGAAGTTAGAAGTCCAACATTCATTTGGATTTTCTTTTCTGGCAATGAAAGATTTTGTTATGATGCTTTTCTCTCCATATTGTTCTACGGTAAAAGAAACTCTAACACGAAAACTATCACCAATTTCCGTTTCATCGAGTTTTTTAGCAGAAACAAGCATATCCAATTCTCGATTATCTCCATTGAATAACCAATCAACTGCTTCGAAAAATTTTGTTTTCCCCTCACCATTTTCTCCTAGAATAATATTTAAGCCTTCAGATAATTCAAAGGTATTGGTATCATAATAACAGAGGTAATTGTCTATTTGTATTTTCCTAATTATCATAAAGCCTCATTTAAAAATTGGGTAACTTGGTTTCGCAATACTGAATCAGTAACTGGAGTAGAGCCGTCTAGCCCATCTACAATCAAGGCAATTGCTTTAATAATAGATTTATCAGAATTTAAGGCTTCCCTAATTGAAGATGGCAGCTCTTCTTTTTTAACACCATACTTACTCTCAAGAAGCTCGTGAGTTAAAAAGCTCCTAAGAATGTCATCTTTTCTAGCCATAAGAATAATTTTATAATTCGTTAAGGTTTAAGTTATAGTAGTCTAAAATACTTTTCAGTGTATCGTAAGTGTCCGATTTATTCATTGCTAGATTAGCAAAGTCAACAACTCGTTCTAATTCTTTTTTTACTAGACCTTTTTCCATTTCAAAGGAGCTTTCATCAGCTACTTCAGGAACAACTACTAAATCGTGTATGGTAGCGTGAATTTTATCTTTGTGCAACCGCAAAACTCTTCCTCTTCTTTGTATAAATTGTCTTGGATTTCCAGTACTTGCGCAAAATATAGCAAGTTCAGAACGTGGAACATCCACACCTTCATCCAAACATTTCATTGAGGTCAAGACGTGAATATTACTTTGTTCAAAGTTTTTTAGGATTTGTTCTCGGTTTATTGAATTTGCAGTAAACTGCTTTACCATTACAGAATCATCTGTTTTGCTAACTGCCTTGGTATATTCATTAATCAACTTATTTTCATCATCGGTTTCAACACTATAATCTGTTTCATCAAAACTAGTCTCTATACCCTCTGGTACATAAATCAATGTATATTTAAGATTCTTTCGTTTGTCAAATTCACTTCTGAGAATCGCTTTGAATGCTTCTAATTTATTGGCTGCTTTATGTATAATTCGTTTTCTTTCTAGCAGTTTTTTTTCAATTTCAGGAGTGCTTCTAAAAGCACCTGTTTCTTTATCGAACAACCCCATACGTAAAAGTTGAAGAGAAAGCTCCTTGTACTTCTCCATTTCTTGGTCTGTGAGCTTTACGATATGTGGATAGTAGGTATAATTACAAAGCCAACCGATTTTTAAAGCTTCTTCCATTGAATAGGAAACAATATAAGGAGGCTTATCATTGAAAAACTCTTGAATTGTCTGATTTCCCAGTTCATCAAATTTTCTATTTGGGGTAGCAGATAATCCAATGCGTTTTTCAAGATGAATATTGGGAAGTAATCTCAATAGTCCTTGGGAACCCAAATTATGAGTTTCATCAGCAATTAAAATAGTGTCATTAGGAAGTTGAGTAAAATAGCTTTGAAACTTGGGTCTTGGTAAGGACGCGTAAGTAACAATTACAATATAAGAAGTGTCAATCAGCTTTGAAGCTGTATTAAAAAATGCAAGATTATTGTCCCAATTCTCCTTTGAACTAACTGTAATAATATTCTTAAAGTTGAATTTTGAACATTCTTTTTTCCATTGTTCTACTAATGCAGTTGTTGGAACTGTAATAATCGCTCTATATATTCCAGTTTTCTTAAATTCGTTTAATAAACAATTGAGCGATGTGATCGTTTTTCCTGTTCCTGTTGCCATTGCAAACATCCCTTTATAATCATTTTCCACCCATTTATTATAAGCGTTAATCTGATATTCTCTTGGACCTTCAGAATAGGGAAATCTAGGTGATCTTCTTACAACTTCGATATCACTATAAAGCTTTGCAATAGTTTTTTTAATCTTAGGATTTGAAATCAGACTTTGTTTCTTTTTAAGAAGTAGTTCTTCTTGAACTAGCAATTCATTGATGTCTTTCTTTCCAAATCGGTCTTTTAGAACAACTTCAATCTCACTTACAGACACATATTCTACATCTTCATCTTTCTCATTAAAATAATCATCAATTAGCTTTATTTGCTTTTTAATCAGTTTGTTTGATCTGCCATTTTCCCAACTTAAAAAAGCTTCTAGTTGTTCTATGTTTTCTGAAAGACCATAATAAGTGAAATTACAGGATGCTTGATAGCCAACAGTTTCTTGACCATCACTAAAAACACCTGATTTGTAATGTGCAATCCCTTTCCCATTTTTAGGTCTGATAACCTTTATTTCAATTCGTTTTTCTGAAATAAGATAAGCTAAGCATTCGAAAAAGTGAGTGTCGTATTCATCAAGAACCTTTTCTAGAGAAGATACATCTGTTAAATCAAAGACTCTTATTTCATTAGGATTGTCTTCCACACGCCAAATAGCTTCTTTATCTTTAGCAGAAAGCAAATGGTTTATTACCATTTTCATTTTGCCACCTTTGCTTATAAATGTGGCAAAACCAACCGAAAGTAAATTGATAGCAGAAGAACTGAAATAACCCAACAACAAACTGAACTCATTGCTATTGGCCAATCCATCCAAATAGAATTGCATGGGTTCATTTTCTGATCCTGTTTTATAATCTCTATCTAATGACCAATCGCAGTCCTTAAGCATAAATATAATTTATTGATTGAGTTCTTTTATTATTTGAATTACAGAATCGATGTCTTCAATCGTGTTGAATTTACCTAGTGAAAATCTCAATGAGGCAAAAGCATCATCATCATTTAATCCAATGGCTTTCAAAACATGCGATGCTTCAATTACTGAAGATGAACAAGCTGAGCCATTAGAAACTGCTATATTTTTCATTCTGCCAATTAAAATATTTGCATCTTGACCTTTGAAACAAATGTTAGTTGTATTGTAAATCCTATTTTCTGAATCACCATTAATTGAAGTATTTGGAAGTTGTAATAATTCAGCTTCGAGTTTATCTCTTAAAATAGAAATACTTTTTTGATTCAATTCCATTTCTTCCCTAGCTAATTCACACGCTTTTTCTAGTGCAATAATTCCAGGAACATTTAGTGTTCCACTTCTTAAACCTTGTTCGTGTCCACCCCCATGAATTAATGGATTAAGTTTTGTTTTATTTCTTATGTATAATGCTCCAATTCCTTTAGGAGCGTACATTTTATGGCCGCTAAAGCAAAGTAAATCAACATCCAAATCATTTACATTAATTTCAGTTTTACCTACCGCTTGCGTTGCATCAGTCATAAACAAAGCTCTTGTTTCATGAGCAATTTTAGCAATTTCTTTGATTGGTTGAATTACTCCAATTTCGTTATTGACATACATTACCGAAACTAAAATAGTATCAGGTCGAATGGCTTGTTTAATTTCTTCTAAATCAATCAATCCATTTGATTGAACAGATAAATATGTTACTTCAAATCCTTTAAATTCTAGATATTTACAAGTGTCTAAAACTGCTTTATGTTCTGTTAAAACGGTGATAATATGTTTTCCTTTAGTGAAATAGCTTTCTGCTACTCCTTTGATAGCCATATTAATAGCCTCAGTTGCACCACTAGTAAAAATCAATTCATCCGGCTCTGCATTGATTAAATAAGCAATTTGCTTTCGGGCTTGTTTCACACTTTCATTGATGCTTTGACCAAAATGATGAGTGCTATTTGAATTTGCAAAATTTTCCTTAAAAAAAGGCAAGATTGCTTCAAGCACCCTTGGATCAGTAGGGGTGGTTGAATTGTAATCTAAGTATGATATGTGATTGTAGTCTAACATTTAATCAAACGGCTTTTAAGAGTTTATTTTGCTCTAATTTTAAAAGCTGAATAACTTCGTCAATATCTTTAAATCTTTTACTTTTGGAATGATTTAGCATCGTCTTGATTATTGGATAGAGCTGACCACTTTTTAAATTAAAATCATTTTCATCAATTATTCCTATAGGAGCATTATGTTGAAAAATATACCAAAACACTTTCCCTAATTGGAAAATGTCTGATTGATGGTCAATATCACATTGATAGTTAAAAGTGAACCCTTTCCCTTCTGTTAGATACTTATTCATTGATTCAGGGGTCATCCAGCCTCTAGGGCCAATTGGTTCAGCTATTTTATCTAAAGAAAAGTTAATGTTTCTGTCGTCAATTAATCCGAGATCGCCAATTTTCAAGACACCAATGGAATTCATAAATATATTATCAGGTTTAATGTCTCGATGATATAATCCCAACAACCGAAGTTCCTTTAAACCCTTTGATAATTCAATACAAAGATTTAGCTTATCATCAATTGTAAGATTCAAATGGTACTTTTCTATATAACCTTTTAAATCAAACGGAGCAAACTCCATTGTATAGTAGTGATATTTATCAAAATCTTTGTTTTTATGATTAAAAATATTGCATTCTCCAGAATGCTCTATTAAAATAACGTTCTCAAAGTTTTTCTCTTTACACATACAAAGAGCCTGTATTTCTCTTTCAAATCTTTTTTGAGATTTATCTGAGTACTTTTTCTTTTTAAATTTGTGAATTTTAAGTATAGAATCAGGATCGCCATAAACAGGTTCTGAAGCATTAATTTTTTGAGCAATATAAAGTTTTAATATTATTGAATTACCTCCTTTGTTACTTCCTGATTCATCTAAATAAGTAAAAAAATAATCTACTCCATTTATTTGAATTTGATTATTCTTTGGCGAGAATATATCAATCAAATCAAAGTTTTCTTCATCATTAACTTTCGAGTATTGTCTTAATGTTCCAAATTGTAAAACTTTATCTTCTGGGAAAGTAAAATTCATATTCTAAAAATTTAATAATTCAACATTAAGAATTTCATAACCGTCAATTTCTTTGAGCTGAATTTTATCTTCACCAAAAATGTCAGACAAAAAGTTCAAAACATCTATTAAAATTTCATTCTGTTCTAATTCTATATTCTTAAGTAATGAATTAAAAAACTTTAATCTACCCTCCCTGGCAAAAGTTGAATTAGATTGAGTCACACAGTGATTCGCATAATCCTTTAATGCTTTACAATCTTCATTAGTAGGTCGAATAAATTGTTTGCCACCTTTATCCATGCCACTTAAAAGAATTAAAATTTTATACTGATAAATTAAGGTATCAATAGAAGATTCTATGTTTTCATTTATAAATGAGAAAAGAGTATAAAAGTCATTTTTTTGTTTATATCTAGTTTCTTTAATTGGCATAACCTTATTTAAGACTGCGGTTTTGTCAATTATTGTATAAAATCTATTTTTCAATTCTTCATATTCAGGCTCTGTTATGTCTTCTTTATAAATGCTTTCAACTACTTTCTTTTTTTCTTTAATTCCTAATAAAAGATAACCGAGTAGTTCTTCTATGTAGGCTCTATCATTCATTCTTTTAATTGATGCCTCTGTAAAAAGATCTAACTCAATTAGGTTTTGATTTTCCAGAACTTCATTCGCCAGTTTCATGAAAAGTTTGTCAAAATGTTCAGACTTATTTACTTCTGATAAATTTAAATGAACTCCTTTTTTATTAATTAACACATAAAAATCTCTTAGATTATCGTCAGGAGATAAATTTTCTATAAGAATTACCGGTAATTTATAATTTAATACATCGTTTGAATCTATATCTTTGATAGACTTTAAACCTGTCATTTTTGATGAATTAATTTGACCTTTTACAAACCGATATATAGTTTTAGATCTTTGTTGTCCATCAACCATTTCATATTTATCATTATCATTTATATAAATAAAAAAACTTGGTAAAGGATATTTTTTTAAAATTGTATCAATCAAGTATTTTTGATCATCTGGACTCCAAATATAATTACGTTGATAGTCAGGATTTAAATTAATTAAATCATTGTCAATTAAATTGACTAATTCCTTAATTGTGAATTCTTTGACACGATATTCCATATTGTTATACTTATATAAAACAAGCCGCACAACCTTCACCCTCAGCATCATCCAAGATGTCCACCAAGTAAGAGGATTTGGCTTTTGATTTTTTTTCCATTCTTTTAATATACTCCTCCTTAATTTTCTCCATTCTTTCTGGTTGAATTAATTCTTCTAAGCTTTCAAATTGCCCCCAAGTATAGCCATCTTTCTCGTATTCCATAGCTTTTTTATATAAGTCAGGATGCTGTTCGTATAACCAAACCCATTCGATTTTTTGTTGAAAAAAACAAAAGAAACAGCCTGATCGACTTCTTGCGTATTCCCCTTTTTTACCGTTGATTTCGAATTCAATTTTATTATAGTAAGCAGGAACACCAACACCGCTTTCTTCCAGTATTTTGAAAATATCTGATCGCACCAAAACTTCGTCATTATCTAATAATGGAAAATCGGCCTCGGTCGCTAAAGGATAATCTGTAGTTTTTAAAAAATCAAAAACTAGATGGTTAAACGCCTTTACATTAGAATCCAACAAAATATTTAGTTTTTGATCAAATGTGAAACTTGAATCTACTTTTCTTGCAATTGTTTGAAAGGCTTTATCTTGATTTTTACCAAAATCTATATTCTTAGACATCGCTAAAAGCTGCTCCATATTTTGATTAGCAAGCAATTTTGTAACAACATCTAAACTCCAAATATTTTTTCTAAAAGGGAATATTGATTGAATATTCTTCTTAGTCGAAATATATCCTTCTCGTTCCTCATCCCCTCTAATTCCCACATAAGAAATCACAGGATCCGTTCCAACATAATTTTCAAAAGGGTCGAGTTTAAGCTTCTTAGTACACCAGCGAGCATTGGAAGATGGAAGAAAACCTCCGTACATTTTCAAAAAATGATCAAAGGGGTTTTCTGAACTGTTTTGGGCCCCTTGTAAAAGTTCGATTTTTATTCCAAGGTAAACCTCTAAGTTTTTAATTAATTGATAGGTTTCATCCAATTCTTTACCAGTATCACAAGTATAGAATTCCAAATCAATTGTAGGATATTTTGTTTTCACATAAATAGCCAAAGCAGCACTATCCTTCCCTCCTGATATGCCCAATACGTGTCTTACGTTGCTCATTGTAATAATTCTTTAAGAAGGTTTAAGACAGCGGCAATATTTGAAGTGTTGTCTTTCCCTAATTTGTTTTTTAATTCGTTTTTCAATTTCTCAATTTCCACACTTTTACTTTTCGGAACTCTAACCACTTTAGGATCAATTTTACTAAAAAACGAATCTATTTTAACTCCAATCACCTCTTCTTCACTTTCATCTATATCAGTATTAGAAATCTTGGTTAAGCTATCTAGCTCCAAAATCATTGACTTGAATCGTTCGTAAAGCAAGATCTCATCTTCATCAGAAAACATTTCAAGGGTTTTGCCAGCAACGGCTTGTGCAATTGAATTCAACCAAGCTTTTTTATCATCTAATGGAGAATCCAATCTTTGCACAAAAGTTTTTTGATTGCTCAATAGCATATGCTTTTTCAGTTTTGAAAATCGCTTTTGCAAAAATGATTTATATGCATCAAAATCAACGGTCCTGCCTACAAACTCAATACAAATAAAATCTTCAAATCGTTTTAACAATTCATCATATGATGTTCGCAATTCTCTTACTGCATCTTGCAGATTCCTCGTATAGCTCTGAAGCTGAGATTTGTCCTTTTGCAAAATTGAAAGCGTAATACCCAGAGCATTTGGAAACGCTTCAAAGAAGGTTTCTTCAGGGTCTTTACTTGTTTCAATCGCATTTCTGATTTTTATTGCAGAGGAAGAAAGTCTTTTTGTGTTTTTACTATACTCAGGCAATTGTTTATAGAAAACAATAAATGGTTTTATGGTTTCAATAAAAGAGTTGTTATCGAATTTATCTTCTGTTGCTATGTTTAAAAACGTTCTATAACTATTGAATATATTTAGTTTTACGCCTTCAATATCAAAAGTCTTTATAGAATACTTATCAGGATATTTAGCAATCAACTCCAAATTTTCTTCGGACAAATTAGGTATATAACTATCATCATTGAATATAGCAAAGTCGTCACGCTTCAAAAACAAGAATGTCGCTATCCAAAAATCTATTAAACCTTGCTTTAATTTAAATGGACGTTTACTTAATATTTCAGATAATTCGGAAATTTTAAGTTGTTCGGATTTAGCACTCTCCAGAAAATCTTCAGAAGCTCTCCATAATCTATTAAAAGACGAATTCTCATCAATTGAAATTATATCTAGCGATTTTTCTCTTATTGGTGAAATGCCATTTTCTTTAAGAAGCGACAAATAGATTGTCTTTTCAGGGGGGAATTTAGAGTCATCAAAACCTAAGTTTTCTTTATCCCAATTATTAGCTAAAGCTTTAAAATAATTTCTTTTAGCTGAGTGAATAGATGAAGATATCTTATGTTTGTTTACCAGCTCATTTTTAAACTCTGGTGTTGCATCATATACACTACTGCAAACCTGAGAAAGCAACTTGTTAAAATCTTTCTTGTCCGAAATTCTCTTTTCTTCTCCTTTGAAGTACCATTTCACTTCTTTACTACCAGAATAAATACTATCTGTAATGAAATGATTTAATAATCGGATTTGTGATTCAACGATATTTTCGAGCTCTCTTTTGGCAACTTTATCTTCTTTGTTTTCTTCTAGAACTTTTTGAATTTTCTCAATTTCAAACAATAGATTTTTTATCTCTGTTGAGTTTTTGAAGAAACAGTAAATTACAGCTTCATCTTGCAACATAGATTTATTTTGTATGTCACTTTCTTTCAATTTGCCATTGAAAACAAGATTCACAAAGCCATCAATTTCTCCTACTGGTATTTTAGAAATTGGATAATCAGAAATCACAAACTCAAAATATCGTGGCGTTCCTGTAGAGAAAGAAGATTGTTTGGCAAAAACTGGACTAAACTGAATATGTCTATTGAGAAGTGTTGTAATGTCAACAACTTCAGAAATCCTATTTCCTGCCTCAATCAATGCAGTTTGAATATCCAAATCTGTACCTTCAAAAAGAATAAATCGCTGTGAATGAGAGCGATAACGGATTATGTTTTTCGATTCAAGATTCTTTATAATATTATTTGCATCTAATACACCACAGGCAGTTATTAGATAATTGTTAATAAAATTCAAGTCTAATATTGAACCGCTCGCAGAAAAAATATTTAAAAGCCCTATCGTTTTTATCGCTTTTATATATTCATTAATATTTGCCTCAAAAGCCCTTTCCACTTCCTCTATAGAAGAACGAATAGAACTCCATGCAGAAAAATCGGGATTGTATTTTGATGTTAAAAACGAATAGAAATTGAAATTCAAATAATCATAAACATTTGATAGATTAAAGAAAGGATTTTCTTGCTTATTAAATTTAGCCAATCCTGTATGGTCTGATGATTCAAGAAAAGAAAATAATGAACGTTCATTTTGACCATAACGTTGTAAAGAAAGTGTAAGAATATTTGCCGAAAGAATATCTAATGGATATAATTTTGAAGAAATATCTTTGAGAAAATCTGTATTGAAATTAAATGCTTTGGTTTCAGTAGTGAGTTTCAAACATTTCTCAATTTCTGATTTTGAAGTTCTGGCTTCAACATTCTCAGAAATGTGCTCAGATGCTAAAAATAAAAGTTGTTCAACCGGTTCATTAAAAGTAAGTTCACGGAAACGGCCTTTAACTTTTGTCCATTCTTGTTGTTGAGTTCTACTTAATGAATAAGCATAAGACTCTAAACTTTGGTGTACTGTAGTGATTAAAACTATATTGTGTTTTGGATTATTACAAAACTCTGCCAATTGCTGAACAAAATAAAGCTCTTTCTCAGGATTGTTTCTACTGGCGTACTCTAAAAACTTTCCAAACTCATCGATTAAAATAAAAAATACCTTGTCTTCCTTCCCAATTGAATGATAATGATGGAATATTTCTGAAAGAATATTTTCCTGTTTATTGTTGTTTGTTTGAACTTCAAAAGCATTTGCAAACTGTTCTACTATAGAAGTATAGGAACCTATTAACTTAATAAAATCAAATTTAGGATTAGTAAGAAAATTTGGTTCAAAGTAGCGTTTAGTCCCATTCAAACTTTGTTCGAATGCTAAAAGAAAAGAAGATTTACCGGTACCATAAGTACCCACCACATTAAAAGAGCGTATTCCCTTTTTAAAGTCATTAACGATTTGACTAACAACTTGTCTAGCATTGGGTGTTGGGATATAATTAAAATCCCTATCAGTGTCCCTGATAATATTTACCGATGTCGTGAAATTATTTGCCATAATATTTATCTAAAATTGTGTAGGCATCAACTTTTTTCTTGAATTGTAATTCTTTGATTCCTGCTTGATCAGTAAAAGTGATGTCTTCAAAACCATGAACTATATCTGCAATTTTATTCATCAAACCCGAACGGTTTAATGCGAAAATTGAACCCGGACTATTCAGGTCAAACTCTAATGAGTTTAAACTGATCGAGTTTCCATAAGTTGAATTATCAAGTATTGAAAACAATAAAATTGACTCAGAAAGATTGTCTCTTTCAGAATTTTCAATAAAAAACTGCTCTTCTTTGCCTTTTCCGGTTTTCTTTAAAAGTTCTAATTCAGAAAGAATGCCCGAAAAGCTATCTTCAACATCTTTGCTTTCTGGGTCGCTTTTATAAAGGTTTGCGAAAACAATAAAATCTTTGGCAATTGTATTTTCATTGAAGTTCAATTCAGGGCTACTTTCGCCAATTCTCTTAACATAGTTAACAAAGGTTTCTTTATTAAAAAAAAGTTTCTCTTTTCTGAATTCGTTAAAAATTATATGATAGATAGAGGCAAAACCATTTTTTACAAGTTGATAATGCAACAGCCAAAGACTCGCTTCATCTTCAAGAAATGGGTCATATCCATTTTCATCATCAAATAAGCGTCTCCCAAATTCTGTTGGGATGTCTTTGCTATTAATAATATTGAAAGTTCTTAGCCAAAAACGAATTGATGAAACCATATTTTTGCCGACGCCAAGTTGCACTACAGCATCATCGTCATTAAAATTCTTACCTTGGTGAACGTAATCGTACCCCTTTTTCAGCCAAAGTTGGCGGCATTGAAAGGAGTCGTGCCCTGAGAAAGTGTATTTCGTTAATTCAGTATTTTCTAATCTCATCTTGTCTAATGAAAATCCATTTTTATAGGATACAAAGTAACCAAATTATTGCTTTTTATTGAGTGAAAAACGACTTTTCTTATTATTCTGGTATTCAATAGCATGGGTAATTTGCCAAATGATAATCATGAATTAAAAACAAAGAAATTTGGTAAATAAAAATAGAAGTTTTTCTAATTCTTTACCTTGTTCAAATGACATATTGGTTAGTCAACCAATATGTCATTTATTCAATATTATGTTCGTTTTTACTATCTATTTATCGTGTTTAAATATCTTTTTATAATTTATATTAACTTTTAAAAGCTACGCAAAGGGCGGTTATTTTATCACAAAACTTGATCCGAAAAACGAAAGTTTGATGTATTATTTAATAGTCTTAGAAGTATCTAAATCATTATTATTAATTGGAGCTGTTACTGGCAATATTTTATTCTTTACTGTACTTGGTTTGAAAATTTTCCTAGCTTTCTCAATAAATTCTTTGTCTTTTCTCAAACCTTCAAATAATGGCCAATTTTCAATAGATATCCATTCAAGTTTATCAACTTTCTTTGCATTTTGGAGATGTTTCAAGGTGTTAATTTTATCGTTTTGTATAGCATGATAGGCAACTACATATATTGGACTTAAATTGGAAATGTCAATTTGTTTTATTTCTTTTTGAAACTCATCACTTTTTCCTTGTCCCTTAAGAGCTAAACAATAATTCATATTGATTCTGAAATGAAAGTCATTATTGAACGAGTTATGACGCTTACCATATTTTCCGATTTTTTCTCCAACTATGAATTCTCTCTCTACTGCTGCGTCAAATGTTAAGTCTATTAAGTCAATATTTGCTATTTGTTCATATTTTTTTAGCCATTTTCTAAAGCTATTTTGAATTATCAAATTTCCTGCAAGAAATATTTCTTGATAAACCATGTCAAAATATTTAGGTGTTATCATTATAATGTCTCCTTCTTTTAAATCAGTGATATCTTTAACCTTAGAAAAATCGGCTTCTTTTAAATATCTTTTGTTTATTCTACAATCATTATGTACTATTAAATGTCTTCTGAGTGTAGCTTCCTTGATAATATCCCAATTGATAAGTTCATGCTCTAAATCTAATTTTATTTCTTTCTCAATAAACTCTAGCTGCTTGTCAATGCTTTTATATAACAGAGCTTCTATTTTGTTTGAAATGATGATGTCTATGTATTCTTCTATTGATGAACAGTTTTTTAATTCAGACAAATCAACTTCAACAGTCTTGTCTAATGCACTATTAGGGTAAAATTTGAAATAAAAAGAAATTATGTCCGCAAATAAATATTCAAATGCACTTATGAGTAATACGAAATTTGATTTCCACAATAAATAACCTTGATTTGGTGATTTTAATTCAGGCAATTTTAGATTTCTATAAATAGCCTTTTTCTGTTCGTCTGTTATGCTTTCTGATTCTTCCTTTGTCTTTGGGAAATTTATTCCTGCAGTCTTATATGCTATTTGTAATGCTTTAATTACTTCGTAAGAATCCGATTTGTCCGCTTCTTCAACAACTGGTTTTAAATGTGATACAAATTTTTTAATTCCCTTTGTATTGGAGGTGAATGAATCCTTTATCCCAAGCATTGTAGAAATTTGTTCATCACCTTTTAGTTTATTTATATTCGATTTCTTCATATTTATTTCATTGACTTTATAAATTTGCCCAAAACTTACTTATATCAGAAGTAATCTTTTTTGTAGTTCTATAGTTTCGCACGAATTAACTAAGTTTTGTTTGCTTATATCATTATATAACCATCAAATATTTTTCAACTAAAGATCTCCACCTCCCCTGGCATTCCCCTCAAAATCCTTTCCACCGGCTCCATGCTATTCACCACCACATCAAGCAACCAAGAACCATCTGCTTGTTCCTTCAAAAAAGGAGCCGTTGCCGGATAATCATCTTTTAGGAAGAGCATGGCACGCATGCTTAATTTTAGCTTCATTGGGAATTTGGTGCCTGTATCGTTGAAACCAAAGACATCTGGTTTCAAAAGGAGATGTGCTTCTTTAAATTTATGATTTTCTGCTAATATTTCAATGGCACCCATGCGTTCCAGTTTGAAATATTTGTTCTGCGCCGCCGCGGGTTCATAGGCACAGAGGTATTGGTAGTTGGTCGTAAAGCCAATCGGCTCCACGCGTCGGTCGCTGATGCTTTCGCTGCTGGCCGATTGGTATTTATGCAGGAGGATTTGTTTTTCGGTGGATATTGCCTCCTTGATTTGCGTGACGAGTTTGGCTAAATGACCCGCGAGGATGTGTTGGCCCATCGCATGTTGTTCATCCAAATAGGGCAACTTACTTAAAATGGAAGCGGCCAAGGGATGGTTTTTGGCAGCAACCGCAATCGTCTCATGAATCAAAGTTGCTTCCTCTTTGGTCAAGGGTTCCGAGAAATCCTCTGCCGGGATGAAGAACTTGTTGTGGGCATCCTTTTCCACCACAAAACCCAGTTCGGCCAATAAATCCAAATAGCGGTAGCAAGACCGTTCGGAGATTTCGAGGGATTGTGCGAGGCGTTTGATGGACTTGTTGGGGAAAGCTTTCAACAAACTGATCAACTTGAATACGCGTAAAATACGAT
>JACCDG011895053.1_pt1 | contig 16450 bp, 18 predicted proteins | sample 7442471 | NCBI WGS metagenome assembly JACCDG01 (sample SAMN15323444, study PRJNA562643) | freshwater metagenome | isolation source: river surface water | place: USA:Blue River Watershed | collected 2017-08-17 | reverse complement strand
GACCAACAGAAGTTTGACGACGACCTTGTAGCATGTGCAATTTACGATTTCCTTGCAAATGGCAAGCAGATTGGTATCACTGACAACATTGGCCCAGGTCCAGGCGATAAGGTACACGAATGAGAGCGCATGAGTTTGTTACAGAAAAATATGACCCTCTAGATCAAGATATAATTGATCTAGTAAAAATTTCTTGGGACGAAGGTAAAAGCGTAAAAGATATTGCTGCTAGCCTCGGATTAAGTGTGTCAACAGTTGATAACTGTCTAAACAAATATTATCGAGATAGGCCAAAAAGACGAAACCCAATAGATCCCAATATTATTGACTTAATAAAATCTAAATGGGATGAAGATAAAACACCCACAGAAATTGCTGCTGATGTTGGTCTACCAATTAGTCATGTTGCTAAAATATTAGCAAACTATTATCCGTCTCGGACCGGAAAACGATTAAAGGTAGCGATGGCTCTCACAGACGATGACAAAGCAACAATGGTTTCTAGATTTGTTAACGGCGAAACAACTACTAATATAGCAAAAGATTATGGGCTGTACGCCGAAACAGTAGCCGACATATTAAAAAATAAACTAGGGATGGACAAGTACAACGATATATTAGCGCCGCGTAAAAAAATGCCCGGTGCTAAAATAGCAAAAAAAATTACACCCGAAATGTTAGAAAAAATTAAAGAACTCTATGTTGCAGGCGAGTCATTCCGTGATATAGCAGCATATTTTGATGGTGTTTTCAATCATGCCAATGTGCATAAGGCCATGAAACGTCAACCAGATTATGCAGAACTTCGTGCTAAACGTCTTGAACGCATGCGTAAGATTAATACAGGTAGTGTTGCAACTACAAAAATACATCGCGCAGGTACAATAGGCAATAAGCGTAGTAAAGGTCCTGGTAACAAACACACTAGCGGTGTAAGTTGGCCAAAGTACGGAGAATGACATGCGTAGCACATTACACGGTCCAGAAGCATTCCTGCTAAAAAGCAAAAAACCGCATATACAGGCACTGGTTGCAGCCTGCCCAAATATGACAGTAGAAGCCATTGAAAAGCTTAATGAAAAACCTGATATTATACGTGGTTTGTTGAATATCAAGAAGCAAACTGCACAAGCAGAATCAGCAGCTAGAGCAGAGCTGTTAGCTGACATAATGATAAAAAAATATCATCCAGACCTATTTTAATGGTTGACACCAGCATGTATGATGCTATGTTGAATATGCTAAATACAGCAGCAACGGAACTGTAAGATGAAAATCAAAGAAGTTACCCAGAATGAAGCTGAAGCACTGTATGAAGCAATTGACGCTGAAAATGACACCGGTATTGCTACCAATAACCTTGTGCGCATGGTAAACTCTCACAAAGAAAACAAGTGGAAAACCTTTGAGACGTCTGCAGATCTTTTTGCCTATCTCGACAAGCTTGACAGCGAAGACGACAGCAAAAAGAAGGCAGCTGAATGAATTATCTTAAAGCATTAGAACAATTTTTACTAGAAGCTAAAAAACAAAAAGGCATTAAGCAGCCTGCACAGGCTGCACAACCTGCTACGCCTCAAAAGAAAGCAGTGATAGAAACCTGTCCTATGTTTGACGAGACTGCACGATTTCATAGAAAAGACCCTGTGATTGCAGACAAACTTCAACGTTTCATTGATTTTAAACTAAACAATCCACTGGCCCAATTTGGTAAGTCTGACAAATCTACATCACCCGAAGGTGTTTTTACTGCTGCTATACCTGGTATACGTCATGCACACTTAACGTTTGACGTGTCAATTTGGTACTCAATAAGCGGTGCTAACCCGACTAGATTAAGGTTATATGCAGTTCTAACACACGACGAAAGTGGAACAGGGCAACCTGCCAAAATCGCCAAACAAAAAACTGTTGCTGGCAGGATGCAGCAACAGTCTTTCAAACAGTTAAATTAATTTAAAAATTAACGACTTGGTAAACGTCCAGTTGGACCTGCAGATCCAATCTGTTCTACAGTGTCTAGACTATCACTTTCTGGCCATGCATAGATGTAGTCGCCAAACTGGTCTTTAACAATCTTGAAACGCACACCGCCTACTACATAGTGCTTAACACTTGCACTGTAACCTGGGATTGACTGTTCAAAGTCGATTTTAGCAGCGTCTACTGGTCGACCGTGTTCTTTTACCCAGGCTGCAACGCTGTTTACTTCTCTAGTGCTGTTAGGACCCATGCCGCCAACGTTACCAATCATAACGATATCTTCAGTTGGTGTGCGAGTAAATGCTTTGAACAGTGCTTTACCTAGTGTAAGAATAGCACGGGCCATGTTGCCGGGTAGATTACTCACTGCATGCCAAGTTGGATTTACAGCATGCGGGTCAGTCATTGCAATTTCTCTACTGATTACAGCAGGAACGTTTTGTGGTTCAATTGGACGATGAGGAATAATATCAGTGGTTTCATCATCAGCTGCATCCATATCTGCTGGCACATTGATTCTACTCATCATGTCACGCATTGCATCACTTGGTGTAATACCAGACACTGCTCTTGCGGTGTCTGCGGCAGAACCTCTTTTTAGATCTGTTGTGCGTATATCTGGTTCGTCTGCCACTGCCGCAGCAGCAGTTTGACGAGTCGAAGTAGATGGTACATTAGCTGCAACTGGTTCGTCAAACAGGTTGTCCCAGTCGATATCTGTTGCGGTCTTAGTGGGTTTGTCAGCTTCGTCAAGATCATCGAACACTGTGTCCCAATCAACATCACCGCCCTCGCTGTAAGGATAGTCTACACCCTGGTTAAAGCCAGATTCGTATAGTTTTTTAGTTGGTTTCTTTGCTTTAGTCATGTTGACTCCGAACTTATTGTATGTGCAACTATTTATTCAATAGACTAGTCTGCTGTTGTTTGATATAATATGAATTATGATATACAATCCTCTTTATGAATATAAAAAGCTGAATAGACAGGATGGCAACGGCAATGGTCGTGTCTATGTAGACAGCAGCGGAAACAAAATTCCAAGCGTTACAACTATTCTTAGCAAAACCAAAGACATAACTCATTTGCTAGAATGGAAAAAACGCATAGGCGAAGACAAAGCCAAGCAGATTACAGAAGAAAGTGCCGGCCTTGGTACTACAATGCATGCTCATCTCGAAGCATACATACTTGGCCAAGAACGTCCTGGTGGTAACAACTATGGTCGTATAATGGCACAAAAGATGGCTGATACGATCATTACTGAAGGTTTAATTGAGGTAAACGAAGCGTGGGGTGTAGAAGCACACCTAAACTATGATACTATGTGGGCAGGCACCACTGACTTAGTTGGTATGTACAACGGCGAACCTGCAATTATGGACTTTAAAACCACTATCAAACCAAAAAAGAAGGAATGGGTAGAAGACTATAAGCTGCAATTGGCTGCGTATGCTATGGCACACAATCTTAACTATGGTACTGATATCAAAACCACAGTTGTGTTTATGGTTAGTAGAGAATGCGAATTCCAAAAGTTTGTATGGACAGGCGAAGAGTTTGAACAGAGCAAACTTGAATGGGCGCAGCGTGTAAGCGACTATTACGAAAAACACGTTTTTAACGTACTGTCCGCCCCTTGAACGCACCGGGCTGTGAGTGATTGTAATTTCGCATAATCACTCCAGCTTTTGCATTAGCTTCGTTTTCTTCTGGACTACCAGTTTCTCCGCTATTTTTGTTAAGACGGTTGTCTAACCATTGACGGTAGTGTGTCAGTTCGTGCGCAAGTGTGCGCATGATATCATTTGGATGTCTATTCATCATAGCAATATGTATCGATTGATCTCGAGGAGAAAATCCACCAAACGAACTGTGTTCAGATGAATAGTCTGACGTGATCCAGTGTATTTTAGGTAACTGTTCTAGTTCTAATTCTTTTTTAGCCAGTGCTAAAAAAGTTTTCATGTTCTTTATAAACTGCTGTTTTTCTTTTTCTGTCATGATTCTGTCTCTATATGTGGATATTTATCGTTCAATACTGTAACCAGTTAGGCTGATAAATATCATTACTAATATTGAGAGTTAACATGGCAATAACAGCGATCAGTAGACTACAACATCGTCGAGGAATCAAAAGCGATATACCAGAAAACCTATACGAGGGCGAATTGGGATGGTGCCTTGATACTCGTGAACTGTACATTGGTAACGGTGAAGGTTTTAGTGGCAACACTCAGATTTTAACTGAATGGAGCCCTAACACTGAAATCATAAACTACACATATGTTGGTGCAAGCGGTGTTGCTGCTAGAACAGGTTTACCAGGTGAACCAATAGTACGAAATCTCAGTCAAAAATTAGATGACATTTTAAATGTCAAAGATTATGGTGCGAAAGGCGACGGTTTAACAGATGACACTGCTGCGATACAACGTGCAATAGAAGACCGTTGGATTTCGAGATCTGATATACCTACCAAGACATTAATGAGTATGGTGAATATATTTTTACCAGCAGGCACATATATTATTTCTAATACTTTAAAAATCTATCCGATGACTGCGTTAATCGGCGAAGGGCCTAACAAAACTGTTATTAAAATGCTACAGACCAGTGACCCATGTGTAGCAAGAACTTCTGACAGCCTTGGTAACGTTGGTGCTAATATAGGTCTAAGTTTTGGTGTAATGCCAACCGATATAACTATCAAAGGAATCACATTTGACAACACTTCAAACCCAGATGCAGATGGTCTATGGCTGCAACGTTCATCTAGAGTAGTAGTTTCTGATAGCGAAATAGTCGGCGGATGGGAAACTGGTAATCCAATATCTAGTGCCAGCAAAGCGTTGTTAATAAGCACAATTGGAAATCTCTATCTATCTGACCATATTGCAATTTTGCGAACTTCTCTTTCTGGATTTGTCTATGGTATCAACATCAACGACCCAGTAAGATATACTGTAATTGATCAACATGATATTTCTATTTGTTGGCAAGGTATATTGATAGGCGATGCACCAATATTGGGTGGTCCGCGATACGTTAGAATTACCAATGGTATTTTTAGAGACATTGAAAGCAGCGGACTGGCTGTATACAGTCCAAATCCTGGAATTGTAAGTTCAAACAACGTTTATGATAATGTGGGAGATTCGGTTGACAATAATCCAATAGTGTTTGGTCCGTTTGCCACAGCCTGTAGCAGTGTAAATGATGTGTTTTCTCGTCAGAGTAACACCAAAATATCAATGGCTAACTCACTGAACAACATTTTTATATCACCGCAACAGGTTAGTATACCTTCAAATAATCCAATTCCGATTGGACCAATTACTCTTTTAAACAATGTAACACTAGAGCCATTGACTATAAGATATGATGCAACAGTTTACAATACTATATTCATTCAGTATAGTATTAAAAGAGGAACTACTAGAAGAGCAGGTACAATAACATTGGTAAGCGATGGTGCAAGTGTGACGTATGATGATATCGGTGTAGATCACAATGGTTCAACTGGCATCACTATCACTGCCAGCGTGGTTGATGGCTTTATTAATCTTTATTATGATTCAACCAACACTGGTCAATCTGGACAATTTGGTTATATAGAAACAAAGTGGTTAAGTTAAATGTGTAACCCGTTTTTGAACGGGCCTAAACAATTAGGTCAACACTGGCGAGATCTTCGCAATCAACTATCACATGAAAAAACAGATTTAGAACATCTCGAGTTGGTAGTTAGATTTTGGGCAAAGGCTCCCACTGTAAATCAGTTTTTAGACTGGGATCATACCGATACATGGTTAGATCCTTGGGAATTGATGCTCAGTGGTAAATTTGACGAGAGCTCTATATCTCTTGGCATGGAATACACACTATTGTTATCAGACGACGGTAGGTGGACACCAGATCGATTGACACTAGCATTTGTTTGTCGAGCTGATCGTACAATGCAATATATTGTGTTGCTAGTTGACAACCGATATGTGTTAAATTTTAGATATAATACTGTTGTGGAACTGGAGAAAGTTGCAAATGAGTTTGCGATCTATCAAATCTATCGATATACTAATAAGTCGCATAGTATAGTTAATGACAATTTATCACAGATGATTGCAGAGTAAAAAGCGTTTAAAATATCATATGTTAATGGTGTAAATACATGCTCATGTAAAGACGTATCTTAGTCACATTAACATTTTCAATAAAAAGAGGAAAAGCAATGCCGTCAGGTAATCAATCTAACATCATGGTCGTCAAAAGAGATGGTCGCAAAGAACCATTAGACATTGAGAAACTTCATAAGGTAGTATTTTTTGCCTGTGAAGGCATTACTGGTGTGAGTCCAAGCGAAATTGAAATTAAGAGTCAGATTCAATTTTATAATGGTATAAAAAGTAAAGAAATTCAAGAAACACTAATCAAAGCAGCAGCTGACCTAATCAGTGAAGACACTCCGAACTATCAGTATGTTGGTGGTAGACTGATTAACTATGGTCTTCGAAAGGAAGTATATGGCGGTTATAATCCTTGTACAGTACAAGAACTGGTAGAGCGTAACACAGCTCGTGGTTTTTATGATCCAGAACTGATCACCTACTACGATGACGACGAATGGGCAAAAATCAATAGTTTTATCAAACACGACCGTGATGAAAATTTAACCTATGTAGCAATGGAACAGCTACGTGGTAAGTATCTAGTGCAAAATCGTGTAAGTGGCGAAATTTTTGAAACACCACAGATGTGTTATATCTTGATTGCTGCAACACTTTTCCACAACTATCCAAAAGAAACACGATTGCAGTGGGTTAAAGACTACTATGACGCAATAAGTCAACATGACATTAGCTTGCCTACACCTGTAATGGCAGGTGTTAGAACTCCACAACGACAGTTTTCAAGCTGTGTGCTAATCGAAACAGACGATAGTCTTGACAGTATCAATGCAACTGCCAGCGCAGTTGTAAAATACGTGAGTCAAAAAGCTGGTATCGGCATAGGTGCTGGTAAAATTCGCGCAATTGGATCACCGGTTCGTAATGGCGACACTTATCACACAGGTGTTATTCCGTTCTACAAGCTTTTTCAAGCTGCTGTAAAAAGCTGCTCGCAAGGTGGTGTTCGCGGTGGTGCTGCAACTGTTTACTATCCTATTTGGCACTACGAAATTGAAGATCTATTGGTTCTCAAAAACAACAAAGGCACAGAAGAAACTCGTGTGCGTCATATGGACTACGGCGTACAGTTTAACAAGCTGATGTACGAGCGACTGATCACAGGCGGCAAAATCACACTGTTTTCACCAAATGATGTGCCTGGATTGTACGAAGCATTTTTTGCTGATCAAGATCGTTTTAAAGAACTATATGAAACAGCAGAGCGCAATACCAAGTTGAGAAAGAAGTCTATTGACGCTGCAACACTGTTTTCTAGTTTCATGGAAGAGCGTAAATCAACTGGGCGTGTGTATCTACAGAACGTAGACAACGCGAACGATCACGGTTCGTTTATACCAGAACTTGCGCCAATTCGTCAGAGCAATCTCTGTGCAGAAATTGATTTGCCGACTAAACCTCTTAATGATCTGAATGACCCGGACGGTGAAATTAGCCTTTGTACGCTCAGTGCTATCAATTGGGGTAACATCAAAACACCTGTTGACTTTGAACGAGCCTGTACATTGGCTGTTCGTGGTCTTGATGCATTGCTTAGCTATCAAGACTATCCTGTGCTTGCTGCACGATTGTCAACTGAAAAGCGTCGTCCACTTGGTGTTGGTATTATTAATTTTGCCTATTGGATGGCCAAGCACGGTCTCAGTTATCAAGATATCGATGCAGCAGGTCTTGCACTGGTTGACGAGTGGGCAGAAGCATGGAGTTATTATCTAATTAAAGCTAGTGCAGATATTGCTAAAGAACAAGGTGCGCCTAGCGGTAACATGGAAACCAAATACGGACATGGCATCACTCCTAACCAAACCTACAAGAAAAAACTTGATGATTTTGTGCCGCATGTTGAACGCATGGACTGGGATGGTCTTCGTAAACAGCTACGGGAAACTGGCATTCGTAACAGTACATTAATGGCACTAATGCCGAGCGAAACATCTGCACAGATTGCAAATGCCACAAACGGTGTAGAACCGCCCCGTGCATATATCAGTGTCAAGCAGAGTAAGCACGGTGTTCTAAAGCAGGTCGTTCCAGAATATAAACGTCTTAAAAACAAATATGATCTGCTCTGGGATCAGCGCAGTCCAGAAGGCTATTTGAAGATTATGGCAGTGTTACAAAAGTATATTGATCAAGGCATCAGTGTTAACACCAGCTACAATCCGCAGTTCTTTGAAGATGAAAAGATTCCAATGAGTGTGATGCTACAACACATGGTCATGTTTTATAGCCTTGGGGGTAAACAGCTTTACTACTTCAACACCTACGACGGTGCGGGCGAACTAGATGTTAATAAAATGATCGACAAGCAGCCTGTTAACTCAGAGCAACTAATTACAGATGACACAGTTTGTGAAAGCTGCACAATTTAACAAAAAAAGCCAAGACATTGTTTTGGCTTTTAACTATAATAATTTTCTAATGATTTTTAAAAAGGGATAAAACAATGTCTGTGTTTGACGTCAATAATAAACAAGATCATACTCAGGTTCTTGCGTTTCTTGATCCAAGTGGTGGTCCTACGATTCAGCGATACGATACATTAAAATACAAACAGTTTGATCAGCTGACTGACAAGCAACTTGGGTTCTTTTGGCGTCCAGAAGAAGTCGATATATACAAAGATGCTAACGACTTCAAAAATCTAACCGCACACGAACAGCATATTTTTACTAGCAATCTCAAGCGGCAGATTTTACTTGATAGTGTACAAGGTCGTGCACCTGTAGAAGCGTTTAGTCCAATTGTTAGTTTACCAGAACTTGAAAATTGGATTTTAACCTGGACTTTTAGTGAAAGTATTCACAGCCGCAGCTACACTCATATTATCAAAAATGTATATGCTAACCCTAGCAAAATATTTGATGAATTAATGGAAATCGAAGAGATTATAGATTGTGCAGAAGACATAAGCAAAAACTACGACGACTTAATCGAACTCGCTGGATATTATAATCTGCTCGGTGATGGTACCCATACTGTTAATGGAAAAACAGTCACAGTTGATCTTTATGATCTTAAGAAAAAGCTATGGCTTGCACTTATGAGTGTTAACATCCTCGAAGGTGTTCGATTCTATGTTAGTTTTGCCTGTAGCTGGGCATTTGCAGAACTTAAAAAAATGGAAGGCAATGCCAAGATCATCAAACTGATTGCACGAGACGAAAATCTGCATCTTGCTAGTACTCAGATGCTGCTCAAGTTGTTGCAAAAAGACGACCCTATTTTTGCTAAAATTGCAGAAGAAACAGAAGCAGAATCTATTAAAATGTTTGTCGATGCTGTCAATCAAGAAAAGGTCTGGGCAGAATATCTATTCAAGGACGGTAGCATGATTGGCCTTAACACTCAACTGCTTAACGAATATATTGAGTGGATTGCAACCAAGCGTATGACTATGGTTGGACTCAAAAGTCCATACACAGTCAAGAATAATCCACTGCCATGGACACAAAAATGGATCAGTGGTGCAGAAGTGCAAGTTGCTCCTCAAGAAACTGAAATTAGCAGTTATACAATTGGTGCTATTAAACAAGACGTTAGTACTGATACCTTTAAAGGTTTTAGTTTATAATAAAATAAACCCTGCATATAGTCATTATATGCAGGGTTAACAATTTAAATGTAGAGATATATAAAATACCAACCATGAACATAGAGCTGACATGAAAGTTGCTGTTGTTACTCCTTATTATCAAGAAACATCAGAACAGTTAATTCGCTGCTTGAATAGTGTAGCATCGCAAACATATAAAAATATTACTCACATATTAGTGGCAGATGGCTACCCAAAGCATTTTGAAAATTTTCAAAATCTAGAACAGATACAACTACCATTTAGTCATAGTGATGCTGGCGCTACACCCAGAGCAATAGGTGCACTCAGTGCATTTAGCAGAGGCTATGATGCTGTTGCATTTTTAGATGCTGATAATTGGTATTATTCAAATCATGTGAAATCAATGGTCGACACTATGTTAGCTACATCAGTTGATGCAGTAATTGCCACTCGTACCATACATTCGTTCGACGGTGCCGAAATGTATGTTGACCGAGTCGAAAGTAACGGCAACAACATGGTAGATACAAATTGTATGTTTTTGAAAAAAACAGTTTCTCATTATATGGGTTTTTGGGTCACCACACCACAGTATAAAATGGTAAGTGACCGAGTTTTTTGGCAAGCATGTATGACAAATGGATTAAAAGTAGTCAGACACGATGAACCAACAGTTGCATATGCATCAAAATGGGCATGGCATTATCAATACGCAGGTGTTCGCATACCAGACGACGCGGTATGGATAGAACAAGATCAACAAGGTAACTTTAAAACAATTAAACACAAAGATAGGAGTGCAACATGAAAGCAACAATTTACAGTAAGGATTACTGCCAATACTGCGTTAGAGCAAAAGCTCTACTAGACAAACTTGGCATTGAATATGACGAGTTTGTAATCGGTGATGCAGGTAGTAAAACATTGAATGCTAATCAACAATGGGCAACTAGAGAAGATCTATTAGAACGTGCTCCTAATGCAAGAACTGTTCCACAAATCTGGTTAGATAGCGAACATGTTGGCGGTTATACTGAATTAGCAGCTAGATTTCGAGATCATACAAATATAGCTGCATAAGTAATTAAAAGACAATATAAAGGTATAAAATGCCGTTAAATCCCCCATCATATAAAGGTCAAGACGTATGGTATAGTCCAAACGTATACGTTAACAAAGTGCCTGTTGCACTTTGGCAACCGCCACAGGTGGGGGATTCTTTAATATTCAATTATACATTGCCACCAGATCCAACACAGACTAAATTTTCAAGCTCTGTTGTAGACTTTTGGAATAACACTATTAACGATAATCGTGCTAACCCAAACAACAAAGGTGCACAGGTTGTTGCAGGTGGCAAAACTGGTCAAACAGTTGATGTAGTTGTAGGCGATGCGCCACCACCGGGTGCAACACCAGAAAATTTACAAGGCGAGTATACCATTAACCAGAGTCCGTTGCAACTTCCGCCGGGCGCCGGACCTTGGCAAACACTAAATGCATATCTCGATGCTGCGCTTAGAGAAGCAGCACAAGGTCTGTGGTCCGACACAAGTGCAAACACAAAAGCCTGTTTTGCAGAACTTGGTCAACTGGCTAATTTTCCAGCACATTGGTGTGCAGCATTTGTAGGGGCACTTCTTAAACGGTCTGGTATTAGCTATGTAGAAGGTAACTTGGCCGCATTTGGATTCAGTAAAGCACGGTGGGGGACACCAGTGCCATTGAACGATTATCAACAATGGCGCTACAATGATTTAGTCGAATTAGACTGGTCTCATGTCGGATTTATTAGAGGTATCGATTTAGAAAAACAGCAGATACAGGTAATAGGCGGCAACCAGAGCGACACTGTAAATCAAGTCAATTACAAACAAGGAAGTCTCAGGAATGTATCCTACGTTGCTAGAGCATGGATAGTACCACCAGAAGTTGACAAACCAATTATTACTACTTTAAAACCAAATACACCGGTACTGCTGCCAAGTCAAACTAGATAACTTGAATTGTATTAAAAATTCGATATACTGTAGCTAAATCAACTGGGAATTTAAAATGCTGCTTCAAAAACCAATACAATCTAACGACGTGGTAACACTAAAATTAATTACAGGCGAAGAACTGATTGCTCGATTGGTTGAGCAAAATAATGGCAAGACCGTTATTTCTAAACCGATGGTAGTAAATCTTGCACAAGACCCTCGTACTGGAAGTGTTGGCATACAGATGTTACCGTATTTTTTATTAACAGGCAACCCTGATGCTAAACTTACACTTGATGACAAAAATGTTTTGGTTATGACACTGTCAAATGATCAAGCTAAGAACAGCTACACACAGAGTTCTAGCGGTATTGCAGTTGCGTCGGGGTTTAGTCTGTGATTGAAAAACCATTTCAAGGCATACGAACTTTTTGTAAAGTAAGTAACGAAAACTATCCACAGTATCAATATGCTGTGCTAGGCCTACCAGTGGATAGTGCAACTAGCTATAGAAGTGGTACTAGAATGGGTCCTGCTGCTATCAGAGAAGCCAGTTTAATGTTAACTGATGGTATGCACGACCGTTATCCAGCTGATTTGCGTAAACATGTGTTTGATCTTGGTGACGCTGCACTTACAAATGGCAATATCAGTAAGATGTTAGAGCAGATTCAGACTGTGATCACAAATGTACTTGCGTGGGAAAAACATCCAGTATGTCTAGGTGGCGATCACAGTGTAACACTGGGTGTGCTTCGCGCAATGCATGCAAGATATGGTAAGCTGGCAGTAGTTCATTTTGATGCACATGCTGACACATCTGCTACAAACTATGATGAGCCAATAGGTCACGGTACATGGTTGTTTAATGCTATCAATGAAGGACTTGTTGATCCTGTTAAAGTGATCACTGTGGGTGTTCGTGCACCTGCAAGCCATTCTACTAGAAACTTTCTAAATAACCATGGTGGCACTACATTCACTGCTAGATATGCATATAATAACATGGATGCAGTGCTGTCAAATATTGAACACTTAGTTGGCAACACACCGTGTTATCTAACATTTGATATAGACTGTCTTGATCCTGCATATGCACCGGGCACTGGCACACCTGAAGTAGGTGGATTTAGTACAATGTGGATACTTGACTGTTTAGAAAATTTACCTAAACTAAATTGGGTCGGTATGGACTGTGTTGAAGTAAGCCCGCCATACGACCATAGTGAAATTACCAGTATTGCAGCAGCAACCGTGGTTTGGACTTATCTTAGTATGATGATAACTCAACAGGCAAACGATCATGTAGACACACACACTTGAATTTGATAAAAACAAAACACATCCTAGAGATTTACAAAAATATCTCAAAGAAAACAATATTAAACATGGACCATTTTTGAAAATAGATAACAACAAATATCACGTGACTTTTAAGTCTAATGAAGATAAGATGTTGGCATTTTTAATTTATTGACATGCATATACGAATTTTAGGTGACAATTGATGCAAAAAAAAGATAACTGTAAAAACTGTGCAGAATATGGTTCAGAGTTCTGTAAAGACTGTCTTGAAGAACAGAAAAAAACAGTTGAGAAAAACAAGAAAAACACATAAAACTATATTTTTGTAACAGATAATACTTCTATTTAGGTTTTGATTAGTCAAATAGAATCATCTGACACAATTTAAACATTATAAATACCGAGCAAATAATCTATGGATACTAAATGGCCAAATTCATCATTTGGAATATTTCTAGTTCTAGTTACGACGATAATCGTTTTAGCATAGAGAATACCGGTGTTCATTATCATAGATACTTAGGCCCACATCGAATTGCAAGCTGGCTACGATATAACGGCGTTGATACACAGGTAATAGATTTTGCTAATTCTATGTCTGTTGATCAACTGGTATCTGTTACTACACATCTAATAGATGACGATACTACCTGTATTGGAGTGAGTTCGACATTTATAAAAGATGCAGATAGAAATCCTTTTTGGCTAACACAAGCTAGAGAAATAATAAAAGATAAGTTTCCAAACTTAATATGGGCAGTTGGTGGCCATAAAGCACATTTTTTTGATCAAAGTTGGATAAAGTTTGAAAGTTTCGCAGAAGAACAAGTGTCATATTTTTTTAACACAACTAAAAAAAGTTTTGATATCAAAACAGCTGGTACAGTGTTCTCGTATAAAGATTGCATTACACCAACTGAAGTGTTGCCAATCGAATTAGGACGAGGTTGCAAATTTAAGTGCCGATTCTGCGATTATCGACTAATTGGTAAAAAACCGGGAACTTATCTACGTAATATAGATGCTGTGGAACAAGAAATATTATATTACTATGAAAACTTCGGAGTGACTAGATTTGGTTATGTTGACGACACAGTTAACGAAAGTGAAGAAAAAGTAGAAGCATTGGCAATTATAGCTAGCCGTATGCCGTTTGAATTAGAATGGGTTGGGTATTGTAGAGCTGATTTGATTTGGCGATATCCTAGTATGATTGATAATCTTCGTAAAAGTGGTATGCGTAGTTGTTTTTTTGGTATAGAATCATTTGAGGAAAACAGTGCAAAACTGGTAGGTAAAGGTTGGAGTGGTAAACATGGTAAAGAATTTTTACTTAAACTCAAGCGAGAGTGGAGAAACGACATTAATTGGGAAATGGGTTTTATTACTGGATTACCAGGGCAAACACCACAACAACTACGAGACGACAACAAGTGGTTACAAGATAATGAGATGAATGGTTATTTCATCGGTTTAGATTTAAATTCAAGACAATCAGAATTTGCAGCCAACGCTGACAAGTATGGTTTTAGATTTCCTGATCAACAAGATCCAAACTACTGGGAAAATGGAATATGGAATTCTCACACTGCAAATGAAATTGCTGATGAATTTAGGATAGCTAATGAAAACATAACAACATTGGCTGGGTTCTCTTTAAGTATGTACGGCGGTGTTGGATATGATTGGAAAAGCATGATACGCACTCGATCGGCTGGTTTTTGTAACGACGAGTTTTATGCAAAGAAAAAAGCATGTGTAGATAACTATGTCCTGCAATTACTAAAATAGGTTAACGTTGTCTAATAAAAAGCATTTGACACTCCGACAAGTTTATGCTATAAATAGTTTTGTGATGTTGAAGTTCACTGAACACGGGACAGACTCGGGGGCGGTACCCGACGGCTCCACCATAGATACACTGGCTGTAGCGGGGTAGCGACCGCGATAAAAATATCGTAGAAGGCCTTTCAGCAAGCCTTCCAGTGTATCTTTGCCGGGGCCGAAACAGGATCGATGTACGAACTAGGCAGAATGGAGTCACCGGGATCTAAGCGCCGTACCGCGAAGAAAATTATAGTTGCAAACACAAATGCAGCACCTTCTTACGCTCTCGCAGCGTAAATGAGTTTGGTACAGCTTGGAAACAGAACTGTACCCCTAAGGGTGGCTCTTGCCACCCTTTTGTATTGATAAATACGCTGTATTAACGAGAGATTGTATGCGTAATTTTATCACTCTAATAGAATCAGTACAGAATAGTACAGCAGACTTTAAACTGACAGAAGAAATTTCTCAGGCAAAACGTTGGGGTCTAATAAAAAGACTGCGTAACGTTCTCAGTCGAGGCGACGTAGGTGATGTAGAATCTGAGCTACAAGGGTTAGAATATTACAAACCGTGGCCAGAGATAGACAGAGTTAAAACCGAATATTTAAATTTTGTAAAAAATCATATTGGCACACAACTTGACAATGTGCTAGGTATGAATGACTGGTTATTTGAACTAGATGTCGAATGGCCAGAATTATATAAACTTATACAAGACTGGGCAGAACAAAATCGTGATACAGTTCTTGCGACAGTAGAAAAACTTGCAAGTTACGGTCCTGCTCGTGCTGCTATATTGATTAGAAATCTTAAAAAACATGGGATTGATTGGCCAGAAATCGACGATATAATGTTATCAAACGTTTCGTTATATCTCAAACAATTAGCTGATGACATTAGACGGAATGATCACGACCATATGCTACCACAAATGTCTTGGACGATCATTCACATACCACAAGTACAACAGTGGTTAAATGCGCATCGCAAAGACATTATTCGACTCTTATTGATTAGGATAAAAAAAGCAAGTAACAAAACAACTGAAATACTAATCGACCGCTTTATACAAGCAGGGTTTAATTGGCCAGAATTAAATGTCATGAAAAAGAGTCTTGCGTCGCAGTCTACAAATTAACTTGCTGTAGATAACCACAAACATAAATGCTTTTTCTTGCTTATTGTTTGCAGTCGCAGCATACTCTATAAAATGGAGTATTTTGTATGAGCAATCTATTAGATCCTGCTATACTATTTTTTGTATTTGGTATTTTTGCAGGTTTAGTCAAAAGCAACTTAGAAATTCCTGCCCAGATAGCCAAGTTCCTCAGTCTTTATCTGCTGATGGCATTGGGTCTTAAAGGTGGTTTTGCACTAGCTGAAAATGGTTTCACTACAGAAATTGCATCTGTCATAGCAATCGGATTAGTTTTGGCATTTGTAATACCTGTGATTGGTTACCTAGTGTTGAGAACTAAACTAAATGGGTTTGACGCAGCCGCAGTTGCAGCAACCTATGGCTCTGTCAGTGCTGTTACCTTTGTTACTGCTACACAATACCTTACAACAGCAAATGTAGACTATGGAAGCTATATGGCTGCTGT
>JACCDG010228980.1_pt1 | contig 16450 bp, 16 predicted proteins | sample 7442471 | NCBI WGS metagenome assembly JACCDG01 (sample SAMN15323444, study PRJNA562643) | freshwater metagenome | isolation source: river surface water | place: USA:Blue River Watershed | collected 2017-08-17 | reverse complement strand
GTCATTTGATAAAAGATTGGGAACTTATCGAACTTCATTTGCATCTGCTCTATTTAAATTAAAAATGCAGGATGATATTGACGGTTTTTGGGTCGAAGATTGTGCCATTTCAGAAAGTAAAACCGAAGAAGCTATCCAGAATTTTTTTGATCAAGGCTATGATTTTAATGACCGATACAAGGATCTTTTGAAAGAAAATGGAAAAGTTTAAAAACCTCTATACTGGAAAGAATTTTTTAAGAATTTTTCCACTTTTTTTTACTCTAAGTTTTATTTTGATCCTTACACAATATCCATTTACCTTTTTGGAATCGGTATTTTATGATTTGAAAATAAAGTTTGATTTGGGCGTATCTCCGGATAACCAAGTGGTTGTCATAACCCTTGATGAGGAATCAGACCAGTTTTTGGGAGAGACTTTTCCTTATACCTTTGCCAACCATTCCAAAATGATATCCAATCTTCAAGATGATTCGCCAAAAGTTATAAATTACTTTATAAGTTTTTTGGAACCTGAAACAGATAATGAGATGAAGAATCTTGAAAAATTCAAACTAACTATTAATAAATTTATTGAGAATAAGGGCGTTTTCAGGTTTGCAACCTACGAAGACGACTATGGAGAATACCTGCCTCCCGCCGAATTGGAGGAATATGGTCATTCAATCGCTAGGATGAAAGATCCCGACAACGTTTTTTTTAATGACAAAGTAATCAGATCCGTTCCTCTTACCCATAGGGGAGAGCCTTCAATTTTCTTATGGACGGCAAATAGGTTTAGGGTTTTTAAGGGCCAAAAGCCGCTGGAAATTAAATCTCTTCAGGGAAATTATTATGTGGCCGAGGATGACACTCTTTACTCACTTTTTAGATATTCAAATTCCCCTCTATCCGGAGCTACTTCGGTAAACAATATTCCCTTTCATAGGGTCCTCACAGGGGATTTTCCACGGGGTTTTTTTAAAGACAAAATTGTTTTAATTGGACCAACTTATATTTCCGGTAGAGAAAATTACGTGGCCACGCCTTTTGACAGAAAATCTTTTGATACCAAGAGAATGAATGTTTATGGGCAACAAATAATGGCGCTTGTAAATGGAAAAACTGTTCTTAAAATTCCTGCATGGGCAACCCATCTTTTATCAATAATTATGGCATTTATTTTATCCTTTGCGATTTTGCGGCTAAGCCCTACTCAGGGCTTGTTGCTTGTTGTAGGCATTATCGGTGGGACCTTTTTAGTTTCCTATCTTCTGTTTTGTTTTTTTGGATACTGGCTTCAGTCCATACATTTAATAATTTCCGTTTTTGTTGTTTACTATATTTGGATCCCCTTTAGGGCCATAGGTGAATATAAGCAAAGATTCGCCTATGAGGAGGAAGCCAAGCTTCTTAAAAAAGTTGAAAAGTTAAAGCAAAACTTTATATCTCTAATGAGTCATGATCTCAAAACCCCGGTCGCAAAAATCACAGTGTTGGCTGAAAATATGCTTAATCAGAGGATAGACGAAGTTACTTACAAAAAAAATCTCTCGGCAATCGTAGCGGCAACTGGGGAATTAAATAATTTTATCTCCTCAATTTTAGATTTGGCTAAAATTGAATCGTCAAAAATAGAATTATCCAAATCCTCAATGGATATCAACCAAATTATAGAAAATTGTGTTGATAAGCTTAAATATGAAGCAACAAGCGCCGGAGTTTTCATAGACTGTTCTCTTGCTCCTTTATATCCGATCCATATTGACCCGATTTTAATTAAAAGGGTTGTTCATAACCTTGTGGAAAACGCCATAAAATATTCCGGAAATAATTCCAAAGTCGAAATTAAAACTTGGGATGACAGAGATTTTGTGTATGTAGAAATCTCAGATAATGGTATTGGAATTGCTAAACAAGACCTTGACCATGTTTTTGATAAGTTTTATAGAGTTAAAAATGATGCTAGCCATAGAATCAAAGGCTCCGGTCTTGGACTTTATTTGGTTAAGTTCTTTGTGGAGGCACATGGAGGAAGTATCTCCGTGAAGTCGGAACTAGGAAAAGGAACTACTTTTTTACTTAAGTTCAAAAACGTTTAAGGAGAAATTATGCACCGATTACTGGTAGTAGATGACGATAAAATTTTGCAAGACTCAATTAAGGAAGCCTTGGAATTTCATAACTTTGTTGTTGATACTGCAGACAATGGGAAAGAGGCGCTTAATAAGGTTATTAAACAAAAATATGATCTAGTCGTGATGGATGTGAATATGCCGGAAATGGACGGCATAACCGCTTTAACTGAAATTAAGCGCCATGATCATTCGGTTATCGTGATTATTCTTACGGCATTTTCAAATGTTTCTGATGCGGTAAAAGTTGTAAAGGAAGGTGCTTATAACTATTTAGAAAAACCCATTAGTTCAGAAAATCTTATAGCGTTAATTAAAAGGGCCATAAAGGCAAGATCCTTGGTTGAAACCTCTGTATTTTCTGCGCCAAGTTTATCCTTAGGAAGCAATAAGGATGATCAGTTTGTTGGAAAATCAGATGTAATGCAAAAGGTTTTTTCGATTATTTCAAAGTTATCTAAGGTTAACACCCCCGTCTTAATCCGAGGGGAATCAGGGACAGGAAAGGAATTAGTAGCTAAAGCGATTCACTTTAACGGACCGAGAAAAGATGAAAAATTTGTAACTATTAATTTAGCTGCAATTCCAGAAACGCTTATTGAATCAGAACTTTTTGGGCATGAAAAAGGGGCCTTCACAGGTGCTACCGAGAGGAAATTAGGTAAATTTCAATTTGCAAATGGCGGGACTCTTTTCTTAGATGAGATTGGCGATATTGGACCAGCAATGCAAGTGAAGCTTCTTAGAGTTTTGCAGGAGCAATCATTTATGCCTGTTGGTTCTAATCGAGAAGTAAAAGTTGATGTTAGAATAATAGCGGCTTCCCATAAAAACTTTGAAAAAATGATTAAAGATGGAAATTTTCGGGAAGATTTATTTTATCGATTAAATGTCCTGCCAGTTTTTCTTCCTCCACTTAGAGACCGGGTTTCGGATGTCCCTTACCTGGTAAACTATTATATAAAATATTTTAATTCAGTACATAATCTAGAAATTAAAGGTACTACTGATGAAGCGATGGAGTACCTGAAAAACTTCTCTTGGCCTGGAAATATCCGAGAGCTTCGAAATGTTATAGAACATGCCTTTATAATTGAGACCTCTGATTATATTCAAACATCTTCCCTTCCAGAATCTGTTTTACAAGGCAAAAGAATTGAAAAATCCGAGCGAGAAGATTTTGAAATTGATTTTGAAAGAATTCAAAATTCGGTTTTAGATGATCAAACTACCGATAAACCGGGGTATAGTTTTTCTTTTGCCTCCCACGAGTCCGGGGGAGAGTTAAAATTAGACTTTTCTGAGGCAAAGGACGTTTTTGAGAAAGAATTTATCACTATGGCATTAAGGTTATATAAGGGAAAAATTAATCAAACGGCCTTAAAGGCGAATATTCCCAAGAAAACGCTTCTTAGAAAGATTGAAAAATATGGGATTGTCGCAAAGGAATTTAGCTAAATGAATAGAATTTTTAAACTTAGCCTTATGATTGCTACCTTAATTTTAGTGGATCAGTTTTCCAAAGTGCTGATTGAGCAATATTATCTTTTGGGGGAATCGACTCCAATCATTAAGGGTTTTTTTAGTTTAACCTATGTGAGAAATACTGGAGCAGCTTTTGGTTTTGGCGCAGCTGCTCCTGACTCCATTAGAAAGTTTCTTTTTTTATTAATCCCAGTATTGGTTTGTTTTTATTTAATCTATTTAATTTGGAAAACTAGAAAAGATGCAATGCTTTTAAGTTTAGCCTATTCCCTGATTCTAGCTGGAGCGATTGGAAATTTAATAGATCGTTTTTGGCTTGGATATGTTGTAGATTTTTTTCACTTTTACTTTAGGGATTATCATTATCCAGCTTTTAATGTCGCAGATAGCTGCATAACTATTGGAGCTGCATTTCTAATTTTTGATTTTTTTATGGAAATCAGGAATAAAAAAGTAAAAGCTAGCTAGGCTTCCTTTACCTCATAACGTTTTTTAATTTCTACCAAATCTTCTTCAGGGAGATACAAATTAGAAAATAGGGTTTCTCTACCCCAGGCAACAAAAGCATCTTCGCTATTGTACATTGTGATTGTTTCCCAGGGACAATCTTGGGAACAATTTTGACAGCCGATACATCTTTCAAGATCAATTTCTACGGTTTGCTGAAAGGATGGATTTTTTGGATCTGGACCCGCTACTAATTCTATGGAGTCAACAGGGCATCCTGCAATACAGACTTCACAGCCAGTGCATCCACTTTGGTTTACTACGGCCAAAAGCTTTGGTGGTTTTTTACCCTTGCGAACGGGTTTTAAACGGGCCGAGTGATAGGGATTGCTTATAAAAACTTTTTCGTCGCTCATTTCTCTTTGCCTTCTGACTTTTTAGGCATCTTATCCTATTTCATCCTTCCTTTCAAAAATGAAGGATTTATAAATTATGATACACCTTTACCAGATTTTTTTGGTCATATTAAACTAAATTTATTTGATTTGAGAAGTCCTCTATTGTGCCATGCGCCTTAATCGTACTATAATGGGTTTAAATTGGAGGGTGAAATGATCGGTCTTTACCGCCCAAATATTCTAATACTAAACCATGGTAGTGGGTTACTAAAAAAGATCTTTTCAAGGGAAAATGTCCATTTGCTTTTGGCCAGTAATTTGGAAGAGGCTCAAAACCTCCTAGCTTTGGCCAATATCGATATCATTGTGGCAGTTAGGGACAAAAATAACCTTAATTGGCCGGATTTCTTTTCAAAGATTCCCCAAAGTATATCAGTTATTGTGGTTGATAATTTGGGTGGGGTCGTTCCGGAAAAGTGGAAAGGGAGAAGTGATATTTTTCTTCGCGAGAGTACCGCCCAGGAAAGTCTAGTGAAGATTTGCAATGATCTATTGGAGCAAAGAAGAAACCTTAAAATTGCCGCCTGATTTCAATGTCTTATAGATTAAATTGAAAAAATGCTAGAATGTGGTATAGGTGTTTGGAATTACGTAGGGTTTTTTTATGGAAAACAACATTATTGAAGTAACAGAAAAGGCGCTTGCCCAAATCCATGAGATTTATCAGAAAGAAAAAGTCGAGAATATGGACGGCCTAAGAATTGGTGTTACAGGAGGCGGTTGTTCTGGTCTTTCCTATAGCATTAATTTTGACGCACAAAAAGAAAGAGATAACGTTATTCAATTAGGAGATATCAAAATTCTTATCGATCCAAAATCATCGATTTACCTTAAAGGGGTTACCTTAGACTTTAAAGATGGTCTAACCGGAAAGGGATTTGTTTTTAGTAACCCTAATGCAACTAATACCTGCGGATGTGGGGAATCATTTTCCGTTTAAAGGGTTAAGATGCAACTCGATTTCATTCGTTTTGAAGGTGGAACTTTTAAGCTTTCAGATTGGGAACTATATAAAATTACCGGTAAAGACGCTTTCAAATTTTTACAGGGTCAGACCACCAACGATCTTAATAATCTTAAATTTAACGATTCAAAAATAAATTGCCGACTAACAAGAACCGGGCAGGTTTTGTCCTTTTTTTATATTGCCCAAAAAGAGGATTATTACCTTCTTCTTATACCCAAAATCTTGGCCGATAAAACTATTAAAGACTTTTCAAAATTTATTGTTATGGAAGATGTGGAAATAGCTCCCTATTTCCGAGAACCAACTCTGCTTATTACACCTTTAAAGAATCAGTTAGAAGATAATTTCGATCAGAAGGAAATGTTTTTTTTGAATTTTTTTGGAGAGGAAGCAATCCTTTTATGGGGACAAAACGCCAAGGTAAAGACTCCTTTTTTACCTATAAGTGACGAAGATTTTAGGACACTTGAAATATTATCTGGATATCCTAGCGCTGATGAAATTTTGAAACAAGAAAAGTTAGTAAATGAATTCTTTCTAAATGAAATCGCGGTTTCCTACAAAAAAGGATGCTTTTTGGGACAAGAAACTGTCGCTAAGGTGGCAAACTTTCGTGGCCCAGCCTATTTTCCAGTTCTGTTAAAAGTGCTTCAACCCATAGAATTGAAACTGGAAATGAAAGTTTTTGAATTAGAGGGAAGAAAGGCTGGAGAGTTTTTAGATATTTGTCATTATGATGGAGATACTTATATCAAAGCTTCTCTTTTTAGAGATTACCGTCTTGAAAATCGAGAGCTTGTTTTTAAAGATTTTAAAGCTTCTGTAGTATATTTTCCATTTTTTAAGAAAAATTCCCGACGTGAAAAGAGTATTGAACTTTATCATCGAGCAGTTGATAGCTTTAAAAATAATGAAGAATCCATGGCAATAGATTTATTAGAGAGATCAATTGCGATTGATAGAACCTTTCCCGACTCTTATGAATCTTTGGGGGTGATTTATGGGAGACAGGAAAAATATCAAGAAGCAATAAGCCTTATGGATAAGCTATTAATGATAGACTCCACCTCCATCATGGCCCATACAAATAAATCCCTCTATTTAATGAAATTGGGTCGCATTGAAGAAGCAGAAATCGAAAAAGAAAAAGCCATAGTTAAGAAATTTGAAAGGCTTGGAAACGAAGTGGTGGCAAAGAAGGAAGAAGAAGATAAGAAAAACAAAGAAGAAGCTGATTTATTGCGTAGGCAGGACATGTTTAAGCAAGTTTTGGAGCTCGATGCATCGGATGTGATTGCGAATTTTGGCTTGGCAGATATTTTATTTAAAAAAGAAAAATATGAAGAGGCTTTGCCTTTTTTGGAAAAAGTTCTTGAAAACGATCCCAAGTACTCGAAGGGCTATCTGTTGCTGGGAAAAACTTTTGAGGCACTAGGAAAAATTTCTCAGGCAAAAGAAATTTATATAAATGGCATTAACATAGCCTCCAAAAAGGGAGAAATGATGCCCGCTAATGAAATGCAGAGCAGGTTATCAAAACTAGGTTAAGGAATATTTTTTTCTTTTTTCTTCTAAATCTATTTTAAGCGCGATTAGATCGGATTTATCCCCCAAGAGTTTAAATGCGGCATTTAGATCTTTTTTAAAGGGTTTTATTTGGGAATAAATCATCTTAATCAACTTCATCCCATCTTTATTAATTTTTTTGTTTTTAAAGGCGTGCTTAAGGTCTGGAAGACAATAATTTAACATCAAGTATTCTTCAACAAATCTCGAGGTGATTTTTTCCTTCTCACTTACGGTTAAGAAGTCCATTTTTTCTAAACTTCTAAATAGGTTTCCAAACAAATGGAGGGCCCAGAAAAAGGTAAAACAGGCATGATAAATTCCTCTTACAGGCCTTAAGGCGTTTCTCCATGGGCTGTAATAAATTTTTTCATCATCCTCGTTGATAAGTTCGGAAAAATTTAGATAACTATTTAAATAATGATGGCCGTTTTCATGAACTAAATCATCGATCAAATCGATAAAATCTCTTTCAAAAAGGTTTATGCAGGAATATCCCGGAAGATTCTGAAGAGAGTAACTGACTACCCCGGGCTCATTTACTGGGAGAATTGTATGAGTGAAATTTAAAAAGGTATTATAAGAATCAGGCGAGTATTTTTTTATAACACCTAAAGCTTTTTCTATTCTTTTCCTAAATTCGTTTATTCTCTTAATTCCATCAAGGCTCGTAGGTAAAAGGGAGACGGAGTTATTAAAAATTTTAGGCCTTGGCCCATTTATCTTGAGTCTTCTTTTACTCGTTTCTAAATATTTTTTGGAAATAGTTTTAATGGCAACAAAGGGCAGAGTTTTTATTGTGGGGTTAAAGTTTATAAATAAATGGTTATCACTAAGATATATTCTTTGATTAAAATCTCCAATTTCGGGAATAATTTTATATTTAAGGGAGTAGGGTGGTTTTTTGAAATCTGTGTTCAGGTGTAAATAATAAAAGGCGAGAATTTGGTTTTCCAATTCGGTTAGGAGTTTCACTGAGGCATCAGGTGCTGACAAACCTTGGTTGATTAATTTGAAAAAAGAATCACAATATTCGCCCTTTTCCCAATAATCAAAGAGAGCTTCCTCCGAATCTGTATTAATTAAATAAAAATAATCTTCTATTAAATGGACCCAAAAAAAGCGCAGAGGAGAGTATTTTTTAAGTGTCTTATCTTTTAAAATAATTTGAATTCTATTTTTGAAAAGTGGGTTGATGTTCAGACCGGTTTCTAATTCAGACTGAATCTCTTTTAAGAGGAAGCTAAAATGATTCTTTTCTTTTTTTTTAATGGAAAGTTGATGTTTGGAAGAGAATAGTTGATTCATTAAGCCACTAAGAAAATGGCTGGGGCAGAGGGATTCGAACCCACGACCAACAGATTAACAGTCTGCTGCGCTACCACTGCGCCATGCCCCAATTTTCAATAAGTTAGAGACCTTTTATCCATTTTTTGCTTGGTTCTGTCTAGAAAAAATATTTGTAAGATCAAAATAAACTAGTTTCTAAGTTCTTGAGATTACAATAAAGAAGATAAAAGTAGTTAAGTAAGGGCCCAAAAAAAACGAAAATGTTACGTGGCAGTTCCTAATCAAAAGCTACTTTTAAGAGGCCTTTTAAGAATCTTAACTCCTGAGGAGATAGAAGATCTTTCTAGGATTTATCTTAGCCTTTTTAGAAAGTCTCTTACTGGCCTTATTGATGAAAAGATAAATTTGGAGAAAAAGGAGAGGGGACTAGATAGAACCCTTTCCCCTCCACCATTATCTAAAATAAGGAGAGTATCCAAAAAGGTTAGGACCTTGCCACCACCCTTAGAAACAAAGGTGAACGGTGGAGTTGTTTTTTATTTGGATGAAAGGGATAAATTTAAATCACTAGTCAAAAGACAGAGAAAAATCGGAAGCACCTACCAAAAAACATTAAAAATCTCTGGAAGGCAATCCAAGGGGATATTGATTAATAAAAAATGTGCCTAGGCATTTAATCCTTTTATTTCATCAACTTTTTCCGTAGCGACCTCAAGACTGGCCTGTTGATAGACGCAAGAATCGATTGTGGCCACTGAAGCAGGTCGGTAATTTCCAGAATTTTTTACCCCGCCAAATGGAAGTCGAGAGCTTGCACCCACAGTTGACCGATTTAAATTTATTAAGCCAGCGTCTATTTCATTTAGGCATTTTTTAAAAATCGCGGGATCCTTGGTAAATACCGAAGAGACCAATCCAAATTCTGTAGCATTAGCAATTTCGATGGCCTCCTCAATTTCTCTAAATGGAATAAAGGTGCAATTAGGTCCAAATATTTCGCTCATCAGGAAGCGGCTTTTTTTATCCATTGATTTGGCCAGGTGGATGGAGGGCGAAACATAGTGTCCCCTGAATTTTTTGGAAAGTTGTTTTCCTCTCATTATTTCTTCCACACCTTCTCTTTTGGCCATACCCATAAAGAGAAGATAGTTGTCTACCGCAAGTTGATCTATAAGCGGCCCCATAAAGGGTTCTTTATCAAATTCAATTGGATGATCGACGATTATTCTTTTAGCAAGTTGATGAAGCTTTGAAATAAATTCATCCTGTATGCTTTCATGTATGGGGATGATGGCGGTTGAAGTGCAACGCTGTCCTGAAGTTAGAAAGGAAGCTTTTAAAATTTCTACTAAGGCATAGTCAAGGTTTGCATCCTTGCAAAGAATTGAGGAGTTTTTTCCACCCAATTCTAGGGCCACTAATTTGGATAAATCTTTATGGGTGGTTGAAAGGATGGCTTGACCTACTTCCTTTGATCCAGTAAAAAAGATCCCCTTGATAGCCTTCTCGCTGATTAATCTTTTCCCAGTCTCTCCATCACCTTGAATAAAATTAATAACTCCCTCAGGGAATTTTGCATTATGAAAACATTCAATAAGCAATTGGGCGGAATAACAGGTTTTTTCAGAAGGTTTAAAAATAACACTATTTCCGGCTATTAATGCTGCAACAATTTGTCCGTTTGCTAAGTGGCAGGGAAAATTAAAAGGCCCCACGATAAGGCAAGGGCCTAAAGGCCGATGATAAATATACCCATGGGTATCTGGAAGAATTTTTTCAATAGATTTGTCGGCAATTCGCGGAAGAGAATCGGATATAGTTACATCAACTTTTGAGGCAATGGAGGAAACCTCAGTTTGGGCCTCCCATAAGGGTTTTCCCGTTTCTAAAGCGATGGCAATAGCTATCTCATCCTTTCTTTGTAAAACTTGGTCTTTATATTTTTTTAAATAGGATATTCTTTCTTCAGTTTTAGTTATTTTCCAATTTTTAAATCCTAAAACCGCTGAGGCCACTACTCTTTCGACATGTCCAAATTTAATGGCGCATTCCCAAAGAACTGTATCCAAATCAGCAGGGCATTCTCTGCTGAAAACTCGATCAGCAGAATCGGGACCAGTTTTTTGAGGAAGGTGAAAATCGGAGTTAAAGTAATCGCCTTTAAGGGAAAACTTCATTTATTTTTCCTTTTGATCCAGGAAAATTCCTGATGTTTTGAAATCTTTGGAAATTTTAAGGCCATTCATATCACTTGAAGAAACGATAATTTGAGAATTGTTTTTAACATTTGCCATAACCCTTGTCGCCAAGAAACGGCCCTTGGGACAGGGGAGGGTAATTAAAACCGGGGTTGCAGAGGATTGATCGTATCCGGTATCAAAAATAATTTCTCCATGAAACATATTTTTTATAACTTTTATATCCTTAAGCTTTGCTCGGTAATGGGGACCGCCGTCGAAAGGGTCTACTTGTTTCGTATATTTAAATCCTATAGCTTCAAGCATTTTTTTTACCGGCTTAGTTTCTTTCCCCACTTTGCCTATTGCGGCTCTGGCTTCCATTGGCAGAAGGGTTTCATAAATTTTTTCTCTTGGGTAAAAAGTTTCTATAAATTCTTTATTGGTTCGGGATAACAAATCGGCTTCCAAGTAATTCATGTTAGTGAATCTTCTTCCAATCGCTTCCCAAAGAGGTGAGTTCCCCTCCGAGTCAAATGGAGGAAGGAGTTCGGCATGAACTTCCTTTTTGAAATTTTCAGGATGTAATCCCAAATATAGGAATCGAACGTAGGAAAGAATTTTTCCAATTTTTTGGGGATTTTGCCTGTATTCAGGCCGCAAGACGAGCCCCCCAATTTCAGTAGGACCATCGGTCTCAATTCCAAGCTTTAAGGTTCCATGGATAAATCCCGATCTTAGGGTTTCAGAATATTTTTTTTCCCTTGCAACCTGAAGATAAAAATGTGGTTCCTCCTCGGTTCCATGTTGGGCGTGAATCATGGAAACACCAATCACTTTTTTTTCCTCAGTATCTTCGATGACAAAGATATAGTGATTTTTCCAAAGAATGGGTGAGGGATCTTTAAAACTATTTATGGAACTTTTTATTTTTTCATTAAGAGCATCCCTATCCTGAGGGAGATTAATAAAGTTCATGATAAGACTAAGTTCGTATATGGCCTCGAGATCTGTGGCCTCAACTGATCTGATAATTAACATTCTAGCTCCTTTAAGGTCACTTCAATCAGACTGAAAATTTCTTTTATATGAGTTTCCGTCAAGGAGAGGGGCAGGAGAAATCTCACTTTTGTGGGTTTTTTACCGCCCTTAAAGGAGATGACTCCGTGTTCAAATAGTTTTTTAAGAAATTTGGAGGTGATTTCATCGGAGCCATCTCCAACTTGAAAGGAGATCATGGTACCTATTCCAGATATATTAGATAATTTACCTTGTCCGATTTTTTTAAGGCCTTCCAGAAAAGTCCGCTCAAGGCGTGCTATTCTTCCATCTTCACCGTAGAAGTTTCCTTCTTGAAGGTAACGCAGGATATTTATTCCAAGAGAAATCCCAACCAATGGGCCGTTCCAAGTCCCTGCAATAAGGCCCGGCTTAGGACTTAGTTCCTTGGTATAGAAGGTTCCAGCGGATTGAAGCACCTTACCAACTGTAACCACATCTACGTACTCATCCAACCCAAACATTTGAAAAGCAAAAAGATTTTTAGTTCGAGCAAAGGTTTGAACCTCATCTATAATTAGATATAGACCTTTCTCCTTTCCCCAACGGCAAATGGATTTATAATATTCTCCAGTGGCGAAGTTAAATCCAGCTTCACCCTGAATAAGTTCTATCATTATGGCAGATAAATTATCTTTATCCTTGGCCCAAATTTTCTCTAGGGATTCAATGGGGTCTTTGGGATAAAAGGGAATATGTTCAACCTCAAGATATTTGGGCATTCCCTGACTATAGTCGGGGTTATGAGTAATATTTTGAGTGGCCACGCTTCTACCAGCAAAGGCATTATCAAAGGCTATGATTTTATATTTTGGAGCAGTTTTTTGCCAAACGACCTTTAGCGCATTGTCGTTGGCAAAACTTCCAGATGTTGCAAACCAAAAATGGGCCAATCTTGAGCCGGTCACTGATTTGATACACTCTTGAGTCAAAACTTTAGCTGCTTCATATGGAAGCAGGTTTCCACACATTAAGGAGTCTAGAGTTGCCGCCTGTAGATGTGCTTTAATAAATAGTGGGTGGGAGTGGCCCAATAAATTTACTCCCATGGAACAGTTTAAATCGTATTTTATGGATCCATCGATTAATTCTGTAAAGGGACCATGACCTCTTCCGCTAGACATATAATCATAAAAAAATTTTTGTCCTCTATCGTTTTGGAATGAATCCAGAAGATTTTTTTGGAGATTTTTCTCGGAAGGGCCCTTCACGGAATTTATTTTTTGTTGTTCAATAAGAATGGAAGAAAACAGGGAATTCATTTGTTCCTGAATTTCCTTTGAATTTACCCCAGCTTCCATGATAATTTCCTTAATTGAATATAGGACTCAATTCATAGCAAGAAGTTAAAAACACAGTGAGCAAGAATAACATAAATAGCAACTTAAAGTCATTAGAATCACTCTATTTAAAGGGTGATTACTCCTCTGCAATAGAACTACAAAAAAAGTTGGGAGAGGATTTTTCTCCCGGACATCTTTACTATAACTTAGGTACCCTTAATTTAAAAAAAGGGGATATGGCTGCTGGGCGTTATTATCTTGAGTTATCTAAAAAATATAACTTTAACACAAGCATGGTTGCTCACAATCTGGGCGTTGCAAAAAAGTCCTTAGAAGTTGCAGAAATAGGAACTGAGGATAATTATCTAAATAAACTTGTCAATTTCGGTTTGGAAGCATCAGGAGCAAACTACCTAACCTTAACTCTACTTTTAACACTTGTTTCCATGTTGATTTGGAGAATGCGTTTTGTAAAAAAGAAGATTGTTATCCTCATTATTTTTTTAATTTCCTTATTTCCATATAGTTTTTACCAATTTTACCTTTCTAATATTAAGTTTGCGATATCGCTTAATGTCTCTGAGATCTATGAGGGACCATCTGAAATTTTTGAAAAAATTGGTTCAGTACGTCCAGGTGAAAAGGTTTTAGTAGGAGAAGAAAGCAACGGCTGGTTATATATATCCTATCCAAAAAGTCTTACTGGTTGGGTAAATAAAACCAAGTTAGGGATCTTAGTTGACCCTATAAACTAAAGCGAATAAAAAGGTTTCCATGAAAATATTAAAGTTATTGCTAGTTTTTTTTATGATTTCCTGTGCCATGGAGCGACCTGCGGGATCATCTGAAGCCGAGATTCTTTATAAAGAAGCCATAGCATTTAAAAATGATGGCCATTATTTAGCAGCTTTTGAAAAGTTAAATCAGATTCGTTCGAAGCATCCATATAGTTATTTTGCGACCCATGCAGAGCTTTTAAATGCAGATATATTATTTTTGCAGGAAAATTATGTAGAAGCAGCGGCAGCTTATCTACTTTTTAAAAATGTTCACCCTAAGCATGATAATTTATCTTACGTGGTCTTTAAAATTGCTGAATCTTATTATTACCAGCTTCCCTCAACTTTTGATCGGGATCTTTCGGGAGCAGATGAAGCCATTAAATATTATAAGGAAATTGTTGATTCTTATCCAAGTTCCGCCTTTGTAACCGATGCCGAGACCAAAATAAAAGAGTGTTATGGGCTTTTGGCCAAAAAGGAGCAGTATATAGCTGATTTTTACTATAAAACGGGTGAATATTCGGCGGCGAGATATCGATATTTTGAAATTTTAAAAGAATCTGGGATAGAATTTTCTTTAAGGGAACATGCTATGATTAATATAGTGAAGAGTTCCTGGTTTTTGAAGGAGTATGAGTCCTGTATAGAACAGGGAAGAGATTTTTTAGATAACCTGACAGATAACAATAAGAATAAAATGAAAAATTTGATAAAAAATTGCGAAAAGAAGAAAATGGAAGTTAAAACCTAAATACGTAGGAGCATAAGGTGGGCCTCATGGATGAAAAGGAACTGCTAGAAAAAGGTAAGGAATACTACAAGAAAGGGAATTTCAAAGCTGCTTACGAAATACTTTCCGAACTGGTTGAGACAAATGGAAAAAATCCCGAGTCTTTTTTTCTCCTAGGAAATATCTTTCATAGCCGGGGGGAAATAGGTAAGGCAATCAAGGCCTTTAAGAGGACCCTTGAACTGGATTCCAATCATACAGACGCCGCCATAAGTTTATCCGTAGTTTACAATGATATTGGTAAGTATGATGAGGCCCAAAAAATATTTACCAAGGCCCAGGAAAGGGTAAAATCTAAAAATCAGGGAGTTGATCCCCATATCAATAAAAAATTCTCTCTACGGCATTACGAGCTTGCAGAGTTCTATATGACCTATCAACGATATGATGAGGCCCTATTTGAGTATAATAAGGCCATACAGCTTGATCGAGATAATCTTGAGGCACGAATTAAAATCGCCAAAGTTTATGCAAAGAAAGGCTTTACCAATAAGGCCATTGAAGAACTAAAATCTTTGAAAAATGAACACCCCAGTTATATCCCAGGCTTTCTAGCTCTAGGAGTTTTGCATTACGGAAATGGTAATGTTTTGGATGCCCAATCTGAATGGGAGCGGGTTCTTTCAAAAGAACCTCAAAATAAACAAGCTGCCATGTATTTAAACTTATCTAAGACCGCTACAGAAACTTCGCTTTAGACATTAGACTCTTTTTCTTTGGATATTTTATTTTTTGGCGTAACCGCAGAGATGGTCTTTTTTTCTTGGGTAGAGGTATAGCTGACGATATATTTTTTTAGCTCATTATAAATTGGAAGCTTTAGTTCAAGCTTGTTGTCCTGAAGAACAATTTGGCGACCTTTTTTGGTTTTATTGTTGATTATTAGGGGAGCTTTTAAATTGGCCGACATTTCGGTCACTTGTTTGGGGATAGTTAAAATGCAGTAAACTGAAGCATCAGAGAGATCTTTAAGCTCAAGGCTTTCAAGTTCGGATGGAAGAAGCTTAAGCGTGTAATCTGGATTAAAAATTTTAGGCTCAATAACCGGGAAGGCCAGAGCGGCTTCCTCTTTAGATTGAAGCCAGAGTATAAGGGTTTGGTCGTTCGGATCTATAAAAAAGAAATTTTTTAAGTTTTCAAAACCTAGGATGCCCTCAGGTATCTGAAAGATTTCATTTTCTTGTACTTCAAGTTCGCCAAATCTTGTGGTGATAACTTTCACTTAAATCCTCCAAAAAACTAAGAACAATTTAAGTTTGAATTTTAACAGCCAGAAATTTAAAAGGGCAAGAGGTATTATTTTTTTTGTAGGTCGTCACTTAGACTATTGATTGCGTCCATATCGCTTGCGGATGCTTCGACGTTTTGGTCTTGAATTGCTTTGTAAACTTCTTCTCGGTGAATTTTAGTTTCTTTTGGCGCTTTGATTCCAAGACGAACCTGCTTTCCTTTAATTTGAACAACAACAATTTTGATATGATCATCAATTGCGATGCTTTCCCCGAGCTTCCTTGTCAAAACTAACATAATCAATCCTTACTCAGTTTCCAACCGAGTCAAATAACTTTGTGCTTCATATATTATTTTGCCCTATAAAAATCAAGGAAAAACTGCAATATATGCGAAAAGAAATTAACGCAGAAAGTCTAAAAGGTTCTGGCTTAAAGCAATTTTGCCCGATTGGTAAGCGGTTTTTAATACTGCGTTTTGCTTGGTGATTTCACTAAAAAGTTCGGCAATATCCTCGTCCATTATTTTGCTTTTAATGTCTGCGTTGTTAATTTTTTCTAGGCCTATATTTCCTGTTGCCGCTGCAACGTTCTGATTTAAGGCACCAATTTTAGTTCTCATGGTAACCACCCTATCGAGGTTATCATCGAACTTTTCTAGAAGATTTTTGATTGTCTCCCCATCATTATTTTCAAGGGCCGTAGCAAATGAATCAAGGTTGGAAAAAAGACCATTTCCTCCAGAAAAATCATCCTCCATTTTTGCCAAGCTGGCCAAGTACCTTCCCTGTTCAACTGTTTGC
>JACCDG010496254.1_pt1 | contig 16459 bp, 12 predicted proteins | sample 7442471 | NCBI WGS metagenome assembly JACCDG01 (sample SAMN15323444, study PRJNA562643) | freshwater metagenome | isolation source: river surface water | place: USA:Blue River Watershed | collected 2017-08-17 | reverse complement strand
GTGATTTTTTTGAATAACATAATAAAATTAAAAAGCACTCTTGGTCATGACAAGAATATTTTCTTTGTTTCCCTTGGCAGCATGACCTGCCCAGGTTCCCTTATCGCTGAGGATAAGAAGGGTTTGATCTCAGCCTATCCGTTGATAGGCACCCCTTGGGACGTGGCAAATATAAAAAAGGATTGAAAAAACAAAAATTAAGCTTCACTATCCGACGATTCAATCACCGTTACGACTTCTTCTTGTTGCTTGAAAAAACGTTTTTGAAACAATAGGAGGAAGATAATTCCTACTGAAATTGCAGCATCTGCAATATTAAAAATAGGCGGGAACAAGGGACGCATCTCACCTCCCCAAACGGGAAACCATTCAGGGAAATGAATCCACTTGGTTACATGAATCATGTCCACCACATTGCCCATTAGTGCAGGAGCATAACCCTCACCGTTCATTTGTGCCATGTCCGCATAAGGCACATAATCTTCATACTGCGCATCGTAAACAGAACCTTTGTCGAACAAAATTCCATACAATACACTATCGAGAATATTGCCCAATGCACCAGCCAAAATCAAGCTCATACAGGCGATAAAGGCCACGGAAGCTTTCTCTTTGATCAAACGAATCAAGTACCAAGTAATTCCAACAAATACAACGATGCGAAAAGAAGTGAGAAGCAATTTTCCGGATTGGCCTGGCAACATCCATCCAAAGGCCATTCCTGGATTCTCAACAAATTGAATGTTGAGCCATTGTGGAATGACCACAATGGCCTCACCATAATAAAAATGTGTTTTGATGTAAAGCTTTACCCACTGATCAAAAATGATCACTGCGGTAAAAATGCCAATCGCCCACCACGTTCTTCTATCCCAATTCTTCATGTCTTATTGCATGTTCTTGGCTTCAATGCTCAAAGTAGCATGAGGAACCAAACGCAAACGCTCTTTTGGAATTAATTTTCCCGTCACACGACAAATACCATATGTTTTGTTCTTGATACGCAACAAGGCATTCTCCAATGACTGGATGAACTTCTCTTGACGAGAAGCCAATTGAGCTGTCTCTTCGCGATTGGTGGTATCATTTCCATCTTCCATCATTTTGAAAGTTGGCGACGTATCATCTGTACTATTGTCACCTTCGTGAGAAAGGCTTTGTTTCAATTCTTCCAAATCAGATTTGGCCTGAACCAACTTCTCTTTGATCAAATTTTCAAACTCTTTCAAATCTGAATCCGAATAGCGCTGAGAAACCAAAGGTTTTTCAAAAACAGGTTTTGCAACAGGACGAGGAGCCTCCACAACGGGTGCTACTACTTTTGGAGCTTCAGCCTTTTTAGGTGCTTCTACTTTTTTAGGAGCGGCTGTGGGTTTAGCAACTGGCTTGGCTACTGGTTTCGCTGGAACCACTGGCTTTGATGCCACCTTTTTAACAACAGGCTTTGCCACTGGTTTGGCTACTTTCTTAGCGGCGGGTTTTGCTACTGGCTTCGCAGCTTTTTTAGCAGCTCCCTTGTTCGGGGCAAAAATTATTGCCGCCTTTTTTACAGCTGGCTTAGCTACAGGTTTTGCAGCTTTCTTAGCAACGGGCTTTACCGCTGGCTTAGCTGCAACTTTCTTAGTAACAGGTTTTGCAACGGCTTTTTTAGCCACTGGTTTCACCACTTTCTTGGCTACTGGCTTTGGGGCTACTTTCTTAGCAACTGGTTTTGCTGCCGCTTTTTTAACCGCTGGCTTTGGGGCAATCTTCTTAGCTACAGGTTTTGCAACCTTCTTGGCTACTGGCTTCGCAGCCTTCTTAGCAACAGGTTTTGCCGCCGCTTTTTTAACCGCTGGCTTTGCTGCAACTTTTTTCGCAACTCCCTTGTTCGGGGCAATAATTATTGCCCCCTTTTTTGCGGCCTTCTTTGGGGCCACTTTGGTATTTTTCTTAACGACTTTTTTAGCCATAGCATTAAGATTTTTGGATGTGAATATACATTTTGGTTGTCTCGTCCCACTCCACTTCAACACCATCTTTCAAATCGTCCACCACTGTTAAAGAATCCGCAAGGACTTGGTTGCTAATATATTGGGAATTTGCTTCAATCGCATCATTCCAAAGTGAATTTGCAGTTAAACGTATGTGTATACGGTCTGTAACCTCCAATTGGCTCTCTTTACGCAAATTTTGAACACGATTTACAATCTCGCGCGCAATCCCTTCTGCCTTTAGCTCGGGGCTAATCGTAACGTCCAATGCCACTGTTAAATTTCCGTGATTCACTACTTTCCATCCTGGAATGTCCACTGGGATAATTTCTACATCTTCTGTGATCAACTCCATATCACCAATAGAAGTTGGGACTATGGTTTTGGCGTGCTTCTCAATTTCTTCAATCATCAGCTGGCCATTGGCTTCTGCATAATTCTGAACTTCCTTCATCGCCTTGCCACATTTCTTTCCAAGGGTTTTGAAATTCAATTTAAGATTCTTGACAAACTTGGATTCGCTTTCATTTACAAAAAGCAATTCTTTGACATTAACTTCAGATAAAATCAAATCCTTCACAGCATTGATCCCTTCAATTTGATGATCACCTACTACAGGAATCTTAATTGATTGCAAGGGCTGACGAACCCTGATATTTTCTTTCTTACGGATGGATAAAACCATGGAAGATATGCGCTGCGCACTTTCCATGTTGTGCTCCAACTCTGGTAAGACATATTGCGACTGATAATTGGGCCAATTGGACAAATGAACTGAATCTTTCTCTTTGCCGCAAGTCAATTGCAAATACATCCAATCAGCAAAAAATGGCGCAAACGGAGATATCAATTGAGAAACCACGGTCATACATTCATGCAAAGTCTGATAGGCCGATAATTTATCGCCCGTCATTTCACCATGCCAGAATCTCTTTCGGCCCAAACGCACATACCAATTGGACAAATGCACATCAACAAACTCATCAATGGCACGTGCAGCAGGTGTTGGATCAAAGTCCGACAAATGCTCATCCACAAACTTGATCAACGAGTTTAAGCGAGAGACAATCCATCGATCCATTTCAGGTCGCTGATCCACCGGAATGGCCTGCTCAACAATGTATTCAAAAGAATCTATATTGGCATAAATGGCAAAGAAATGATACGTGTTCAGCAATGTTCCGAACAATTTGCGCTGGGTTTCTACAATACCTTCTTCATCAAATTTTAAGTTGTCCCATGGCTGCGCATTGGTCAACATGTACCAACGAGTGGCATCAGGTCCGAACTTAGAAAGGGTAACAAAAGGATCTACAGCATTGCCCAATCGCTTGGACATTTTGTTTCCATTTTTGTCCAAAACCAAACCATTGGATACCACATTCTTGTAAGCAACAGAATCAAAACATGCAGTGGCTATGGCGTGAAGTGTATAAAACCAACCGCGTGTTTGGTCAACTCCTTCCGCAATAAAGTCAGCCGGAAATGCCTTGCGGTCGTCTATCAATTCTTTATTTTCAAAAGGATAATGGAGCTGTGCATATGGCATTGATCCGCTATCAAACCAAACATCAATCAGGTCCGACTCGCGCTTCATGGGTTTGCCAGAAGGGCTGGTCAATATCCAATTGTCTACGTAAGGCTTGTGCAAATCAAACAAGTCATAATTCTGCGCGGAAAAATTTCCTACTTCAAAGGCAGAAAGCGGATTGCTTTCCATGTGCCCAGCTTGAACCGCTCGCTCAAGCTCTTGCTTCATCTGCTCCACGGATTCAATACAGATGGTTTCTGTACCATCTTCGGTTCTCCAAATCGGCAAAGGAATTCCCCAAAATCTTGAACGAGAAAGATTCCAATCATTCGCACTTTCTAACCAATTGCCAAACCTTCCCGTTCCTGTTGCTTCCGGGCGCCAATGAATGGTCTTGTTCAATTCCACCATCCTCTCACGAATTTCCGGAACCTTAATGAACCAAGAGTCCATCGGATAATACAAAACGGGTTTGTCGGTTCTCCAACAATGCGGATAATTGTGGGCGTATTTTTCTTTCTTAAATAATTTGCCCTCAGTCTGAAGCTTCAACACGATGCGATCATCCACACTCAAGTACTTCAACTTGCTGGTGTCAGCAATTACAGATGATAATTTGTCCTGCTGAATACTCAACTCATCTGCCTTTTCGGTAACTGAATAATAGTCTTCTTTGACAAATTCTTCACCATATAAAAATGTACCGTCTTGTACCTCAGGAACAAATCGTCCGCGACGATCAACCAAAGTCAAGGCCGCTATGCCATTTTGCTTCGCAACACGAAAGTCATCAGCACCAAACGAAGGTGCAATGTGGACGATTCCCGTACCATCTTCTGTGGTCACAAAATCACCAATAATCACTTCGAAAGCCTTGCCGTCAGGTTGCACAAAAGGCAACAATTGTTGATAGGATTGTCCAGCCAAATCAGCGCCTTTCAGCACTTTCAATATTTGATAGGGAAGAACTTTGTCGCCAGATTTAAAATCTTCAAAACGCAATTCTAATCCTGCATCTGAGAAATATTTACCGATAAGATTCTGCGCTAGAATCACCACTTGAGTTTCAGCAGTGAATGGATTCAAAGTCTTCACTACACAATAATCAATATTTGCCCCTACCGCCAAGGCAGTATTGGAAGGCAAAGTCCATGGCGTTGTCGTCCAAGCCAAAAAATACAAAGGCAATCCCTCACGAATGTCCGCCAAGAAATTCTCATCCTTGGCCTTGAATTGAGCTACAGCTGTTGAATCTTTTACTTCTTTGTAACAACCAGGTTGATTTAACTCGTGCGAGCTCAAACCTGTTCCTGCCGCTGGACTGTATGGTTGAATGGTAAAACCTTTGTACAGCAAATTCTTCTTGTGAAGTTGTGCCAAAAGCCACCAAACGGTTTCAATATACTTGTTATCGTAAGTGATATAAGGGTCTTTCATATCAACCCAATACCCCATTTCACGCGTCAAAGATTCCCACAAATCTGTGTACTTCATCACCTCCTTGCGGCAGGCTTTGTTGTAATCCTCAACTGAGATCTTTGTACCAATATCCTCCTTCTTGATTCCCAAAGTTTTTTCAACTGCCAATTCAATTGGCAATCCGTGGGTATCCCATCCTGCTTTGCGCTGAACACGTTTACCCTTTAAAGTTTGGTAACGACAAAAGACATCTTTAATGGCACGGGCCATCACGTGGTGAATACCAGGAACACCGTTGGCTGAGGGAGGCCCTTCAAAAAAAACAAAAGAGTTGGCAGGATCTTTCTCCTCCACACTTCGATGAAACACATTTTTATCTTCCCACAATTGCACAATCTCTTGGGCAATAAGGGGGAGATTCATCCCTTTGACTTCACGGTATAGGTTTCCCATTTTGGCTTAAATTCTATAAACCCGCGAAGATAACAAGGAAAGCTACACCTTGGTGATTTTCACCATATTGGTCATGCCTTGCTCATTGATCGGCATGGACGCAATATTGATGATATACTCACCATCTTGGATATAACCTTGTTTTCTCAACTCATATCGAATATCAGCTATGGTTTGATCCGTGCTGACCATCTTGTCATAGAAGAAGGCTTTAACACCCCATACCAAGTTCATTTGTGTCAAAATACGCTTGTTTCCTGTGAATACAAACACATTTGCGTGGGGTCTCCAGCTGGAAACCTTGTAACCCGTATAACCTGTGAACGACATGGCAACAATGGCCTTGGCCTTTGTTCTTTGTGCCAAACGACAAGCTGAAAAGCAGACGCTATCGGTCAAGAAGCGCGACTCGTCTTCTCCATCTGGCGCTTCTTCTTTGTTGTAAACATCATCACAAAGTTCTGCTTGTGTCACGATATTGTTCATCATGCGAATGGCCTCTACAGGATATTTTCCTACAGAAGTCTCACCACTCAACATCACCGCATCTGCTCCGTCAATCACCGCATTGGCAACGTCTGTAACCTCAGCGCGGGTTGGTGTCATGTTGGTAATCATGCTCTCCATCATTTGGGTTGCAACAATTACAGGCTTTGAATTTTCAACGCACTTTCTTACAATCATCTTTTGCACCAACGGTACGTTTTGCAAAGGAATCTCAACACCCAAGTCACCACGTGCCACCATCACAGCGTCTGTTACTGCAACAATCTCGTCAATTTGTTCAACCGCCTCTGGCTTTTCGATTTTGGCCACCACTTTGGCATGCTTTCCACTTTCTGCAATAATGGCTTTTAATGCAACAACGTCCTTGGCATTTCTAACAAAAGAAAGTCCAATCCAATCCACCTCCAACGACAATGCAAAATGTAAATCTTCGATATCTTTTTGAGAAAGAGATGGTAGGGAAACCTTGGTATTTGGGAGATTCAGTCCTTTTTTGGAAGACAATATTCCACCTTGAATCACTTTGGCCATCACTTCCGTTTTGCCATCAGTAGATTCTATCACCATTACCAACTTACCATCATCCAACAAGATGCTTTCTCCAGCTTTTACGTCAGAAGGGAATTCTTTGTAGTTGGTGTAAATGACATCAGCTGTTCCTATTTGCTTTTCAGTAGTAATCTTCACAATGGCACCTACTTTAAGGTCCACCCCATTGTTTTCCATTTCACCCACACGAAGTTTTGGGCCTTGCAAATCTGCAAGCAATGCCGTGTGTGTTCCCAACTCTTGATCAATAGAGCGGACATTTTTGACAACTTCCTCATGTACTTCATGAGCACCGTGACTGAAGTTCAAACGAACAACGTCCAATCCGGCTTTGATCATTTCTTTCAACGTTTCTCTTCCTGATGATGCAGGTCCAATTGTGGCTACTATTTTTGTCTTTTTCATTTTCTATCAAATGTTTGGAAACAAGCCTGTATCAGGCGCTCCAATGTTTTTGTTTTTGTCAAGTCAATGTCTATCGCGGCAGCAATGCCAGGTATGGCTTTGATACGCGGAATCCATTCTTGCGCTATTTCTCCTCGTTCGTGGTCCAATTTCATGATAAAATCCCATTTGGCCCACTCCGGTACCAAAATTCCATCTGGGGATTTGTTCTCCAATAAATTGACCTCCATCTTTTCTTCGTCACTGTAAAACTTAAACCTACAATGTTTGGAAATATTGCCGTTGGCTTGAACCATCTCCAAATCATGCATGCGCTGCATATCTAATCTCAAATGCACATTGAGCAACCATGCCAATCGTATTTCCATCTCAGAAGAACTAATGGCAATGAATTCCATCGCATTGCTGTCGTATCCCTTTCCAAAAATAGTACTCATGTTTTACTTAGTGTACTTCCTACACTTACAAATTTAGGTGATAAAAGTGTATTCTACGTTAATTCCATTAATAATCTTGATACACCTTCACTGGCCTGTGCTCTGATACGAACCTCTCGACCAAAATACAATGCCTCATTTTGCTCCCAATGCCCTGAAGGGAAACCAAATGCAATGGGCAATCCCAGTTCCTCAGCCCACTCGAGAAAGATTTCCTCCTCATGTTTTCCCCAAGGATTTTCTGTAGAGAATCCATGGTCCAGCGTATTGTCCTTGATTTGGGTCAATCCACCCACCAAAATCCCTTTGGCACCTGTCATTAATCCCGATCGCTTAATTCCTTGAAGCATCCTATCCAAATGGTAGCGCATCTCATCCACATCCTCAAAAAAAACAATTCTTCCTTCTCCTTGCAATTGCGTGGGAGAGCCCAATTGCGAAAAAACGACGCTCAAATTTCCACCCACAATCGGTGCAGTAATTTCCTGCCAATTCTTCGATTCTCCGATCCACTCGGTTGTCTCCCAATTCCCCATTAACGCTCCACGAAGTTGCTGAAGCGCACGAGGTGTGCATGAAGTAAAAGAAATGGGCATCGTAGAATGGATCGTAGGGAGACCCAATTGATTCCATTTGTTGTGCAATACGGTAATATCACTGTAACCGCAAAGCCATTTGGGGTGTTTTAAGATAACTTCATCGGGAATCGCATCTACAACCCGCACGGTGCCGTATCCCCCGCGTGCGATAAGAATCGCATGGATATCATCACGTTGGATACATTCCAACAAACCGTTTATTCTATCTTGATCAGAACCCGCGAGTTGTCCATTCTGTTGCCACACTTGATCCATCACGACCACATTCAACCCCCAAGAATGGATCTCCGCAATAGCAGGTTCCATTTGCTCCTTGGTCATCCAACGCGCGGTTGCACAAATACCAATAGTATCGCCGGGTTGGAGAAAACGTGGTGTTATCATTTACGCCACAATGTTACCTGGTTGTACTTCCTTATCAGGATTCAATGCAGACAAAACTCCGTGAACATTTTCTGCCATCAAAATCATGCCTTGACTTTCGATTCCTTTGATCTCCCTTGGAGCCAGATTCACCAACATCAAAACGCTTTTTCCAATCAACTGCTCTGGTTCATAATGCTCGGCAATGCCGCTAACCACAGTACGGTGATCCATACCAGTGTCCACTTTCAATTTCAACAACTTCTTGGTCTTGGCAACCTTTTCCGCTTCTAGAATTTTCACCATGCGCAAATCCATTTGTTGAAATTGCTCAAATGTGATGTTCTCCTTTTGGGGTTCTACAACTGATTGACTTAGCGTTTTGGCTTGTTGCAATTTGGCAACTTGTAGCGCAACTTGTTCGTCCGTTATCTTTTCAAACAAAATACCTATGCTACCAATGGAATGACCTGCTTGCAGCAAAACATTTCCTTGTGCTCCTTGCCAATCCAATTTTTCCATTTGCAACCCCTCACGAATCTTCTCCGCTGTGTGCGGCAAAAATGGCTGCAACGCAACTGTCAGCTTTGCCAGCAATTGGGTGCATTGGAATAAAATAAAGGCTGTACGCTCAGGATGCGTTTTTTGCAATTTCCAGGGTTCCGTCTCAGTCAAATACTTATTTCCCCAACGGGCCATCTGCATGGCCTCTGCAAGGGCTTCTCTGAAGCGAAACGCTTGTAGTTTTTCGCCAATCAAGCGATAAGATTGCTCAATGCCTTCTATTACTTCTTTGTCTGTGTCATCCAGCTCATATCCCTTGACATCCGGCAAAACTCCATTGTAATATTTGTTGTTCAATACAAAAACACGATTGACCATATTTCCAAGAATATCGGCCAATTCATTGTTGACACGATCTTTAAAATCCTGCCAAGTGAATTCACTGTCCTTTTGTTCCGGCATAATGGAACAGAGTACATATCGCATCTCATCTTGCTTGCCTGGAAACTCCTGAAGATACTCATGTAGCCACACAGCCCAATTGCGCGAAGTTGAGATTTTATCTCCTTCCAAATTCATGAATTCATTGGCGGGAACATTGTATGGCAATACAAAATCACCATGTGCTTTTAATATGATCGGGAATATGATACAGTGAAAAACGATGTTGTCTTTTCCAATAAAATGGATCAATCTTGAATCCTCACTCTTCCAATAATCCTCCCAGTTCTTTCCATTCTTTTCCGCCCAAACTTTGGTATTGGTGATGTAACCAATTGGCGCATCCATCCACACATACAGCACTTTTCCGTCTGCACCTTCTACAGGAACAGGAACTCCCCAATCCAAGTCTCGGGTCATGGCACGGCTTTGCAAACCGCCGTCAATCCAACTCATGCATTGCCCCAAAACATGGGCTTTCCATTCCTTGGTAATGTGATGCTGAATGCCATCCAACATTCCGTCTTGAATAAACGGCTTGATCCAACCTTCGTGATTTCCCATGGGCAAATACCAATGCGAAGTTTCGCGCAACTCCGGCTTACTTCCACTCAATGTAGAATGTGGCTCGATAAGTTCCAAAGGACTCAAGGCCGAACCACACTTTTCGCATTGATCGCCATATGCTCTATCATTGGCGCACTTGGGACAAGTTCCCATAATGTATCTATCAGCCAAGAATTGCTTGGCTTCTGGATCATAATACTGCTGAGATTTTTCAACCTCAAACATTCCCTTTTCCAAAAGCTTCTTGAATACATCCTGACTCATGGCATGATGCTCTGGCGAGGAGGTTCGGTGATAAATATCAAAGTCAATTCCAAAGTCCACAAATGCTTGGTGCATCAGTTCGTGGTAATAATCAACAATATCCTTGGGCGTCTTTCCTTCCTTGTGCGCACGCAATGTAATAGCCGCGCCATGCTCATCTGATCCGCAAACAAAAGCCACATCCTTGTTGTTGGCTTTTAGGTATCGAACATAAATATCCGCGGGCAAATATGCCCCTGCTATGTGACCGATGTGCAATGGACCATTGGCATATGGCAAAGCGGCCGTAATAAGGTAACGTTTGGGTTCGTTCATACCGCGAATTTACCGCAGAGAAAGGCATGCCCAAACAGGAATATGATCACTTATGAGACGTGCACTTTTCAAATCGTCAAAATTCCCGCTAAAATCCCAGGCACCACTGTCGTGAATTTTCACCTCCTTCTTTTCATAATACATATGATCGTAAGGATTGGCTGTTACTCTACCTTCTTTGTCTGGCTTCATTTTCAAAGTGGTTCTTATTCCATCGATGGCATCTCTGAATCCGTTTTCTTTCAATGCTTGACCGCCATATTCTGTATTTGCAGCATTGCAATCTCCCATGAGAATTATGGCATCGTCAGGATACCACTCGGGTAAATCTTTTAATTTCTCAATCTCTACATTGGGGTATTTGTTCTTGGGCACAGCATGCAAATTCGCCAAAAGCATCACTTTATCTCCCCATTGAAAACGAGCCATAAAGGGTTCTCTGTCGATCCAATCTGCCGTGTTGCTCTCCAACCATGGTTTTCCTTTTAATTTTACTTTTTTGGGTTTCCACAAATAAGCGTAACGCTCAGATCCTTTTCCTCCAGATGTAGGATTGCTCACCACATAATCCCATTTGGCTCCTCTTCGATTCAATGCATCCGCCAATCGCGCAACGGCCTGAGCTCCGCCATTGCCCGCAACTACTTCTTGAATCACGACAATATCTCCCTCATCCACCATGTCCGCCATGAATGCTATTTCACTATCATCCTTTGACTTGCCCAAATTGGCGATATTCCAAGAGACGATTTGAAGACAAGGACCTGAAGGCGCATCTGGTTCAATTTCCTCCTCCTCTGCTATGGCTGAATCAACCGAAGTAGAATCTGAAGTAAAAAATGTTGAGCCCTTGGAAGAGTGATTTCCGCCACATGAAAGCAGGGCTATTCCAATAACAAAAATGAACCAAAAGCGAAACCCGAACTTCATATTACGCTTGTTTTATCAACTCCAAAACGCGCTCTGCAATCTGCACAGCATTGGTAGCTGCTCCCTTTCTTAGATTATCGCTCACCACCCATGCATTCAGGGTATTGGGGGCCGTGTTATCCCTTCGCAATCGGCCCACCCAAACAGCATCAGAATCTGCTGCCTGAATCAACGGCATGGGATACTCAAAAAGATCGGGATTGTCAAATAATTCAATTCCTGAAAAATCTTGTAAGGCATTTCGGACTTGTGACAATTCAAAATCCTTTGCAAAAGAAACATTGATACTTTCTGAGTGACCACCCATCACAGGAACTCTGACCGCAGTTGCTGTCACTTCTATGGAATCGTCTTCCATGATTTTCTTGGTTTCCAAAATCATTTTCATCTCTTCCTTGGTGTATCCATTTTCCATGAATACATCAATTTGTGGAATCAAATTCAAATCGATTGGATAACGGTAAGCCATTTCTCCTTCAACACCGTTGCGCTCATTCATCAACTGATCGACAGCCATTTTTCCAGTACCTGTAACACTTTGATATGTGCTTACTATAACCCTTTTAACAGCATACAAATCATGCAACGGCTTTAAAAACATCACCATTTGGATGGTTGAACAATTGGGATTGGCAATGATTTTATCCGCTAGTGTCAATGCATGACCATTGACTTCTGGTACAATCAACTTTTTGGTTGGGTCCATTCGCCAAGCACTGCTGTTATCGATAACCGTACAACCTGCCTCGGCAAATTTTGGCGCCCACTCCAAACTGGTTCCACCTCCTGCTGAGAATAGCGCCAAGTCAGGTCTCATTTCCACCGCCATGGATGGCGTTACCACAGGCCATGATTTTCCTTTCCATTGGATGGTCTTTCCCAAAGATTTTTCAGAGGCCACTGGAATCAACTCCGAAACTGGAAAATTCCTTTCTTCTAAAACCTGCAACATCTTGGTTCCCACCAATCCTGTTGCTCCGACAACCGCCACTTTCATATATGCGCCTTATGTGTTTCTTTTAATGATGTCAAAGGTAAAATAGTTTCGAGCCCATGAAATACGCTTGGATCTTTTTATTGTCACTGTTGCCATTATTTTCCATTGCCCAATGGACAGAAGATTTTTCATCGGGCAATGCCATGTCCGCCTACCCCAATGCAGACACAGAAAACTATGTCATCAATTCCAATGAGCAATTGCAGCTGAATGCATCCTTACCTGGATTTTCACAATTACAATTCCCATTGAGCAATACGAACGATACGTGGGAATTTTCATGTTTCGTGAGACAAAACTTTGCAGGAAGCGCCAACAATTTTGGACGGATCCTCCTCACCACAACAGCGGAAGCTGACAGCGGAGGATACAATGGTTCATCCGGAGCTATTGGACTGATGATTCAAATGGGAGAGGCCGGAAGTGCGGATCAATTCCAAATATTTTGGGACAATGGCAATATGCTCGCGCCATTGGGAAATGGTTTCGGAATAGCCAATGGTGTCTATGGACAATTAAAAATCAAATTTGACTCGCTTTTCATTGTGGAATTTCAAGACAACGACTCTTCTGAATTTTTTCCCATTTATATTTCCGATTCGCTCGATTACTTCTCCCCTCAATTTCTTACTCTTCAATCCCAATTTACGTCGTCCAATGCGCAAAACTTTTATTGGGATAACTTGTATTGGGGGGCGCCTTGGGTACCCTCATTACCTATCACATATCCATTTCGATCAATTGTCATCAACGAAATCATGGCCGATCCTACACCATCCGTTGGTTGTCCCGAAATAGAGTACATTGAACTTTACAACACTACCTCGGATACGATTTCCTTGAAAGATTGGAAATGGGTAAACTCTTCATCGGTCCAAAATTTTCCCTCCTGGGAAATACCGCCGCTATCATATCTGGTGGTTTGCGATCAACAAGATATTTTTCAATGGTCATTTCCCGCTTTGGGATTAGAAAATTTTCTGAGCCTTACCAATTCCTCCGACAGTTTAACCATACTGGATGCCACGAATCAATTGATTGACCATGTCCATTACTCAATCGAATATTACCATACTGATGAACCCGAAGGTGGATTTTCGATGGAACAGATAGATCCCACAACAGCCTGCAGTGGCGCCACCAATTGGCGTATATCCCAGTCTCCAACAGGAGGAAGTCCTGGTGAACCCAACAGCATTCTTGACGCTACTCACGGGGAAGAAAAAGTGGAGATACTCGATTGGGGAATTGATACCAATGGCAACATTTATCTCTGGCCATCGCTGCCCATTACACAGGATTCCATTGCACTTAAAATCAACAATCAGACAGAACATTATCCAATAAACACCCACTTAGATAGCGCCATCATCAGGATCAATGATTACAACCAGCAAGGAACAATTACAATCGAAAGTCTAAACGTCTGTCACCAAGAGCAAGCAATAGAATTCACCATAGAATACTACATCCCAAGAGATACTAGCGTGTCAATGTGGATGCAAGAACTATTGTTTCATCCTTTTGAAAACTGCCCCTCATTTGTCGAGTTTTTCAACCCGAATCACTTTGCCATTTCCTTAGACAACTGGAAAATTGGCAATGGCAAAGATGTGTTGATAGATGTACAGAACCACCATCATTTCATTGAACCGTTTGGAGTATTGGCCTTATCGCTACAGCCCGAAACAATCAAACAGTTTTATCCTGAGTCCCACGCACAAAACTCACATATTCATCGAACAAAGAAAATGCCCTATTTCACACAAGCCGAAGGTGATGTTGAATGGTTTTACAAAACGGAAAGAAAAGACCACTTCTCTTACAGCGAAGAAATGCACGCTGAAGGATTAGAAAATTACGAGGGAAAATCCTTGGAGAAAATTTCCCCTTCGGATACACATTCCCTCTGGATCACGGCATCCTCCCAAGTGGGGTATGCTACCCCTGGTTATCAAAATTCACAGCGATACACTACTCATGATTCAATTGATACGTGGACGCTCAGTCCCATTTGTTTCAGTCCCAACGGGGATGGTAAAGATGATTTTGTTCAAATTCAATGGAACAATGCGCTGTCCAGTGAATGGGTACAATGGTGCATCATCAATGACGCAGGTATTCCCGTCTATCAGCAGGCCGCGACATGGTCAGGCAATTTAAGACAATGGACTTGGGATGGAAACAATCAAATGGGCCAACGCTGTGAACTTGGAATGTACGGATGGGTGGTGTATTCTTCGTCGACACAATATCAAATTTTACCCACACTCAAAACGTTTGTACTTTCGCCCTGAAAGATGTACTTGCACAAAACGCCCCGTTTGCTTCGCGCCATCGCCCAAGACTTTGTTTGGCGAATACCTACTGTAAAACAGGAGGTATTTCTTACGTTTGACGATGGCCCTACGCCTGTGATTACAGACAAAGTGCTTGACATCCTAAATCAGTTTGAAGCCAAAGCAACCTTCTTCTGCATTGGGAAAAACGCACACAACCACCCCCAAATTTTAGATCGCATTTTAAAAGAAGGGCATTCTATAGGGAATCATACCCAAACCCACAGAAAGGGATGGAAAACAGGCTACGCGCAATACCTGCGTGATGTCTTGCAAGCCAAACAAAATTTGAATACCACATTGTTTCGGCCGCCCTATGGGCAAATCACACGAAGTCAGACACGCGCTTTAAAAAATCATTTTCATCTCATCATGTGGGACATATTAAGTGGTGATTTTGATCCCATGATGTCCGTTGAACAATGCGTGGACATTGTTAGCCAAAGAAGTCAACCTGGATCTATTGTTGTATTTCATGACAGCATGAAAGCCAGTCCCATATTGTTACAATCGTTGCCAATTATTTTAAACAATCTCAAGGAAAAAGGATTTACTTTTTCATCTATAACTCCAGAACATGTACGTAGCTCCTAAAAAACACCTCGGTCAACACTTTTTAATCAATGCGCAAATTGCGCATGACATAGCGCACGCACTGACCGGGTTTGGCGGATACAAAACAGTTTTGGAAATTGGTCCCGGTACCGGTGCTTTGACCAAACATTTGTTGCCTTTACCCTATGACACACATGTCGTAGAAATCGACGAGCAATCGATTGTTTACTTGCATTTGCATTATCCAGAACTCAAAAATAAAATCCACTCAGAAGACTTTTTGAAAATGGATTTGATCCGTAAGTTTCCTGAACCCATTGCGGTAATTGGAAATTTTCCATACAATATTTCCTCTCAGATACTATTTCATGTCTTGGACTTTAAAGACCACGTACCTGAACTGGTGGGAATGTTTCAAAAAGAAGTAGCCTTGCGCATAGCAAACGGTCCTGGCTCCAAAGATTATGGCATTCTCAGTGTGCTCATCCAAGCTTGGTATGATGTTGAGTACCTCTTCACCGTTAATGAAAATGAGTTCAATCCACCGCCCAAGGTCAAAAGTGGCGTGATTAGAATGAAGAGAAAGGATATTCACGATTTGGGATGTGACGAAGTAAAGTTTAAGCAGCTCGTTAAGCTGGCCTTTAATCAAAGACGAAAAACACTCCGCAATTCCTTGAAGAGCGTCATTCAAAACCAAGAAGTAGCTGGCGATTGGTTGCAAAAAAGACCCGAGCAATTGGGCGTGCAGGAGTTCATTGAACTCACCAATCTATTGATGTAAATCGGTTTTTTGGTTTTAACGGAGTTTCTCTTTGTCTAGGCCAATGGCTTGCTTTACCTTTGAGGCATGAGCATGATTACATTGAACGAGTTTATCATGGAGCGTCAGGCAGATTTTCCTTTTGCTTCAGGTGACTTGAGCCGACTTTTAGCCGATATCAGTATTGCCGCCAAAATTATCAATCACAAGGTAAACAAGGCCGGGTTACAAGATATACTTGGGGCAGAAGACACAACCAATGTACAAGGGGAGACACAAATGAAATTGGACGTCTTCTCTGATCAAGCCTTACTCAATGCGGTCAAATGGGGAGGTCAAGTTTGTGGAGCAGGAAGCGAGGAAAATGAGAAGTACTTTGCTTTTGACATGGAGCATTGCAGAAAAGCCCGATACGTCATTTTATTTGATCCCTTGGATGGCTCATCCAACATCGATGTTAATGTTAGCATCGGCACCATATTTTCCATCCTTAGAAGAAAAAGCGCCGTTGGAGATTTGGCCAACATCAATGATTTTCTTCAAAAGGG
>JACCDG012048175.1_pt1 | contig 16460 bp, 4 predicted proteins | sample 7442471 | NCBI WGS metagenome assembly JACCDG01 (sample SAMN15323444, study PRJNA562643) | freshwater metagenome | isolation source: river surface water | place: USA:Blue River Watershed | collected 2017-08-17 | reverse complement strand
TCGCAGCGGAAGAGAACAGTACAAGGAAATTGCTACTATCAACACCGCTGGCACCGCTATGGGTGCGCCTGCCGAGAAGAAAGACCTCGTAGGAATCACACCCTCTCAGGCTGTATACGCTCGGGATGTTGATCCCGCCGATGGCTGGTCCCTTTGTGGCCCTATTGCTGGAGTAGGACTTGCTGCGTCGCTAGGGATAAATGTCTCTATTGAGGACGCTAAGGCTGCTGCTGCAAAGCATGGGTGGACATCTGATGACGGAATGGCTGGCCCACCTTCATACGTAGCTATGCTCAATGATTTGGGAGTAAAGGCTCAATACAAGCATGGCATTGATTGGGACGTTGTACGAGAACAGGTACAAGCAGGAAAAGTTGTTACGCTTAATGCTCCAACAATTCCAGGTAAAAAAATAGGACACTATTTCAATGTTGAAGGGTACGATCCTACCACAGGAAAGTTCTATCTTGGAAACAGTCTCCTCTCTTTGAATAACGCTATTCATGGTGGAAATGCCTGGGTAACTCCAGAAGAACTCTTCGCCATGCAGGGTAGAACCAAGCTAAATATGGAGCCAGACGGCATGATTATTGCCGAAGGTGCTGGTGCTGCCCGCAATGCTCCCCCACGTTCTTCTGGTGGTACTACAACCACCGTAACACAAGGAAGAACAGCAGAGATTCCAATGGAAGTGCCTAAGGAAGTCATTAAGGCTGATGTGGGTAATCGCCCTGTTACTCTCTGGGATATCGCTCTTGGTAAGTGGGAAAACCCAATTGCTGAGGAATTAAAATCTCCACCACCTCCACAGGTTACACCTGTCTCTCCAGCACCTTCCGCTCCGCAGCCTGCCTACCTTCAAAGGGGCGCTGCGGCTGCTCGTGCTGCACAACAGGCTCCCGCCGCTCCACAGGTGCAGCAACAAGTTCAGCCAGAGAAAGAGGCGCTTGCCCAATGGGAAGCAGCTTTACCTACGTACTTCGAACAAGTACAGGAAATCTCTCGCCAGAATGCACAGGCAGAACTGGATTATCGCAAGGCTGTAGCGGCCCAAGCGGAGTCTGGACAGTCACCACTTGAAGCAGGAGTTATTGAGCGTCCTGTTCCTACACCAATTCCTCCACCACCCGATCTTCCAGCCACACCTATAACCGATGCTGCTATTACGGCAGAAAATAATAGGCGCTTGAAAGAATGGCAGGATAATGGAGCAAAAGGTTCTCCACCAGAAACCATCAGGTCTATGGGAGCCATTCGTGCAGAAATTCAGGCTAAGGCGGCTGAGGCTGACGCTGGTGCTATTCAGCAAACGGCAGACAACGTTCTTTGGGCGTATGCACAGAAATACGATCAGAGAATAGCTGAAAGTCAGAGAATACAAAACGAGATTTCTTCCATTCGTGGCCTTAATGCTGCAATGGTCCGTCCTAACATGGAACAGACACAAATGCTTGAAGCTAACCAGGGGGGACTTGGTGATGCAACTGTTTCTGTTGATTCTGGCATTGTTTCCCCTGAGGGACCAGTTCCCGTAGTACCTCGTACAACGAGATTCTACTCTCGTCCAGAAGAGATTGATGCTGCCCCAACACTCCCTGACTACCTTGATGAGACACAGGCAGAGGGACTTGTTTATGATCTTTCCACGGGCGCTCGCACACCTCTAGCTAATCAAGCACGTCAAGCTATGGAAGGAGAGGGTATAGACCCAACTGATTATCGTGCCGTACAGGCTTGGCTTAACAAGACCAAGGATCAGGCAAAAGAACAGGGTTTCCTCTCAAAGAGTCAGAAAGCACAACTTAAAGCCGATCTTGAACAGAATATTGCTATCAACGATGCCCGCCAAATTCAGAGAGAGCAGGAACTTCGTTATGCTCCACAAGTTATTTACAATGAAGACGGCACTATCAAAGAAAAGCTTCCTCCTGTAACAGCAGGGGTTGGAACAGCCTCCTTAGGACGTAACGTCACAGGTTTCAGGGGTATAGATGAAAATCCTTTAGTTCCTAGGGCCGTTCAGGATTTCATTGCTGAAAATATTGTAGGTCGTCCTCAAACTGAACAGGAAGTACGCTACGAACGTCTCTGGAACGAAAGATGGCAGGGAGTTAAACAGATTATTGGTGCTACGGCTATGGCTGTGGGAGATAACATCGATGTTCCTTCCGTTCAAAGTTTCGGAGCAAATATCTATACTGACGCAGTAAGAGCAACCCGAAATCAAGCTATTAATCCCGCAACTATGGGAGTAATGGAAGAAATTGTGGCATCTGCTCCAGCAACAATAGCCACTATTGCTGTAACAGTACCAATTGGTATTGCTCTTTCTGTTCTCGGGGTAGGAGCAGGAACAGCCGCACTTATTACAGGGGGTGTTGGTGCACTCTCCACATTTATACAAGAAGGTGGTGAAGCATATTCTGATGCTCTTAAAGAGGGTGCATCTCGGGAGACTGCTACAGGCGCACTCCTTGTTCGTGGGGGTATAAACGCCGCAATTGAATCCTCTCCTATAGGCAGAATGGTGAACAGTGTTGGAGGAAAGAAAATTGCCTCCGCTGTGGCTAAGTCTTACGCTGGTAAAATTGCCTCCGCTGTAGGAAGTCACCTAGCTGCTACTCCTGTTGGAAGAAAGTTTATTGCTGCTACCGGGGCTGGAGTCTCTCGTCAGATTATCGGACCAGCACTTTCCAACTTCATTGTGGAGGGTGGACAAGAAGCCCTTCAAGAAGCTGTAGGTATAGGAACAAAGCAGTTATACCGTGATGACTCTTGGGCTGATATTGCCAAGGAGATGCAAGCTGCTCTCCCTAAGGCGGCTTTACTTGGTGGTATCATGGGCGCAGGCTTCGAGGGTGTTAATATTGGAGCAAAGGCTGTACTCGGAGATAATCGTGTTACACGAGGTATTGAGGCTGGACTCACCACAGAAAGAAGTGGGGCAGGGCTACTAGATAATGTGCAGCTTCCTGCTCCTGCTACCCCAACTGTAGGAACAAATGGGGCCATTAATGCTGTACCAGTATCAACAGCTTCAACTCCTGCACCTCAGGTAAGAGGTGGATATGTACAGGGCACAAACCAGCGCCTCTTCAACCCTTCAAGAGATAGAGATACAGGAGGTTTCCAGAATAACGCTGCTCCTGAGTTCGAACAGAATCTTATCGATAACTTCGCTGTTCCACAGGAATACTACGAAGGCACAGCTTCTCTAGGAGAACAAACGGCTGCTGCCTCTAATGCCATGCAGAGAATTCAGGAAGATCAGAAGCGTGTTCTTACTCCTGATGAGCGTTCCGCTGTTCTAGCACACTACGGAATTACCGACGCCACACAGGCCCACATCGCCTCGATAGGTTCTTTCCATGTGGCACAGGTTCCTGAGGATGCTGGTTCTGTTCAGCAAGCTATTCAAACAATATACTCAGCAAATAAGAAGCCTACAATAACACAGTTTGTTAACGCTGTAGAGGCTAACGCCAATGCTCGAAGGGCAGCAAATCCTCAACCAAATCAGGGAGAAGCGGCGGTTTTTGATGCTCAGGGCAATGCTGTAACGACGGGAACACCGGAAGCACGGGGAAACCTTCCTGTAGCCGCTGAGGCTGTTAATATCAATGCTCCTGTCTCTCAGCAGCCTGGAGATGCTCGGGTAATCTCTCCTAATGAGGTACCGCTCGCTCCTGATGCTCAAGACCAAAAAATAGCAGAAGCCCAGGCTCGCCCAACACCTACACAGCAGGCTCCAACCCCGCAGGCTCCTGTAACACCACAGGCTCAAGCGCCACAGGGAGGTAAAAGAAGGGGTCGTAAGCCTGCCGCTACTACAGGTACAGGACAAAAACCACAGAGAATTCCTGTATCTAAGCCAACAACACCGTCTCCGTCACCGACAGCGGCCCCAATAGCTGCAAACACCGTTATTCCCGATGGGGATGTGCCCGCCCAAACTCGTGTAGTCGATGGGACACAACAGGTATCACCAAAGCCTACGAAGGATAGTCCTGTTGCCAAGATTCGGGCTGCTATTAAGAAGATAAACCCCGATGACGCACAAGTATACAACATGCTTCTCTCTGACGAACGTAAGGAAAAGGGATCACCACTTACGGTAGCTGAGGCTATTCAAATTCTTGAAGGACACTTCGAGGGAGAGCCTGAGGTTGTTTCTAAGATTCTTGACGAGGCTGGCATCGATGCCGTGAGTCTCGGAGACGGAAATACCAGAATCCTCCGTGGTCAAGCTGCTCCACAGAAGACAGAAGCCCCTAAGAAAACAAGGGGAAGCAAAAAGCCTAAGACAAGAGTTGTCTATGTTCCACTTCCTACAGGTAGCTATACCTCTCAGCAAATGAAGGATGCCTTGGCAAATGGGATTGATCCAGCACAAGGACAGGAAGCCTTCATGGTTTCCGACAATCCAGCGGAATATATGGCAGAAGAGAGAACTCTTCCTTTCCCTATTGAAGTAAATGCTGATGATATTAAAACAGCACCAGATGGTTCTCTCTACATTGAGTCCCCAGGAGGAACGTATACACCTGTATCTTCTGGATCGGCTGTGGCAGAGAAAACGAAGGGTGACTTCAGAACGAGAATAAAAAGACCAGTTAGTGTCTCTGCTGAAAATCTTGATTACGTAAACCGTTCTCCTATTGAAGGAACGAATCGTCGTATGCTGTTCCAGAAAAATGAAACGGATGCTAAAACAAGGAAAGAGGTATCTTCTCGGGATTACGCAAAAACTCTTGATGCCCTCTTCGAGAAAGCTTTTAATGTCGTAAGAGATATTCATAACAAGAATTGGCCTGACAGAATTCCAGATGATTCTGACTACTTTGGTCTAGCTTGGACTCCTGGTGTACTCGGAGTAACTGTAGGACGAATCGTCACTAACACAGGTACTTTCGTCAACGGTAAAGTCTTCATGGATATCCATTCTCACTATGGTAAAATTCAGAGACTTGCTTCACTCATCGGAGTAAAGAGAGATTCTCCACAATTCCGAATGATGATGGCAAAGGCTCTCGTTGAAACGATGGTACACGAGGTAGCCCACACTCTCCAGACAACAAACGTTGATGAAACTGGTCACGGGGGACAGCATTCTATTGCCATTCTCGAAGCTTGGAGAACAGATAGGGATACGCTAGAGGGTCTTGTAGGGGATATGTACAAGGCACTAACTCCTTCTGTTGTCGGACAGATTTCACAAGATTTAACAACCCTAGAGAACTCTGTCGATGTTCCACTTTCTATAGAGGAAATCACAGCGGAGCCTACAAAGGTAGAGCCTCCAGCCGAGCAGGCACAAGCCCCTCCTGTTGAAGAAACGGCAGCACCACCGACAGAAGAAGCGGCAGCGCAACCACCAGTAGTGGAGGAGCCTGCGGATATTCTCACTCCAGAAGACACGCAAGAGGTCGATCCTGCTAAAATAGAAGCAGACGCTAAGGGACTTCGAATCGTTGATGGCGACATGTCTTTCGTTATAGGTCGCCCAGGCACAAGAATGCTTCAACGAGTAAAGTCTGCTTTGCAGGACTACAAGATGGTGCAAAACCCAACTAACCAGAGATGGGATAGAACCGAAGGAGATAAAGCCACTAAAGCCTTTAATCGTGCCATGAATGGGGAACGTATTCAGCGTGGAGTTCCTGGTAAGAGAGGAAATATAAATTCAGTTAAGAATGTCTTCGATGCTCTTTTCACTGCTATAGGTGAAGATGGGCTAAATTGGGTTACAAAGAGAATAGGAGTTGATGGATACTCCTACACAGATGCCGATGGTAAGAAACAGACCGTCATATTCCCACATGCACAGGAGAACGCAAATGGATCAAACGCAAGAGTTGATGATACAGACGGAGGCTATGACACGAATAGACTTCGCTCTGAGGAAGGACGACCAGGAAGACCTGGAAGTGATAGTCAGCGATCTGATAGAGAGGGGTTGTCCAATGCTCCCCGAGATTTACGAGATGGTAGCGGAGTCGTATCCACAGGCACCTACGTTCGAGGAACTCCTAACTCAGATGGAGGAATCGATGGATTCCGAAGACCTACTTTCACAACAGATGGAGGAAGAGTCCTCAGAACAGGCCCAGCCTTTGATGCCGATGGAGAACTCCGAGATGATGCCGAAGTAAGAGATCACATAATTACAAAGACTCTCCAAAAGAATGGTGAGCCTTCTAGAGGAAAATTCTGGTCGAAGTCTCAGGGTAAGTACCTTGATTTCGTTTCTTCCATTGAATTCCGAATGATGGCACACCTTGAGAGTCTTGTCTCTGATAAGGGTCCAAAGGGTGTAGTAGAGTGGGCTAACGAGTCCGATATGGATGGACGCCCACTCACTCTATCCTACATAACGGCTGACGGAAAAACTAGTACATACAATCCTGATTTTATGATCGTATACAACGACGGGACTGTTGAGGTACTAGAGACAAAAGGAAGCATTTACCTTATAAGAGACGGGGGAGCGATTTCTCGGGATAATAAGAAATTAAGCCCAGGAAAAGTTATTCCTAAGATTATTGCTATGCTTACAGCCCGTAAGCCAGGGCAAAATTGGGTTTACAGGATCATGGCACAAGAAGATGAATTCTTCACTGGAAGGGCACCATCTAACCAGGAAGACAGAAATATTCTAGCCTTCTACCAGAAAGTTTCAGAGTTGTTCTCAACCCTTCCTATCCTTGAAGACCCTATACTATCGTATGGACAGGCTAGAACGGCTGTAACGAAGGCACAGGCAGAGACGTATAAGCCTACCTACGGGCCAATCCGTCCAGGTAAAACAACAGCATTCATAGCAGTGCCTCAGTCTGCAACATCCTTTATTGCTGACCTTGATGCTTTCGTAACGAATGCTGGAAAGGCTGTTAATAGGGTTGTACGTTCTACGAATCTCCAGGTAAATAAGATACAACAGGGAGTCTCCTACACAAATAATAGGAGAGGGCTTTCTGTTACCTTCTCTGGAGATATTGATGCAGGAATACTTGCTGCTGCTGAAATAGCTAACCTTGATCCTGCTCTTGTAAATGCTAATACAATTCTCTTCGAAGAAAGTGCTTCTGGAGACGGAGCCATTCACACCTTCGAGATAAATGGCACTGACGATGTAACAACCTCAGGACTTGAAGAGGCGCTACAGGACTCTAGAGTTATTCCTCGTATTCATCTTTTTTATGATGAAGATGGTTTCGTAAAAGAGGTTACTATAGCCTCTATGACAACAGGGGGACTCCCTATTTCTGAGGCTGCATTTACTGAACTAAGAGATAAGATCGCTAACGTTTTCCATGACTACGGGGTTCCTACAACGAACCACCAAACAACACGGGGATACTTCGTTGATCTCCGAAGATTAGGAGTACAGAATGTCATCACGAGTCGTAACAGAAGAATTACGGGACAGCCTCTTGGAAGCTCTAACCAGATTGAGCCAAGACAACCCGACAGAGATGAAAGAACAGGCAGCCCAATCTCGCAGTGGACCCCGCCAGGGGAGACTGAGACTGCTCGTGTCAGGGGAGAAGAAGAAATCCCCAACTTCACAAGACTAAGGCAAGCCAATCCTGCTCCTACTGGAGGGACAATAACACCACAACAGCGTAGGGCTGCTACTGCTGCTGCCACGGCTGCACGAATGCAACAACGTGCCGCCCAGGCTTCTGCTCGTATCGGCGTAGCACAACAGCGTGTACAGACAGCACAGAACAGAGCCGCTCTCATGCAACAGAGGGCTGCTTGGGCTGCTGCTAACCCAGGACAACCTTTCCCACCAAATCTTCGACTCCCTAGGGCAGTTCGTCCTGCACAGAGTCCTGCTCAAGCTGCTGCCGCCGCTGCCCAAAGGGCACAACAGACGGTTGCTAATGCACAGGCACAGGTAGGAAGGGCACAACAGGTAGCAACGAACGCTCAACAGCGTGCCGTTAATGCACAACAGAGGGCCGCTAATGCCGCAATTATCCCTAACCTTGACTTGAAGAAGTTCTCCAAGGATGCACAGGGCGTTATCAGGGCTTCGGCACAAGCAGTCATGGCTGCTGGTGGGCCTCCTGCTGACACACGACAGACTGCTATGAGACATCTCGGATTCAGTAGCATGAAACAGTTTAATAACTCTCCTGCCGCTGGTCTATCTGACATAGAACTTGCTGCTGTAAATCTAGCTATCGATGCCGCACGTACAAACATGAACGCACAGGCACAGGCTATTTCTACACAGACAACTCCTGTAACGGATGAACAACTCCGAGACTTTATTCAAACAGGACTAAGGTTCCAGGCTCTCCACACTCAGCTTTCTGGTTCTAAGAATACGATTCGACAGGGATCGAAGTTGTACACGCAGGCAAAACAGAATACTGCTCAGGGAGAGACAGTACAACAGCACATTAATAGAATTCTAGGATATGCTCGTACAAACAAGGGTAAGGCTTCTGGTTTTGCTAAGAAGTTTATCGAGTCCTTCCACAATGCTAACGTGCTTGGTGCCAGCAGTTCTCAGATTTCTAAAGCCTGGGGAGACATTCTCAACCCAAGAACCAATATTGGGGATTGGATGGTTGGTATCACCTACTCTGCCCTGCTCGGACCTTCCACAGCTATCATCGCTGCTGTTACAAACACCGTTGAGATAGCTTGGAGAGCGGCTCGTGACCTTGGCATGACTCCATTACAGTATATCCATGATCCTGCTACGGGAGCGAAGATTCTCGTAGGAGAGGGTATGGGATTCCTCTATGGAGCAATGCAGGGAATTGGCGCATTCTACGAGGTTATCCGTCACGGTGCCACACACCAGCAGATAGCACTTATGGATGTACCACATCACAGACTACAGAATAACAACCTCGGAATACTCTCTAAGCCTGCTAATCTTCTCGGAACAGCTATGGAAACATTTTGGGGTAGATTCTTCACGGGGGCTGATGCCTTCGCTAAGACATGGGCATACTCTATGCAAATGGGACGTGAAGCAGCCATCTACGCCAAGAAGGTATCTCCTAACGGAAACTTTACGATGAGAGACGTTTCTCATTGGTACAACAACCCAACTACCGAAATGATGGAAAAGTCACAGAGGGTTGCTCTTGAAACAGCTTTCCAGGGAGAGATGGGTAAGGCTGGAGAGGTTATGGCTAATGTTCAGAACTTTGCTGGTATTGGTCGTATTCTCTTCCCATTCTTGAGAACAATTTATCATGGTTTGGCTCGTTCTGTGGACCGATCTCCTTTGGGAATTCTCGGTACAGCTATTGATGTAATGAGAACGGCACCTGGAACAAATCTCTTCCAGAAGACACGCAATATAACACAAAGCCCTTACTTCAAGGGAGAGCCTACAAAGGAACTACAGGCTGTACGACCTATGGGTGAAAGGCTTATCGATAGCATCATGGGAACAGCCGTTACCTATGGAGTCTATCAGGCTGTAGCCGCTGGGCTTATTGAACTTACAGGTGCCCCACCAGATGAGCAAGAGGAAAGGGATCAGTGGCAGCGAGAGGGTAAGACTCCTTGGTCTATCTCTTTTGGTGGTGGCCCTTGGAGAACATATCAAAACTGGGGACCAGCAAACATCGCCTTGGCCTTTGTAGCTGAACTCCACAAAGCAAATACTCGTAACGATAAGACGCCGTTCAATGCCTATGGCTTTGCAGCTAAGAACATTGCAGGGGCACTTATCGAGATGTCCTTCCTTTCCACAATGGTCAATATCCTCGGTTCTCCTGATGGAGGAAGAGGCGATAATATTCTCTCTACCACCTTTGGAAGACAAACAGAGAATCTTATCATGTCTCGTATTCCTTTTGCTGCTACATTGAGAGGACATGCTCGTTCTGGAGATGACTACGTAAGATTCCCTGACGAGAAAGCTGATCCTGTACAGCGAGTAACAGAAAATATTTCTGCTCTTATGCCTATGAATATTCCGTTCACGGACACGCCTCTCTCTATAGAGGTGGGGGATAAGAAACTTGATAGAAGAATCTTGTTGCCTTCTCTAGACGTTTGGGGATTCCCTGTTCCAAATACATCTAAGGGTTGGGACGCATGGAATCCTCTAAGGGCTTCTGAGAGAAGAAGTGATCCTGTTGATGCAGAGATTAAGAGACTCACAGCAGCGGGTATAGAAAATATTGCACCTAACAGGGCACCAAAGACCTATGAAGGCTATGAATTCAAGGATGCAGAACTCTTCGAATGGCAACGCCGTGTCGGACAGGATTCTTATCACAGAATTCTTCACCTCATGGGAACACAAACATACCAGGATGCTCCTGATTCAGGTGCCCCTGTAACAAAAGCGTCTCTCATTGAGGCACAATACGCTGCCGCAAAGAAAACGGCCTGGGAATCCCTCGCTCTTACCGCTCCAGTGGAAGACCCAGGAAGACAACCTAAATACTACGGTATTGAAAAAGAGGCTGTAAAGCGTGGTGTTACATGGCCTGAGTTGGAGAAGCAAATTGATGAGGCAAAGACAAAATGGACAGATTATAGAGATGCCATCAAGAATGGAAGAAAACCTCCTGTTCTTACGCCTGCCGAGATTCAACTTGCTACTATATATTCAAATCCTGCAATGACAAACAAAGCCTACCAGCTAGAACGGGATAAGGCACAGCAGACTAAGAAGCGTGCCGATGATGAATATCCAGGTATCCCTTTCACAGCCTTGCCTTAAGGAGGAACAATTAAATGGCCGTAACCCAACAAGATGTACAAAATGCTCAAAATGCTCGCTCGGCGGCGGCTTCTGCCCTTCAAGAGGCACAGATACAGTTAGAGAATACGCCGCTTGAAGAATTTGCTACAAGACAGCAACTCTCTGACCGCATTAAAAGGTTGGAAGGGGAAGCTAAAGCTGCTCAGGAGGAGTTTGAAAGAGTCTCTCGTGTTTATAATGAAGAGAATAAGCCTAAGCCTGCCCAAACTCCAGGGCAAGCAAAAACAGACCAAGTAGCCGCAGCAGAGGCCGACCAAAAGTTAGCTAATGCTGCGGAGACTGGACGTTTGGAGACAAACGAAGACCGTGCAAAGAGAGAGGCTAGTGAAGCCCCTAAGCCTATGACAGCCGCCCAGCAGGCTACTGCCAACCAAGCCGCTGCTACGTTGAGGCAAAGACAGGTAGAGGCTGCGGCTCGTACACAACAGGCACAAACTACCGCACAAATTACTGCTATTAAAAATGCTGCTGATGTTACAACAACTGTACGTGGACAAGTCTCTAGTGAGGCCAACCAACGCTTTGACGGCGAGACAAAAATATACGAGAATGCTCGTGTTGCTGCTGGTCAAGTAGTTGAAGCCCAAACAGCTAGGAATAGACAACAAACAGAAATAGCAAAAAGTCAAGTAGAAATAGGGCAGGCTGTACTCACAACGGCTATGCCTAAAATTGTCGAACTGATGATGAACACGCCTAAAGGCTCTAACGTTCCTAGACAGTTTGCTAAAGCTATGCTTGCACTTGCTGATCTCATTGTGGAGAAAAGTGGATTAAAAAACATTCCACTTCTGGATGAAAATACTCCAGAAATGAGAAGGCTTAAAGAAATGGCACAGGTTGGGGCAGGACAACCCCCACCAAAGTTTCCTTCTGCTGACCAGACTTCCTGGGTCGCTACAAAACAGCTTGCAGGAATGGGAATTCCTCCTGTTGGATATAACGGACCTATCGGTGCCAAGGCGTTTGATCTTCCTGATATGCCTGAGGGTACAAATGGGCTAGGGCAGAATCCTATAAGGGAAGCACAACAGTCCGCTGAGGGTGTTGCTATCTCTGATGAACTCCAGGGACGTGTCCGTCATCTAGAAGAGAAGAAGGCTAGAGGAGAACAGCTTACTCCAGAAGAACAGGCACAAATGGTTGCTGTCCGACAGGAATATAATGCCCGTATAAAACAGCTTGCTGACCAGAGAAAAGCAACAGGTACTTCGGGAGCAGCAACAGCCAGTCCTGTTCAAGAGGAAATCCGAAAAGCTATTGTCACAGGAAGCCCCGATCAGAAATTGAAGATCATGGCACTTGCTAGCACAGCCGCCGCCAATAAAGCGGCAGGAAAGCCTCTCTCCCCCGAAGAAATTGCTGTTCTCTATAACATCGATCAAGCCGATCTTGCAATTATCCAGAGAACGTATAATCCACAGATGCAGGCACTCATACAGAAGCAACAGTCTGGTCAACAGCTTACACCGCAGGAATATGCAGTTGTACAAAATGGTGTAAACGTTATGACACAGGAACTCACTCAGAGATCACCTGTGAAACCACAGCCTCTATCAGGCCCACCACAGACAACATCAGCCGCTCCTGCACCTGTAACAACACCAGCACCACCACCACCAACGCAACCACTCTCAGAAAGAGATGCTATGAGAGAGGAAGTAAGAAGAGAGTTTCAGCAGTCTGGAGTAGGAAATGCCAATGATGAGGCAGCTATAGCGGTAGAAGCAGATATTCGACTCCAGAGCGGACAGAAACCAAAGTCTAAGCACTTCATAGATAATACGACTGCTACAGGCACTCCTGCCCCACCCCAAGAAATAATGCCACAGAAGATGATTCAATTTGAATCTCCTGCTTTGAACACAACGGCACCATTCTCTCAGGAAGAGTCTCAGGCAATTAAAGCGAAGATACCAGAGTTTATGGGAGCGCAACAGCCACAACAAGAGACAATAGAATTCGATACGTATCCTTGGAAAACTCCAGTGGATGAGGAAGAAGAGAAGAAGAAAAAGAACTCTTTTCTCTTCAATGCTAATCCCTTTGGAGGCTTCTAATGAAGGAATTTCGCTGTTATCTCTGCAATAAGCTTCTGTTTAAAACGAAGAATCTACGCATCTCTGAGGGGTATATAGAAATAAAATGTCGCTGTAAAGCAATAAATACCCTCTCACTTGACACACCAAATCTATAATGAGTAATATACAAATATACTAAGAGGCTCAAGAAGCCCACATTCCTTTAATCGGGGGTGTGGGCTTTTTTGTGACCCAATTATAGGAGGAACCCCGTGGCTAATGTAGACGGTAGTCGAGGAGCCGCCACCGAACCGTCCGATCCTTTAGATGCTGCTATCGCCCGAATGGAAGCCGAATTGGCTACAGGAGGACAGGCACCTAGAGAAGCGGACCTGGAACTGGATGACGACGAGACGACTGAAGCAAACACCACGACTGTAGCGGAACCCGATGATGACGATTTGTTCGATGACGATGACACGGTTGTGGTTAATACCCCCGAAGAATCTGAGGACGAAGATGATGACTCGCTGGAGCAACAGTCAAGCCTGACAACTACTTCTTCTACAACACCAGTAGGTAAAAAGAGTGGTGCTAAGGGTGGGGCGCAAGAATCCGACGATGTTTCCAATCTTTCTCGAAAGCAACGTGGAAAATTAATCGAGGAACTTCGCCAAGAAATTGAACGTGCCAACGAAGATAAAGCTAGGTTAGAGAGAGAACTAGCAGACCAGCGTAAAGCCGATGAAGAACTTGATGTAGAGATTAGTCGAGCATTGGGTACGGATGAGGAATACGAGCGTGCTACAGAAGATGGACTCGCTGGAGACAGGGATGCCGCCGAAAGGGCACGAATCTGGAAAGCTAATAGGTCATTCTATAACAGAGTTCTTTTGAAGAAAGCCAAGAAGGATACTGAACAAGAATTCATTCAACTCTACTGGAAAGATGTACAAGGTCTTCCTGGGATTGATGAGAAAATCTTGGCAGGAAAAACTCTTTCTGAAATTCTCAAGCATGTATACGAGGCTGGATCAGGTTCAGTACAGTCATCACAGGATGAAACTATTGAACAACTCCGTAAGGAAGTTGATACCTGGAAGGGTCGATACAAGGCACTAAAGCCTAAGAGTGGAGGCACAAAGCGTTCCCCTGTATCAGGAGGAAGCACAGCCTCACCACCAGGAGAGTTTAATTGGCAGAATAGATACCTCGATAAGAAAACAGGAATGCCTACCGATGAGTTCGATCAATTAGTCGATCTTTACGGATATCAGGCTGTAATTACAAACAAAATCCCTAGTAATAAAGCGAGGTAAATAATGGCTACAGAACTAAACACCTTAGTCACAGCAACAGTTGATGATGCTACTAATTTAATTGGGTATCAGCAACAGAATATCTACAATCTTACTCTTATTAAGAGGATGCTTCCTTATCTTCCTCTTTACGAAGATTTTCAACTACGTCACCTAAGCGATCACCAGGGTGGTTTTGGTACTAACGTTATTAAGTTCCGTAAGTTCACCGCACTTGCTACTCCAGGTGCCGCTGGTGCCGATATTACGTATGCTAACCTTGGAACAACTCCTCTAACAGAGGGTACAAATCCTGAAGGTCTTAGCATTACAACCACTGAGATCGCTACGACGCTTGGACAGTACGGTAACTGGCTTAAGTTGACAGATATTGCTGCAACAGCTAGCATCGATGATGTTGTTAAGGAGAGCATGTCTCTTCTTGCTGAGAACGCTGGACAGACAATCCACAAGGTCATGATGAACGTACTCGTCGCTGGAGCAACAACCAACGTTACATACGGAGGTTCAGCTACAGGAATCAACGATCTCACAAACGCTGATGTGCTAACCTCTTCTGTTATTAAGAAGGCTGTTCGTACTCTCAGAGCCGCTAACGTTCCGACATTCCCTGACGGATACTACCGTGGACTCATTAGCCCTTATCAGGCATACGACCTTATGGCAGATTCTCTCTGGCAGGACGTTGCTAAGTACGGTGGAGGACTTGCCGCTAATGGTGGTATTGATCTTCTTAAGGGCGAAATTGGGCGAATGCATGGCGTCCGCTTCCGTGAGACAAACACCGTGCTTCCAGTAGCAAACACTGGACCTTACAACACTTACTCTGGTTTCATTTACGGTTCAGATGCCCTTGGAGCATTTGACCTTAAGTCTCAGGCTGTTGGTAATGTAGACACCAAGAGCAATATGGGAATCTCTGTACACTATGTTCCTGTAAACATGCCTACAAAGGATGATCCTCTTGGACTCTACGGAATTCTAGGATGGAAAGCAGCCTTCTGTGCAATTGTTCTTGATCCACTTCGCATCAACAAGATTATTACTGGAGCAACTCAGTAATCGTCTTCTTAGGAATCCTCTCTCGCATTAATGTAAACTTGAGGGAGAGGATTCACTCTATAAATACTTAGGAGTACACATATGGCAAAGCAACAGTCCGTGGCCGACCCCGAAGGATTTGATTCCCTCGCTGGAACCCAGGACGGAGACTTTTTCGATCTTCCCCAGGAAGTAGTTAAGCAGATTAAAGACCCCGAAATGGACCCAGGCAACCCCCGATGGAATCCAAGAAAGTATTTCGCAGCACAGCCGAAAGTAGTAGTTACTGTAAAGAAAACAGCTACAGATTTACTTAATGATCCTAAAGGAAATAAAAGATTTTTCCAGACTTGTTCTATAAATGGATATAGACTAGACATAGAGAAGGGTGTCCCTACAAGAGTACCAAGGGATTTTGCACTGCTTCTAGCTGAGGGGGATATTGCCTATATAGAGGGGAATATCGCAGACGCTATAGAAGGTTAAAAGTTTATGCTGGCTAGTGTAAGATATCTTTATCGCACTAGCCTTTTTATTTGGGAGGAAAAATGCCAGATACTTTAAGAAATTACCGTCAGGGTCTAGGGCAGAAATTGGCTGGATTTTTCCGTGGCACTGTTTCTGTAGACCCTGACCCTACAGACTCTCTCGGAGGTAGAAGCATTCTATCCTCGGACCTTTACGATGCTGACCGTGGATCGAAGGGATACGCTAACCAGTATGCCTGGATTGGGAAGTACAAGAACCAGCGAAGAGTTCGTGAAAACGGCTACCGCTCCCTGGCCTATGCTATTTTCAGTCCACCAGAAGAGGGCACATACAGGCTTACTTTTTACGGGTACGGAACTACAACAGATATTGATTTTGATGCTAATGAGGAAGAAATCGCCACGGCTATCCACAATGCTAACTCTGGATTAGCCAGTGTCACAGTCACAGAAAGCGACGATAGATTTATTGTATCTCTTCCTGATGTTATTGATGTAGAAATTTCAGAAGGAACTATGCACGTTCAGGGAGGGGTTGGTGCCCTAGAGTTAAATCGTGGACTTACTCGGGCGCTTGTCATCGGAGACGAATTCGAACTCAATGGAAAGCTTCCAGTACAAGATGCTGATAATGTTCAGGGAATGAATACCATTATCAACATGGCACTACGACGCATGTGGTTCATCGATAGGTTCCCAATCACGCCAACCTCTAACGTTTTAGGAGTAAAAACCTTCTTTGGACTCTCAGGTTATGATTGGCTTACAAGTAAGAAGCAGATCATTGCCATGTACAATCCTACTTTATGGGAGATGGTGGCTACATGGGCGCATCCTG
>JACCDG010560765.1_pt1 | contig 16461 bp, 11 predicted proteins | sample 7442471 | NCBI WGS metagenome assembly JACCDG01 (sample SAMN15323444, study PRJNA562643) | freshwater metagenome | isolation source: river surface water | place: USA:Blue River Watershed | collected 2017-08-17 | reverse complement strand
GTTCTAAAAGATCCGTTTGCTCATCCATCATAATTCCAATAAGGGGCCAAAAGAGGCGTCGAGCAGTATCTAAATGATAACCTTCAGGACCGGGCCAGAAGCCGTAATCGGCGATTAGCTCTGCTGGAAAAATACTGGAAGCAGCATCATATGTTTTCCCGTCAATTGCTAACTTTCCCTTAGCATACCCTGCCTCTTCTGAGATACCTGCTTGGATAAAAATAAGGAGTGCATAGAGAGTATTTTGGACGGCAAAGGACTCTTTTTCATCATATTTTGAGAGACTACTCAAAATGTCATTAAGAAAGACGATGTTAAATTCGCGGGGGCTCTGTTCGGCCATTTGCTAGGGACTGGTACAATTAGAGTGTTGTTTCTAACGCCCTAAGACTTTCCGTTGTCGTCCGCTCTTAGGAGCGTCCGTACTTATTAAGCTTTGTAGCATTATTGAATGGCTTCTTATCGAGTGCCTTAGCACGTTCATCCTGTTCTGCACGGCAATCATAAGGGCCAGCACGAAGGAGCGCTTTCGGCACAGACAGCTCCTGAACCATATACGATTTTGGCAAGGTGCGTGCCGGTGCCATTTTACCTCTTGTATACATATCACTGTCGCCTGGAGGTATATATTGATCTTGTTCAGGAATTCGTAAAGGACGGTCTAGACGGCGGAGCTGGGACTCGTTATCAATTGCTTCGCTGTAGCGGTTAGGAGGATAGAATTCGCCACCAGGAGGAAATACCATAGAGGCCGGAGGTTCTGGAGGACGTTCTGCAGGTCCACTTGTGGTGTAATTAAGACAAACCTTCACATAAGGACGGAAATCGAGTGGTAGGCCTACTTTCTGATTTGGAACAATGTGCCGAAGCATTAGTGTGGGATCCCAATGTGTACGTAGACACACTGGAGGAAAGAACGGAGATGTTTTCGAATCTGTAAAAGGATATTCTCCCTCCATTGCATCAGTAGCTGCCCTTAATGACATTCTTACTAGTTATTTCGCTTTAAAATACTAAATAGCCGTTCCCACAACGTTTGTCCAGGTGTAATTTTATCAGTTATGACGTATTGGTCAATAACTTCCGCCTCCTCTAATTGATCGTAAATGTCACGTAGATATGTGCGCATAATGGCAATATTTTCGGGACTGCCTGTAAAAAGTTCTTCGATGGTTGCACGTTCGGTGTCTGTCGGATTGATAATTTCGTAGTCATTGACGGCTGTACTTTGCCATGCCCAGCCTGCAGGCATATTTGGATAGTTCCAATAATGAACATTGTGGTCATTATTTCGAACACAAAAAACTCTGATGCGGGCTACACTTTGTGTTGCGCCCATTTGTTATGGTGTGTTAAATATTCGCCGGTCATTTGGCGGAGCGTGCGGCCATCCTAAGCCACATTGGGCGGTCGTTCTATAGTCGCGTCAACACTCGGCATTTGCATCGACTGTGTTATCTGCAAAATACCTGACCACTCGCAATCATTATTATCTATAATTGCTCCATTTGCATCGACCCACTGGAAACGAATACGAGTCATTCGTGCGATTGGTGGATTCAATGCCACAGGATTCTGAATCATGGACTGCGAGTAACTTCCAAAAGGTGCTAATAGAAGTTTGGCATAGAATTGACGAGTTGCCCCAGTTGTTTCCTGTGCAACCGCCAAATCCTCGGGGCCGCTCGTATCAACACGATTGAGTAAGAACTCCTCATTTAGACGTAAATAGATGTAATCCTCAAGAATCTTATAGAAGCTCTGAGCATTGTATAGCGTTCCTGATCCAACGATTGGGGTGGTGCCTTCAGGCGTTGCCGGCGTGTTGTTAGACATATCCGCTTTTGGATATCCTAAATTATATCCAAGGCCCCAAAACTGATCTGCATTAGAAAGTGTTGGATAAATAGATGATTTAAATAAAAGCTGGAATCGAACAGGATCAAAGAATTTGGTCTGTTCAAAATAGGCCGGCGGCAATATTGTTGAATAATACTTCAACAAATAATCCTCCACTTTTGTTGTTGTTGTCACCTTAATTGAATTAAAAACGGAAAGCGTTGAGAGATAGCGATCATTAATTACTTGCATTGTACTATGGTAATTGCTAAAGTTGCTGAAATAAAGAGTAGAGGGTAAATTCAAACCAATTTTTAATGAATTTGTACTAAAATACTTATCAAAATTAACTGTCGTTGCCAGATAATCTGGATTATAGGCCGGCACAGTTTGTCCCCCATATCCTGTAATTGTTGATATTTCATCATATAGATTGCTTGCAGATATGAAACCGAAATCGTAGCGATTTGTTAAATTGAGTCGCACCATTGTTTGGAAATCCTCTGTGGGTGCATGGGCACGCACGGCTACATAATAGTATGAGTTCGAATCGGCCAAATTTGCAGGCGATGGCTGCAATGTTCCATTATAAAGATAAGAATTAAAATAATATCCCTGGAATTGTGTATCAGCCTTCATAAAATTGGCCTCCTGGCCCCATTTATAATATGTAGTCGCCGCCGATACAGTTGAAAGATCCGCCATCAAACTATCATAATTGGAATAAAGGAAAATATTTGCATGTGGCCATTCAGGATAATCAGGCGGCTGACTATAAAAATTGCCATAATTGCTATAATAATTTATATCAATCAAATCTGTCACTCCGTTAAAGTTATTGGCGCGTTTTGTCAAGGTAACTTTCATGGTTGGATAGAAGATTTGCCAGGCGCTATTAATCGCATAACCGCGATCAAGACCAACACGCGCATTTCCATACACAAGCCAAGGGTGCTGTGTGTAATAGCTGTCTTGCGTCACCTTAATCCAGAATGAATCGTCGTCGCCAATGTTCCAGCTCACATTGGAATAATTATTTGCAGGATTATAAAAAGTAGGTGCCTTTGCTTCAACTAGCACCTGCAAATTACTTCCTACAGGACTAAAATCAGGACTTTTCACAACTCCTAGCCAGCGGTCTATATAGTTAGACGAGAGTAAGTAACAGGTTGTATCAGGGCGTGAGCGAATACCAAATACATTGGAGCCATAGAAAGGTGGAATGAGCAAATTACTAAGTGTCAGCTGCCCCAAATTCATTCCAAGACCAACATCGAGTGCCGCTCCTGTAACCGTAAAATCACCTTCTCGCACTAGCGCAGAACCTGCCGCAGGATCCTGTAAGAGTGTGTGGAACTGCCCCTCGGCGGCATTGGTAGTCGTCTCAAAATAAATTGCCGAACTTACAAATAAACCACTGTACAAGCTTGTGCCACTACTCATATTGTGTACAAGAACACCGCGCATATTTGACGTGCCGGCCGCCAAATCTGTGTAAATGAAATTGCTGTCATTTGTCACTAAGAACTGCGGTGACGAAATTTCTAAATAATCCGTATATGATGCTGTGGATACATAGGGCTTGAAGCTGGTCATAAGTGGGCCGAGTGAGACACTAGGATTCGATAGATTACCTACAACTGGATACACTTTCAAGACACTTGCTGCAGTGCTAACTGTTAGTAAGAAGATACTGCTGCTTGTACCAGCCCATTGAACAACTTGCTCATCTACTGGTACAAACATATCAAAGTCAAGCTCATTTACATAGACTGTATCACGATTTGATTTGCCCGCATGACGAACCATGTATGCGGTTGCTGAATGACAATAACGAGACGTGCTCACATTTCCGTAAAAATTACTGCACGGTCCGCCAAAAGTTGCAACAGGTGGTCCATACACCAGATAACGGAACCCCTCGCCGGCCACCAGCTCATTGTAATTGGCCGCCTTCAAATCGAGTCGCTCATCTCCTACTAGACCGTGCCAAGGAGAGTAATTTTTCATTCCATTTGCCTGATCTACAATATCTAGATCATCATAATAATGTGTCAGCTGTCCATTAATTGGCAATGAGCGCTCATATTGCGCGGAATATGCGTTTACTACATAATTGCTGAGCGTAGTCGATGGTAGAGGTACAACAGCTTCACGCGGTCCAGCGTCTGAGGGAATATTGTTAGAGAGCCAGACAGTGCTAGGAAACGCTATGGAATTGTCAGGGAACGGTACAATGGACCCTGTTGGCATGAAGAAGGTTGTTAGAGTTCCATCGGCTTTGAATGGAAGGATAGAATAATAGGTTTCCTCCTTTGTGACAATTGTACACGGCAGCTGGGTATACCCGCCGAGACCGGCCGCCGCTTTGTCATGTCGCTTATAGAGATTTGGATAGGTGGCTACAGGAAGTCGTGTGTACTCGTAATAGGCACCGAGGCTCGGATCGAAGCCACCAAAGCTAGCTGCTTGTGTTGCAGAGGAGTAATTAGCAATTCGACTGCTGCTTAGAATTGCTATAGCGTCATTTACGGTGATTGCGCTTGTATCAAGTGATTTGATAGAAAATGTATCAAATACGCCAACATATGCAATCTGCGAATTGGGAGAGTCGCTACCCGTGTAGGCGGATTTGAAGGTGAATCTATCACAATCCCATGCTCCATTTGTTGGCAAAAATGAAAAACCTGCTACACCATATCCTAACTGCAGCGTAGAGACTCCTGGGAAACTGCTAATTTCTGAATAAGAATATCCGTCTAAATTAATTAGGCCAGTGTCATATATTTGGCGTGTGCTAATAGACGCCACTGTCGATGAAATATTATAGGCACCATCAAAGTCATGAGGGCCTATATAAACATCATCGTACCAGTTTACAATCTTATATTCGCGTTTGGTAATATTGGAAAAAGTGGGTGTATATGGTAAGTTTCCATTAGAGGTTTGTAGTGCATTTGAACTGCCGGCATATAAATATGTCTGTGTTGTGGATGAATATGGTGATTTAGCAATTGCCTGGTAACCTGTAATAGGATCTTTGCGGAATTGTGCGGCTGGTTGGTTAGAAAGTGTGGCGAGTGTCCAGCCTTTATAATCTGTGAAATCACTGCTAACATTATTATCATCATATCCAAGAACCGGCCCACCTGCGGCTGGAATTTCATTGAATCCCTGGTAACTGGGATCAAGCAAATAGAGCGATGAGAGCGTATTTAAATGTGTCCAGGCGGGATCGTTTGTCTTTGCAAAATTAATGTTTTCAGGATTCTGTGCAATCTGTACAATAGGATCTAGGAATGCAGGATTACTTACTTGTGTTACAGGGATATCTGGATCATTAAGAATAACTGGCTGGACAGTATTACCAGTATATATTGCAAAATGATAGGGAATATTTCCAAATGCATCGGCATTTGCACGCACTACTACACCATATTTGTCACCAGCAATTACAGGATATGAGAGTGTCCAAATACCACTGTTTATATCTGTAACAGTTGATGAAACGTAATTATATGCATTTGGTACAGGTGCGCCACCCGAAATATCCTTATAAAAGCCTGCCAAATCATGATAAAGGATCATTTCAACGGGCGTTGTAAAGGCCGCAATGGAACTTGTAACAAGAGAAATATTCATATTATATTTGTAGCCGACTGCACCGACAGTTGGGGTACTTGGCTGAGGTGCGGTGAATGCGAAGAAGTCGACGTTATTGGATGATTGGAGTAGCCAAGAGGTAGAAAAGAGAGCACCTGGTGCAATACTATCTGCCAAGGTTGCACCATAAGTGATTGTAGAGTAACCTGCAATTGAGACTGTAGGTGTGGAAACAGGTACTGGGTCAGCGAATGTGTAGGACTTGTTAAAGTACTGTGGTAAGTTCTTACCAAATCCGAACATGTATTTTGGATATCTGTAAAAGAAGGGTTTGGGGAGTGTTTCGATTTGTAGGGTTTGGCGGACATCGGAACGGAATCGAAAAATAGCATATTGAGTTGAAGGGACGTCAGTTAGGATGTTAACAGACTGTTTTTTAGGATTTGTGTAAAGGATTGCATTTGAATCGACCAAGCTCTGTGTTTCAATGAAATTGGAGGAGGAGAATTCATAAGGAACTCCGCGCGCTCCCTGATTGAGTGTACTGAAGTTGAAGGTGGGCGTGCCAGTGAATGTGGACCATGCGGTGACAACTGTGCTATTGGCCGCATTGTAGTCTGGCGGAAGTGCAATTAGGCCTGCAGAACGTGCCTGAAGATACTCTAGAGTGAATGAATTATATACGCCGGCAACATTACAGCCGTCTTGTAAATAAAGGAGTGTAGATGGTGAAACGAGCTGTTCAAGAGAATATGACCCATAATTGACTGCATAATAGTTGGCCAGACCAATTTGATAGTAATTATAAAGCGAATTGAGTAATGATGCATCTGCTTGTAATTGATTACTAAGCTGGTTGTATTGCTGCTGGCTGTATCCGTAGTCATTACAAAGGGTATTAGAGAGTGCCTTATTTAGTTGTAATTGAATATCTGCAACAATAGAAGTATTCAGATTAGAAGATGATACAAACACTTTATTTGTTTTTGTGTCGAGACCCCATGTATAGTTATTGACAAGGTGATCAACAAACGTATGAGCAGTACGATAGCGGTCAAGTTCAGTTATATTTTGCTGGATAAGTGCAAAAATAATAGGATCATCCAGACCAGCATAATTGTATACAACATGATCATACACTTGTGCAGGCGTTTGACCAGGGATTGTTGTATTTAATGTGGCCAGCTCAACTGGGTCAAGAAATGCTTCATTTAACACTGGATAATAATAAGCAACAAGCATTTGCTCAAATGTATAAGATGTGAGGCCAGCAAATTGGGATGGAAAATAACGTTTAATAATATAATCAAGCGTCGGTTTTGGTATATATTGTTTGGTAAAGGAGTTATAGAAATAATCACCAGGTTTATTGAAGTTGTAGGAATAGTCGCCACTTGTAGAGAAAAGCGTGGCAAAATCTCCAAAGCCATTTGGATAATAAAAGAATGTTGGGCTCGTATTCATTTGAATGGCCAGTTCGCCGAGTAGCCCATTAATATCATAGGAGCCTTCGCGAATTTGGACGCGATTAATGAGTTTATTACTGGTATTAGTATTATTAGGGCCGACTATTGTCCGTCCCTCTTCGTAGACGTCGAACCATGTATTGTATTTGTTGTTACGGAAGTAGAAGAAGGCGGACAGGAGTTTAATTTGGGTAAATTGGAATGTGGTGATATTCTGGTAGGTTTCTGGTAGGTAGAGAGTGAAGTCGGTGGGTTGTGGAAATACGTTGCGGTCGCGATCACGGCTGTCGATAGTGATGAGGGCTGTTACAGGGGTGGTGGTGGTTTTGAAAGCGGATGTTGGAAATTTTGTGTTCTGTTGGCCTGATGTTTGGATTTCAGAAGAAGGTTCAGTTGATCCTGTCGCACCTTCAGTCGCATCTGCAAATTTTTCATAAACACTATAAGGGTTGTATTTGGAGCCGGGATTGTATGTGGCGAGTTGTAGGGGTGTTTCAAAAAGTGCTTTGGGATTGTGGGGGACGTTTTCAAATGTGTTGTCAGTGTCGGTTGAGCTCTCAGAATCAGAGGAGCTTGTGCTGCTGCTGCCGCTGCTGTCATTTTCAAATTCAAGATCATCGGATTCTTCGGAAGTAGTTGATTCAGAATCTTCGTGAAGCTCTTCAAGACGTGTTAAAGGCGGTGGTCGATATTTGCGTTGGGTCGGCTGCGACTGCGTCGCTGTCACCGCGGCCGGCGCCTTATATGGCGCATATTTCCTATCCATTCCTATTACAAATGGGCTCAAATTTAGGCGGGCTTTGAGGCGCCTTGCTACGGATGGCGGCGGGCCTTTATCATTATATGGGAAGATTTTAAATTGCTCATATAAAAATAAATGCTCTCCTGGCCTCGCGCTCGCGCTCGCTGCTTAGTCAATCATATTAATTGACTTGATTAGACTATATAAATGATAACCGAAGGCAGCAAATGCAAACATTGCCAAAATTTCATATGCCGCGCGAGGAGTATCCTTATTGTTGTACCCAATGTAAAAGAGAAGTGGGGCAACCGCGAAAAAATGGATGGCATTCACCCAGGCATACCCAGAATTCGATTTCCAACGCGCCACCATCTTATACCCGTGATACAAGAATATCACTATCGCAAGAATTGCAAGAATCATATATATCATATTGGGAACCGCTGCACGCTGCACGGCAACATAAAAGAAAAATGGTGCAATTACGAGTAAATGAAAAATAGCTAATATTGCATGCTGATTCATCTTGGCTGGGGCGTTCTATTTAAACAAGGAACTTTCTAACAGGCCCTCCGCAGATTCGAGCGCACCCTCGATCCAAGCCTGATCACGCGAAAATGATTCCCCTATCACATACACGCTGTCCTCTAATTGACGACTCTCCGCAATTACAGCGTCTATATCATAGCGACCGGGTTTCCAATATGTAGAACCAACCGTCCATGGATGGGCTTTTAGGAAGAGCGGATTTGGCACGGCGGACCCAAACAGACGCCTCACCTCATGCATTATATGCCGCGTTAATGCACCCGTACGACGCGGATCCTTATACGTCGCCTCAGCCTCCTCCCAAAATGGCGCCGTATCTGCACCGTCCGTATACGATATCATAATTGTTCCAGCCTCCTCGCTAATTGGAATTACATAGCGAAGAGGTCCTGGCGTCACAGTCTTTGACATTCCTGCAAACCACGGGCCATGCTTGCCATCACAAAGACGCTGCTGGGGAAATACTGCATATATACGAAGCAACTTGGCTACTCCTAAATGACGGAGGGGAGCCCAGTTACGAGTCTGTGGAAAGGTCGCGAGTGCACCAGCATGAAGTGCAAGGATCATCCTTTTAGGATATATAGGAACTTGGCGAGGGGGCTCGCCGCCACTACGAGTGAGTTTAACGGTCGCCGATATTTCACCACCGCTGCGCTTCCAACCAGTCAACCCAGCACCGAGCCAGATCGTACCTCCTCGACGCCGCACATCTGCCCCTAACGCAGATATGAGTTGCGCAAATCCTCCTTTAACCACACAGAACCCTTTATCATGTGCCATAACTCCACGAAAGGTTTCAAGGGCAATATCAGCACGGAGGCGGTGTACTTCGGTATGATAGGGAAATTGTTCGAAGAATGTTCGGCATTCATTGGGTCCCATAACACGCCGACAAACGTCTGCGAGTGTCTGCATCTGCAATTCACGCGCTGGCAGAGCTGCAAGCAGTGGCAGGATAGCATCTGCCAGCGTGGCAAAGTTGTCCTGCCTGCGTCTACCACCCTCACTTATGAAATCGACAGACGCAGATAGTGGTACGACACTCATATGATACTCTTCGAGCAACTTGTGAATACGCTTTTGAGAATAATGCAGACGACCTGCTCCTGCCTCCCAACCTACATCCTTGCCGGCCACCTGCGTCCTAAATGACAGTACACGACCCCCAAGAACTGGGTATTTCTCAATTAGGAGTAGTTTTAGGTCGGGGTTACGTTTCAGAAGTTCTCTAGCAGTGTAAAGGCCTGAAATACCACCGCCGACAATTAATATATCGGGTCGATCAACAGCTACATCTGCGTTGCTGCCGCTCCGCTTGCCGCCACCAATCATCTACTAGACCGCCTGCTTTTCCTTGTCCTGCTTCCTGCAGCACAAAGCCCGCGAAATGCAGATATTTTTCGCAGAGCCCGTCCTTTATGACCGGCCGCTGTCAGCATTGAAGCTATAATTTTATATGGTCTGCCAGCCCCTAATAGCCGCCGAACGAGCGCCTTAAAAACTGGGCGATGTGTTGTGGTATTATTTGTTAAAAGAACAACTTCCACACCTGCGCGATAAAGGCCGTCGAACATCTGCCGAAGATCTGCGAGTCTGCGTTTGCCGCCGCAGATGGTTTCCAGCGTCTCCTCACTGCTGTCCTGCGGCCGCCCACCTTTGAACTGCGTTATTGTACATCCCCAATCAAACAACGCAACACGCCTGCCACTGCCGCGCGGATGCGACCGAGTCCATGCTGCAATCTGCCGGCGTGTCGCTGCGTTTATTCCAGACTTCACGCGGATCTCTAATTGACTCCCTGGCTTTCGCCGCAAGGTCCGAGAAGGCGCTAGGCGCCGTGCACCAGCCGCAGAGTCGGATACATGAATTGTAGTAATTGCTGGGCAAGCCGCCTTTACCTGTTCTATTTTGTGTCGAGTATTGTCGAGAAAAATAGCGGCGTCTATCTGCGGTCCATTCATATTACTTATGGCGACGAGTTTTATGGCGGCGGTGGCGATGTTTGCGAGTATGGTTTCTGCGGCGGTGCAAACGTCTTCCACCCTTTATAACACCCTCACAGACTGCCTTATATTTTGGATTACTTGCCAACGCATGTCCTTTATTACCAGTGCCATCTGTTGGATTATTTATATCAAGTATATTACTACTACACACAAATTCAATATCATCATAACCTACAAATTTTCTAGCAAGTTTCATAAAATATAATGATTGGGTTTTTTTAACACATGCGCCATTATTTGTTAATATTACAATTTTAATACTATTATTATGTAACATGTTAAACATATCACGTAACATTTGAAGACGAGCATTACCACCTGCCAAATATATACTCATATCTTCATAAATGCGATTTTCACGTTCTACATCTGATTGATCAGGCTGTTTAACTTTATAAAATTTATATGCATCTGAATTTGCAATATTTTTTTGTGTCAGTGCATCTATTGGCAGTGTTGTACCTTCACACATTGAAAGTGTACGATCCCAGTCAAAAAATGCATAGCGACTGTTAATGTCTTTTGTATTTTGAATCCATTCTACTAATTTATCAATATGTTCTTGTTGGATACCGGATAATTTATCAAATTTATCATGCTTTATTCTGTTACGTACAATTAATTCAAAATATATATTATTTACTGCATCAAATGCAGTCGCATTTTTAGATAATAATTCAGTAACTATATTTTTGTCACGTATTTCATCATATTCACTTTCAGGTATTTTCACTAATATAATATTATTACAATATTTTCTTACTTGATCTATTTTATTTTCATCGTTATCAAAAAATATACCAGTAATATTTGCAAATGTAGTTATTGTAGTTCTAAATTGATTATTATGATTGTAAAAATTACGTTGAATATTCTCTATCGGACGTGCCGGCGCAGGTGCAGGCAATCCTGGCGGTGGTCCCAATGGTGGCCTATTGCTCTTATCAGACATTCTAATAGCTAATAAGAGAATTCAAAGGGCACCGTCTCCAAATTACTTAGGAAGATTAGCGAGCCAGTGTGCAACAACATCGGTCTGGCTATTACCAAATAGAGGGAGCGCCTTACCATAGCTAACAGCCTGGAAAGCGGGAATTGAGCGGACGTTGCAGTAACCAGGAGTGTAGTCGTTTTCATCCACATCGCAGACGAACCACTGTGCATCAGGGCGTTTAGCAACGAGTGCAGGGATATCGAGGCGCTTGCAGGCGGTACACCAACTTGCCGTGAAGTAGACAATTACAAGAGGTACGGGAGGCTTTGCAGGTGTCGAGGTCCGGACAAGCAGACTTTCAAAAAACTCCTGACTCGGGAGGGAGGGGAGGAAATCCGCTGGCATTCTTATTGCGCATCACGTAATTTCCTAAAGCCCCTGGACGCTCCTCGCGCCTATTTGCGATCGCTGTAATTGCATCTTTGCCTTTCAGAAGTGCTGCACCAACAAATACAAGTGCTAAGGTAAATGTTAGGATTGTGTTGCTACTTGTCGAACCACCACCTGCCTGTTTGGTAGCAGGTGCGGCGGCGGCAGCAGGCGCGGCAGTGGCAGTTGTAGATGCAGGCGCAGACGCAGATCCAGACGCTGTTATACTCTCAGCCTGACGCTTCAGCTCTATAAGTTTATTACTGGCATCCATGGCACCTTCCGCAAGACTCTGGCCCTTCTTCAATGCTCCTACAGTCTGTTTAACACCCTCCTTCGCTAACTCCTTCACACCCATCACCGCCCCATAAATCTCACGTAGGCCAGGCACCTTCATGATCAAATTCCCTAAGATGCCACTCAACCACCCCCCTACAGCCCCTTCAGCGGGTGGGCAATTATCCGTCAATTTATTTCCAAAAGCGGTCTTCACATACATTTCATCTACTTCGAATGGCCACCAGGTAAATGGAGGATAACGTGGCAGACCTTCACACATGACTCGTTCAGGATGTGTGATGAGTTTGATGTTGTTGATCAGGCCGTAAATGAGGCCAATGAAAAAGAGGGTCCCAACAAATTTGCATACAAATCCAACAATGTCGCCGGCAAATAAATATTCAACGCCAAACGGTAAAAATATTGCACTGGCGCAAAACAGCAAAAAGGCCGTCGCACTTCCATTCGCATCCGTTACAGGCTCGTCCTCCGTTGCAAAAGATCCTGCACCAATTCCTGAAGGACCGTAAAGCGGCATCGACACACCAAATTTCATTACATCCTCTTCGTCCACAAATGATTGTATAGCATCGTAAAAGTACCAATAACCAAGTGTCAAAATATTCATTATAAATTTCATAAAACCAGTTCCAGCGGATCTCATATACATATGATCCAAACCTAGCAATCCACTTATAGGAAAAAGGGCAAGAATTTTATACATTGTATAAGAGAGAGTGGTACCACCCCAGAACTCTTTTTGTGTGTAGAAATAGCGTGGCAGTGCACCGCGTTCTTTTGCGTCTTTAGCGGCATCTTCTGCAGCCTTTTCGGCGTCGGTTTTAGGGTTTTTGCGAGCGTCCTCTTTGGCACCTGGACCGCTGTCATCGATCTTGCGTGGCGGTTTAGCAGGTGGAAGAGGACATGCTGTTGGCTTACCAGCAGGTGGAGGTGCTGCAGCAGGCTCTGGGGCCGCCGATCCTTGCGTTTCTTGTCCCTTTGCAGGTGGCATCGTGGCCATTGTATATTCTTTTGGCGACACCCCGTTTGACATAAGCTACTACTTCACACGTTTTATACTCGGAATAACAAACCGCCATACCCATCAATAATTCGTAATACATTATGGTTAGTAGCATACACTCTTGTATGACAAGGGCCACGAGGTGGTGTTGTAGTGTTGTTAATAGTCATATTGATTACAAAGCTGTTGATGCGGCTTGCATTGAGAGAGCCGGATGGTTGCGCCTCTTCAGGTCGCAAGGCAAAGCTGTAATTGTAGATAAAAGAGTCAACCGGAGTTGTTGTGTGATGTGCCCAAGGCTGGACAAGACGGAAATAGAGTGCATCTCGTTCTTCAAAACGATCTTGACCATCCACTTGAATTAGCGCCGATGTCAATATATCAGCTGCGGATGCTGTTGTGATATCGCGTGCAGATCTGGAAGTGTAATTGAAGTATTCGTGTGTTGTTAACATGAAATCACGTTGAATGTACCAGAAGAGTTCGCGAATAGGATTATTGAAATCCATTTGGACTGTTAGGAAGTTGCCGGTTTGTGGGAAGGACAGAACAGGTGTATATTGAACCTGGTCAATTAGATACTCGTGACTATTACTTACAAATCGTCGACTCTCTTCAGTATCCAAATATACATAATCACCCCACATTAAGAATGATGGACCCGCGCCAGGTGTTGCTGGTGCAGCTTGTGTAGCACAATTAAAATCACCTAAGTCCGCTGTGTAAAAAAGCGCTTGTAAATTGCGAAGCTTTACGTTGATACGTACTTCGTGATATTGCAATGCAATTAGAGGTAAGTAGCTGCCTGGATTATTGCAGAACCAGAAACGGAGAGGAATAATGAGACGTGTGTTATTGATAGAGGACGATGGAGGATAGATACCATCTACACGCCCAATCATGTTATTGAGAGCCTGTTGTTGTCCTGTAGGTGTGATGAATTGAGACCAAATCTCCATCCATTCTCCGGTCTGTCTATCAATTTCTTGCTCACCAATTTCAACAGAGATCTCTTCTATAAGAGCATGTCCGATTGAATTAACGTAGGAAATTGGCTCACCTGTTTGTTGATTAATGATGGGAGGAAGATCAATCTGCAGATACACTTGTCCAAGTAGATCACCACGACGGAGTACTTTGCATGTAATACGTTGTCCGAACGCTGGTGTACCATCAAAATACATTGGCATTGATTCGATTGCAAAGTTTGTATGCCGGCGATATACAAGTTTAAAAAATGTAATTTGAGGATTTCCAGTCAAATACACATCTTGTTTACCCTGTGCTACTAATTGCAGTAAACCACCACCGGAAGGCATTCTTATTTTATACAGGGTTTTCTTTCTTAAATAAGCCTAACGCAATCGTTGGTAGGGTAAAGAAAGCGCATAAAAAGCATCCTCGCACTAACTAGAATGAGTAAAACCCTTGCCCTTGATACATTTGAGGCAAGACAATATATTGGTAGAACTCTATCAAATACATTTGCTCCAATTAACTCTATCTTGACAGTTTACGGCAATGCAGGTACAGCTACATTCGTAGATATAACATCAACTCTTAGTTCAGCTGGTTATACCCCTGGTGATATTGTTGGACTTAGTACAGGCATTAGTACAATTTTTGCTGATTACTATGCACTTATATTGGCATTATATGATGTTACAAGTACGTCTTTTAGTACTATTGCAGCCGAATTGAGTTCACCAATATTTTATATTAGTAATATCAACACTTTTAGCACACAAATAAGTACAACATTTGGAGATCAGTATGCTTTAATTAAAGCATTGTATGAGGTAACAAGTACATCATTTAGTACATTAAATGCCGAATTAAGTACAGCATCGACACTTGTGACTTCGTCACAGTTATCGACACTTACAGATCAATGTAAGGCGACAATTGGAAAAATGCCGGTTGCAAAAGGCCTTGTAAGTGCCGGTCAGACATTGAGTAATGAACCTATACAGTTTACTAGCAGTATTGTACTGGGTGGCTGGAATTGGTTTCCCCAAGGCGATCCTGGTGGAAATATATCAAGCTTTTATGCGTCAACCCCAGGCGTGTATGAGGTAACATCTCGTATTAGTTACACAACTGCTGAGACCAATTCTGGACTTCTTATGCAACTACGTAATTCTGGCGGCACTGTCCTAGATGAAACAGTCACAAATATTCGCCCTTCAGGATCTATATTAACAAGCAACAGCATTACCTTTCAGACAATTCAGAGTTTATCAAATGACTATTTATATATGTATATGTCAACACTTTCCACAACTGGCCCTGGAACAATACAGACATTGTCAGGAAATATTAACATGAAGTTGTTATATACAAGTAATTCCGCATTTTAAGGTCAATCCGATGTGTTATGATTAAGTAGCATTTTCTGTCGTCATTCGTAGAATGCCGACACAAGAAACTATTGATGTAAATAAATTATATGTACGCGATGGGGTTTTTTATCTACCAGGAACGGATTCAGAACCTCAAAGTACAAATACATTGCTAGGTGTTGGAGAACTTGGTAGATTTACATTTTTCAACACACTTGATAATTTGAGTACATATGGCGTTGGATACTTACCCGACGTCTTCAGCACTTTTAATGGGCAGTTGTCAAACTTGAGCTTGACCCTTTTTATTGGCGGTGTTACACCTTTAGAGTTTAGTACAGCATGTTTAGAACTCTCCACACAGATCTATGATCTATCTAATTGGGTTCCACCACAAATCTCAAGCCTTTCTATTGCAATCGCAAATGTTGAAGGACTTTTCTACAGCACTGTTTATGCATCCAGTGTAACTCAAGATCAACTCTATTCTACACAAAGCACTCTTGTAAGTAGTATAAATGGTAATTCTACAAATACTGGAAATGCTTTTAATACATTATACAATTATGTAAATTCTAATCCAGGTGGTTATGCATTGTCGAGCGCTGTTGATAATTTAAGTACTTACATTTACGGAACACTTGTTCCAGATACCGAAGATATTTACTTAGATCTTGTTGCAACTGCTAGCACACAAGGTATCAAAATTTCATCACTCTATGGTGAATTCTATGAACTTAGTACATATGCTCTTTATTTGTTTTTAAGCGCACCAATTATTGGCGTTTCATCCTTGTCAGCAAATGTGGCTGTATTGGAAGGACAGTTATCTAGCTTATCCTCTTTTACAAATTATTTGGCAGTTTCCACATCAACTACCATTACTAGTGTCGCTAATTTATCAAATGCTCTCACTTTAACAAATATTAATGTTACTAATTTGGGACTTGCAACAGGATCCAACACATCAAATATTACAAATTTATCTACATCACTTGCAAGTACAAATAATATTGTTGCATATTTGTCAGCCGCTGCTGGTGGTGATTTCTCTACTGCACTAAGTGGCTATACAACATTGGCACAGTTTAGTAACTTATCAACAGCAGTCACAGGAATCTCAGGAAGTATCTCCAGCTACACCCTCTTAACTGACTACAGCAATCTCTCAACGGCGGTCACAGGAATCTCAGGAAGCATCTCTAGTTACACCCTCTTAACTGACTACAGCAACCTCTCAACGGC
>JACCDG011161678.1_pt1 | contig 16462 bp, 14 predicted proteins | sample 7442471 | NCBI WGS metagenome assembly JACCDG01 (sample SAMN15323444, study PRJNA562643) | freshwater metagenome | isolation source: river surface water | place: USA:Blue River Watershed | collected 2017-08-17 | reverse complement strand
GCTTTATGCAGACTTGAGCAGCTCTTTTGATTTCTCCAAGCCACAATTCTTAAATGCTAATCTCAAAATAAGGAGTTTTAATTTAAAAAATGACGGCGATGAAATGGCCGTAAAAAAGGAGATGAACACTATTGATATTAAAAATGGAGTTATAGAGAAATGGAGTTTGGCGTTTGATTCGGCAAGCGATTATTTAATTAGTAAAGGAGGAGGCTCCTTTAATAGTAAATATACAATTAATAATGACTTCAAAATAGATCTACAATTTTTACAATTACTAACTCCTAATATTGAGCAAATAAGTGGAAATACAAAAGGTAACCTAATTTTCGAAGGAATTTATCCAAAATTCGATTATAAACTGAATTTGGGTGTGGATTTAGGAAAGTTAAAGTTACGAACTGTGCCCGGTCTATTTGAGGATTTTCAAATAGGTGTTACCCAAAACAAATCACTTTTTTCTATAAATAGATTTAAAGGAAAGTATGGCAAGGGAGATGTTAATATAGGTGGAAATATAAAATTCGAAGGCAAAGAGCCTCAACTTAATTTAAACTACGAATTATCTAGCATCAGATATGGTTTTCTAAAAAAATCTTCGGCTAATTTTTCTGGAAATGGATTTCTCAGAGGCGAATCCAAACCCTATATTTTAAATGGGACCTTTCTTCTAGGAAATGCGGACATAAAAGATTCAATATCAGATTTAACCCAAGGTCAGGGCACTAATATTAATTATAACCGTTGGCTTCCTAAAAAAATAAACACAAGAGAAGGCGCGTGGGTTGACCTCGATTTGAAAATTGATCTCGCGAATAGATTATATGTTAAGAATAAAATGGCAGATATTAAATTTGGCGGAGAAATTGAATTAACTGGTGATAATCAGAATAAGGTGGTTAATGGGAATCTTACGGCTTTGCCAAGGATTAGCAAATTTAAATTTAAAGATAATGACTTTCTTATAAATGAGGGAATAATTGAATTTCAAAACTTTCCTAGAGAGCCAGCCTATCTAAGGCTTTCGGCAAGCTCGCAAATCAAGAAATATGATGTTCGGATTAATGCTAACGGAAGAGTGAATAAATTGGTTATTGATTTAAATTCTGAGCCGGCCCTCTCAAAGGAGGATATTCTTTCTCTTGTCACGCTTGGATTTACTTCTAAAGATACAGTAGGGATCAATCAAGAAGAAAAAGCAACCATGACCTCAGTTGGAATAGGTTCCTTGTTGGCGGACCAGTTAGAATTGAGCGAAGGATTAACCTCTGACTTTGGAATAAGACTAAGCGTAACTTCTGAATTGCAAGAGACGGAGAGATCAGATCTTCCTGAAACTCGGGAAGGATCGGTTTTGCCGACCCAAAGTAAGTTCAAGTCGGCGACCAAAATTGGTTTTAAAAAACAGATCTCTGATAAAGGGGAGATCTCATTTTCCAACACTGTTGGTGGCTCCATAGATCAAAAGCAGGAAGTTTCAGGTGAGTATTATTTAAATAAAAATACATCTATTAGGGGAACGTACGAAATATTTAACTCTTCCAATCGAGAGATCCAGAGTTCTGGGGCGATTTCTAATAACTTGGGAGTGGATTTGATATTTAAGTGGTCTTATAAATGAGATTAGGGATTTTTTTCTTAATTTTGATCTTGCTTAATCCGGCCTTTGGTCAGGTCGAATCGTGTATTCTTTCCACCGTTAATTTAACTTGTGATACTGCTAAGACCTGCGAACTGCTAAAGCCTAGGTTTTCTAGTCTTGAGGGTAAGGAGTATAATTTTTCTTCTCTTAAGTTTGAATTAAAATCTAGACTTTTTGAGCAATTGATTGAGACTTTTGAATATAAGGTCTCATTACAAAATGATAAGTATGTCTTAGATATTTTTCTAACTACTAGAAAGAGAATAAATTCTATTAAAATTACCTCTGCAGTCAAGGGTGTGCCCCTAGATGGACTATTGAGCCTGATGCCAATCCAGGAAGGTGAGTTTTATAATTCTGATTTAATTTCCACGATTCCTTCAGCAATATCCAAATACCTCTTTGATGTCGGTGTTGTTGATTCAAAAGTAGATCTCAAAGTTAAGCCTGATGATTTGGATTTGGATCTTGAAATTAATATCTCATCCGCTAAATTAATGATAATTAGAAAGATAAGGTGGTTTTTTGATGAAGAAAAAGCAAAGATTAGTTTAATAAGAACTAAAATTAACCGACTTGGAAGAAAGGTTTATAATAGGAAGGAAATCAACTTAATAATCGAAGAGATTTCAAAAGAAATTTTTGATGAAGGATATCCATTTTCCAACTTTAAAATAAGGGCAATCAATTTCTCCAAGGATAATTCTTCGGTAGCTTTGGATTTTGATCTTAAATTAGGAGAAAAAACGATCTTTGATATTTCCGGAAATAGCCTAATCTCAAGAAGTGCCTTGCTAAACCAAATTAAAATTAAAATTAAAGATCAGACTCTTTTAAATAAGGACCAGATAACATATTTTGCATCTAATGAAATTATTGAAGCTTATCAGGACTTAGGAGTATTTAACACCAAGGTCAAAGTAAGCTTGATTGAGGGATATGACTCCAAATCGGAGAAAGTTAAAACTTACTATATCCATGTCAAGGAAGGTGAAAAAATAAAAGTAGCCGACATTTTCTTTACAGGAAACCGTTTTTTTTCCGATGACTATCTAAAAAATATTTATTACGAAAATGGCTCAAGTCTTTCAAAAAACAAATATCTCGATAATATTTTTTTGGGGAAATTAAAAGACCAAATAACAGAGGAATACCTAAAAAATGGGTTTCTTAACAGTGAAGTCTCTAGTCCTAAAATAGATTATATAGGAAAAACCAAAAAGGCTTTAATTTCTGTTCGTATCCGGGAAAATAATCAAACAGTTTTCGGAGATATAAATTTTTCCCCCGAGGTTCAGGGATTATTCAAAGAAGAATTAAAAAAAGTGATGTCTAATCAAGCTGGAAGCCCTTTGAATGTATTAAAGTTGGATAGTGATATCGAAGAAATAGAAAAATTTCTAAAAAGCCAAGGATATCTTTTTGTTAAGATTAAAAATAAGGAAAGTGAAGATATTATCACTTATAACCCTAGCTTTTCGAGTGCTAGTCTATTTTTGGATATTGATCTAGGGAAGAAGTCCTTTTTTAATGCTTTTTATGTATCTGGAAATATAAAAACCAAGAATGATGTCTTTGAAAGGGAGTCCATTCTAAAATTAGGCGAATTACTAACTTGGGAAAAACTGAATGGATTTATCGAAAGGGTATCAAGTACCGGTCTTTTTAAAGAGGTAAAAATATACCCACGACCTGTAGAAGGCATTCCTTATGGCGAGAATTCCCAGCTAGTGGATTTAGTCCTTGAGGTTGTAGAAAGGGATTTCAAAACTTTGGAATTGGGGCCTGGATTTAGGACCGATTTGGGGTTAAGGCTGGCGGCAAAATTTAAATTTATAAATCTTTCAGGGCTTGGAAGAAGGTTAAGTTTCAGAGGAGAATTAAATCAAAGGTTAGATGAAAGTATCGCCCTAGATCCTCTGAGGCAGGGAATTTATCCCCTGGCCTTTTTAGAATATTATGTTGATGCAAAATATGAGGAACCCCATTTAGCAAATACTTCAATAGGTATGGATATTATGGCCTCTCTAGGTCGCCGAAGATATAGAACCTTTGATGCCGATATTTTTCTATCTGGAATTACACTTGCTGAAAGCATATCCTGGTTTTCACCGCTGATTAGATATCAATTTGAAAATAATTATCAATATAGTGCCGTATATGAAAAAGATCAGGGTACTTTTAGAATAGCTTCTCTTACCCCTTCAATTTCATTTGACTTTAGGGATCGGAGAGTAAGCCCAACGAAAGGTATCTTTTTATCATTATTAGGGGAATTTGCATCTCCATGGTTGGGCTCGATTAGCACGAATAACTATGAAATTAATTTTTTTAGCTTAATTTCTCGGAATAATTTTTACTACCCATTCAGCTATAACTGGGTTGGGGCCATGTACCTATCTGCAGGTTACCAGAAAAATCTGGCGACGGATCCTTTATTGGATGCCAGTGGAGATCCTATTGTAGACAAAAATACAGGTATTCCAACTACGATAGGCTATATTCCAACGATAAAAGTCTTTAGGTTAGAAGGTAGTGATAATGTGCGAGGTTATAGAAATAATGAAATAAATAAGCTATCCAATGGTATTGATATCAATCAGGTTGTGGTCAGTGACACGGCGTATTATTTAAATATTAAGCTTGAATCCAGGCACTTTTTAAATGATACTTTTGTGGTATTTCCATTTTTCGATGCAGGGAGTATTCAGGTTAATAGCTGGGTACCCTTCCAATTGAAAACCGCCGTTGGATTAGGTATCAAGTACTTAACTCCCATGGGTTCCTTGGAGTTGGATTTTGGGGTTAAAACCCATCGCAATAAAGGAGAGTCCTTCGGGGCCATAGAATTGATGATCGGCTACTTCTAAAAGTCCCCGTTATTACTACCATGTTGTTGACTTGTGGCCCTATGTTTGGTTATAAGGTTTACCGTCCCAAAATTTAGATTTAAAGGAAAAGGTTTATGTACACCCAAAGAAGTTTCGTTTTAAAACCAGCTGAAGCCAAGAAAAAATGGTTTATAGTTGATGCCAAAGATAAAGTAGTAGGAAGACTAGCTACAGAGGTAGCTAATGTTTTAAGAGGAAAAAATAATCCCAAATTTACGAGACACACAGATTCTGGTGATTTCGTTGTGGTTATCAATGCTGCCAAGGTAAAGTTAACTGGGAAAAAGTGGACTGATAAAGAATATATAACCCATTCTAAGGGAAGTGTAGGCCATTTAAAAACTAGAACGGCTGAAGAACAACTTACTAAACATCCTGAATTAATTGTTTATAATGCAATTAAGGGAATGCTTCCTAAAACTTCTCTAGGAAGAGAACAAATTACAAAATTAAAGGTATATGTTGGAGAAGATCATCCACATGCCTCACAAAAACCGAACGTCCTCACTTTCTAATCTAAAGGAAAAATAGAAATGGTTACTACTAAAAAAAATGTTGGAATTACTTATTTGGCTTCTTCAGTGGGAAGAAGAAAAACCTCTGTTGCAAGAGTTTATATGGCAGAGGGTTCAGGGAAAATTGAAATAAACAAGAGAGATATAGTAAACTATTTTCCAAAAGGCACCAACCGTTACGAGGTTAATCAACCAATGAACCTCCTAAAGCTTGCCAATAAATATGACCTTAACATAAATGTTGTTGGAGGCGGACCTTCAGGTCAGGCAGGAGCAATAAGACTTGGTATTGCTAGAGCACTACTAAAAATAGATCCTAATTTTAAGGTAGAGTTAAGAGCTGCTGGGTTTTTGACTCGGGATTCAAGAAAAGTCGAAAGAAAGAAGGCAGGGCTTGCAGGAGCCAGAAGAAGATTCCAGTACTCAAAGAGATAATCTTAGAAATAATGAATTTTTTATGGAAAAGGGCCAATTTATTTGGCCCTTTTTTTTTCTAAATAAAGCAATTTTATTTATAGAGTTAAGGATCACCAGTAAAATTCCGAAAAATCCCTTTGAAAACAATGTGTTTCAAAAGGGCTTTAGTGGGAAGAGCGCTATCTTTATTTATATGGTTTATCGCAGCCAACTCCTGGGGGGCAAAAATAAATCCCCCTTCGATTGAAAGTCAATTAGGGAATACTTCAGCAATAATTCATGCGTTCTATAAGGGAAGCTCTTATAAAAAATTGCCCAACGATTTGGTTCTAACCGAATTTACCTTCATAATTTTGGAAAGTGTAGGAATCGAAGAGGTTAGGATTTTAAACAAAAACCACTTCCCAGTCATTTCACGGGGAGGAATATGGCAGGACCTAGTTTATAACTCAGGGGGAAAAGTTACCTTTCAACCCGGTGAAGAAGTGGTCCTTTTATTAAAGGAAGGGGCCCAGGGATTTGAACTTCAAAATCAAGGGTTGAGTAAATATAAAAAAATTATCGAAAATGGCGAAATTTATCTCTCTTCAAGTGAATTACCAGATGACCCAAAATTAGGTAAAATTCAAATTGCCGAGTTTAATCGACTGGTAAAGAAAAAATTTGGAAAAGAGTTAAAGGTTATTTTTGAGGAGGATCTTATTTCTAAAAAGATGCGTATATTGAAATCAAAGAAATTCCCAGAACGAAAAATAGCTTCTCTTCCAATTACTGAACACGCTGAAGATTCCATGCTGCTTTTAGTAGTAATTTTCGGTGTTTTAGGGGCTTTAGGCATCAAAATGAATCGGTCTTTATAGTAAACCAAAAAATTACATGTTAGCCTTTATGCAAGTCTAATTAAATCTTTAATGGAGTGAGGATTATGGATAAAAAATTACCTATTCTTTGTTTTTTAATTTTAATCTCGGATCTATGTTATGGGCAAAATCTTAATCAAGAAAAAGCGAATAAAATAGAGGGACGCAAAACCGGGGTTTATGTACAAGAAGGGGTTTTTTATAAGGGTGGGTCAATGATAAAAAGCGCCATCCAAAGTATTCGTCGCTCAGGGGACTCTGCAAAAAACCAAGAGCGAGTAGTTATAGATTTCTCAACGGCTAACACTCCTCAAATTTATAGTTATCTATCAGATTCGGAAAAAATTCTGTATATAGACTTTTTTAATACTGAAATTAAGGATAAAAAGCCTGAACTTGTAAATAGCACTTTTGTAGAGAGCGTTATTTTTTATCCTTGGAAGGATAATTCCTTATCGATGGAGATAAAATTAAAAGAAAAAGTATTTTGTGACCTCTTTTATCTTGAATCTCCCGGAAGAATGGTCATTGATATGAGAAAAGGGCTTTAGGTGATTATATGGTTGAGGCAAATTCTGTAAAATCTGAAATTAGAAAAAAGGCTGAGATGGAAAAAGAGTTCCCAGAAAATGTAGTAATTATTCCTATAATGAATAGCCCTATTTTTCCTGGGATGATTGCTCCTATAATTTTGACGGAAGAAAAATTTACACCAGAATTAGATAAACAAATTTTAAAGTCTGGATATGTAGCCCTAAACTTGGTTAAGGTAGAATTGAGCGGAGGGAAGAAAACTCCCGACCAAAATGAAGGCCAACTCGGAGAGGAATTAACCCGAGAAGTATCCGCACAAGATATTTACAGGGTAGGTGTGCTCTGTAAGGTGGTTAAAAAGTTAAAGTTACCAGATGGCTCCGTTAACGTTTTGGTTCATGGGATAAAAAGATATAGGGCATCAGAGATAATCAGTGAAAAGCCCATTTTGCAGGCAAAGATTGAAGTTTTTGAAGATATTTTCGAGCCAGATGAAGAGTTAGATGCCTACACTCGATCAGTTATAAATCAGGTAAAAAAACTAAGCGAAATTAATCCCTACTTTAATGAAGAAATGAGATTAGCGATGCTAAACTCCCCTTCTCCAGGGGCCCTTGCGGATTTGGTGGCCTTTGCGCTTTCATTGGATATCCCCGAAGCCCAAGATTTTTTAGAAACACTGGTAGTAAAAAAGAGATTTGCAAAGCTTCTAGTCTACCTAAAGCGGGAAAAAGATGTTGCGGATATTCAGAAAAAAATATCGGATGAGGTTAATGATAAGGTAAATAAGTATCAAAGAGAGTATTTTCTAAGGGAGCAATTAAAGGTAATTCGCTCCGAACTTGGAATGGATGAAGACGAAAAGTCCAAAGAATTAAATAAAATCAGGGAAAATCTAAAAAGCTATAATCTTCCGGATACAGCACTTAAAGCGGTAAACGAAGAATTAGAGAGACTTGAAGTTATTCCTGATAGCTCTCCTGAATATAATGTTTCAAGAACCTACCTACGTTGGATTTTAGATCTTCCTTGGAATAAATCCTCCGAAGAAAAAATTGATATTAAGAGAGCCGAAAGAATTTTAGAAAAAGACCACTATGGGTTGGAAAAACCCAAAGAAAGGATTTTAGAATTTTTAGCCGTTAGGAAAAATAAACCTAATTATGATGGAACCATTATATGTCTTGCAGGTCCTCCAGGAGTTGGTAAAACTTCGATTGGAAAAAGCATTGCCCACTCCTTAGGCAGAAAATTTTATAGGTTCAGCTTGGGTGGAATGAGAGATGAAGCTGAAATAAAAGGGCATAGAAGAACCTACGTCGGGGCCATGCCTGGTAAAATTATACAATCGTTAAAGCGGGTGGAAGTTAATAACCCGGTAATTATGCTAGACGAAATAGATAAACTTGGACAATCTTTTCAAGGAGATCCCGCATCGAGCTTATTGGAAGTTTTGGATCCAGAACAAAATAATTCTTTTATAGATAACTATTTGGATATTCCTTTTGATTTATCAAAGGTGCTTTTTATCGCCACTGCCAACTATATAGATGCTATTCCAGAACCCCTGCTTGACCGTATGGAGGTGATCGAAATATCGGGATATTCAATTGAAGAAAAAATGGCCATTGCCACTAAATGGATTATTCCGAAACAGCTGGCAAAACATGGACTTAAGAGATCCGATTTCTCCTTAAGCAAAGAAGTCTTAAGGAAACTTATTTCAGATTATGCTAGAGAGCCTGGGGTACGGGTTATGGAGCAAAATATAGCCAAGCTCTGTAGAACGGCCAGTTTAATAAGAGCGAAAAAATCCAAAAATACGGTGAAATTTAGTCCCAAGCCGGCCGATTTGTTAAAGCATTTAGGAGGCCCACGTTTTTTCAGTGAAAAGGTGGAGAAGGGTCTTCGTCCTGGAGTAGTAACTGGACTGGCCTGGACTGCTTTTGGTGGAGAAATTTTAACCATTGAAACTCTTCCTTTGAGGGGTAAGGGCGAGTTTAAAATAACCGGTCAGCTCGGTGAGGTCATGAATGAATCTGCCTCATTGGCCTACAGTTATGTAAAGCGACTTTTACAAAATGAGATTGAAGAATCCTTTGCTAAAGAGAAGAAGAAAGTAATTGAGAAAGATAAAAAGGAAAAAATCGAAGCTCCTGAAGATTTCTTGGCCTCCCATGAAATTCATCTTCATTTGCCTGCGGGTGCTACACCTAAAGATGGACCATCTGCAGGTATAACCATGGCCTTGGCCCTTTATGGTTTGGCCAGAAATAAGAGGGTAAAATCTTCTATCGCTATGACGGGTGAACTATCTCTTACTGGAAAAGTATTGCCAGTTGGTGGAATAAAAGAAAAGGTTTTGGGTGCGAAAAGGGCGGGAATTAAGGAAATTATTATTCCCAAGAGGAATGAAAAAGATCTATTAGAAGTGCCGGCAAGACATAGAAAGGGAATAAAATTCTATCCAGTTGATAGATTTGATGAAGTCTTAAAAATAGCGATAAAAAATAATTGAATTAGAATTCGTCTGTATCGTATTCAGAAATTGGGGCATGGACTACTTTCCCGGCTGCAATTTCTCTTAGACTTGTTACGATATCTTTATTTTTTGAGTAAACCTGAGGCTCAGAACCCTCTTTTAGTTGTTTTACTCTTTTAACTGCCAAGTGAACAAGCTCGTAGCGGTTTTCCACTTTTTCCAAACAATCTTCAATAGTTACTCTGGCCATGAATAAAACTCCTGTAAAATGATCGAAAGGTAATCAAATAGGTTAAAAGTCAGGTTATGTCAAAAGGGATCTGTTAATCAATTAGAAAGAGGAAAAAATAACACAATAACGCAATGTATAATTATTTGGAGCTTATTTTTGGGGATACCTCATCCCCTATCCTAAATCCTTTAAACTGGAGAACAAGGCCTGTTTCTAATTTTAACTGATTTTGTATAACTGCCACGGATGCTCTATTTTCCGCATGAATAACCCGCATTTCCCCTATTTTAACCCTATGATTTATCCTCTCCAATGAGTTTGCGCCGTTTAGGACAAATAGGGTTCTAAACACATCCAAGGTAGCGCCAGGATAAACCCCTTGTTCCTTTCCAATGGTTAGGAAAAAGTTCTTATTTATTACCTCATCCTTTTCCCCCATAGGAAGGTCCTGATTCAACGCATAAACAGTGTAGGTTTGGGCAATAGATATATTTAAATAAAGAGTTGAAATCAAACAGAAAAGAATTTTCATGATCTATCCTCAATTTATAATAATTAAGGACATCCTTTCCTTAACGAAAGGTTTATCGGTAAAAATATAAAAATCATTTATTTTTTTTTAGAGGAAAAAAATTCCATATTTTATCGAGATTTTAAATATTTCAGAGAATTATTAATTAAATCTGATGGTATAAAGTTTTTAACTTTGTCATGGATTAAGGTGGCCCTCTGGTCGTAATACAACATTATCCAGGGAAGGTCTTCAAAAACTATTTTCTCCATATTCTCAATTAAATTATTTTTTTCATTAGAGGTATCATACTCTTGGAATAATTTTTCAAAATATTTGTTTTCGTAGAAGGAAGCATTTGGTCCTGGAGGGAAATTTTTTTTTGTTAAAAGTGCCAAGGAGTTTTCTGCATCCGGATAATCCATCGTCCATCCATCAAAAAAGAATTGCAAATTTCCTTCTTTTGCTTTGGTGAGAAAAGAAGGAAAAGTATTAGTTTGGATATTAATCTTAATACCTATCTCCTCCAATTCTTTTTTAATAAATTCAGCCTGCTGTCTAGCCTTGGTGCTAGTTGAACGAGTATCCAGTTTGATTGGTGGAAGCCCACGCCCTTCAGGAAAACCTGCTTTTTTAAGGAGAAGACGTGCGGTATCAGGATCATATTTAAAAGGTAATGCGTTTTGGGAATGCCCTAAAACTCCAAAAGGAATAATGGAGTTTGCAGGAATTCCCAATCCATTGGTAAAAAGGTCAATTAGTTTTTTTCTATTAATGGCATGAGCAATACTTAATCGGAGGTTTTTATTCTTTCCAAGTAAAGGATCTTTCATATTAAAAGAGAGCCACCAGTAAGTAAAAGAAGGTTCCTTAAAAAGAGAAATTCCTTTTTTCCTAAAATCTTCATTGAGGTTACCCGTTTTGGAGTCGATAACATTAGAAAAATTGTCCACAGGAATTTGAATTATATCTAATTTTTTTGATAAGAAGTTTAACCATCTGGGTTGGTCCTCTTTAATTAAGTGATAATGAATTTTTTCAAATTCTGGAAGAGGTCCATGATAATTTCGGTTTTTTAATAAAATTGAATCCCCCGTTAGGTGGAATTCTTTAAGAAAAAACGGCCCCGTTCCCACCGAATTTGTGGAAAAATCGTTTTTATAAAATTCAATGGCTTCAATAGGAAGTGGAACTGTAAAGCTCATCGAAAAGGCATACAGTATTTGAGGATAAGGCTTTAGAAGTTCAATCGAAAAACTATATTCATTAATAACTTTAAGGCCTTCCACTTCTAGGGTTTTAAATTTTTCAAAATCAGTCCCAGCCATTTCACGAAATTTATCAATTCCTACAATTTTTCCTTGGAAGAGCCAAAAACCTGAGCTTTTTGTGGGTAAAAATGCCAATCGTTTAATTTGGTTAATAAAATCTTGGGCCCTTAAAGATCTTTTTTTGCCACCAAAACAAGGATTATCATTATAGAAAATACCTGGCTTAATTTTAAACGTGTATTTTTTCTTATCCTTAGAAATGGTTGGGAAACCATCGGCCAAAAGAGGTTTTAAAGTATAAGGCCGTTTAATATAATCATACTCATAAAGTGGTTCAAGGGTCTGATATACAATTTGCCCAGACACACCATCATAAGAATTAGCGGGATCAATCGTAGAAACTTCCGAGCTTAATGCAAGATTTAGGGTTTTAACTTCATTGTTGATTTTCTTAGAACATCCAAAAAAGATTATAAGAGTAAAGATGAATATTTTAGAAATGATCTTCAAGGTAGGATAATGTTTCGTCGAAATCATGTCCTTTGGCAAGTATAAATGTTAAAAGTTTTTTTATAGCTTTTTGTCGTTCAACTTCAGAATTTATTGGAGTTGATGATGGTTTTAGTTTTTTTTCCGCAAGAATTTTAATTTGATCTTTAGGGGTGATCATTTCCTCTTCATAAATTGTAAGAATTTGATTTTCCTGTACGAACAGGCCATCTTGTTCCAATCTTTTACGGATAAAAGAGGGTGAGTAACCTCTATGAATTAACTTTCTGATAAGGTTTTTTTGAAATCTCTCATCGTTCAGAAAATTTTCATTTTTTACTTTATCAACCGCAAGATCAACTTGATCCTCATCTAAGCCTAGAGCTTGCAGTTTTGCTCTTATTTTAAATTCGGAATAATCCTGCTTACTTATTAGTTTAATGGCGCGGCTATAAGCCGCGCCTTTCTCCTCTTTCATCATGGATTAATGCATGGGTTTTTTTGGATTCTTTTTTTTAGGTTTATCATCTTCGATGATTTCTCCAGTTTCCAAATCAATTTCGTCTTTGGTTTCAGCGGGAGCAGTTTTAGTCTTAAGTTTAAATTTTTCTATAATTTTGAGTTTCATTTCTTCCAATAAAGCGGGATTGGATTCCAAGAATTTTTTAGAATTCTCTCTACCTTGTCCAATTTTTTCACCGTTATAGGAAAACCATGATCCAGACTTGTCCACAATCGCCTCATTTACCGCAAGATCAAGAATATCACCTGAGTTTGAGATTCCCGTTCCGTACATAATATCAAATTCTGCGTTTTGAAATGGAGCTGCAACTTTATTTTTTACCACTTTTACCTTGGTCCTGTTTCCTATGTACTCTTCTCCTTCCTTGATAGCACCGATTCTTCTAATATCCAGTCGAACTGAAGAATAAAATTTAAGAGCATTACCACCAGTAGTTGTTTCAGGATTTCCAAACATCACCCCTATCTTCATTCTCAATTGATTAATAAAAATAACTGTCGAATTCGAGCGAGAAATTGAAGCAGTAAGCTTTCTTAATGCTTGAGACATTAATCGTGCTTGTAGTCCCATATGGGAATCGCCCATATCCCCTTCAAGTTCTGCACGCGGAGTAAGAGCGGCCACTGAATCGACTATAAGGAGGTTTACAGAGCCAGATCGAACAAGCATATCTGCAATTTCTAATGCTTGTTCTCCGCAATCTGGTTGGGAGATTAAGGTGTTTTCCAAATTAAGTCCTAGTTTAGTTGCATATTTAGTATCGAGAGCATGTTCTGCATCGATAAAGGCAACGGTTCCGCCTTCTTTTTGGCATTGGGCCGCTATATGTAAGGTCAGTGTAGTTTTACCGGAAGACTCTGGTCCGAAAATCTCAATTATTCTTCCTTTTGGAATGCCTCCTACACCAAGTGCTAAATCCAAGCTTAGACAACCCGTAGGAATGACCGGTATATCTTCCGTCGGTTTAGTTCCCATCTTCATTATAGAGCCCTTTCCGAATTGCTTTTCAATTCCTGAAATTGCAAGATCAAGGGCCTTTTGTTTACTGGTATCCACGTTAGCTGTTTGTTTTGACATAAAAATTTCTCCTTAAATTTAAAGTGTGCATGGGAACTCTAAAATTAAAACTTACTAAGGACCTTGAATTAAATGGGTAAAAGGTGTCTCTAATAAATTTTTTTTTAGTGCTTATGAAAAGTCTATGCGTAAGTTTTGCGTAAGTCAATCTAGGAAAGGTTTAATAATTGGGTTAATAATAGACAAAAAAGGCCGGCTATCAACCCCGCTAAAATATCATCTAGCATTACGCCAAATCCGTTTTTTAACTTTCTATCGAGAAACCCTATAGGACCAGGTTTTAAAATATCTAAGGCCCTAAATAAAATAAATCCAAGTAAATAAATTGCCCAAGTATTTTGTTTGCTATGGAGAAATGGCCACATCGTGAAAACTCCAAAAAGTTCATCAATTACTATCCAGGAAGGATCCTCTATTTGAAATTTCTTTTGAACATAACCAGTTAAAAAAATTGAAACACCAAGCATAATCAACAATATTGGTATGAAAAGGATAAAGGGAGCGTTATATTGCCCCAATATATAGAGAGGAATTATTGTTGCTATACTAGCAAAGGTTCCTGGGGACTTAGGTAAAAAGCCGATACCACCTAGGGATAGGAAGAACACTTCGGGGTTTGTTAATTTAGGTTTTTCTTGCATGATAGTTTAACTTATAGGATTTTCTAGAGAAAATGAAAAGACCACAATATCTTTCCAAATACCATTTTGATTGGGAAACCATGGGCACCTTCCTTGAGGGCCGGTCGACCCTAGACTCTTCTCATTTTTTCCAAAATATAACCAATCATAAGCAGGCCAGAAGATTTTTAAAGGGATATGGCTTTGATCCTAGTGATCCTGTTTTAATGTCTGAGCTATTTGGGAATTTTCAAGAATCATTGCAGTTTATAAAAAAATATTTTTTAAAAGAAGGAACTGAAATAGGCCTTGATGTTAGAATCCCATCATCTATTTTCACTATTTCCGATATCCAAGATCTTTTAATAATGGCATCAGTTAAAGAAAATGAATCGGAGCAGAAAATAGAGGAGCGCCTTTGGGCCGAAATAATTATAAAAGTTCTCCATACTATTTTGCATACAGACAAAGAACTTAGATCTAATTATTTTCCCTATATCCAAAAACAAATTCTAGATCGATTTTACAAGCATATTCATAGGGATAGCGATAACCGTCTTTTCCTGACAAAAAAATTAAACCTAGAAGATGCAATCCCTTTGGTTGATTTTAAGGTTAAAGCAAAAAAACCACGAGATAGTGTTATCTTAAAATTACTTCATAAGGCTGATAATGTTGCTGAAGAACTCTTTGATAGAGTAGGTATAAGGTTTGTTACCAAATCCTCTTTGGATAATTTAAGAGTAATAAAATTTCTATATAAAAATAATATTGTGATACCCCATAATATTAAGCCAAGTCGATCATTTAATAGACTTTTGGATCTCGATAAATTTAGAGAGAAATACTTATTATTAAATCAAAAAGCGGTAGAATTGAACTTAGAGGAACCAAATTATTTAAATGAGCTCAATATAATTGCTGATGAATGTTCTTTCTCCTATGAAAATGATTCGCGCAATCTACACACCTCTAAATCCTACAGATCTATACAGTTTACTGGGCGGCAATTTATTCGTTATAAGAACCCTTTGTTTGATGAGTTATTTAAGCTGAAAGAAGAGGCCAGGGAAAGTTCTGATATTTTTGCCCAAAAAGTACTGGCCATGGATTTCTCTGGAATGCAAAGAGAAATCAGGTTTTTTTATCCCTTTGAAGTTCAAGTTGTCGATGAGGTTAATGAAATAAAGAATACGCAGGGGGAAGCATCTCACCTTGAATATAAAAAATCCCAGCAGGTCACCGCCATGAAAAGAATTTTCAAAGAACTAATCAAATTCAAGAATTTGAAGGTTGATTAAGGAGAAGCTCCTCCAGCCGGCTTATCTCATTCTCCATTTCATCGATTAATTTTTCTTGTTCGGGATAATCTTTTAATAGTTTTTCATAGGAATCTTTTAAAGAAATGATTTTGTCGGATTCAGGTTCAACGGACGAGTCTAAAAATTCGAATACGGTATTTCCAATTTTAATTTTATCTTTTTTTGCTAAATTTTTTTTACCCCTAAAGTGCTTGTCGTTGACCTGGAAGTCTATTGATTCGTCTATGCCCTGACAAATTAACCCATCCTTTGAGGAGGTTAAAAGCATATGGAAATCAGAAATTTCAGGATCTTCTATGATGAGATCATTTTTTGTGGAAGTTCCAATAGAGATAGAATCATAATATACTTTGTATGTTCCAATAACCTCAATGTCAGGAGAGCTTAAAAAATTTATTTCAATCATACTTAAATTATAACAAAAATTTAAATTGTAGATAAGACCTTAAAATCTTTTTTTAGTCTCTCTATTTCGCTAAGAATCCTTTTATCTCCGCTATGTATTAACTGCTCAAGGTCTTCCCGCGCATCGAGGAGAATTTTTTCATGTTCTATTATATTTGCGAGTTTTCGGTGGTTATCATTACCCGATTGGTTTGTTCCAAAATGGTCCCCTTCTCCCCTAATTAATAAATCTTTTTCAGAGATTTCGAAACCATCGGATGAATTTTCTATTACTTCTAGTCGGCCATAGGCTTCATCGGAAATTTCGGAGAGGGCCATTAAAAAACAAAAACTTTGCTTATTTCCTCTGCCGACTCTTCCCCTTAATTGGTGGAGTGAACTTAAACCGAATAATTCGGGGGAAAAGATGGCCATGATTGTGGCATTTTTCACATCAATTCCCACTTCAATCACGCTGGTAGCAATCAAAATGGATATTTTTTTGTCATAAAAATCTTTTAGAATATGGCTTCTTTCAGCAAAGGGAATTTGGCCATGAACAAATCCCACAGAATGTTGTGGAAACCAATTTTTGAATTTGTCGAAAATCTTTTCCAGGTACATGGAACGTTCGGATTCATAAATTGCAGGGACAACTAAGTACGCTTGTTCGCCGGTTGAAACGCGGGTAT
>JACCDG010882312.1_pt1 | contig 16462 bp, 32 predicted proteins | sample 7442471 | NCBI WGS metagenome assembly JACCDG01 (sample SAMN15323444, study PRJNA562643) | freshwater metagenome | isolation source: river surface water | place: USA:Blue River Watershed | collected 2017-08-17 | reverse complement strand
GGGTTCTTGTCTATTATAGACACCCGGAAGTTTCTGTCAAGGGGTCTAGGTCGATTTCTTGTCGGACTCGATCGCGACCAGGGCACGCGTGAGCCAGTCGTTGAGACTAGTGAGACGGCGGAACTCTGACTCGAACGTGTGCTTGCCGTCCAGCAGTTCACGAATCACGGTCTCCAGTTGCGGGGCATACCCCTTGACCATACCGTTGATGCCCAGTAGACGACGCGCCGAAAGGGCAGGACAGTGCTTCAGGATAAAGGGATCGTTCGGGTCGAAGTCCAGCATGCCAGCCGACTCTAGGTCCCACGCAATCTTATCGGCGATGTGGACCTTTCGGCGTTCCGGCTCCTTGAAATCGAAGTCCAGGAAGTCGTAGATCCCATCGTCGAGCACGCCCTTGCTGTAGTCCAGGCTCTCCAGCGTGGCCCCCACAGGAGATGGCACGTCGCTGATGTACGCCTCGTGGGCGTCGTGGAAGAGTCCCTTCAATGGACCCCACTCTTCCTCAGGCCAGAAGATAGCCATGATTCGCGCGACCAGGATCGAATGCTGTTCGATGGTCCAGTTCATCCGGCCGGCGCATCGCTTGGCCCGAAGGCCCGTCTGGATGTCGCGGATCATGTCGGACTTCGATGCGAAAAGAAATCGCGCCTTCCACCGGCCTGGAATCTCGCCGGGCTCCATGATGAGCTTGCCGTTGTTCGTGAGCAGCATCCAGCGTGACCCTGGCTTGAGTTCCAGGTCTTGTTTCCAGGTGATCATGGTGCCACCGCCATCGCGAAGTCGTTCGCGCTCGTCGTCATGGGCACGCTGTAGAATCCGTGGAGCGATTCGAGAGCGCCCTCGGTCCCGCTGTTCTTCGCCTTGTGCCACTCCGAACGGAGATTCTTGCGCCGCAGTTCGACCTCGCTCAGGGCCTCCTTGACCTTGCCGAGACCCACGACCGGGCCTTCGTTCTCGCCTTCGAGCTGCCACTTGTGACGCTTCTCGTAGGGCATCTTGAAGTTGGTCCCGTTGACCTTCATGATGACCCCCTCGGGGAACTTGTAGCCGGGTCGCGCGACCGAACCCTCGGCCCAGAGCTTCGCCATGACCGCGTCCGTATTCAGATCACCGAGCTGGCCGTGGAAGAGGATGGGCACTACCTTGCAACAAGTGAGCCGGTGCTGGACCACCCACTTGTACGACTCGAAGAGGCTGAAATAGCGCTCGCCTTCGGAGCACCCGTATCCTCGCCCGATGCCGTAGCCCCACCACTCACCGAAGTGCCGGCCAATGCCGAGACCGCGCAACATTTCTTCGTTCTCGTACGCCCAGGCCGCGAAGCCGTAGTTGTCCGTGTCCTTGCCGGGCGTGATCCAGCGGTTCCGAGACCCTACCTGGAACTTGCCGTCGGGGCTGATGCAAATCTGCGCGTTCGTCCCGTCGATCTTTTCGGTCACGGTGACGAGCACCTTTTCCCAGCGCGTCATCTTGCCGAAGTCCTCGAAGACCGCCAACTCTGCTGCTGATGCCATGTGTCTTACTCCTAGAGTCTTTGCAGGACGCTGTCGATGTCGTCGATCGATGATGGGGCGGTCTTGATCAGACTGCGCATCGTATCGAGATCCGCATTGGACGTGTTGTTGTACAGTTCCATGTAGAGGGAACTGCGAAGGATCGACGTGCTGAGTCCCTTCCCAGGCGTCCCTAGGAGGGCTCGCAGCAGTAGAGCCTCTGGACGAGTCAACGTCAGCTCGATGACTTCGACTTCCACTTCGATCTTCTTCTTCTTCTTGTTCTTCACTGAGGATACCATGTGTCCTACTCCTACTGCTCGATGTCGACTTCTGAATACGTGGCCTCGTAGACCCCGTGCTCGCGAAGAATGTCTAGGATATCCACCATCGCGGTGACCTGAAGCCCCTTCAGGGCCTTGCTCTTGGGGAGATCAAGAAGGTGATCGTCCAGCACATCCGCATCCGATTTCTCGGCCTCGCCGAACCGCACGGGCTCGACGGAGATCAGGAGCGATTTCGGATCCGCGTACTCGGGAGAAATCGCCGCCACGTACTCGGACACGAACAGGGCGCAGGGGTCCTCCGCGAAGTAGAGCGGGGTCTTGAGCACCACCACTTGCTTCTCGATGTCCAGGACGTAGCCTCGATACCCGGCGACCTCGTTCTGATCCTGAGCGTTCTCCAGGATCGCGTCGATCTCCTCGCGTAGGTACTGGGCGACCTTCTCCGCGTGCCTGCGACGCCAGAAGAAACCCATGAACGCGGAGTAGCGCGAGGTGCTGAAGAGGCACTTGATCCTCTCGTAGACCGTGCTGCTCATGTAGTGCATGTAGTGCATCACTTGCCCTCCCTCACCACGAACTGAGCCAGGATCTTGCCACCGTATCCTGTGATCGTAATCTGGCAGGCGCCGTCCTCGATCACCTTGATCTCGTGCGATACAGAGCTCGTGTAGGTCTTCCAGTTCTCGATCTTGAGATTGCACTTCGGCCGGGCGGGCGGGGCAGGCACTCGGGCGTAGCGGCTGTAGCTCTGTTCAAGTGGCAAGCTCTTGCCGGGCGGGAAGTACGCCTTCAGCAGGTCGTTCCCGATGCCCGAGAGCGGGGGTGGGAACGTGAGGTAGTTCTCCGTCATGTGCTTCTGCATCTCTGCAACTGAGAGGCTGGGCTGCGGCACGCCGGCCACCTTGGTATGCACACGCTCCAGCAGATGATTGTTCCACTGCAAGGCGAGGTACTTCCCGATGTCCTCGCACACAGACTTCACGTAGCGCACGTCCCGGTACACGAGAGAGTCGGAGGCAGCAAGATTGTGTGCATGCCTGGGAATCAAGTCCCTGATGTTGTTGCCGCAGTGGAAGATGAACCAGTTGCCACCGGGGACCACGCACGGGAGATCATACGTCGCATCCGAGATCGCAAACTTGTCCTTCGACAAGCGGAAAATCGCCCTTCCGTCGATGCTAAAGCAGTTGTTGCTATTCTTCGACAGGACTAGCGGATGCTCTGGATTCGCCATGTACACGGCGCCCCACAAGAAGCCGTCGTGTACATGACGACGGATCGCCGCGACATGTCCGGTACGGGTCAGGAACTCGAAGTTACCTGCTTCGCCGAACCAGGGACCGTCCGCCCACTTGGGGGCGCTCTTACTCAGAAGTTGATTGTATCTGTCCAAATCCATGTCGTCTCCTTGGATGGGGGGGGTCCTTCCGTTCCTGCCCCACGACAATAGGCACGGCCGGGCCCGGGTCAAGGACTGGACGCAGGGGGCATGTTAGAAAAACTGGTCACTTTTTCTAACGAGGAGGGGAGGAGGGGTAGGTGCAGGGGCATGGGGGTATGGTAGGTAGGGTATGCCATCATTAGATTGAGGATTGAACTAGACCAACAAGCAGCCTTTAGGCATAAATTGAGCTTTGAACTAGTGCAATCCTCAAGGTTTGGATTATTTGGGGTCTAATAACCAGAAACTTGAGGATTGGATTAGGCCAAAGACCAATCTATAGGCATAGATTGGGAGATTGACGCAATCAAATGCCCAACGTTATTCCGGGGCTCGACCTCGTTCAGATCCGCAACCAGGGCGGCCTAGGGGCTATCGAGGCCGAAACAGTGACCGGCCCTGATTAGGGGCTTGATTACAACCATGATTGCAATCAAGGCTCTACCTAAATGTTATGTGCAAAACCTGGATAGACGGCACCCAGCAAAATGGCGGGTCTGAGGGCTCGGATGGTGGGTAAGCCCCACCCCCTAGGACCCCTCCCTGCTAGCTTCATTCTCCAGTCCAAAAGTTGGTCTCTGTACTGCTATTTTCTCAAATAATTATGTCCACCTTCTCTATACACAAAGACGGTTTGATGCACCCTACCCACCCCCCATACCCCCGACCCATACCCACCATCCGCCGAATGGCCGCGCCGAGCCCTTGACCTCTCTACATCCGTGCGTACCCTTGGGCTCAGGAGGCAGGATGGCAGTCAAGTTCATCAGTCGGTGGTTGTTCGGGCGCGAGATCGGGGCGCTTCTGCACATATCGGAGCAGGCCGCGCGCACGCTGGAAGGCCGGGACACGGCCGGGATGAGGCTCAAGGGCGTGACCCAGCCCGGGGGATTCCAGCTACGGGCGAACGACGTAAAGGGCGACTGGAAGGTCGTGAATAAGCGCCAGGGGATCGACCACCTGGACGTGTACATAGCGGAGAAGGGGCTCGACGAGTTCCTTGCCGACCTCAAGGAGAGCGATCAGAACACGCTCGAAGCCGCCAAACTGCTGGGCTTGTTCGACTACAAGAAGCTCTACGCCGAGGTCGCGGCCAAGCTCAAGAACCCGCGCACGCACGTGGGAGAGGGGCCTCAGACCGACGCGATGGTGGACCTGGATACCTGGGTTCGCTCGGAAATCACCAGAAAGCACCCGGAGTTGGCCGGCGACGGCGCAGGAGACGAAGAATGATCGTGTACCGATACCTGTTCGGAGAGAAGCTGTTCGATGAGCTGGAGGGCTTCGAGAAGTGCCCAGGCCGCACGAGCCCTGGGATGGGTCCTCGCTACATCGGCACACTCAAGCGCACGGGCCAGACCGTGGTCACGGCCGAGAGCCCGACGGCGTGGCGGGTCATGCCTGGGGGCGAGCTGCCCGACGACTACGAACAGGATGCACAGGACCGACTCTGGGCCTTGCACGACGCGATCGCCGGCGACCTCGGGGTCGTGCAGGCTGGTGGGACCCTGCCGCCCGAGCGCACGGTCTTGCTCCTGCGCAGGCTCGCGGGCGTGAACATCAACGCGACCCTGGTCCGGGCGGGGCTCGAAGGCAACCTCTGGACGGAGACCTCGGGCGCGTGGCGCGAGGAGTTCGACAAGGTCTATGTCAAGCCCCAGGAGGAGCCGGCGCCGGTGGGGGCGGACGCTTTCAACAGCGTCATGAGCAGGCTCAGGTCGAAGGGATAAATAAAGTGCTTTGTGCCATGCCGATTTCCGAGTACAACCGTACTTCGGAGGTACGGCATGGCACTTGCATCGAAGCTGGAGATTCCCGGGGGCACATTCAACGACCCGGACCTATACCTGGACACGAGCGACCTGAAGCAGTTCGGGACCACGGTCATCGCGAAGGCCATGCGCCGTTCGAGGCCCTTTGTGGAGGCGTTCTATGTAGCGTGGAACACGAACCACATCAAGACGCGCGTGCGCCCGGACGAGCACGATGAGCAGGCTGTGTTCATCTCGATGGCTCGGACAGCTCATTGTGACGTGCATTCGGTGCCGAACGGCGGCGTTCGCGGTCAGACCAAGAACGAGGCCATCCAGGAGGTGGGGAAGCTCAAGCGCGAGGGCATGTCGCCTGGAGCCCCTGATGTTATCGTGGTGAGTGGGCCCCCTGTGCCGCCGGCCGATTCGGTTCCGATCGTGGCGATCGAGTTCAAGAAGTCGAACGGGTCGCTCGGGGACTTCAGCCCGCTCCAGTTGAAGTGGCTGGAGACGTACCACACCAAGACCGGGGGCCGGGCGGATGCGTGCGGGGCCTTTGGTTACGACGCGGGACTGGCGATGCTGGAGTTCCGGGGCTATGCCGTGCCTCCGCGCTCGACGGACAAGTACACGAAGAGGACCATCTGATGAGCGGAGTGAGACAGAAGGAGGTAGACATGGGGCAGTTCTATAGTCGACAGGATGAGGACGAGGCTGATCGGAAGTTCATTGCCGAGCGCGAGGCGAAGCGGGCCGTGACGCGAGGACACGAGTCCGACCAGAAGCCGGTCAAGCCCGAGGTCATGGTCGTATGCGAGGCGGTCGTCAAGATCCTGCGCAAGATCCACGATCCGAACAAGCTCACGCAGTTCCAGAAGGACTTGGCTCTGGTGGCGGTGGGGGCCGAGTCGCTGGAATGGCTCAAGAAGGAGTGGTCGTGAACCCGGCCCAGATCAAGGCTCAGATCGACGCGGCGGCTGCTCAGGCGTACGAGCGTGGAGTCAAGGATGGGGCCCAGACAGCGCTCAACACGGCCCGCAGCTTCATGCCGACCGCGCTCGCGAACGCGCACAAGCAAGGGGTCATGGACACGGCGGGATTTCTCTTCAACCTCCTGTCGGTGGGCGAGTCCGTGCTCGATGTCGAGGACGTGTGCAACAACCTGTGCAAGACCGGGGAGCTGCCCGAGACGGAGAAGACCACCCAGGGCGGTGTGGGACCAACGCAGCGCGTCCAGACCCGGTTCTATGCGGGTCCCGAGGGCAATCCGGATGCGATCAGGGTCGAACCGGCTGCCGCACCTTGGTCTCAGGTCAAGTGGCACAATGAGGTGCATGGGCCGCCACGCGCATGAGGTTGATCTGGCGCCAGTGCCCGGTATGTTTGGAGCCGGCCGCCAAGACGACCTCGGAGCCTGTGATCCGGTGTCGAGTCTGTAAGTGCGTGACTTTGTTTGTAGGAGGGGACCATGGCGGAAGACGCGAACGAGGCGAAGGCACAGAAGGTGCTGGATTTGGTGGAGAATTGGACGATGGGGTCCAGGCCGATGAACCGGGATAAGTTCCAGGCCACGGTGCAGCTTCTGATCGAGAAGTTGTCCGAGATGCTGGACGAATCGGACGGATGGGAGTTCCCGGAGGAGTAGGTGAATTATGGCGAGGGCTAGGAAGAGTAGCGAACCCAGGACTCCGGAGGAGGAGGAGAGGTATCGCAGAAAACTCGCCCAGCAGCGAGAGTATCGAAAAGCCAAGGCCGAGAGTGTCAAGTACCGACCCTCGCACGGGGACGTGGTGCTCGCGGCCCTTGAACGAAGACCGCTCACGGGTAAGCCGGCGATTTTGCTGGAGCGCAACGCCGAGGAGTGGTCCAGCGACGTGGAGAAGTTCTTCCCGGGCACGCCCGGCCACAAGTTGCAACTCTTTGAGATTTGTGAAGAAGTTCTCCGTACTTACGAATTAGGTGGTGGGGACCCGAAAGCTGACCTGGAAGAAGTCTCCAAGTTCCTGAGCCAGGGCCCGCTTCCGGCGGGGGCGTACAAGTACCTGCCCAGGGTCAAAAGATTGGCCCAGGACGAGAGGCTGGCCTTGACTGCGGGTGCCCTGCTCCTACTCTTGTCGTGGGTCCAACGGAAGAGGCAGCAAATCCTCTCGGTTCTGATGGACTTTCGATCGGAGGCGGCCAGTGAGGGGTCCAAGATGAAGGCCCTACGAGAGGCCATGGAGGAGTTTCTGCTCGACCCGGAGAGTTATAGGGATTTGTCGAAAAAGTCCCAGGGCGAGAATTCCGCATAATTGACTTTCTGGGTTGCAAACCCGATGTAAAGTAACCGTACGGGGGTCGGCTTGTAACCAAACCCCCCGAGCTGGCTACCTACTTGACACCGGCTAGCGCGTGAGCATGGTGTCAATCAGCTTTGCAGTCTCGAAGTCAAGGCCGAGGCGGTTCAGGACTCGCATGTAACCCTTGCGCAAGTCCTGGCTGACCGGTCGGAGCCTGATTCCGAGCTTGCGCGCAACCGCATGAGCACGTTGAACAATCTCGAATTGGGGATCGCTATTGTCAAGGTTGACAACAAGGCGCGTCGGAGTCGAAGTCACCCCGAAGAGTTCTGAGACTTCGCACATGCGCTCGAACGCGAGCCGAGCCTTGGCGAGTCCCGAGAGAGTCAGGCCCCTACGCAGGTTCGCGTTCCCCACCTTGTGCAAGGTGGCCCGGGCTCGCTTGTAGTCCGCGCGATTGAGCCGGGCCAGCGTCCCTGGATGGGTATAGAGCGCATCACGCTCGCCAGTGGCTTCGATGTAGAGCGCCCGTGCGAGCATGAACAGGGCTCCGATTGCGAACAGGGCTCCGATTGCGATCATCATGACTGGACTCCGGGTTGCTTGGGCTTGGGGTTGCGCGCGCTTGTGCGGGTATCAGGCGAAAACGCCTGCACTGTTACGGCTCCACCATGCGAGATGCGCGCGCATGGTTTCGATGGCAGGGAAGCAAAAGCCGTAGCAGCTGGGGCCGTCGACCGCGATGATGATAGCGCGCTTTCCGTTGACGTTGAACTTGCTCATGATTGGACTCCGGGTTGTGTGCGAGCGCTCCGTTGCGCCCTTGCCTCACGAGTATCAGCACGAGCGCAACGGAGTCAACCGAGAATCGACACGCGCTTCTAACAGCGCCAGAACAAAAGCAGAATCAGCGTGATGATCGCTACCAGAATGCCCATTGACCTATCCCTCCCTCCCGCTACGTGAAGCTGGCCGAGCCCGGCGTCGTGCCGAACATGACAGACTCTTGATTCGCAGCCTTGGCGATGTCGACGGCCAGCGCCCGAAGCCAATCGATATCGGCCGAGGCCTCGCACCATGCCTCACAGCGCGTAACGTCTTCGTGCATCACGGCGCCGTTGGCCGAGCGCCAGATGCCGTGCCCTTCGTAGCACGTGGCGCCCCCGCACTTGGCAACGAACGTGCCGAGGGCAAGCTCGCGCACATGAACGAGGGCATCGTAGCCGAGCATGATCCCATGCCGGTCGCGTGATGGTAACATGATGAAAACGAACATGATTCAATCTCCTCTACAGGTTCAGTCCGAGACGAACACGATTCGGATGTCCGGGAACTTGACATGCACTTTGCGTGTGATTTCGGCCATGTAGCCGGTTCGATTGTCGCAGGTGCCGTGCCAGTTGGCCTCGAAAGGTGTCGACACGCCATCCGTCACGGCACGAATCCAGCATATTTCGTAGTGAATCCGCTTACGTCGCTTGTTGACGTAGACGGTTGCTCCCGTAATGGTTGTGCCCATGTTCAGTCTCCTCTACAGGTTGCGTTGAAGGATGCCGACGGCGCGAGACGCGAGAGCCTGAACAGATTCCGAGCCCGCGAACATCATTCGATGGCCGAACGGCAAGGGACTCGGGATGGGCTCCGCAAGCTTCGCAAGCTCGCCAGAGAGAGTAGGGTTGCGAACGAACCTGTAGTCCGCGCTAGTCCGGATACTCGACCATACTCCGGCTTGACACTCGGCCGGAGCAACACCTAGCAGGTGCGCGGCTGTCCTGTAGGTCCTGAACGCGTGACGCCAGAGTCCCGCACCCTTGCGATGTCGGATGTCGGGGGCCTGCTCATAACCGAGCGCGCGCCATGCCCATACGTCAAGCGTAACAGGTTCGTAATCCCCGAGCAGGTTCACCCGAAACGCGCTAGTTTTAGGGCCCTGGACGCGTTCTGATTCCGCGTTCGCCCATGACTGGCCTAGAACCCCGGTGACGCGTGGAAGGCCCACTAGCATGGCCAACGCGGCTCGCACGTTCGCCGCGACGCTCGTCTGAGGGGACAGAGCCGCGATGACCGTTGCGACACGCTCCGAAGGCACGCCCGATGCGGTTGCGATTGCGCGCACGGTTGCGGTCGCGTCGTTGTACCATCCGCTGGGTGTGTAGAGGCTTGCCAAGGTCTTCGCGGTTCGCATCGGGCGCACCTTCGTTGATTGGATTGCGGTTGCGGTTGCGTCGACTAGCCGGGGAAGGTCTCGGGAGCGTCTTCGCTCTCATAGTCGTACGCGGTCCGGAGCGTCGGCTTGTCGACCTTGACCTTGTTGACCTTGGGCGCGCGGGGCTTCGGGGGCTTCATGCCAAGGGGCACGACCACGACCTTGCGCGAGCCGTCATAGCGGATGTTGACATCGCACGTGACTTGTGGACGGTTGACGTAGCCGCCCCCGCCATAGCCAGTGCAGAGGAAGTCTTTGTCGCCGAACCATGCCGCGATGACTTCCGCCTTGGTTCTGTAGTCGCGGCCATAGGCCGGAATCAGTGTGAGATGACTCATTGCTTACTTCCTTTGCGAGTTGAGACTGAGACCAGAGAAGTAGGGAACCGGGCGCTTGACGCGCTTACCGTGAATCAGTGCGTTGAACCAGAACTGTCCCATGGCGCTTGCCTCCCGTTCCTAGGACTAGCTATCAGCACGCCGGAGCGGGAAGCAAGCGAAAATCGACATGGCCTAGACGATTTCAGGGGCGAGCCTCACGCGGAGCGCCGCCGCTTCGACATCCGACAGCATGATCAGAACGAACGCGCCGTCAAGATACAGCATGAGTTCAGTACCGATGAGTTCCAATGACGCGCAGTTGTCGACGATGCGAACCAGATCGTACATGGCTTGACTCCGCTCTCTTGTGTTGTGCGAGCGCTTGCTTGCGCCCCCTGCCCCGCATCGTCGGCACGTGTCGACGTACAGACAAGGGTTATTTTGGCTTAGTTGTGCGAAGCCTGATAACCCTTGTCTGCCAGTCTAGCTAGCGCATCGCCATCATGGCGATAGAGAACTCCCGCATGCCGTCCAGTCGACGCTCGCACGTCCGAAGGGACGGGAGCCACTCGTCCGGCTTGCCCGGGAGTTCCCAGGGCTTGGCGGTACGCCACGTAGTACCAGCGTCATGCGAGATCTGGAGAGTGTCGCCCACCGTGCGCATGATGGGCCCCTTGGGGATCGCGTTCGCGTGCATTGCTTGTCTCCACTTGTGTTGTGAGTTGAGGAAGGAAGCGAGCGTTACGGTTCGACTGCTACTCTGCCGCCGAATCTCTCGCGAGCCGTCGCTGGCGCAGAACCTAGGGTCTACTTGTCCGCTCGCTTCCTTCCCTCGGAGCATCGTCACATCGCGCGGGCAAGTCAAGCGCGAAAAGCGCGAAGTAGTGCGAAAGTTTGTGAAGCGGCAAGGCGCTTGTCCAGACGTTGGACGTGCATCTATAGGTGGAGACGCCGGTCGATCGATCGAGCGTTCATTCGGCCCGGTTACATGAGACCAAACTCAGATGTAACCGAACCGAGCGGTTGCTCTGGCACGCGGCTTGCAGGGCGAGGCCAACGCTACCCAGAATACCCCACCCCACCTAGACCCTGGGGCCCCTTATACGGTGATAATTTTTTCGGCCTATACGAAGAATACCCTATACGGGCCGAATCATGTCCAGGTTGTTCTCGGGGTCGAAATCGAATCCCAGCACGCGCCAAAACTTGATGTTGTCCACCCCAACCGCACGGCACCGACCGCTCACCGTCTTGACCAGAGCCCTGCCGATACCCCTGTCGCGATATCCGGGGTCGACCTCCAGCATACAGATAAAGGGCTCACCACGCTCGGCAAAACTCACGACCATGTAGGCCACGACCTCGTGGTCGACCTTGACCAGAATCCGAGTCTCCTCCTTGCCGATGGTTCCCCACTCCCACTTCTTAGGCCAGCCCACCGGCGTCGTGTAATCCACGCTCATGTCCACGTAGAAGTGCCCATAGGGGTACATGGGACCCACACAGACCTGCCTGGGGAACGCGTGCTCGTACTTCTTCTTGGTCAGCATGGGTGCATCTCCTCGCCGGCATTTCTCGGCCCGGCGTGGTAGGAATGTGGGCCCCTGTAGCGCGAGGTCAAGAGGGCAGGGTACGAATCTGTCAGGCCGTACCACGCGTGTGAGGGGGACCACGCGCTCGGCCGAATTTCGTACCCTACCCCCTTGTTTATACCCCCGGGTAGTTGGAGGGGAGGGGGTAGCCCTAGAAGAACAGCGGCGTCTTGAGTCCGAGGACCGCGCAGCCCTTGCCGATGTTGTTCTGGATCAGATCGCCGTCGCAGGTCAAGCAGTTGTTCCTGACCCACTCGCATCGGGCGGCGGCGTGCTTCTGACTCTCGGACAGGTCCATCCGGCCCGAGAAGGCGCCCACCGCCTCGGCCAAGCGCTTCCACGCCTCCCGATCGCAGCCCTTCTCGCCCAGGATGGTCAGGACCTCGTCGTCGGTCAGACCGCCCCAATTCACGATGCCGATGTGCTCGTGGGTCTCGTAGAGCTTGAGGTGGGCCTGCTCCAGGCTGTCGGCCTCCACCTTGACCGTGCAGTCATGGAGGATTCCGATCGCTCCCTTGGTCCTACCGCGAAAACGCGCCGTGTACTGAGTCATGTTCTTCCTCTCGTCTAGTGTTGTCGGTGGTAGCATAGACACCGATCAGCTTCCGGCAAAGTCGGAGAGCACGATTTCTTGCTCACCGTCCCCGGTAAGCTCCTTGCAGGTGGACAACTCGGGCATGAGCCACGGACGCAGATTGGGCTTCTCGTTCTCTTCGCCCCCGGTGTCGTTCGCGATGCTGCGGGCCGCTGCTTCATCCACGGCCCTGATCACGAATCCGTGGTAACGATCGTACCCTAGCCAGGGATGGTGGTACGGGTTTATCGGTTTCAGAATCCACAGCTTCATGTTCTTCCTCTCGTCTATTCGTCTGCGAAGTCGTACGCCAGGATCTCCCCGGTGCGGGGGTTCAGACCGACCTGCGCGCAGTCGACATCATACGCCCACTCGGGCTCCTGACCATCCTCCAGAGGAATAAGCTTTTCCATGAGGATGCACGGGATATCCCGGATGATGAGCAGACAGGTCTCGGCGAGACGCCCGAAGAACTTGTGTCCGGGCTGACGAGCGCGCATGTACAGCTCGGCTTCACATTCGTTGATCTTGACGTAATCGGGGCGCCGAGGGATCTTCAAGACCATGTCCCCGAGGTCGAAGGTCAGTCGATCCTTACCGTATGCCAGGGGTTTGTGCCCCATGGCGAGCATGTCCTTGACCAGTTTGCGAAGCTCGTTACCGGCGACCAGCCATTCGACCTTGCCCGCGTAGTCCACTTTCATTCCCACGTCGCTCATATTTCTCCTCCGTTGAGGTAGAGATGGGCACCGCGTATTCGGGGTCAAGCCACCACAGCCAAAATAGTCCAGCGATGAACGGAACGTCTGAGTCCTCCATGTCTTCGAGGACCCACTCGCAGCCCGGCTCGTTGCCGAACATCGCTAGGACCATGGACCGAGACTCGGGGCTAAGCTCGGGCCGGCGTCGACTCACGGATGGCGCTCCTTGTACAGCATCTCGGCCAGTTTCAGCACATCGGCGGGCGTGGGGTTCTTCAACTTTAGGGGACCAATCAGGAACAGTTTGGCCTCATGGCATAACTGCTTGATCTCCGTATTGAACTTACTCTCGTGCGCCGCGATGTCGGCAGGGGTCCACCAGTGCGGGTAGGGCATGACTCAGTCCCACCTGTCCAGGCGCACGGTGAAGGTGTTGCCCTCGATCGTGGTCACGCGCAGGTTGATGTTTGGCCACTCGGCGCGGATAGGCGTCATGTACCCGCACGCCGATGCCTCCAGCTTCCCGGTGGGAACATGGGCCTTGCTGTACGCCTCGATCGTCTTGCGGTAGCCGTGCAGCTCCTTGCGCAAGTCCTCGGGGAAGAGGGCCAGGGAATTGACAGGGGTCACGGGCTTGGCGCCGTTCAGGACGAAGAACACGTGCTTGGGCGTGTTGACGTGGAAGCCCATTCCCATCCAGGTTGACGGGTCGAGCGTGATCGCGTCCACCTTCACGTACCTCTGCGGCCCCGGCAGGTTCCACCCAGACGCGAACGAGCCCCCGTTGTGGACGTAGTAACTGACCGGGTTGCGGGCGTCTTCGATCGTATCGCGATCCCACCAGAGGACGGGCTTCGAGTTGGGATCGGTGGCCGTCAACATGGCGAAGTAGTTGCCGTGGCCGGGGCACAGGAACTCGATCGAGGTGGCAAGAGGCAGGTGAGTGCCCCGGAACTTGGTCCAGGTCATGTTGCCGATGTGGATGGACTCAGGTTCTGCGACCTTCGGGCGCACGGCGTCGAAAATGCCCTTGGGCGCGTTCCGCTCGCTCGGGGCCACATAGGGCTTCCAGATGGCCTCGACCTCGTCCAGGCGCGCGTAGCGACGTGCCAGAGACGACTCCAGCCCCATCTCGCGGAACGCCTTCTCGGCCGCGTCGATCTGCCCGCTTGTGGGAGCCGCCGTCGGGCGCATGTACACGTTGGCGTCGACCTTCTTGTTGAACTTGCGCTTGATGTCTTCGACCGGGAGACCCGCCTTCACGTCTTCGAGGATGGTCCCGGCGACACTCGTGCGGATGTGACAGTAGCCGGTGGGAGCCGAGGCCACGGCCAGCCACAGCTTCGCGATCGTGGCCCGCTCGTTCTTCGTATCGCGCATGTCTCGGGTGAGGCGCAGGAACCAACCCAAGGGGCCGATCACCTTGTCGTCGCGGTCGAGGCCCGCGTAGCCGGCGATGCTCACGGCCTGGGCGGCGTGCTCATGCGTGAAGTCGGCCAGGGCGCGGGTCATCATCCCGAACTCCTCGAACTTCGCGGCGGCGATCTGCTCGCACGTCTCCTTGTAGCGCGGACGCGTGATCAGCTTCTGACTCGGTTGCACGTGGATGTGATGCCACGTCCTCCCCACATACGGCCCGCTCTTGGGCCGGTTCCACGGCGTGCCCCACACGGACTCTTCGGACACGTGCAGGCCGGTGATGTTGGCCCGTTCGACGATGTCCGCGAGCACGTACGAGAATCCGAACACCCCCGTGACATTTCGGGGCCACATCACCGACACCGTAGCCCCGGCCGCGTTGACGGTCACCAGCCCACCGTAGCGCTCGATGAATTGCTTGCAGCAGCGGCAGTTGTAGTGCTGACGCACCGACGGCGGGAGGCAGGCCAAGTACTGCTCGAACAGGAACTTGGCGTCCGTCGTGAACAGCGGGGCGCCGTTGTAGGTCACCTCCTGGAAGTGCTTCTCCTGGAGGTCACGAAAGTTGGCGTAATCGTGGTCGTGATCGATGTTGCTCGTCATGGTGATGTCCTTGTGTTTGCGTCACTCGTGCTCGATCTCGTCAGGGAGAGCGAACTCCTCGCGCCCGTCCGAGAATCGGATTATGTACCCGTCAGCACTCGGCCTCTTCACCATAACCACGGTTCCGACCTTGCCAAGTGCAGGAGACGTGATTTTCGCACGGTCCCCTCGACTGAATTTCGTTCTCACTTTCAGCCCTCGCCGTACGCGCCAAGCACATGTGGCCTCAGGGCCGCCGAAAGCACGTGTCTTCGAGCCGCTTGTAGCCCCGGTTGTAGAGGATGCGCTGGGCGCGACCCCACGGCTTCGGACCCTCCTCGGGCACCGCAGTGAAGCGGCGCGCGTCCATGCGCTTGACCTCGTCGCGGCGATCGATCGCCTTGGTCTTGTGTTCGATAGCCTTGGCGAAGCCGCTCTTGTACTTGATGAGGGGCGGGTCCTGCTTGCGAAACTTGGTCACGATGTGGCCGGTGGTCGGGTCGAACCACTCCACGATCTCGTCGCCGAAGCGCGCGTACCTGGAGGACTTCTGCTCGTGCTCGAAGGCGATGTTGAGCAGGTTGGTGCGAATCTGATCGAAGCGTGACATGATTACTCTCTCCCGAAGATGGCGGCGATGATGATGAGGAACAGGACGAGACCGAACCACGCCGCAAGACCTTGCAGCGCTCCACCGGCAGCTCCGGCCCAGGTCTCCGTACGGGCAGCTCCGATGAGGGCCCCCAGGAAAACGAACAACCACATGGATGACCTCCTAGACGAGATTCGAGATGGTGATGACCTCGTCCCCTTCCACCGTATCCACCGTCCAGCGCAAGTCAAGCTCGCGCGAGACCTGACGCTCCAGCCGGCGCCGGATGCGACCAGCCTTGAGGAGGAAGGTGTCCAGGTGATGCGTCATGCGCCGGTCCAGGTGCCAGTCGACCTCGCCGAGGTTGATGTGATAGTCGTTCATCTCCTGGAACAGCTTGGCGGCGTAGTCGTTGTGGGCCTCGATGGCCGTCCTGGCCTCGGCCTTGAGGTTGTCGATCGCCTGCGACCAGAGGGTGCGCGGGTGCTTGCGCCCGCCGGGATTTCTCACGCGCGCCGAGATATTCGGCATGGTCCAGAACGGGTTGCGAAGCGCACCGTTGACCTGGATCGCGCGCCCCTGCCGGGACTTGCTCGGGTTGACCTTCTTGCGCTTGCCCTTCTCGTAGAGCTTGTTGAAGCTGTCGACCGCCTTGGCCTTTTCGAGCGCGGCGGGGGCCTGAAGTACCTGTGCCTGTTCCTGTTCCATGTTGATGTCCTTGTTCGTTCGCGAAGTGGGAGGTGCCGGGCTGACAGTGTACCCGACTGCACGCCTTTGTTTTTGTTTCTGTTCCATAGCCCCTAAGGGCAGGGCGCGTGCTCGCATGGATGGAGTATAGGGACCCGTCAGCGTCGGACAAGCCCCTATCTCGAATTACTTCGCGGCGGTCTTCTCCGCGTCCTTGGCCGCCTTGTTGGCCGCGCGCTTGATCGACGCCTCCTGGGCCTTGCGATGGCGGGCCATCTTCTCGTTCAGGAGCTTGCGGAAGTCCTCGGCGAGCCCGTCCGTCTTCTTCGCGAAGGCCAGCTCGATGCCCATGATGAACATCTCGACCGGCGTGGCCTTGTTCAGGGTCTCCGGGAGGGTGAAGCCCTTGGCGTTGACGACCGCAAGCAGATCGTCCTTGAACGACCCAAAGATGCTCGACGCCGTGGTGCGCGGGGCCGGGGTCTGGGTGCCCTCGCCCTCGCCCTCGCCCTCGCCCTCGCCCTCGCCCTCGCCC
>JACCDG011574086.1_pt1 | contig 16466 bp, 13 predicted proteins | sample 7442471 | NCBI WGS metagenome assembly JACCDG01 (sample SAMN15323444, study PRJNA562643) | freshwater metagenome | isolation source: river surface water | place: USA:Blue River Watershed | collected 2017-08-17 | reverse complement strand
GAAGCGCTATCATTCAAACTGGTGAACTTCGCAATATATACGTTACCAGTAGTATTTCGGACGTTCAAAAGATTGTTGGTGGTGTTAGTGGTACCAATACCAATCTTTCCATCGGCGTCGATGATAAAAGGTGTAGAGTCTGGTGACGCTGAATCTTCAACAATAAATGCCGGGCCGCTTCCGCTGTTGGTAACTGAAAGTTTTGCATATGGAGAAGTAGAGCCTATGCCGACATCCCCGGCTGAGTCTATATTGAGGCGCGCTACACCGTCTGTGGTGATTCCCAATGCGTCGGACCCCCCATAAATACCTGTATTAATATCATTCCCAAAACGTAATACTGGCGTACTTGCTGAGCCAGCACTCACAAGACTCAATCCTGTTGAAGTAACGAACGCTACGTTACCGTTTCCTGCTACCAACCCTAGCACCCCCGCAAAACCAGTAAGACCGATAGTCGCATCATTATTAAAGCCGTATCCAGGAGTTGATGGGTTGCCAGTATCAAGCGCTTTAATACGACCCGCTACATCTAATTTTACAGATGGTGAACTCGTCCCAATCCCAATATTTCCACTTGAAAGTGTCGTACCTGTTCCATCAAGTCCAGTACCAAAAAGAAGATTACCAATATTGAGACGGTTGTCAGCGGTGGCGGTTACATTATCGATGTCGTACCCAATGATAATGTTGTTGTTACCGGTGGTGAGATTGTCAGCTGAACGATACCCAATGAGGATGTTGTTGCCGGAGCCATCGTCTGATGCGTAGCCCGCACGGTAGCCAAGAGCAATCGTATTGTCTGAGACAAACGATGTAAGATGTGACCCGAAAAGCACCTCCCTTCCGATGGCAACAGTACCTGAAGAAGTAAGGTAATAACCGGCGTTATAACCAAATATATTATTGTAAGATCCTGCATTCGTTCTTCCGGCCGAAGTTCCGATAAAGTTATTTTCTGACCCGGTATTATTATTTCCTGCACCCCCTCCCAAAAAGTTGTTATTCGAACCACCAGAACTATATCCCGCCGCAAAGCCGATAAAATTACTATTACTTGCACTACTGTTATACCCTGCACCCCCACCACCAATAATTGTATTGTTTGATCCGGAACCTTGATATCCTGCATTGGCACCAAGTAAATAATTTTCATTACCAGTGTTTTGATACCCAGCGCGATATCCTAAATACAAACCATAACTACCAGTAGTCTCTCGACCAGCTTGGTATCCTAAGAAAACGTTACCGTCTACGTTACTATTCGAAGCGTTTTGCGCGGCCTCATGTCCGATAGCAACATTCCAAAATGTGTTCGAGTTGAAGCTGCTACCTGCTGATTCACCAAACACAACTGAGTCGTTAGTTGAAGAAGCGTAGAGGTATCTAACGTCGTCAAAATACAACCCTCCGGTAGGAGAACTTAAATTAATATTACCTTCAACCGTGAATCTTTGGTTAGGTGTCGTCGTACCAATCCCAACATTCCCGCCAGATATAATTGAGAAGACATCACTATTGTTACTTGAAAAACGAATAGCACCATCACCTGGGTTGTACCAGCCGGTGTTGTTGTCGTTTTCAAAAGAGAAAGCAGGCTGACTGATGGTGCCACTAACAATTCGAAGTGTTCCGTTAGAACTCACAAATGAAGTACTCCCGAGGTCGACTTGACCTGTGAAATTGGCAGCATCTCCTGTGACGGTACCGGTAAACGTCGGCGACACCGAAAGTACAATCGAACCACAAGTACCCGTTTCAATCGCACCAAGGGCAGCGAACTCGGCACAGGTATCAAGATCAAGCACACTCAGCACATTGCTCCCACTCTCTTGGAGAGTGATTGAAGAGAAGTTAAGGACGGTGAGCCCACTGCTTGAAGTGAAGACACCTGTATCAGCAGTATCATCAAGGTTAAGGGTGAGGTTTTCATCAGTGCCGTTACCAAGGCCAAAGAAGCTAATAGCACCATCACCATCAGTAGCGATGGTCATTCCTGAAGTACCAAGGGTAATGGTACCGCCACCAACCCCACCAGTGTCAGTGAAGGTTGGTTCGCTTGCAAACACCAGTCCTCCACCGTTACCGGTTTCGTCGGTGATAGCGGTGCGAAGGTTGGCACTTGATGGAGTGGCGAGCCAGGTGGCCACTCCAGAGCCAAGGCCGGTGAGACCGCCGATTGGGAGGCCGGTGGCGTTGGTGAGGGTCACAGCTGACGGGGTGCCGAGGTTTGGAGTAGTGAGGACGGGTGAGGTTGAAAAGACGAGGGCGCCGGTGCCGGTTTCGTCAGTGAGGATAGCCGCCAACTCAGAAGAGGTATTAATATCACCAGCAGACAAAAGACCAAGGGTAGAGGTAGCAATGGTGAGAACACCACTGTTGTTGATAAGGCCGGTACCGGTAAGGTCGGTGAAGCGTTCGTTGTTAATAGCGAGAGTGGTAGTGGTGGCAGTCGTGAAGGTAGCTCTGGCGATTGAGGATGAGGCGGTTGAGATAAGACCACCAGTGAAGGTGAGGAGTCCTGACGCGGTGTCAGTAGCATCACTGCGGAGGAAGGAGGTAGACGCCACACCACCAAGTTGTTTGGCTTCAAAGGCTGCTGGGACCGTGCCGAGGACTTTGCGAGGTGTCATTTCACCATCACTCTCGATGTTCACCCCGAGGTACAGCGGTTGATTGAAGTTGACTGAAGACAGTGAGGTGACACTTCCGAGCATGACGCTGAAGAGACCGTTTGTGACGGTGACTTCGTTTCCACCCGTACGAGTTTCAGTCCAGATAGCTGAGCCACCACTGGCTTGTGTATACAGCTTGAACTCCATGGCGTATGTACCATTTGTGACTGCGATACCGGTTGGGGTGGTGAGTTTTCCTTGGTAGTTGATGGTGGGGGTGGGTTGTGCGAATACGGTGGAGAGGGGGGTTGTGGTCAACCCAAAAATCCCCACGAAAATGACTACGTAGAGGTAAACGACTTTTACAAAACTCCACGCAGTGGGGTGTAAAAATCGATTCATATGTTCCCTATTATTATACCTTTTTTAGCCATTTTAGACGTTAAAAAGCAACGGTGGATAGTGGGGAAAACTTCAGGGAAAATAAGGTTTTTTTATTAATTTTTTGTCATTTTACGCAATTTTATTTTTCTACGAAAAATAATCCCCCACTGAGAGTATCCGGGCTGAAAAAATCAAGTTGATTTTGGAGATTTATAACAAAAAGCACCGCCCTTCAGGCGGTGCTTTTTGAAGTCAGAAACTACTTCCCGCTTCGCATAAGCTTACCTGGCTTACGACGAGATACGATGAGTTTGTTTGAGTATTTCTTTGGTGAACGAGTCTTCTGTCCCTTACCAGTTGGTCGTCCTTGCTTGGTACGACTACGGCGGTGACCACGAGGACTGCGTCCTTCACCACCTCCGTGTGGGTGGTCTACGGCGTTCTTGGCAGATCCACGAGTCTTTGGACGAAGGCCCATGTGTCGTGCACGCCCAGCCTTACCGATAGATACGAGACGGTGTTCCTCATTTGATACTGAACCGATTGAAGCCCAGCCGGTGTTTGGCACCTTGCGGATTTCAGTCGATGGCATCTTGATTGAAGTGTACTTCGCGTCTTGCGCTACTACTTCAATGTGATTACCGGCAGAACGAGCAAGCTTAGCTCCGGTCCCCGGCTTAATTTCGACGTTGTACACAAAGGTACCGACAGGAATCGCCTGAAGCGGAAGACGGTTTCCAACAGCCACCTTTGCGGTTTCTGAGGTAACAATCACCGCTCCTTTACCAAGACTTTGTGGTGCAAGAATGTACTTGCGTTCACCGTCCTTGTAACACACAAGTGCGATAAATCCTGAACGGAATGGATCGTACTCGATAGTTTCGACAACAGCTGGAATATCTTTCTTGCTGTACATAAAGTCAATTTCACGGTACGTACGCTTATTTCCGCCGCCGATGTAATGCATAGTGGTACGACCCTGGTTATTTCGTCCACCAGTACTGCGTCGCCCTTTCGTGAGCGACTTCAGCGGATTGCTCTTGGTTGAAGTGAGCTTCTTCTTGTACTCAATCACTGATCCGTCACGACGACCAGCTGAGGTTGGTTTATATTTTTTAATCATAACTGTTTGGTTAGAAAATAGTGGCTCAACAAAGCCTTATCTTCCTAACTAATAATCTGTCGACTACACGAGGTTAATCGAATCTCCCTTCTTCAGGTAGACATACGCTTTACGAACTCCTGCTACATGTACCTTACGGTTAGTAGAACCTTTTGTTCGCATAGCTGGTAATTTATTTACGATGTTTACTTTCACCGGCGTCACGTTGTAGAGAGCTTTTACAGCATCACGAACCTGAAACTTAGTTGCATCTCGCTTCACCTCGAAGGTGTACACGTTTTTATCACCAAGATTCATCGACTTTTCAGTGAAGTGTGGCTTCACGAGAATGTCGCTGAGGTTGTGATTTGTTGAAAGTCCAGGCTTTACGGATTTTACTGAATCAGCCTTTTCTACTGGCGCTTCTTTCTTTTTTCCAAAGAGAGCCATATTACTTTGACTTAGGGGTTGTTGTTGCAGTGCGCTTTTCGAGTACTTCTACTGAAGCAGTAGCGTCTGCCATAACAACGTACTTGTAAGTGAGAAGGTCAACAGGGTTTACGTCTTTTGCCATGATAACTTCGTAGTTACCAAAGTTTCGGAAACTCTTTTCTGTTGCAAGATCGCGTGTTGCGAGTACCACCAGAGCGGCATTCTTACGCTTTGTAGCAAGTGAATCGTTCCCTGAGCCCTTTGCAATTGCTACTATAGTAGCTTTTGCGTCTTTTGCTTTTGGTTCGGTCATTGTCAGTGAGTCAACAAAAATGATTTCGTTATCAGCAAGCTTCTTAGCAAGAACAGTAGCAAGTGCCTTAGCACGCACCTTTTTGTTAATCTTCACTGAGTAATCTTTTTCGTTACGTGGACCATGTGCCACACCACCACCTACCCAAATAGGTGAACGGGTAGAGCCATGTCTCGCGCGTCCAGTTCCCTTTTGCTTCCAAGGCTTTTTACCACCACCAGAAACTTCGCCACGACCCTTAGTGTGAGCAGAACTGATACCACGGGCATTTGCCTGCATACCCAGTACCACTTCGTGTACCAAGTCAGCATTCCATGCTACGCCGAACACTGATTCTGGAAGAGTTACATTTCCTGCTTCTTTTCCGTCTTTAGAATATACTTTTGCATTCATAGTAGTTTGCTTATGCGCCGTAAACTTCGACTAATGTTCCTTTTCGACCTGGAACTGCACCCGCAACGATGAGGAGGTTTTCCTTTTCGTTAACTTGAAGCACAGTAAGATTTTTGACAGTGATTACATCACCGCCCATACGGCCACCCATACGAGTGCCTTTAAGTACGCGACCGATTCCACCGATACCGATAGATCCTGGTTCACGTTCTGAGTGCTTCTGACCGTGTGAACGACGACCTCCTTTGAAGCCATGTCGCTTTACCACACCCTGGAAGCCTTTACCTTTCGATACAGCTGTCACAGTGATGTTGTCACCTGGAGTAAAGGCTGTAACTGAGATAGTTGAACCCTTTTCGAGTCCCTCAATCATAGCTTCTTCCCCCTTCCGTGGTCGGAATTCTTTAGCGTTAGCGACAGCTCCACCGAAGTGAACTTTCTGCGCTTTTGCAACGCGAGACTCCTTCTGAGTACCAGAAGCAACCTGAACGGCTGCGTATCCATCCTTTTCTACGGTACGCACTTGCGCAACAATTGCAGGTGCAACCTTAAGGACAGTAGCTGCCTGACAGATACCAGCGTCATTGAAGACCTGAGTCATACCTGTCTTGGTTCCGAGAATGAATTTCATTTTCTTGAACTAATCTAATAAGTTAGCTTTTTATTAGACCGTAATGACAAAACCGCGGATTTTTCTCGCGGGACACAAGTCCCGCACGAAAAATCCGCGGTTTTGTGCCCATTGGTCTCACCCGTAGGTGGTACGTAGGTCTTATAAAAGCTGGCGCTACTATAGCAATTTCTACTTATTTTGCAAGTTTTTGTGATATATGTTTAATTTATATCGTGCCATGAAATTGAGGGGAAGTAATAATGGATGACAAACAAGTTCAAAGAGAAATTCAGCCCGTCGCCAGCGAACGCGAACTCATCGAAGAGCTGGCAAAAGAGGGTGATGAAATCTCTCTTGCTATCCAGCAAGAATTGACGAACGGGAACTGCACCCCCGGTACGCTGGCTGATTGGCGGGTCACGCATCTTCGTACGAGGAGAATGAAGTAACAGGGACACCAAGCCGGACGCATACTGCGTCCGGCCTTTTTGCATAAAATGCAAATACCGCCTCGACCAAGGTCGAGGCGGTATTTTAGAAATATTATTTCATGACTATGCGATTATGGGAGCAATGTGTAAGTACGTCATAAGCCCTAAGGCTGCGAGACTCAAACATTGGACCATCCATCCATGTTCACTACTAAACATTTCGTTTGTTTGTGGGGTTACCACAGAATCTTGTTCATTCATAGATAAAAATTGAATGATTATAAAGAACAGTGAGAAGCAATCTAGAATCTTGCTATAAGCCCTGCTTACAAGCAAAGTTCTAGACCACTTCTCCAAAGAACTATTTCTAATAAGTATAGAGAGTGCAACCGGTGTCGCACGCTTCATACTACGACAGAGAAGGGCGTGCTATTGCTAGCACGCCCTCCGTCGTCCATATATAATACTCCCTTATAAATCTTCAACAAGATACCTACAGTGAATATCTGGGGATAACAAAACCACACCAAGGCGTCTGCTCTTCAGCTGACTACTTCCAAGCGATGCGAGCGAAACAAAAGCGACGGTAGTCATTTTAATTTCCGAGTGAGAGAAGGTAGAAAAGATTTAAGAAAACGCCCTTACGGGCGTTTTCTTAAATCTTTACATCATCTTTACATCAATGTTCACACCAGACGGAAGTGAGAGGTTCGTGAGAGCCTCTACCACCTTAGGACCGGGATTCAAGATGTCGATCACACGCTTGTGCGTTCGCATTTCGAATTGTTCTCGCGCGTCCTTGTGAACGAACGTTGAGCGGTTCACAGTGTACTTCTTTATCTGCGTTGGTAGTGGGATTGGCCCAACCACCTTGGCATCAAAGCGTGTTGCCGTGTCGATGATTTGCTTTACAGAGGCATCAAGAATCTTGTGTTCGTATGCTTGCACACGAATACGCAATTTGTTGATGGTGCCTGAAGCGGTTTTTTCGGTAGCCATAGTAATAATTTCTTAGGACAATCACCCTACTTTTAGCTTGGCAAGATTGCCGGAGCTACGAGGAGAAGTGAGGTTTGGGAGGAAGACGTATTCGGTATACGGCGACCGACTAAACCGACACTTCGACAAAGTAGATGTGGTGATTTTGCCAATGCTAGGCTACGATCTTTGTAACTACACCTGCGCCAACGGTTTTACCTCCTTCACGAATCGCGAAGTTAGTTTGTTCCTCAAGCGCTACTGGAGCTACGAGCTTTACCTTGAAGGTAGCTGTATCCCCAGGCATAACCATTTCTGTTCCTTCAGCGAGAGTTACATCTCCTGTTACGTCAGTTGTACGAATGTAGAACTGTGGCTTGTAGCCTGAGAAGAATGGAGTGTGACGACCTCCTTCATCCTTTGAAAGTACGTATACTTCAGCTTCAAATTCTGAGTGCGGTGTTACTGAACCCTTCTTAGCAAGTACCTGACCTCGGTGTACATCTTCTTTCTTTACACCACGGATAAGGATACCAGCGTTGTCTCCAGCCTGCGCTCGATCGAGCTGCTTGTTGAACATTTCAACTCCAGTAACTGTAGTTGTTGCTGTATCCTTGATACCAACGATTTCTACTTCTTCACCTACCTTCACAGCGCCACGTTCAACGCGACCTGTAACTACCGTACCACGTCCTTCAATTGAGAAGATGTCTTCGATAGGCATAAGGAATGGCTTATCAAGATCACGTTCTGGTGTTGGGAAGTATGAGTCCATTGCATCAACGAGCTCAATAACCTTAGCTTGGTATGTAGCGTCTCCTTCAAGAGCCTTAAGGCCTGAACCGTGGATGATTGGAGCGTTAGCACCATCAAATCCATTAGCGCTAAGAAGTTCACGAAGTTCTTCTTCTACAAGCATAAGCATTTCTTCGTCGTCGACCATGTCGCACTTATTAAGAAATACAATGATGTTAGGTACACCTACCTGCTTTGCAAGGAGAACGTGCTCACGTGTTTGTGGCATTGCTCCGTCTGTGGCTGCTACCACGAGTACAGCACCGTCCATCTGGGCAGCACCAGTAATCATGTTCTTGATGTAGTCAGCGTGTCCTGGCGCGTCGATGTGTGCGTAGTGACGATTTGGAGTTTCGTACTCAGAGTGTGAGAGAGAAATTGTAATACCTCGAGCCTTTTCTTCTGGGGCCTTATCGATATCTTCCACAGCCTTAACGTTAGCTGTGTAGCCTTCACCCTTAGCCTTAAGAGTAGTAAGGATAGCTGCTGTCAAAGTAGTCTTACCATGGTCAACGTGACCAATGGTACCTACGTTAATGTGCGGCTTTGAACGATCAAATGCATCTGCCATAAAATACTTTAATTAGTATGTAGATAATAAACCGCACACAAACACAGTAGCTGTGTAGTGAGTGTGCAAACAGTGCGGCACGAGAACGGTGCACAGTGTTTGAACACTTACGTGTGAAAGAGCATTGTATTTTCTCTCCTCACAGAACAAGTCTGTGGCGGTGGCGCTATAGTACCAGAGAATGTCTGTTTTGCAAGTTTGCACGAATCCATCCGCTACACGGCCTTTATAGACCATCGTTGTACTGTTAAGCTGTATGGGTGAAATATTTGGTGTTCGTTTTTATGGTATTTTGCATAGTCTTTGGTGGCAGCATCGGCTTTTTGCAGTTTCAAGCAGACAAATGCTCCCCGATTACTACTCTCGAGCCCCAATTAGGTAAGCATGGTTTTATCCAGTGGCAAAATCAATCGTACATAAGCTTTGTTGGCACGAGCACACCGTACTGCATTCCGGCAGGTTTTGAGCCCCTTACTGACGAATCTGACACCATCATCCAAGATGGTAAAGAAACGACGACAGTTTTTATACGAACTGAACACTTTAAACAAACGTACCTGACCCTACACGACCAGCCTCTCCGTGTGGTGTATCATCACTCACTTTCTTCATCTGAAGTTTTAGAATATACCACCCTTATTTCTAATGTTTATTCTAAAATTTTAACGCTCTATCCCACAACTACAGCTACCTCAATCAAAGAACATACCGTGCTTATAGCCGAAGGTATCGCTGGTGACGGCACCACCAGTGAAACCAGTGTTCATCCATCCCCTTCAAAGAAACTGACAACATTTGTAAGAAGTAAAAGGCACTGGCGCGGTGAAGAGCTATTTATTCATGCTGTGACACATCAGATTAACCGCTATACTGACAGTGACTATCAATTTAATCAGGCTCCTATTCCCCCAACCGAATGGGAGGAACTCGAGGCTTCATGGGCTGAGTTAGCTTTTCTTTCAGATGGCAGCGCCCGCAGTCGACGTATCGATGCGCTCTATGCGATACACACCGCGGTACAAACAAAAAACTATACGGAAGGCCTAGAATATCCCTTTCATCAAGCATCGGTATTTAAAACGATAGGTCGCACGTCACTGATGCTTAGTACTGAGCCTACCTATGCTGAAATTGAATACAGTCACTATGTTCTCGCCCCCCTCTTCTTGGTGGCCGTTGATGGTCTCCTTGCGGAGTACGCACCAGAGATATTTGTGTCTGATTTATTAATGAAAGTTCACCAAGAAAATAGTAATTTCTTTACCCTTCTCTCTCAAAAATTGCCTGAAGATGAACTAGATAAACTATTCAACTACCTCTACGGAAATGGACGTATTCCGTACGAAATTCTTCAAAAAGGCGTCAATCGCTATGAATAACAAAAAAACAGACGCCATTGCGTCTGTTTTTTGTATGTGTTTACTGATGACTCAGTGCTTGTAACCTTGTTTTAAGATTCACTATTGTTTGTGCCAGGGAGGTTGTACTTACCCCTTTCACTTGAGCCGAAAGTGTTAATTGAGACTCCATAACCCAGCCATCAGCGCCGGTTGCGAAGTCTACTTTCCAATATTTCTTTCCGTCCTGAGTTACTGATCCTTCTATGATTGTGCCAGCGGCATTCGCTTGTTGAATACCGGCTGACGCACCTCCAGCCGTCTTACCTATTTCCGTTGCTTTATTTATTTTTACTGCGACATTTTTTGCAAAGGTGGCCGGCGGAGTGCTTGGAGTTGGAGTACTCACCGACCCATCCCCGGTTGGTGTAGGAGTTGGGGTCGGGGTTGGAGTAGGGGTTGGAGTCGGTGTAGGAGTTGGGGTCGGGGCGACAGCAGCAGCCACTTTGAGTTTTGATTGTTCAACCCAACCATCAGCGCCGGTTGCAAAGTCTACTTTCCACCATACGATTGTTGCACTTGTTTGAGGGCCATTAAGGATTTTTCCTCGAGCACCCATTTTCTGCGAACCTGACTTGGATCCACCGACAGTTACTCGAACTGGTGTTTCTTTAGTGACAGTTACCGCCACGTCCTTTGCAAACCCAGTCGTTGGTGTAGGGGTTGGAGTCGGTGTAGGAGTTGGGGTCGGGGTTGGAGTAGGTGCAACATAACTTGCGAGGTATGTTTCTGTTACCCATCCGTCAACACCAGATGCGAAGTCGACCTTAATCCATGTGTATCCATTGAATGAAAGTGGTGTATCTGTAAGTACTGTTCCAATGATTCCCTTAACTTGTGTTCCAAGTAGTGGCGCAGCTACTCCAGCAGTTCCGCGGACATTAACGATATCAGTTGTGCTTACCTTACTTCCTGCTTTGTACTTACTAGTTGTAGGTACCGGGGTTGGGGTCGGTGTAGGGGTTGGAGTAGGTGCAACATATGATTTGAGATATGTTTCAGTTACATACCCGTCTGGTGTGTTGGTGAAATCAACATACACCCATACGTATCCATCAGCAGATACCGCTTGAGCTGTTCCTACCGTACCAATGCTTCCAAGAACCTGCTGACCTAGAAGCGTACCCGATACACTGGCAGTTCCACGTACATTAATCTTGTCTGTGGCTTCAACTTTTGTCCCTGCTGCAAACTTTGATGTTGTTGGGGTTGGGGTTGGTGTTGGAGTTGGGGTTGGGGTTGGAGTGCCAGTAGTTCCACCAACTCCAGCATCGCTAGGCACTAGTTCAACGTGACGCTCATTCAAATACTCTTCAAGGTTTGTATACCCATCCCCGTCTTTATCACTATTTCTGTCAGCAGCATTACTTGAGCTCAATCCATTTTTTGCTTCCCAGGTATCTGGCATGCCGTCCTTATCAGCGTCAGCAAGTGCTGATCCTCGACTAAGAGTTGGCCATCCGCCTACTTCAGACGGATTATCAATAATTTTTCCACTTCGATCTCGTACCTCTTTTGTGGCACGAGCATCAGATGTATCCCGGGGGAATGCTCCGGCATAATTAAGTACCGCATCATACGCAGTGGTAGCTGAAGTAACTGCTTGAGGAATTGTTCCAGCTGGCGAGGTTGTTACCAGGTTTGTGTACTGTGACTCCATAGCCTGAAGACCTCCTGAAAGGGTGTTGTCTTTCAAGTACAGTTTTACGGGTGCTCCTGGTACGTTTAAGATCCAGTGTGCCTTTGCACTTGAAGGTGTGTCAGGTCCTGGAATGTAAGTGTTACCGACTGAGTTTAGATTGAAGAATCCAATGTTTGGTGTGGTCGATTTTGGACCGTTTGCATTTAACACCATCGTGAAGTAGTTTCCAGCGTTATAAATGACGTTATTTGTCATGTGCGCTGTTCCTTCACAGTTAAAGTTTGGGTTGCGATCGGTGTAGTCTGACACGAGATTGTGGTGGAACGAGACATTTTTACAGGTCTTGAAAAATGGACCCTTTGAATGTTCTCCACTTTTGTGTGTCGAGTGGCTAAGCCCTTCATAAAATGCGCTCCACTGTATCGTTACATCAGTACCAGCAGCAACAAAGAATGCCTGGTCGGTTGTCCAAGAACAACTTACATGATCAACCATAATGTTAGAAACAACCGTCTTGTCTGCTCCGATAACGAAACAATTTGGAAGGTCAGAGGTTGTCACTGTTGGACCTGGCCTGACACGAAGATGCCTAATCACAACATTTGATGCTTCAATTTTAAATGCCGCATCAAGATTGTTTCGATACTTAATTTGAATGCCGTCACCTGGCGCAGTTTGTCCCGCGATGGTAAGGTTTCCGCTTTTAATTCGATATACCGAATCGGTTTCAATAGTACCTCCAGTAGAAAATACACACGTACGAGCACCAGTTGCTTCGACGCATTCTCGAAGAGAGCCGGTACCCGAATCATTAAGATTGCTAACGGTGTATACCACTCCTCCACGACCTCCTTCTGAGAATCTCCCTGCACCCTCTGCGGTTGGAAAGGCCAACTGGGCCGTTTGTGCCGCTACAGGAAGTACTGCGGTCACGAAACTTGAAAGCACCAAAGCCAAAACTACTGCGATAGTTACGAGGCGATTTGTAATATGAGTAAACATAATAAATATTGTTTTGTTGTTTTTTAAAGACTACATCGCAAAAGGGCCTTCGCTTGCGCGAAGACCCCAATGTCCCTTCACTATACGACAAAATCTTTAAACGGGGCAATCTGACTTGTGGAAAACAAAAAAGAGCACCAGGTGCTCTTTTTTGTTTTAATTGTGAGACTAATCGTCACTGTACTCTTTCCTATAAGTCACTAAGTATATTAGTTCGCTACGCTCCTAATCTACTAAGTGCTTACTAATCTTACAGATTCTGTCCACTCATTGGATAGTTCTTTCGTAAACTCAAAACTATCTCAATGAGTCTTGCGAAATGGGTCCCGGCCCATTTCTCACCTGGCTCGCTGGTTCGTCGCTCTAGGAAATGAGCTCCTCACCTCCTTACAGGAGCTGTTCAGGTTGTATGACAAAACCCTGCAAACAAGTTTGCAGGGTTTTGTCGACAACCTCTTGCGAAGTGACTTGGTCACTTCTCACGCTGCGCCGTCAAAGAATACTTTGACTAATCGTCTGCGTATTCTTTGACACCTCTTGTCTTCTTGATTTCAGCCGATACGTTTGGTGGTACGGCTTCGTAGTGGTCGAATTCCATCGTCATAGATGCGCGACCCTGTGTCATTGAACGAAGTGTGTTGGTGTAGCCAAAGAGTTCAGCAAGCGGTACTTTGGCATGAATAATAGTTTTACCACCCATTTCCTCTGAACCTTCTACCTGACCACGCTTAGATGAGATGTTTCCGTTGATGTCACCCATGTACTGTTCTGGAGTACGAATCTCAACCTTCATAATTGGTTCAAGAATAACAGCATTGGCTTTTTGAGCTGCTACCTTAAAGGCATTGATAGCTGCAAGACGGAAGGCGATTTCAGAAGAGTCTACGTCGTGGTACGAACCATCGAAAAGCTCAACTGAGATATCTTCCATTTTGTAACCCGCTACGAAACCGCGAGCCATTGCTTCCTTGGCACCCTTTGCAACAGCTGGGATGTATTCCCCAGGCACTACACCTCCCTTGATGTTGTTAATGAACTCAAAGTGATCTTCACGAGTGATGTTCTTCGGAAGAGATTTTCCTTCTTCAAGCTGAAGTGCTTCAAGGGGTTTGATGCGGATCTTTACGTGACCATATTGACCACGACCACCAGACTGCTTTACATACTTGTACTCTGCTTCAGCTTCATTTTGGATTGTTTCTCGGTACGCCACTTGTGGTGCTCCGATATTTGCTTCAACACCGAACTCTCGCTTCATACGATCAACAATGATGTCGAGGTGAAGCTCACCCATACCAGCAATGATAGTTTCTGCAGTTTCTTCATCAGTCGATACCTTAAAGGTTGGGTCTTCGTCTGAAAGACGCTTGAGGGCCACACCCATCTTTTCTTGGTCGTTCTTAGTTTTTGGCTCTACACGAACTGCCACCACTGGCTCTGGGAAGGTGATTTGTTCTAGCGCAATTGGCTGCTTCTCATCACAGAGAGTATGAGAAGTTTTCACTTCCTTAATACCTACAGCAGCTGCAATCTCGCCAGCGTACACTTCCTCAATTTCTGTTCGCTTGTCTGCCATGAGTCGCACGATACGACCGACGCGTTCCTTATTACCTGTTGAGGCATTGAGGATGTATGACCCTGATTTCAGCGTACCTGAGTACACTCGGAAGAATGCGAGCTGCCCTACGAACTTGTCGTCCTGGAGCTTAAACACGAGCGCCGAAAGTGGCTCCGCATCGTCTGGCTTACGTGTCACAACTTTTGTTTCATCATCTGGATCTGTTCCGGTAGTGTCAGGAAGATCAAGCGGTGATGGGAGGTAATCTACCACCGCGTCGAGAACGAGTTGTACGCCGATATTTCTAAGCGCAGTACCGGTGAGGATTGGGAAGATTTCACACGCAATCACAGCCTTTCGAAGAGTCGCTTTAAGCTGCTCTACCGTAGGCTCTTCACCGCCGAAAAATGACTCCATGAGCACGTCATCGTGTGCAACAATAGCTTCAATCATTTCAGCACGCCACTTCTTGGCTTCTTCGAGAAGATCATCTGGAATTTCTTCTTCAGTTACATCCATCCCCATTTCGCCACCAAAACGATACGCCTTCATGGTAATAAGATCGATGGTACCCTTCATGGTATCTTCAGCACCGATTGGAATCTGAATCCGAACTGCCTTCTTTGAAAGACGATCGTGAATAGACTTCACTGATGCATCGAAGTCTGCTCCGAGTTTGTCCATCTTATTGATGAAACAGAGTCGAGGTACGTTTGCTTCGTCAGCATACCCCCAGTTAGTTTCAGTCTGCGGTTCTACTCCAGCCGCACCGTCGAACACTACTACTGCACCGTCGAGTACACGCATTGATCGCTTTACTTCCGCAGTAAAGTCGATGTGTCCTGGAGTGTCGATGATGTTGAAGTTATACATCTTTGACTTGTCCTTGCGGTCAGTTTCCATGGTCTTTGACCAATTACATGAAATAGCCGCTGCAGTAATGGTGATACCGCGCTCTCGCTCTTGTTCCATCCAGTCAGTGACGGTTGCTCCGTCGTGCACCTCACCGATCTTGTGACTCATACCTGTGTAGAAGAGTACACGCTCTGAAGTTGTTGTTTTACCAGCATCAACGTGCGCGACGATACCGAAGTTTCGCATGCGGTCGATTGGAAATTCTCGTGCCATAAAATAATAAATTACCTATATATGTGTGATGAATAATGTTACCTCCCTAGTGCGTTCACACGGCTGCAATAGAAAAATAGCCCTGAGGCTAATCGGCGATACTATACGTCATTAGACTCAAATCGGCAATGCTTCCCTTATATACACGAGAAGCTCATCCCACAGCGGAACGTAGGCAAATCAAGCATTAGGATATATAACATATACAGGAAAGGAGACAGCCATGATTAGATATTTTTTCAACAGGCTGTGCGGTCTTGCAGCTCTTTTTGTTTCAGTTCCTGTAGAAGCAAACACGGTAGTGACATCAACACTTCCTCCACCACTGACCACAAACACTTCAGTGTCTGGAACGTCCGCCACCGCTGAAGATATTCAGTACCTGACGCTAGCTCTTTACTTTGAGGGCGCACCGAACGAGTCGAAAGAAGGCTTGCAAGGAATTGCATCGGTGATTGTAAACCGGGTTAACTCCCGATACTTTCCAAACACCATCAAGGATGTGGTGATGCAAGGCGCTCGTGGTCAAACCACTGGTGGATGTCAATTTAGCTTTATGTGCGATCCGTACCCGGAAGACAAAGAACTTCTTTGCCAACTTCCGAAGCGAGCGATTGATATGCAAATGCATTGGGGTGAAAACGGCTGTCAAAAACGGTGGGATGCATACCGCGCTTTTGCCGAAGCATTTCTTACCCATAAAGAAGATAATACCGGTAAGGCTCTTATGTACTACGCTGCCACAATGAAGCGGCAGCCGTACTGGCACGTTGATCTCGTGAAGTCATCGCGAGTGCAGCGTGGTAGCCATCTATTCTTTCGGTCTAAGCGATTTAAAGAAACGGAGGAAAAAATTGAAGAGACAGTGCAGCACCCCACCTCGCCGCCACCATAAATGCTGGAACTACTGCGCCGGTCTTGTGCCGGCGCTATTTTATATACTAGAAAAACTATGATTACTGTGTATACTTTAGTAATGATTACACATCTCAACAACACATATTTCTGGTGGTTTAGCAATCGAGAAGCTCGGGCTGTGTTGGTGACCATTGAATAAGTCTCACAAAACAAAGCCGCGAGTTTCAACTGAAACTCGCGGCTTTTGTTAGCCG
>JACCDG010410546.1_pt1 | contig 16467 bp, 17 predicted proteins | sample 7442471 | NCBI WGS metagenome assembly JACCDG01 (sample SAMN15323444, study PRJNA562643) | freshwater metagenome | isolation source: river surface water | place: USA:Blue River Watershed | collected 2017-08-17 | reverse complement strand
TTAATTATTATGAAAAAATTCTCATTTGTAAAGTATGAAGAAAAAAATATTGTTTTATTAGATAAACAATGGAGTACGGCTTGGATTGCTAAGTATATAACAAAAACAGGTTTATTAAAAAGTATAGACCATTATGTTTTTGAACAAGACATAGAATATGAAATTAATCCTATAATGAATATTAAAGAAAAAGAACTTGAAAGAATAAAAGTTTACCATAAAGATTTTATCGAATATTATAAAAAGTTAAAACAAAAAAACAAAAACTAAGTTTCAAACATACAAATATTCATTTAATATTATATAACCCGGAGGATTAGGTTCTTCTGGGTTTTTTGTTTTTAATCCACTATTTATGTAATAATATATTCTCGAAATGAATCAAGATTTAGTCAATAAATATATAATATCAGAATTCCATGCTTTTGACATTGATAAAAAAATAATCAATGAAGCCATTCAAAATAATGGAACTATAACAATTAAATGTATCCTACAAAAAGCAGATACTACAAATAGGAACGGAAGAGTTTATCCTCATAAAATTTTAAAAAGAGAAGTTGATAAATATAATGAGCTTGTTAGAGAAAGAAGCGCAATGGGTGAATTAGACCATCCAGATTCAGCAGTAGTTAGTTTAAGTAATGTATCTCACATAGTAACAGAAATGTATTGGGAAGGTAATACTCTTTATGGTTCAATTCAAGTCGCTGATACTCCATCAGGTAATATTTTAAAAGGGTTATTAAAAAGTGGAATAAAACTTGGTATATCTTCAAGAGGTGTTGGCTCTGTTAAAAGTGTCAATGGAAATGATGTAGTTCAAGAAGATTTTGAATTATTAGCTTTTGATATTGTATCCTCACCATCAACACCCGGTGCTTATTTATTTAAAGAAGGTCGTCAATGGGGTTTAAAAAAACTCACTGATGAAAACTTTAAAACTCTTAAAACAGACGAATTAAAAGAAAAATCAAATAGTCTTTACGGAAGTATTATTAATTTATCACAAGATAAATTTTGGAAATAATTCAAAAAAAATTATGAATATAAATGATTTTGAATTTTTTCCTACTATTTACTGTTAAGAAAGTTGTCAAATTATACTCAAATAAATATGCCTATTAAAAAAAATATAATAAAGGAGGCTCTTGCAAATGCAAAAGAAATTGAAACTTTTGCTATTGATAGTGCCAAAAAAGAGCTTGAAGAATCTTTTTCTTCGCAGGTTGATAAAACAATTAGAGATATCTTAAAAGATTTTGAAAACGATTCTTTGCAAAAAGAAGAAGAAGTTGTAAATGAAGGAATAAAATTAGAATTGGCACCAGATGCAAATGTGAACATTTCTATTTCTCCAGAAGGTTCAACCATTGAGTTAGACAATACAACAGGTGCAATGGCATCAGAAGAAACCCCAGAAACAATTAATACTGATAGTGAAATGGTAACAAATGACCAAGATGAAATCTACGAAGTTGAAGGTACTGAATTAACCCCAGACGCTAATGTAGAACCAACATCTGATTTAACAATGGCTGAACCAGAACCAAACTTAACGGATTTGGAAAATAAATTATCGGATATGGCATCCAAAATTGATAGCATATTAAACGCTGTTAATCCAGAGGCTGGAACCGGAAGCGAAGGAGCAGTAGATGTTATTGATGATGAAGCAGCAAATTCTGCCCCAGCACCAGCACCAGCCCCAGCACCAGCACCGACTGCGCCAACACAACAAGTGCCTAATGATAATGTGGTATCAGAAGATGATATGATGTTTGAAATTGATGAGGAATTTATGAAAGCATTATCAGAAGAACTTGGAACAATTAAAGAAGATTCTATTGATGAAGAAATTAGTCTTTCAGAAATGAATGATTTAGATGAAATAGAAATTATAACAGACAAAGACAACGAAGAAGAAGAAGAGACAATGGAAGAAATGAAAGGTCTTGGAAATTCAGTTGCAAGAAGTGCTGGAAACAGAAAAAATTTAGAAAAAAATAAATTTCAACATGCTGCAGCAATGAATGAAGATGTTGAGAGTATAAAAGTTCACTATGAGTCCAAAATGGACGAACTTATACAGGAAAACGAAAGTTTAAAACAAGCAATTGAAGACTATAGAGCAAATATACAAGAGTATAGTAACAGCTTTGTAGAACTACAAAAGCAAATTAATGAAATGCATGTATTTAATGGAAAGCTTGCATATGCTAATAGATTGCTTAGTAAAGGCGGTTTAACAAATGCAGAAAAAATCAAAATTGCCGAAGCTTTTGATAAAGCTAAGTCTGTTGAAGAGGCTAAAAAACTCTATAACAATTTCTTAAAAGAAATGAAAGAAAATGACTTAACTCCAATTAGCCAAAATGTAAAAGTTTCAAAACCAAATGTCGCAACACCAACTTCAAATTCGCAAACAGAAACAATATTTGAAAGCGAAGAAAGAAAAAGATGGAAAAAATTAGCTGGCATTACAATGATTTCAGAAGGAAAATAACCTTTAAAAATTAAAAAAAAAACTTAAAAAAAATAATCACAAAATGGGTGAATTACTTAACAGTGGCCAGGTTGGTTTAACAACCTTAAGAAACCTTGCCGAACAAAGAAAAGAAATTATCAGAAACTGGGAACAATCCGGTCTTCTTGAGAATTTAAATGGTCAAAGAAAATCTAACATCGCTCAATTGTTAGAAAACCAAGCTTCATTTATGTTAAATGAGGTAACTCTTGACGCTTCTGCTGGTCGTTTTGATACAGTTGCTTTCCCAATGGTGAGACGTATATTCTCTCGCCTTTTAGCAAATGAAATCGTATCTGTACAACCTTTAGCATTACCTTCTGGTTTGTTATTCTACATGGATGCTCGTGTGTCTTCAGACAAAGTGTCTCCATATAACAACTCAAATGGTCAAGCCGGTCCATCATGGAACGAAAACGAGTCTGCATACGAAAGATTTTATGCAAACCGTAACCAAACTGCTTCTTTTGGAACAGCTACAACTGTAACAGGAACTCAGTTTGCAGTTTCTTCTGGTTCTTCTACAAACGGTTTATATGAAGTAACAGTTACCTTAGGAGCAAACTTTGACGAAAACAAAGCACAATCTTCTTCAACACTGAAGATGTCTGCTCAAACTGCAGTTGTTTACAACGGTGTTACAACTGTTGCTGCTGGTAGCGATATTCGTTATTATGCAAATATTCAACAGTGGGGTAAAGACTATTACGCAGGTGGTGTAGCAAAAATCATCCTTGATGTACGTCCTACATCTACTTTCGGAACTGATTACGACTATACTAAGCAAAGCAACTTTACTGGTGTTCCTTACTGGTCTGTATTCCACAACCTTGAAGCTTCTCCAAACATGAGCGAATTGAGCTTACGTTTCTCTTCTGTAACAGTTAATACTACTACTCGTAAGATGCGTGCTCACTGGACTCCTGAATTAGCTCAAGACCTTGAAGCGTATCACTCAATTGATGCAGAGGCTGAATTAACTGCTCTGTTATCTGAGGAAATTGCTGCTGAAATCGACCGTGAAATAATTATGGACCTTATCCAGGAAGCTATGTTCGAAGCACGTTGGGACTACCAAGGTATGCAAGACAACGTAAACTTCTTTGGTACTCAGAAAGACTGGAACCAGACATTAATCACTCGTATTAATGAAATCTCAGCACAAATTCACAAAGCAACTCTTCGTGGTGGTGCAAACTGGGTAATCTGCTCTGCAGAAGCTGGTGCAATTTTCGATGACCTTGAATATTTCCATGTTGATGGTTCTGCTTCTCCGGAAACAGAAAAATACAACTTGGGTATGGAGAAAATCGGACAATTAGGTAGTCGTTATACAGTTTATAAAGACCCGTATTTACCTTCTAACATTGTTCTTGTAGGACATAAAGGTAATACATTCCTTGAGGCTGGATATGTGTACGCTCCGTACATTCCATTGCAGTTAACTGCAACCATATATGACCCGAATGATTTTACTCCTCGTAAGGGTATTATGACAAGATACGCGAAAAAGATGATTAATAACCGTTTCTACGGAGTTATCTATATCGACAACATTAACACTTACACTCGTGTATATGTTTAATATATAGCGTATTATAGATTGAAAGGCGAGAATTTATTTCTCGCCTTTTTTATTTTTATCATTTGACTTTATACCTTTTTTGCTATATTTATGTTATAAATTATAAATAAAAATGAAAAAAATTAACAATACTGAATTAGAAGAGCAAATTATCAATCTTTATAATTTAAATAAATCACTAAAAACAATTAGTAAAGAAATAAATATTTCAACCTCATATATTTCAAGAATATTACAAGATAAAGGAATTTATAAATATGAAAATGGTAAAAAATCAAACCCTGAAAGAAATTGGAAATTAAATGATGATTCTTTGGAATGGGTTGCTAAATGTAAAAAAACAAATAAAACTTTTAAAGATTTTCAAAATAGAGCAGGATTTTTAACAAGACATATCATAGAATTGTATCCTAAATTAGAAATACCAAAAGGATTTAAAAAGAGACAACAAGAAAAAAAAACAGGAAAATTCTGGTTTGAAGAATATTTTAATATTATTCAACAAAAAAAAGAAATTCAAAATTTAAAGAAATGTAATTATTGTAATTGGTCAACAAAGGATATAAACAACAAAAGCGGAGCTTTTACATCTCACCTAATTGATGTTCATAACATCTCTGTTTTAAATCATATAGTTAATTATCCACAAGATAAAATATTATTTAAAACATATCTTAATAAGTTAATTTATTCAAACAATTTAGAATCTGATAAATTAAATTATATATCTTGTAAAATATGTAATAAAAAATTATCATCAATAACAAACACTCATTTAAAAACCCATAATATTAATTTGTTTGAATATAAAATGAAATATCCATATGATGAATATCATTCAAAGTCTTTTATAAAAAAGACTACTGAAAATTTAAAAAATCAACAATCAATTGCTATAAAAAAATTTATATCAAAACCAGAACAAGAATTGGCAGATTTCTTAAAAAATTTAAATATTGAAATCGAACAAACAAATCGAAAATTATTATCTGGAATTGAATTAGATATTGTAATTGAAAACCATAAACTTTGTATAGAGTTTAATGGTTGTAAATATCACACTGAATTATTTGGAAAAAAAGATAAACAATTTCATCTTTCAAAAACAATTTTATCTAATTATAAAAATTATGGATTAATTCATATTTTCGAAGATGAATGGTATAATAAAAATAAAATTGTTTTAGATAAATTGAAACATATTTTAAAATTAAATAATGGCATTAAAATATTTGCAAGAAAATGCACCATCAAAAATGTTGATAGTACTATCAAAAATTTGTTTTTAGAACAAAATCATATTCAAGGAAATGATAATTCTAATATTTATATTGGGGGTTATTATAATGATGAATTAATAGCAATTATGACGTTTGATAATTTTCGTACAATGAATTCTGGTAATAAAAACAAAAATGAATATGAACTCAAAAGATATTGTACAAAACTTAATTATAATTGCGTAGGGATGGGTAGCAAATTATTAAAACATTTTATAAAGAACTATCGTCCAAGTAAAATTATTAGCTTTGCAGATAGAAGGTGGACAATAAATAAAGAAAACAATTTATATACCAAAATGGGCTTTGTTCTTACAAAGACATTATCTCCTGATTATACATATTATAATAATAAAATCAACAGACTTAAACGCTTTCATAAATTTGGATTTGGTAAAAATCAATTAAAAAATAGATTTCCCAATATATATAGTAATAACAAAACCGAATGGGAAATTATGCAGGAAGCGGGATATGATAGAATTTGGGATTGTGGAAAATGGAAATATGAATTGAACTTAACTAAGTTATTTTAATAATATAAAATTTTTTTCCCATTTCATGTTTGGGATTTCCTAACCAAGCACCCAGAGAATAAAATGTTGTTCGATTGTATTCCGGCAACTTATAAATAAGTTCTTTATGAAAATGACCATGAAAATATGCTGTTGGATTTATTAGATTTAATATTTCATCTAAAAATTTATTTTGATATGTCCCGTCTATATTGTGTAAGTTAAACAAATTATCCTGATGATTAATTGCAGATTGTGGACATGTATGAGCAATTATAATAACCGGTTTGGATATTTGTTTTATTTTTTCGGCTTGGTCAAATACAAAATCAACCTGTTCTCTCGATATAATTTCTTCTCTAAAATAATCTTTTCCTTCTATTCGATTGTGTTTATCACGAGTTTCAGCACCTCCTATAAAAAAGAAAATGCATTCATCAAATTCCATATAAGAACCACGAGGCATATAAAAGAAATTTTTACCATAAATGTTATGAATGGATGAATTAAAATTATCTACATATTGTAGAATAGAATGGTCTTCATGATTACCATCTATCCAGTAAAATTTAATTCCCTTTTCATTAACCCAATCAATTATCAACTGATTGATTTGGTTTAATTTTTCACTCCACATCTTTGGTAAATACGCCAAATCACCAACTTGAATAATAGCATCAAATTTTTCGGTTTGATATACTATTTCAAGTTCTTCAACAACTCTTTCCCAATAAGTATGAGTATCGCCTAAAATTAAAAATTTCATATTCTAACAATGACATTCATTTTCAGGAAACATATCTTCAGAAAAATCAGTACAATCAAATATGATATTAGAATTTCCAATTACTAATCTTGCACAATATCTTACAAAATCATTTTCTAATACACTTCTTCTGAAAGGCATCTCTAATGTTACACCTCCATCCAATGAAATTTTCATTGTTTCCTTGACCTCATATTCTCTATAATATTTTTTATTATCATTCAAAGTATAAGGCAATGATATTATAGTAATTGATTCTTTATTGTTATAAAAATGAATTTCATAACCGATAGTACCATTAGAAATACGATAGACCGGAAATGAATCATTTAAGGAAGAATTTCTATCATGGTTCTCTACTTTTTCAACCGTATAATCACTTATTAATTTATCATCAGATTTATAATCCGTATGTTCAATAAATTTCTTGAGAATATCAGAAAAATTAACAGTGCTGTTTTCTCTTATTAAAAAATCTTTCACAAATGGAATAAAAGTTTTACTAATAGCCGTATTTGCAATCAAATCAATTTCAGAAGAAAGTTTTTCATTTAATACTGCTATTATATCAGGTATATCAAAATTGTTATCAACACCTTTATTTATTAAATTCTCTTGAATTGCTTTTTTATAAGGGGAATTATAACCATTATAAAATTCATTTAGAGCATCAATTGCACCTTTTTGAGCAGCTTCATTTGCTTTTTTTTGTAGTAGTTCTAAATCAAGAACCGGAGTTATATTTTCCATTTATATTGTAGATATTATTTGATTTAACATTTGAGTAAATTCTTCGCCTTCCATGATAGTTACACCTAACTCTTCGGCTTTTTTCTCTTTACTTGAGCCACTTCCTTTTTCTTTCATTACAAGATGAGTGGTTTTTTTGCTTACACCGGAGCCGATTACTCCTGAATTTGCTATAATTTTACTTTCAAGGTCAGCATTTGTAAATCCAGTAAAAACAACATTCCATCCTTTGCATTTTTCTGAAAAAATAGTAGGTTTATCAGTATTTTTTTTAATTTTAACAGGAAGATTTTCAATAAATTTGTTGAATTTCTTAATTCCAATCAAATAATTATTCGCTAATACATCCGAAAATCCATCTAACTTAGATATTTCATCAATAGTGGTATTTTCATCAGCCCAAGTCAATAATTCAAGTTTTTTAGAACCCAAACTCTTAAAACAACCTGTTGCATGTTGAATTATGGATAATGGAATGCCATTAATAGCGTTTTGAATATTATTATAGACAATATCTGACTTTCTTTCACCAAATCTATCCAGCTCCTTCATGTCTTCTTTTGACATTTTAAGAATCTTTTCAACGGTATCATAACCGGCATCATATAATTGCTCACAAATTCCTTCTCCCATATTATCTACACCAATAATTTCAAAAAATGCTATTATTTTTCTCAGTCTTTGTGCGGTACACTCATCATTAGAGCAAACAAGTTCAACTTTAGTCTCATTCCACTCAACGGGACTTTTACAAACAGGACAATGTGTTGGTAGATGAACTTTGCCGGGTTTAATTACTTGAACAATCTTGGGAATAACCATACCGCTACGAATAACCCTTACAACAGCACCTTCTCCTATTTGGTTTTCAGAAATAAATTTATAATTATTACCGGTTGGATTTGAAACTAAAGCTCCGTTTAATAACACCGGATTAATTGCAATGGTAGGTTTCAAAAAACCTTGCTTGCTTACTTCGCAATTCACAGAAATAACTTCTGTGTCTGCTTGGTCTTCAAAACCATCTCCTTTAAATGCTCTTGCATATGCTGGATTTTTCTTTTCTCCTGTTTCCCTTCCTAATTTTTCACGTAAATGATGGTCATTAACCTCTACAATAATGCCATCAATTTCAAATTCACCTTTCCATTCTTTAAATAAATCCTGTAAATATTTTTCTGTTATTTCTGATGCTTTAACAGCCTTATAATGAACAGGAGTAGCATTTAAAGTATTAAGAAATTCCAACTGCTGAATTTTGTCTTGTTTCAAAGTTGTAGAATAGAGACCATATCGAATATAAAAACAATGTTTTAAAAGATAATTTGCTTTTTTATCATTTAATTTTCCAGCAACTAAATTTCTTGGATTTTTAAATGGGGTTCCATCATCTTTTAAAAATTTACCATCAAGAAAAGTTTTAACAGGCATGATAATTTCTCCATATGTATAAAAATCGAAAGACTTGTTGTTATTTTCGTTCCTATTTTTAACTGTTTGATAATGTTCGGGGCTATATTGACCTTCAATACCATCACCACGAGTCCAAGCATCAAACGTTTTTTCATCAACACAAAAAGAAGCACCATCAAATTTTGGGGTACAAACCATGAGTGTATCGCCAGGGATTGATTTTGATTTTAACCATTTATGGTATTCATCCACTGTTTTAATTTTATGCATTGATGCCATAATAATTGGCAATTTTTGCATTCGCTCATCATTTTTATCAACATGAGCAATTTTTTTTAAAACAGAACTATCAGGATTGAGCAACTCCAACTCTTCTGTTAACTCATCAAATTCCGGGTCAGAGATAATAGGGGTGCCTTTACGATAAGCAATATCATATTTTAAAATTAAATGTTCAAGTTCTTCTATTCTGTTTTTTGTCAACATATTAATATTAAATTTAATAAATTTGATGGGGGCAAACAAAATTCATACAACAAAAACAATTTCATTTTTGTCAAAATATTTTTCCATTTCACTTTGAAATAACCAAATGCCGTGTTTTTTCTTTTCTTTTAACAGAAGGTTGTATAGTTTATCAGAAACATAAACAGCCTTTGGATTTTGGTCTTGCCTTGTATATTCGTATGGAGTGTTTCCAGAAGGATTTCTTTTTTTCTCAGATTCCCAATGCATCTTTACAAATTTTTCATAATCATCTTTTGTTAAATGCAAAGAACCACCATCTGGTCTATTACCCCAACCTGATTCGCTTTCTGTCCAGGTTTCTAAAATTGTAATTTTTGTTGTATTCATTTTAAAATTGTTGATTAATACTAATAGTTTCCCAAGAAACACCAAGATGAAACAATGTATTATCTATTAATAATCTACAAGTATCATTTTCAACAACAACATTTAAGCGTGTTATTGATTTTTTTCCTAAAATCTGAGATTCATAATTCAAAATTGTTATATCATCTCTTTTGATTCTGGATTTTAATTTCATATCATATCCAAAATCAAGATGTTTATAATAATAAATTATACTATCCGAACCATATTGTTGAATACTTCTGAAACTTGTAAAATTTAACATATCATCCCAACGACCTTGTTTATATAACTGTTGAAAAAAATGACCAAAAGATGAACCTTGAATTAAAATAGGGTTATCCCATTTTTCTTCATGTATACTCTGAATAGATACTTCTTCAAAATTCAAATTCAACAAAGTGTTATCAACTACCTTTTGTTGTGTTTCACAGGAAAAAAAAATTAAGATTATTGAAAGTAAAAGTATTGGGTTTTTTTTCATAGACTTTAGTTAGTTAAACGAATTTATTAAAAAAAAGTTACAATAAACAAAAACGAGTAGCTGAACGAAATGGTTCTGTTTCTTTTGATAGTATAATTAATTCAAACCACATAGATAAAGGTATAACATAAACCGAACCAAATAAATCAGATTTATAAACCACCAAATCTTCGTCTTTTTCAAAATGTTTAGCAAGAGTTATAACTGTGTATAAACCCCCTTTATAATGTTTGTATTGTTTTCCAGGAATAGGATAGATTGTAGGCTCTGACATTTTAATAGGGTATTGAGTTATATGGTATTTTTGATTTTTCAGATTGAATGATTGGCATAGCGACTTGAACAACGTCATAAAAAGATACAGAATCGCTTACATGAGGAAGAATTTTATTATACAAAAATAATCCTTCAAATTTAAAAAACCAGCAAATAGACATGAATGGAGAAATGAATATTTCTGTTACTAAATCTTCGTCTGTCATATGAAAATCTCCAAATTCACCTTCAATTGCAGGAATAATCCTTCTATGTATATGACTTGTCTTTTGATACCCCTGCATCTCAAAAGCATAAATGCAAGCATTTTTATATACTATATAAGAATTTGATTCTTTTACCAAAGAACAACTCCCAATAAAACTATTGTTTTTTATTAGATTGGACATATTCATTAAGACGTTGTAACCACAAATATCTTCTTCTACTTCAGTACCAAAACCAATACACATAACAACTTTTTCAATATCTTCAATTCTCGAAACTGCTGCAATAGTAATAGTATCTTCAATAATAGTTCCATGACCAGTTTCAAAACCTGTATTAACAGAGTCAACACCACCATCAATTAAAATAATCATATCAATTTTATGTGTTTCAATAATATATTGATAAGATGCAAGCAGAGGATTTGTTCCAGTTTTTGCAAATACATAAACAGGAGGGGAGCCAGAACCAAATCCTAATTTTAAAAATTTAGCCAGATATCCTTCTGGATAATAAGAAATATTTTCAGTAAATTCTGGATTAGCAATTAATAAACTTGAATTAATAACCTGAGCTTGACCCTGTACAATAGCTAAATTAAAATCAGCAAAACTATAATTAGCAAAAACTATATTTTTCCCAAGTTTATTTAAAGTGTAATAAAGCGGTAATCCACCATAAACATCAAACCCACCGCCTATTCCGGCAATAAGTATATTGTTTTTATTTCTTATCTTATCTAATAAAACGGTTGGTATGTTTAGCATCTTAAATTACAATTGCACCAGTTAATTCTTTCCATTCATCACCAGATGGAATAACATCATCAAAAACAAGAGGAGAAATCATAAAAAGTTTTTTGGAATTGACTGTTTCTCCAAGAATTATCATTGCAGTAGATTCTATACCACGAATAATTCGTGGTTCCAAATTTAGAACAAATGGAATGTGACAGTTCAATAAATCTCTTTCCAAAAATGATTGTGCAATTGCACTTACTACAGTTCTTTTATCAAATCCAGTATCAATTTGAATTTTGTAAAGTTTATCTGCTTTTTCTACTTTTTCAATTGAAATGATTTTGCATATCCGAATGTCGAGTTTATTAAACTCTTCAAATGTTATATTTGGCTTTTGTTTACTTCTCAATTGTGTTCTTACATCCATCAAAAACTTTCCCAAAAGATTAGTTCCTGTCCAATTTTTTTCATCTAATGCTAAAGAATCATCTTCGTCTAACCCTATGCCCCACACCAAATCGTAAGGACTGGCTTCTGCGAGAATAGTATCACCTGTATCTAATAATTCTTTTAACATTGAAGGATTTTGCTCAAATTTAGCCCTTAAACCTGGTATCATAATTTTTTGAGCATTATGAAGCCATATGTTTCTATCAAAACTTTTAACTTTCCGACCAAGAATTTTTTGTTCTTTAGGGTCGGATTCATTTAATATTAATTCCATACTTTCTGTATCATTAAATAATTTTGCTTTATGATACATCATATACTGCTCGGAACAATTGAATTTTATTCCATTAATTTCAAATGGTGATGGGTGCCAATTAGAAAAAGCGTCTTTTGTTTTCCAAAAAAATGTGAATTTATCTGTCTTTTTCATTTTATAATTTTTTTATTTTCATCTATATAACCAACTATATCATATTTAATATCGTTCTTATCTGTAAATTTTTTAAAAACTTCTACAATTGGTTTGGGTGATAGTAAATTTAAATACATCCTTAAACACACAGAAGAATCAAAGCTTAATTTTAAATCTTTTATTATTAATCCAAAATTAGTATAATTCTCTTCTGGATTATCCTTATTAGTAATAGTCATAATTAAATATTCTCCATTGGAAATTTTTTTGGCATAATGAAATGAAGCATTATACATTTTTTCTGCCAATTTTTTTAATTCATCCAGTGAAGAATTTACTTTAAAAATATAGCCATCAATCTCTTGATTTAAATTTTCAAATTTTTTTGCAGTTTCTTCAATACCGACTGAAAATTCCTTCGATTGGTTATATTGATAATTATTTATTTTGTATCTTTCCATATCATGCAAATCTAAATTGTTTTAAAAAATCTTTTAAGAAGAAAATATCTTTGCCAATATTTTTAATATAATCCTTTTTTTCATTAACAAGAAATCTATCATAAGCCTCATCAAATTGTTTGTGATTATTTGAATGAACATCTTCTCCAAATTCTTGAATGGTTGTTGCAACATAATCCGGGTAGTCTTTTTTGTTAAAAACTCTTTCATCCACAATAAAAGCAATAGCAGACAACGAATAATTTAAATCAGGCTCATAAAACGCAGCACATTTTATTTTATTTGCACATAATGTTCGAAGATGTTGCTCCATTGTTCCTGGTTGTTTAGGAACTTTATAATAAGAACGATTTCCATCATTTGATGTGCCTCCATTTAATAAAATAACTGTTTTGTGGGTTTTTGCCCATTCTAAATATTCTTTAGTTTTACCATATTTTAAACCATATTCAACAACAGCGTGTAAACTTTGAATTCCTTGTTGAATCGGGCTCAAATTATACATTGTTAAAAAATACATACGTAATTCTAATTGCTTTTTCATATTTTTAATTTAAATGTAACATATCATCATCCTCGTCATCAAAATCATCCGAAGAATCATTTTGTGTAATTTCAAAACATGTAATAGGACATTTTTCAATTAATTCTTTTATTTTTTCTTTGCCATATGAAATTGGAACTGATAAAAAGAAAACGCCTTCAACATGCTTTTGTATATGCAGTTTTTGTTTTTCAAAATACTCTTTAATAATTTTCCAGTTTTTAGTTATTTCTCCAAAGTAAGGAATGTCATAACTTAAAAATATGGTATTTGATTTTTTTTTCAGAACTTGTAAAATTTCTGAATTTAAAAAATCAAGTAACACCATATCTTTATAACCAAATTCAGGATTTATCGAACATTCTTCGAGAACTCCAGTAGATTCTGATAGAATCGTTACCGGAATCCATTCCTCTCCACTCCAAAAATCTTTTGTTAATTTATTTTCCATTTGTATAAAAGTTTTTCACAAATTTAAAAAAAATAAACTATATTTTTTCTATTTTACTCACTTTGTTTATATGTGTACAAACAACACCATCTATATCATAGCTTATTGGACTAAACCTATAATTATTAACCACATCAAAAGAATCATATGAAATCCTGGTGTGAATATCAGTAGAATAAGTATCATCCAAAGCTTGGATAGCAAACATAAATTCAACATCTCTTTCTTGTAAATCATTTAATTCAAGATTGTATAAAGGGCTATACTGATTTGCCAAATGGCTTATTGTCCAACTTGAGTTTAAAAATGAAATAGAATCATTAATTAATTCTACATAATAAAGTTTTCGCTCTTTAACCCCATTAATATTTTCAACCATTGAAATACCCATCTTGCAACGTACATCAATTAATTGACTAATTTTGGCATTAACCAAACGAATTGAATACTTTTTTACCCCATTTGATTGGTTTTCTACTAAAATGTTTTTACTAAATAAAATTCTGGCTGTTGGTTTAGCAAATCTTGCATAAATCAAACCAGTTATTAAAGCAAAAGTTAAAATACCAATTAAAGACAAAATAGAAGAAACGATATTAACGTAATTATTTTGAACCGTGCTTTGACCAGATGTTAAGGTTTGAACGGCGTGAAAAAATTCAGATTTTAACAAAGGAATATTGGTGATTAAACCATCAAATGTTTTTTGATAGGCAAAATAAAAAATAAAAGCAAATATTGTGCTCAACAAAAAAAAATAAACAAAAATTGAAACCAAAAAATATATCCAAGACATATTAATAAGTACCTGAAAAAAATTATAAGAAGCAAAATAGTTTAATCCTATTCTTTTACTCTCTACTGTGCCGTCTTTTTTGAAAGAAACTTTATTTAACTCTGGTTTCATTAAGAATGTATTTTATATTCTACAATATGGGCTTCTGTTGGACTTGGAATTTCGACCTTAGAAATAAATTTTTCCAATTCTATATTTGGAATTGGATACTCTCTATTTTTATTTTGATTCTTGAGTTTAACATATGGTGTTTCAATATAAATTATTTTAACCCTGGCGTTATAACTTCTAATTAAACCAACAACCTGTTCACGTATTTGTTTAGTTATGTTTGTTCCATTCCAAACAAAAGGCTCTTTTTTTCTCAAATATTCTCTGGCTCTTTCTTTTGCAGTTTGAATAATAAAGCCAGTTCCATATTTATCATTTGGTTTTATTTTATACTTTCTTCTAAGTTCATCAAGACTTATTACTGGGATGGAAAAATTGTTTTCAATATAATAATCTTTACCAGAACCAGGAAGCCCAGACATAACAATCACCTCAAATTGAGTATCATCAAAAGGAACATAATCAACAAAAGAATCTTCTTTTTCAAAAAATAAAACTTTTGAATGGTTGTCATTAAATGATTTCGGCTGATTTAAAATATTACTTTCGTTTGCATACTCTTTAAACAATTCTATTCTATAAAACAAATCATCTTTGTCTTCACAAAATCTTCCATGAACATCGGCTAAAGATATAAGATATAACCAAAAATTATTTGAAACGATGCTGGATTCTGTCAAAGATTTTATTGGATTTGGTTTTGAAAAAATCCACAAAGGAAGACCATGATGACGAACAATTTTACAAATTTGTTCTCTTGTATGAAAATCTACTTCAAAATTTTTATATAAAATAGAACGAGTTGAAATCTCTCCTTTTTTTGCGTGCCCAGGAGATATTATATTTCCATTTTCTTCTCTGGTGGTAGACCTTTTTTCAACATCATGAAATAAAGCTCCTAAAAACATTATTTTTTTTTCTTCATGAGAAAGAGTTTTAAAACCATTCAACCCTATTAAAGAATGCATTACCATTTCAGTATGAATGCCCACATTGCCTTCTGCATGATGCGTTTTGTCTTGTTCTGTTGAAAACATATTTCTAACCCAAGAATATTGTTTATATTCTTCAAAGTTAAAAGTGAATAAGGTTTTATCAATTAAATGTAAAGGTAATTTCATGTGTTTTTTAAAATTGATTTATATTATTATAAAAATTTATATCAAAAACTTTATTTTTGTTCTAATATTTCAATTTTTGTACACCTGAGCTTTTTCTTTTCATGAACAATTGCAACCACATCATCAATATGAACTCTAACCTTATATAATTCACCATCGGATTTATAATCCAGTGCCCCTTCCTTTGTCCATGCAGATAATCCAAAAGAGTTTTCTTCTTGTAAATTTCCATCAGCATGACTTTCGTAGGTTTGGCCAATCTCATATTTATATTGAAAATTATATGCTGAATATCCATCATATCTCGTAGATTTAAAAGCTAAAAGATAATCTCCATCCATTTCATAAGGGTTGCCTTCACCGGAATTTAAAATTTCTAACTTTTGCTCTCTCGAATAATAAATCATGTTTTGATTAGAAATTGTTAAATCAAATTCTCGAATAAAGTCTTCGGATAGTTTTTGATACTTACCAATCCAATCCCAATTAACTTTATCTTGAAATTCTCGAATAAAGTTCTCGGATAGTTTTGACTTTGCACCAATCGAATCCCAATGAACTTTTTTTTGAAATTCTCGAATAAAGTCTTCGGACATTTTTTGATACACACTAATTCGATACCAATCAACTTTATCCTGAAATTCCCGAATAAAATTTTCAGAGATTTTTTGATATTGACTAATATAAGCCCAATCAACTTTGTCT
>JACCDG011807780.1_pt1 | contig 16474 bp, 20 predicted proteins | sample 7442471 | NCBI WGS metagenome assembly JACCDG01 (sample SAMN15323444, study PRJNA562643) | freshwater metagenome | isolation source: river surface water | place: USA:Blue River Watershed | collected 2017-08-17 | reverse complement strand
TAGTTATAAGTATTTATATATTATGATCATCATCGTTATTACCCTTGGAATGGCAGCAGGTTGGTTCGTTGGGACTTATCTATTGGATAGATGGGTGAACGATGCTCATGATGAGTGCAATGATGATTAAACTATTTATAGTAAATGAAATTCTCAGATATATTCCCCATATTAGAACAAAAGACAGACAATTGGTTATATAATTGGTTTAAGAACGTTCCAGAAAATAAAATTGCAAATACATTTGTTGTAACCGAAATACTACCTATTAGTGTTAACGATATGTTAAACGGTAGATTTGCAAACACAAAAAAGAAAACCTTTAATAAAAAGCAAATATTAAACATATTATCCAGCAATCCTGGCGTGGTTTCAATACCTACCGATGTATTTTCAAAATTAAATGCTGGTAGTACTACATTAGCGGTTTATATTGATTCTTCTGCAGCGGCCAAACTTAACCCTATGCTAAATAATTTGGCAGCCATTATGGAAAAAAACCCCTTTCTTAAAGATGATGAAAACCTTTTAAAAGCGAAAGAACAAGCTGAATTGCAAATAAAATATTCTGGTAAGATTATTCTACCCCAAAACTTTCAGGAAAAATCTAAGTCAAGTGGATTGGATAAAAAAGACATTGTTAGACATGAAACTCTGCATTATCTTTATGATATGACACAAGATTTGGCTAAAAGTGTTATTAAACAAATTTGTGCAAAATCAAAATGCGAAGGGTATTTTAATGAAGAAACTGAAATATACGCTTACCTATTCACATTAAGAAGTAAATTTAATATGCAACCTATTGATGTGATTAAATCAGTTAATATGAGTAAGGGTCCAAAAACAGCTACTATTAGTATAGTATACAGTAGAAGTGGAAAGGATTATACTGTTAAAGATACTTTACCATCAAAATCAATGACGATTAAAGCAATGGAATGTTGTACTGGAGATTTCGGTGCCTCACTTAAAGCATTGCATAATACACTGGCGGCTAATGCTAAACCAGATCAATCAAATTTAGCATAAATAAAAGTATTTATATATAAAAAAAATGAAGAAGACACTTAACGAAGAAGTAGCAAGAATAAAGTCCATTATGAACATCAATGAAGATGCTTCACAAGCAATGGCTATGTTGCAACAGTATACTGATGAATTTAATCAAGAAGCTGAAGAAGATCTAACACCCGAAGAACTTCAAGACGTGGCGTGCGCACATCCAGATAGTATGGAAGCACCAGAAGAAGCTGGTAACGAAGAGAAACAAAAACTAGAAGAATTTAAAGCAAGATTAAAAGCCGCAGTAAAAGCTAAAGATATTGCGGGATTAAAAGAAGCAAAAAGACAACTAAAAGAGTTAAAAAAACAAGCAAAACAACAGCAAAATGAACAAGTTGGTGCGATGGTTACTGTATTGGGTGTTACCATGCCTCATACCTTTGCACTTGTTATTGGTGGTATTATGCTTTTATTTGTATTAAATGCCCTGCTTAGTATTTTCAATATACATTTAATACAGACAGTTACTTCTTTCTGTACTGGAAGACAAAGAACTAGTTGGGGTATTGGTTTTGGAAGAAATAGATAATAAAACAAATCAACAATATTGAATAAAAAACCCCTCGAAATTGAGGGGTTTCTTTTTTTAGTGAAACGTTCGTAAGATATGGGCCAATATCGCCAAAGCGCCGACCATGACTGGTGCGCTCACCTTAGCACCGCCCATTAAGGATAAATGCAAAGCAACCGCTGCGCTCATTATACAAGCAATTAATACCGCACCATATAAAGTTAATCCTGGTGTGATCAGTAGAAGTAAAGCGAATAATTCTACAGCACCAACAGCAACCCTATATTGAGCCAATTTCATGTAGTTAAAGTTTCCTACCATCTCAGCACTACCGGCTACCTTTCCGATTGCGCCCTTACCTAGCATAACAGTTACAACAATTGTTAATAACCATCCTACCATTTCTAATGTCAATAAATTTTCCATAATCTTTCTTTTAATCTAATATAATCTTTTTATTTTATATTTTAAATGATCTCATAATCAATATTACCATAATCATTGTAATCATCGTTCTCATCATGAGTTGATCCATCTGGATCTTCTTGAACCAATCTATAGGCCTCACATGCGCTTCTAGCCATTACAGTATGTGTCCATGTCTGTACGCAGGTTCTAGATGCTTGAATCGTATATTCTGTTTCCTCGTTATCTTCCCATCCTTCTTCATCTTCACAATCATCATCGACCAATTGTTTAGTTTCTGTTGGTCTATTGAAACTATCCATAGCATCGATCACTTCATTTCTAAATTCCTTAAGTTGATTAAATGTATTAATCTGAAAAGAGAAACTAGCTAAGTTGGATTTTACTGTAAGCCCAATATGCTCTTGAGGAGCATCTGGATCGTGATTTTCTGGATAATGTGTCACATAAAACCCATCCAATTCACCAAACCCAATATACGTGTCATCTGGCCAAACGCTAATGTACTTATCAGGATTCGATTCTTTCATTTCTTTGTATTCATCCTCTAACGCTTGTAGTTCTTTAATTGCGTTTGAATATCTTTTTTCGAAATCCTTCTCCCATTTTTTTGTATGTTTTCCCATATAATGTGATTTAATTATATAATAATAAGGATTATACTTCAGATTTCCAAAAAAAATTGTAAGTATTTATGTATATGAAAACTTTAAACGAGTCTATTGAACGAATTAAGGGTATGATGAAAATGATTCAGGAGGAAGATTTTAGTGCTCCTGCTCAGCAACCCGCAGAACCTTCAGATGAAATAAAATCTATTGTTATGGGAGTATTGCAAGACTTTGCAAGGGACCCATATTTTTACGATTCCAGTGTGAATACGAGTGATGGTTTTTTTGTTATTATGAATGATGCTGGTAACTATACCTTAGAATATAATTTTGATGTTAATATTACCTCTTATGGATCTTACGATCCTGGTGACTATTATACCCCACCGTATCAGGATGGCCCAGAATATGATTTCGAAAAAATGACATTAACGGTTAATGAAATTTCCGATAGTGGTGAAGAAAGAGTAATCTATAAGGGTAAGGATATTAGTGACTTTATGGACATGACTTTCCCTCCGGTAAAAGAAGGTGGGAGAGAGAGAAGTGGCGCGGATATTATGTACCATGAATTTGGGGACGAATTAGATGAAAGGATTTCTGATATGGATGATGGACCAGATGAAGATTATTATAGAGACAGATAAGCTCTGATGGCACGACGGCTGCGCCGGGCAACTTAAACGGAATTATTGATTATGAAAAAAATATTAGTTACTGAACGTCAGTTAAAAATGCTACAAGAAGAAGGGTGGCAATATTCTCCAGAGAAGATAGATGAGTTTGTGCAAATAGCTAAAAAAGATTTGGAGAATGCAACTAAAACATTTAGAGCCGCTTTTAACGCCATTACTACTGTCGCTATTGGAGATATAATGGACGAGCCTGAGCGCTTTGAAAAATTTCATCAAGAAGTTGAAGCCAAGCAAAAGCATTATGAAAAAATTTACAACAAGTATTATGATATTGTTGAAATGTATGATTGGATGGACAGACCAGATAATGTAACAGAATTAGATCGAGTTAACGAGAAGATAGACGCAGTTCAAAATGATTTATATAGATTGTCCGATTCTATTGAAGAGATTGTTGACTACACGAAAAAAATAAAAAGCGTAAGCCCTCATAATGAAACTTCTAGAGATAATTAATAACGAATTTAGTGAAGGACGTTCTCGTAAGGAAATGGGCGCCGGTATTGATCACAAAGTATTCCCATCTACTACCGATCCTAATATTGTTTATAAATTAGGTACTAAGACATCTATTGATTCGTGGGTTAATGAATTTAGAAGAGACCCATCTATTTTTCCTGAAGTTTATAAAAGAGGAAAAACAAAATATAAACTTAAAGAAAAACAAAATATATTAACAAAAAATGGTTACTCAACATTTCCTGCGGGGTCTATTATTCCAATGGATTATGTTGAGATGGAAAAGCTTGATACCAAGCAAGTTGAAAAAGAATGGGACGAATTGGATAACGCTTTTGAAAACATAATGGAAATTGATGATTGGGGATTCCTGGATTTTCTTATCATATACATGACTAACTCGCCACAAGCTAAAGCTAATGGTTATGATAGTGATAAAACAATATCTAAACTTGATACGCAGATTAAAGAACATTTCCCAGGTCTTTATCCAGTTTTTTTGAGATACTTAAAATTAACAGATAAAATAAAAGCTGTCACCAAAGGCGTTCCAGACCTTCACCGATATAATTTTGGATATGATAAAAAAGGAAATTTAAAATGTTTAGATTTTTAATATGAAAAAAATAAAACTAACTGAAACGCAACTTAAGAAGTTGATGATGAATGAACAACTTCTAAAGAACCTTGGTGATAAAATCAAATCTGGTGTTCAAAAGATTACAAATAAAGTTGTGCCTAATAAAGAAATTACAATTCCAGGTAACCCACCAACTAAGGGAAGAGATCTAGAACAACTTAGAGCAGAGTGGTCTAAAATAAATTTAGATAAAGGTAACATGAAGGGTTATGGTGAAGCTGTTAGCCCAAATGAAAATGCGGCACATACTTCAGCTATGATGAATGCTAGAGCTGTAATATTAAAAAAGCTTGGTAAACAACAAGCCAAATTCGGATCAAATATTGTTGATCAAGCATTATTTCAATTAGAAAACGGAAACTACATAAAATTAGTTGTAATAGAATTAACTAAGGTGTGGGAAGATGAAGGAAATTTACAGATAAATGAAGAGGTTTCTAGAATCAAATCTATAATGGGTATTCATGAAAATGAGGAAACACCTATTCCGCCAGATGTTATGCAATCAATTGAAAAAGAAGCTGATGAAATAACTGCACATTGGAACAATAAACGCGAAGAGGGTTTAAAGATGATTCAAAAATTAGAGGTGGCTATAAATGACCCTAAAAATAAAGAACATATTGATATTTTTAAAACGTATATAGATCAAACTAAACAAAGTTTACCTAGTGAGCGTACACCTGAAGATAGAGTAAAACTCATAGAATATTTAAAAAATCAATATAGAATTGGGGAAGCATTTAAAGAGGCTTCAAAAGAAAGAGAAGAGGGGGTTAAGACCGCTAAAATAACTAAAGAACAAATTATTGATGTTTTTGTAACAGCAATTGAGGGTGGGTCAAACTACTGGTATTATATTTTAGATGTACCAAAGGAGATAACCTATATGGTTAAACAAGAAGACACACCATTTTCAGAGGCTTGCGGTAAACACGTGTTAAATGGCGGTGAATTAACCATATATGATGTTGAGGAAGTTGGCGACATGGAAGATGTTGATAACGATTATGCTCAAGATAAACCTGAGCCACTTGGAACTATCACCATGGATTCTTTATTGGATGCTATTAACATCATGAAAAGGGATTATCCGGATCGTTATGAATCGATTGTTATGGATGAATATGATGCTGAAGACGCGGATGTATTTTTCCAGATAGCCACCATGGGCGAGATCGTTTATGGATAAATAAGATATTTATATAAAAACAAAAAAAATGAGCAAAAAAATTAGATTAACAGAAACCGAACTAGTAAATCTAGTAAAAAGAATAGTATCTGAGCAAAAATTTATGCCAGGTGTAAAAGGGTATGAAAAAGAAGCAAAAAATTCTATCCCGTTTGAATCTATTCAAGAATACATGAGTAATGAATTCAACGCTAAAAATAACCAAAAGGTTAGTGTTGTTTTGACTTTTGATGGTCAAAACGTTGTGGCTAACATGAGGGGGGCACAATACGTAGTAAGAAAAAATTAAAAAATGAAGAAAATAGTTAAATTAACAGAATCAGAATTAGTAAACCTAGTAAAAAAGATAGTAAGCGAGCAAGGGGAAGATCCAGCTGAGGAACCAGCTCCTGGTGCTAAGCCAAGCTCTTCCGGTACAAAATTACCGGCACCAATTCAAATTAAAATGGTTGTACCGTCTAAAAAGGGCGATCAAACATATTTGGTTTCATTAGATAGAGTAAAACAAGTAAAAGATGGTTGTGAATTCGAAGGAGCATTTAGAGGAGACGCAAAAAAGCATACTTTTGATTACAAATGTGATGGAAGCTTGTTTTGGAAACAAAATTTAATTTCAGCAACTACTCAAGTAGAAATTTCTCCAGAAGCTGGTAAATTACTCACAAAAGCTTGTGGATGCCAAGCATATGCATCTAATCAAAAAGCTGGCGGTATGCAAAGTCAAATGGCTGAAGATGAAGAAATGAATGAAGTTGCACCGGAGCCAATAGATACTGGTGAACCGATTGCGCTTTATTTTTTTGAATTTGCTGAAGGAAGTGCATCGCCGTTAAATGTCTTTAGATCAGATAAAAAAAGTGGTTACACACAAAGAGAAATAAATCAAATTGTAAAAGATATCGCTGGTTCTTTACAGATGAGTGGTACAATTAACGTTCTTGAAAAATATCAACAAAGCGGTAGAATACCACCATTCATTCACATACATGCGGGAACCTCACACAGTGGAAGTGGTGAAGCAAATGCAGCTGTAGCGGGAAGAAGATTTCAATTTTTAGAAGGATTATTAACTAAAGCAATGAGCTTACTTGGTGTTGACTCATCAGTAATAAAATCGATAATCATTGCAGATTCTCAATCAAAATATGAACCATCAAAAATAAATAAAAACTTTTATGACCCTAAGAAAAAAGCACTAAATCCAAGAGAAAGATTTGGTCATATTATTATTAATCAATTAGTTGAGGCTGGATTGGATACAACAGGAATACAAGATGTACAGAGAGGTTTAAATCGTGGATCTAGTGCTATCAACACTTGGGCTGTGGACGGGGTTGATGAAGAAGTTGTTGTAAAAAATATTCAAAGACTACAATCCTTTTCAGATATTATTGATTTAAGTAATTCAATAAATGCTGGTGGCTCATGGGCAAGTTTAGAAGGTTTTTTAAATGATCAATTGTTTGATGACCCAGAAGAAATGAGAGCGGTTGCTACTCATTTAAAAAGGTTAGCAATAAGAAGCAATAAGCAAAAGGATACCGTTAGATTATATAGTGGTGGTAATGGATTACGAATTAGTATTGGATTAGGACAATAAAAAGAAACCCCGAAAATTCGGGGTTTTTTATTTTACTTGAAATACATTTATTTCTAGTTCTGGGTTCTCTTCTTTAAACCTATTAAATCTTTCTATTTGCTCATCCATATCATCAAATATATTAATGATTTCTATTGATGGATTGTTCTTAAGAATATCTTTAATTCTGTCTGGTTTTTCTCTATTATCATTTTTAAAATCATAATAGTCAAAAATATAAAGACCACTCAGTTTCTCTTTTACTACTGGCTCAAATTTAGCCAATCGATTAGTCATTAAAACATTAACTGAATTTGGTATAACACTATATTGATTATATAAATCTTTCGTTGATTCTATTGGCTTAACGTCAAATGGCTTAAGACTATCAATCTGACCCCACCAACCTCTATGCGGCCATTCCTGACCTGTCAACTCTTTATATTTAACCTTACCTTCTTCTGGTAATGGGGAATTCATTAGAGTACCATCAAAATCAAAAACATTAAGTACTGTTGGTTGTCCTTTTGCTTTGAAAGGAACTTGATATAAGACTTCCTCAATTCTACCGTTTACTGTAAACGATTCTTCGAGATCCGTCCATTCTTTAATGTCATTTGAATCTTTTGGTTTTGCACCAGCTGAAGCATTGATGGCCACCGTAATATGCGGAATAGCGTTTTGAGATAATCCGGTATCGATACCGACAGCCATGGCTTTATCAGACTTACCTAGCTTGGTAACCTTTAAGCTAACTTTTTCCCCCTTCTTATTCTTAAGTTCTTCGGGTAATTCACCCATTTTAATTGTCATGTGATGACAAATAACTTTCCAATCGTTAGGTATGGAAAGATGATTAAGTATTCTATCCCTAGACTGGGGGTCTAAAACCACCGCAGAATAAGAAACTTTATAACTTTGTTCTTCAGTTAGGACATCAAGTAGCCTCATAAATCATAAATATTGATACAAAGTTAATAATTTTTTTTATATTTATGTATATGAAAATCTTGATTTCCGAAAGTCAGTTTGATAAACTCGTAAAAAAATTAAAAGACGGGGAAAGATTTATTAAATGTGACGCTTGCAAAAAGCTATTTACACAGACAACTCATAAGGGTAAAAAGTCATTACCAATATGCCCATGGTGTGGTAAGCATAATATACAATTCAATGAAAATCAAGAAGTTGATGAGAGAAGTAGAAGTTTCGCATTCACCAGAAAAAAACGTTTATTTAGTAAGCCTGAGATGATGGCAAACCCCGATCGTTATAAAAAACACGAAAAAGATTTAAAAGAAATTGATCGTTATAAATTTAGTGAATTGGGCCCAAAATATAAAAAAGATAACCCTGAAGAGAATTATAAAGAATATTTACATGTTAAGGAAAACTATCCTGTAGATAAAGAAGTTGGGGGGTTTGTTTATCACTATCAGATATTTGACGAGAACACTGGGGAGCAAATGATAACAATACATGTTATTGACCCAATAAACAAAATTAAAGTAGGTGAGAGTGAATTTGAGATGAGGTTTGCAAATCAATTCTTTGTGACTTTACCATATATTAGAAAAGAATACAGAAAACAAGGAATCGCTGCGGAAATATATAAAACTATTTTAAATTTTGGCGAACTCATTTCTGGGAAAGCTCAGTCTGATCAAGCTGTTGGCTTGTGGAAAAAATTGATGAGGGAATTACCAAATAAAACTGTGTTTGTAGATGATAGTGGAAAAGAACACGATGTTGAATTAAAGAATGACGATATTGTTGTTTCAAAAACTGGACAAAGTGTTTATGATAAAGGAATGGGTGGTTATCTTAAAATGTACCAATCTTAATGAAAAAACTTATAATAACAGAAGATCAATACAAAAGATTGGTGAAACAAATTCGCCAACCTGATGGTATTAGTTGTGGGCCAACCTGTATAAAAATGGTTGGGGATTTTTTCAAGGGTGAAGTGGCTAGCATTGAAGATATCTGCAAAAGTTGTGGTACAGATCATATTACCGGAACGCCTCCTGAAAGAATGAGAAAAGGATTGGCATCTTTGGATATAAAGTATGTTGAACATATGGATGATGAAAATCCATATCAATCATTAAGAGATGCAATAGACAGAGGTAGCGTTACAATGTTAAGAACATTAACACATAGAGTACCACACTGGATTGTTGTTCATTCGTATAACGAAGAATCACCAAATATATTTTATGTGAATGATCCTTGGCTAGGTCAATTAGAATACAATGAAGAACAGCTTGAAGAGATTTGGAGAGAAAGAAATTATTTTTTCTTCGAGGTTTTAAAAGAGAATGAACAGATAGATTTAAATGAAGATGAACAAAATATTGTAATTAGACCATATAATGACGATGATTTTGAATCTGTATTTAATATGTTAACTGATGTTTATAGTAAACTTAGAGGAATGTCTGCAGGATCTATATGGACAGTTATTAGAAGCCAATGTCGTGGAAGTTTTGGATTAAGTGTGGTTGTAGAAGTTAATGGTGAGGTTGGTGGTTTTTATTTTTTAACGCAAGCTGATTTAACACCAAAAGAAGGTACTGGTATAACTGATGATATGATAGGTATTCAGGGAGTGGCTTTAGGGGTATCTAGCAAGTATAAAAATCTAGGTATAGGAAAAAGGTTAATAGAATACCCACAGACTCTCGGGGCTGATTATGTGTGGGGATACCAGCTAAAAGATTTAGAAAATATAAACGATTGGCTCAAGAGAAGGAAAATTTACTCTGAGTCAGAAGGTATGTATATAACTTATCAGATATTTAATAGTAATGAAGAAGGTAATTAAAATCAAAGAATCTAAGGTTTTAGAAATTATAGATAATATAATTAACGAACAAGCGTCGCAATCAATAAGTGTGAGTGCGTCTAATCAATTGGGTACATACCCAAATTTTGATGGGCTTAAAACTCTAGCTAAAGATTTAAGAACTAATGTTGAAACAGCTCTTAGAGGTTCAACACCATATAGAATTAAGACGGATAACCCAAATGGGGTTGCTATAGCAAGAATACAAGGATCGGCATTAAAATTAATAATCACATTGGTCCCATGTAAAGAAGAGGATAGGGATTGGTATTTTGATTTATCATTAGCAATTTACAGTGAGATTAATACACCAGATGGTTTTAAAGTTTTAAGTGCAAAAGTAATGGAGAAGGCTGCACAGAGAGGCCAAGCGTTTGTTGGGTCACAGGGTAAAATAGAAAGCTTGGGTAGAAATCATATTCAACTGGATCAATTACCTAATTTAGATCCAAAAAAACCAAATAACGTTTTTAATCTTTATGTAATCTATATTGCTGGGGCAAGACCAAAAGGATACCAAAGAGCGGAACTTGAAACTGGTGGGGGAGAACAATCTAAACAAGCATCAAATACTCAGAATGCGGTATCATCTTCCGATTTAAAAAATGTTAGCTCAATAAAAGAAGGTGATTTTTTATATGGTATTAGAAGTGTTGATAATCAAAAATATAAATTAACATTTGCACCATTTAAAGAAGGTTATGATGGATTTGGTGTTTATATTACTGGACCAGGAACATATGAGGGTAAGAAATTAGATGGTACTGTTGCTTACGATTTAAAAGTTTATTCTAATAAACCGGGTGAATTGCAAGGTAATAATGAAATGGGTTCATTTAAACTTATTGCTAGCGGAGAAGTAACATCAACATCAACAGTGACTAAACCAGAAGAAACTAAAACAACATCAGAAGAAGAAGTAATAAAAAAAGTTTCTGGTAAGTTCACAACTAATGTTGCAGACACGGCGCACAATTTTAAAAACCTAGAAGATAAACTTGGTCCAATACTAAAAGAGATGTATGATATGGGTATTAACCCAAAGATTACTGATCTAAGTGCTACTATTAGTAAAAATGGTGAGCAATACACTACAATTTATAGAGCCACTGTTAGTAAAAGTGATGATGGTAAAGCATGGATGGGATTTACATCTAGGGGATCAATTGGCCCCGGGTTAATTAGAGGTAAAACATATGAACAAAGAGCCGATGGACAAATAGATGGTACAGAGAACAGTGATAGTAAATCTTTGGAAGAAAAATTAAAAGGAATCGGCGCTGGCGAAATTGATATAATAAAAGTATACCACGAACCAACAGTTTTTGTTAAACAATATTTTGTTCAGTTCACAAAACCAAAAGAATTTCCTCCACACAAGTAATTTAGATTTCGTTTAATCTATCACTTAATATTTCATTGAAATTATTTATATCTGCTGTTGGGTACCATCTATCATCTAGATCGTATCTAGGCTTTTGGATAAATCCATCTCCCAATAGTTCTGAAAATAAACATAAGGCATCATTGTCCCCGCCACAACGTTCAGATATTTCATCAATATCCTCATCGTCAATTTTGTTTTTTGAAATTAAATACTCTAAATCAACTTCAATAGTAACGCCCCCGTCGTGCATTTCGATAACTCTACCATATTCGCCAAGTGCATCTTTTAGTTCACTATATAAGTGATCTTCATAATCTTGAGATTCAGCATCGTTCATCGACCAACGAATTCTATTTTTAACTTCATCGTCATTATCATGTTCTTCAATCGCATCCACCAAATCTATATTATAATCTACTTTTAATAATTCTCTAATTTTTTGTGCGTTATCATTATTAACTTCGTGTTGGGCGGCGTACTTCCAATCAACATACTCGGAATTATCCCAAAATTCATACGTATCACCACTTAAAACTCTTTCAGCAACATGTACATATTCTCCTCTAATATAATCTTCAATATCTTTTGCAGCAAATTGTAGAGTAAATTTCAAATCAAATTTTTGGGGTTCAATTAACCCCATATTTCTTAACAATTTTTTCTCTTGCCTTCCAGTAAACAATTCAGGTCGATCGGAATAAATCTTTTTAATTTCGTCTTCGGTTAAATCTGAAAATTTAAAATCGTTTGAACTATTATATTCATAGCCAATACCATTAATTAAAAACTCGCCATAACCATCTTTAAAATAAAATAATGGTAAAATAAATTGATGAGATTCCGTAGTTGGTTTACTATTTTTAGGGCCTTTCAATTGAAGTAGTTCTCCGCTGTCATTTATTGATGTGGTTAAATGACTTTTATTTAAGGTGTGATTATTTTGTATTTTTTTATAACTTCTTAATGAATATAGATTACCTCTTGAGCTCCCACAGTGTCCCATTCTTTCAGCCTCTTCTGGACAAGATTGTTTACCTAAATTTACCCAATAATATCCTTCGCCATCTTCTTTTCTAAAATCTATTATAATATCATGATTTTCAATATAATCAATTTTAGATTCACCAACACCTAATGATTCGTGCCATTTTTCTGATTCTTCATATAATTGATCGAATGATAATCCTTCATATGGTTTTATCACTCCACCAAGCCCAACTCTATACCAATCAACAATTGATCTAACTTTATTTCTTTCTCTAACAAAAGCGTTACTTCCATTCACAAGCGCAAATCTTTCTTTTACATCTTTTGGTATTTCATAACCAGCTTCTTGCTCATATTTTTCTAATATTCTAAAAGCTAATAATCTATATATTGAACCAGCAATATTTCCTAGAGCTTCCGAATTGTAATCATTTACCCCTAAATTTTTTAACTTTTGGATGACTTTTTCGGACATTTTAGATTCCAGTAGTATACTTTCTAGGATATTTTTAAATTTCATTTACACCAAATTTATCTCTTACTTGTTGAATACTATCTGGAGATAGTACCCAGTTTATATTCCCAGCAACTTCCGGTGGTAGCTGCTTTTCTAATCTTTTTTGTTCAATGTTATTCTCATAGGTGATTCCATACACACTAAAAGCAATTATATCTGATGGACTATATTCACTAGCCATTCCCATTATAATTTCAAATCTCTTTTCATATGGTATTTTATTGAGATCATAATAGGGGAAAAACTCATGTAAACGTGCTATCAATACTTTTATTCCATCACATCTACCAAAGTCTCTACAGTTTACCCATATATCCCAAACATCGTCTGAATTAAGGTTTGGCCCAAAATCGTACTGATGGGATAAACTGGTTCCATATAAGCTATCAAAATATACAGCAGACTTAAAATTCTCTTCTTTATATTCTTTTATTAATTTCTTATATTGATTCTCGGTAATAAGAATATTCATAATTTATAAATATTTATATAACAAAGAACTGTTCTAATGAAAAGAATTATAGTTACAGAAAAACAAGCAAAATTAATAATAGATAGACTAATATCAGAACAAAAAAACCCAGAAATAAGAGTAAAAACTGTTTATGGGGGTACCGATGCCAATAGAATAAGTCATACTTATCTATCAAAAGCGTATGGTTTACCAGATGGAGCAAAGCATGAAAATTACTATTATAGCGCAAACATTGAAGATGTTATAGCGATGAGCGCAGATCCTAAAAATAGTTCTAGGTTCTTATCTGTTTTTAGACCTTTAAATGCTTATATGGAAAATCCTAAAGATTATATCGATTATGTCCAAGTTAATAATGACATATTAGATGGCTCGGGTACCAAAGTTTTTAGGTTTTATAATGGTAAGGTATATGCTGCTCACAATGGTTTATTAGCCATAACCAGAGCTATGGTTAATTTAGGGGGAATGGGCGCTAATTTAAAAATATCATTAGGCTCATCAAAATCGGGTGAAGCGGCTACTGGTGAAAGGATTGTTGGTTCGGTTGCTTTTAATTCTAATCAAGCATTAGACAGAGAACCAATGATAAATGCTTTTCTTGATGCATTAACGTCGCTTGCAGTAAGACCACAATTTTTGAAAAATACTACTAGCCAATTCTCGGATGATAACATCCAAGAAATAAAAAACTATGTAAATGAAATTGCGGTTTTAACCATTACTGGAATAGGTGGTTTTATGGACAATGATAAAAAGGATAAAATAATCACAGAATTAACACCAAAAGGATTTATTACTAAATTTGATTACGATTTTACTAATGTAATTAAACAATTAGAAGCTTTACAAGAGGTTGATGATATGATCAAAGAAGGTGAGAGTTATTACGAAAAACCAAAATACAACGAGAAAAAAAGACAGCAATTAAATAATATTGGTAATAATTTTTTATATGATGTAGTTGAGAAACTAAAAGAAATTCATAATGCAAATTTTAAACTTTATGTTCAAAATTATTTACCTGAAGATCAAAATCAAATCCTACCATTAATATCTAGAACCAAATTTACTACAAGATCATTAGGGGATTGGCATTATCATTTATTCCATAGTTATAAAGCCACCGGATCTTCTAGCGGAACACAGTTAAAACAACAATCTAAAACAGTAGGATCGGGTAAGATTAATAATTAAGCTTAAGACTGAAGACACGCATCGTGTCTCTCTTATTGTTTGATGTGTCAATTATTAATACCTCATTAATATTTTGAGGCGATTTATGAGATATTTTTGATTTATAGTTATTATATATACGCGAGATTTTAGCGGTTGTATCAACCGGAATCCTTTTTTTAGGTGGTTGAGTTTGTGAACACAGCATTAAAGACAGGCAGCATAGCACCGTTAATGAAACAATTTTTTTCATAACTATAATTTTCACAAAAATAATAACTTATGTTGAAATCACAAAAAAAATTTGAATATTTATTATTATAATAACTAACAATTGAAAATCAATTATTTATGATACTTAAATTAGGTTCTGAAGGCGAAGATGTAAAAAAATTACAGATAAAACTAGGTGTAGATCCAATTGGTAAATTTGGTCCTAAGACGGATGCTGCGGTAAAGGCTTGGCAATCTGCAAATGGATTGGCGGCCGATGGTGTGGTTGGGCCAGCAACATGGGCTAAATTAATGGGAGAGTCGGTACAAAGTGCCCCTGTGGTAATCACTGAGCCTGCTCCGTTACCAAGTGCTGGAGGTCTTAAATTAGAAAAATTAAGGGGGCATATTCCGGATGCTGTTATTGCACAAATTCCTGATACTGCGGCTAAATTTAATATTAATACCCCGTTGAGGTTGGCTCACTTTTTGGCACAATGTGGTCATGAAAGCGGTGGGTTTAAGGTGACTCAAGAGAATTTAAATTATTCTGCAAAAGGTTTGATGGGAATATTTAAAAAATATTTTCCAACACAACAATTAGCTGAAGCATACCAAAGACAACCACAAAAAATAGCTAATAAAGTTTATGCATCACGTATGGATAATGGAAGTGAGGCTAGCGGTGATGGTTACAAGTTTCGTGGACGTGGATATATTCAATTAACCGGAAGAGCAAATTATACCGCGTTTGGTAAGGCTATTAATGAGGATATTGCAAATAATCCGGACGTTGTTTCTGGTAAGTATGCTCTATTATCTGCAGCTTGGTTCTGGTCAAAAAACGGCTTAAATACCTTGGCTGATGGCGGCTCTAGCGATCAAGTTGTAACTTCGATCACAAAAAGAGTAAACGGGGGCACAATAGGTTTGCCAGATAGAATTAAACACTTTAAAGAGTATTATCATCTATTAGCATAAAATAACAAACCCCCGAAACCGGGGGTTTATTATTAACCAAAACCAAAACTTACTAACCAAGAGTTTTTTCGTCTTCAGAAATGTACTCAACGAGTTCTTTTATTTCGCTACTCACTGTTAACATTAATCTTTGAATTAACGCAACCTTTAGAGCTAAATCAGTTTTTCTTTCACCAAGGCTAATTAAGTTGCTTGGGAATATACTATCTTTAATAGTAATTCCATTGTTTTTACTAGCCATTTTTAAAAGTTTCTTCTGATAGTACTTTTTAGCATTTAACTTAGTACAAGATTTACAATAGATACTTTTACCATCTTCATTAGTTTTATTCTTGTAAAACTGTGTTAATGGTAAGGCTTTTTTGCATCCTGTACAGCATTTTTCCTTTCTTTCTGTCATAATCGTCTAATTATATTAGAGTGCAAATATAGTAACTTTTCTATATAAACAAAAAAAAGTTAAAAAAAATATGGAGAAAAAAACACCATTATTTAAGGTAGGTTTTTATCAAGTAAGTGAAATAAAGAACGGATTATCAAAGAGTTACGAAGTTGATAATGGTCAATATATCTTTATTGAAAGATTAAAAAAATATATTGTAAATAAAAATAGAGATAAAAAAAGGTTTAAATCTTTGGAAAAAGCTAAGGATTATGCGGCTTTAAAAATTGTAAACCATAACAAAACTAAAGAGAAAAAACTAAGTAAGAT